>SMVA01112138.1_pt1 | contig 11674 bp, 7 predicted proteins | sample 2456451 | NCBI WGS metagenome assembly SMVA01 (sample SAMN11095933, study PRJNA526329) | marine sediment metagenome | biome: Marine sediment; feature: Surficial sediment; material: Deep marine sediment; isolation source: Hadal surficial sediment | place: Pacific Ocean | collected 2014-05 | depth 0-1...
GGTAGCCATCGAACAGCGCAACCCAGCCGTCTCCAACCGGTCCACGGTGGGCACCGCTACGGAAGTGTACGATTTCATGCGGCTCCTGTGGGCCCGGGTGGGCACCAGCTGGTGCCGGCGCTGCGGCGAACTGGTCCGGCGTGACACACCCCAGGCCGCGGCCACGGCGACGCTGGAGACGATTGCCGGGGGCGGAAGGCTCCAGGTGGCCTTCCCGCTCCCCGAGGCGGCCCGCGGGAGTCACCACACGGTGGTGGAGAATCTCCTGGCCCTGGGGTTCGTGCGGGCGATCGTCGACGGCGCGGCACACCGCCTGGAGTCACTCCCCAAGGAACTCGACCTGTCGCGGGCCGGGGAGGTGCTGGTGGTGGTCGACCGGCTGAGCACCGGCGCCGCCGCTCGAGGACGGCTGGTCGAGGCCGTGGCGACGGCGTTTCAGGAAGGCGAGGGGATCGCTCTGGTCCTCCACGATGGGGGCCGGTTGCGGTTTACCGAAACGCCGGCCTGCAGCGCCTGCGACACTCCGGCCGTGGCCCCCCGTCCCGCCCTGTTCTCGTTCAACAATCCGCAGGGAGCCTGCAACGCCTGCAACGGATTCGGCGCCGTACTGGAGTACCACGAGTCCCTCATCGTGCCCGATCCCGACCGATCCCTGGCCGACGGCGCCATCGACCCGTGGACCAAGCCGCGTTACGGCGCCCGGCGGCGGCTCCTGCTGAAGACGGCCGAAGCTCTGGGACTCGACAGCGGGAAGGCCTGGAGCCGCTTGCCGGCCAAGGGCCGCCATCAGTTGCTGCACGGAAAGCACGGCCGCTACCAAGGCATCTTCCCGTTCCTTCGCGGCCTGGAGAAGAAGCGCTACAAGCAATACGTCCGCATATTCCTGCGGCAATATCAGCTGGCCACCAAGTGCCCGGGGTGTGACGGCGCCCGTCTCAACGAGCACGCCCTGGCCGTGGCGCTGGACGGGAGGTCGATTGCCGAAGTGGCCTCATGGCCCATCGACCAAATCCTCCGATGGCTGGATCAGTTGCACCTCACCGACCACCAGCGCCACGTGGCCCAGCTGATCCTGCAACAGCTGGAGAGCCGGCTCTCGTTCCTGGGCGATGTCGGGCTCGGGTACCTGTCACTCGATCGCCAGACACGCACCCTGTCGGGTGGTGAGGCCCAGCGGATCGCCTTGGCCAATGCCCTCGGATCCCAGCTGGTCGATACCCTGTACGTGCTGGACGAGCCATCCATTGGCCTGCACCCCCGCGACATCGACCGGCTGCTGGGCCTATTGCGGCGCCTGCGCGATTTCGGCAACACGGTCGTGGTGGTGGAGCACGACCTGGCCACCATCCGGGAAGCGGATTTCATGGTCGAGTTGGGGCCCGGCGCCGGCGAGCACGGCGGCACGCTGGTGTATGCCGGCCACCCGGCCGGAGTGACGGACACGCTGACCGGCGACTACCTGTCCGGGCGGAAGCGCATAGGTGTCCCCAGCGCCCGCCGGCCCACCGGGCCCCAGTGGCTTCAGATCCGGGGGGCCCGGCTGCACAACCTCCACGGCGTGGACGTCGACATCCCCCTGCGAACGCTGACGGCGGTGACCGGGGTCTCGGGCTCGGGCAAGAGTACCCTGCTCCACGAGGTCCTCTATCGCAACCTGTCGGCCGCGCTGACCGGATCGCACGGCGCCAAGACTCATCTGGGCGAGGCGGTGGGCGAGGTCGACGCCCTCACGGGCTGGGAGCAGCTCGAGGCCGTGGTGATGATCGACCAGTCGCCCATAGGCCGCTCCCCGCGGTCTAATCCCGTCACCTACGTGAAGGGGTTCGACGACATCAGGCAACTGTTCGCCCAGCAGCCGCTGGCCCGGGAACGGCGCTATAAGGCATCGACCTTTTCCTTCAACCTGCGCGGCGGCCGGTGCGATACCTGCGAGGGAGCCGGGCACGTACGGGTGGAGATGGTATTCATGGCCGACGTGTTCGTGCCCTGTGATGCCTGCGGCGGTATGCGCTACCAGCCCGAGGTGCTGGAGGTGAAGATCAAGGGGTGCTCCATTCACGACGTCCTGCAGTGGACCGTGGATGAAGCCATAGTGCGCTTTCGCCACCAGCCGAAACTGGGCACGGCGTTATGGCACCTGCAGCAGGTCGGGCTGGGATACCTGCGCCTGGGCCAGCCCGCGACGACGTTGTCAGGCGGCGAGGCGCAACGGCTCAAGATCGCCCGGGAGCTGATCCAGGCGCGGAAAAAGTCGGGCGCCAAACTCTACATTCTCGACGAGCCGACCACCGGTCTACACCTCGACGACGTGCGGGTGCTGATTCAAGTGCTCGACAAACTGGTGGACGCCGGACACACGGTGGTGGTGATCGAACATCACCTCGATCTCATCAAACGGGCGGACTGGATCATCGACCTCGGACCCGAGGCTGGCGACGCCGGCGGACGGGTGGTGGCCATGGGTACGCCGGAAGACGTGGCGGCGGTGCCCGAGTCCGTCACCGGCCGCTATCTGGCGCCGCTGCTCGAACCGGCGACCCCAGCAACCACCAAGAACAGGCGCCGAGTGGCATCGGCGGTGGGATGATGGCGCTGCGCCAGGGTCAACTGGTGTTCCCCACGGCCATCGGCGCCTGCCGTATGGCATGGCGGGACGACAAGATCACCTCCGTGAAGTTGCTCGATGGCCGGGCACTGCCGGCCCGGCCGGGAAAAGACCCGCCACCTCCCCGATGGGTCCGAGACGTCCAGCTGCGGCTCACGCGCCACCTCGAAGGAACCCTCCAGGACCTGAGCACCATCCCGCTCGACTTCAGCGGAATCCCGCCGTTCCATCAGCAAGTCTACCGCATGGCCTTGGCCATCCCGGCCGGCGGCCCCATCAGCTACGGCCAACTGGCGGCGCGTGCCGGATCTCCCGGGGCGGCCCGGGCGGTCGGCCAGGCCATGCGGCGGAATCCGTTCCCGCTCATCGTACCGTGCCACCGGGTGGTGGCCGCTGGTGGTGGGCTGGGGGGCTTTTCGGCCGTCGGTGGCGTTACCACCAAGCGCCGCCTGCTATCGATCGAGAAGAAGGCGGTGGTGGCGGAGGATCGTGCCCGCGAATCCTGCTGGCCGTTCGAGATCGACCGAGCGCGCCGCCACCTCCGCCGGCATGATCCGCAACTCGGCCGGGCCATCGGTCGGTTGGGGGCCGTTCGCTTCGTTCGCCAGTCGGGCCGGAGCCCCTACCGGGCTCTGTTCCGGGCCATCGTCTACCAGCAGCTGCACGTGAAGGCGGCGTCGACCATTCTCGGGCGCGTGCTGGACCTGTACGCGCCCAAGCGGTTCCCTGCCCCGGCGGACCTCCTCGCCACACCCGAGAGCCGGTTGCGGGCGGCCGGACTGTCCCGCAACAAGACCGCCGCCGTACGGGACCTGTCGGCCAAAGTCCTCGACGGCACGGTGCCATCCGTCCGGCGATTGTCCCGCATGGACGACGACACCATCATCGAACGGCTGGTCGCCGTCCGCGGCATCGGGCGCTGGACCGCCGAGATGTTCATGATGTCCCTCCTCGGCCGACCGGACGTGATGCCGGTCGACGACCTCGGTGTACGCAAGGGTTTCGGTTTGGTGTTCGGCGGCGATACCGTCCCCGCGCCGCAGGTGATCCTCGAGCGGGCCGAGGCCTGGCGGCCATATCGTACCGTGGCCTCATGGTACCTGTGGCAGGCGGCCGATTCGCTACTGTTCCAGTAGCCGCTCCGCGGACTCGATGGCGACCTCCGAGCCCGTCAGGGCGAGCATGTCGCCGGCCTCGAGCCGTTGCTGCCCGGAGGGGAGTTCGATGCGGTCGTCTCCCCGGCACAGGGCCACCACCGTGGCGCCGGTTCGCCCCCGCAAATCGATGTCGGCCAGCGTCCGGCCCACGACCGGGCTGTCAGGTTGCACCGTCACCGGTGTCAGCACGCCGATCCCGGGCATGAGTTCACGCACCCGGTGAATGGCCGTCGGTTCGCGCCCCGAGCGCTCCCGGGCCAGTGCCTCGGCGATGAGCCCGCCGGTGGCCCGCACGTGACCTTCCAGGCTGCCGGCCGAGCGCCAAAACGCCCCAGCGAACAGGAGCACCAACAGCGTCAGTCCGATGGGACCGACGTAGCCCGGCACGAAGGGAAGCGTTGCCGCCACGATGGGGATACCGACCACCAGCACGATGGCGATCTCCGCCGTGAGCAGTAGTGCCCGGCGCGGTTCGTGCCCGTAGTCGGGTCCCTTTTGGCGGAGGGGAAACGCCGCCAGCGCCAGCGTGGACCCCAGGCGCCGGGCCGACACCACGATCGACACCAGCAAGGGAAACACGAACAGGGCAATCAACAGTCCGGCGAGCGTATTCACCACTATCATGGGCGCACCGGTGGTGGCCACGATCCAGCGCCGGATCTCCGTCATGCCGAGGGACACACCCACGGTGATGGTCACCAGCAACACGCTCTCGAACACCAGGACACGCACCAGCCCGGTCACTCGCCGCCCCAGGGAGTCCACCTGCCGGCTGGCGTTGAGCGATTCGATCCACGAACTGTACAGGATGACGAACGCCTTGATGCGAGTTGGGAGGGCGTGGTCGATCCTGCGGGCGACGTCGTCGGCCCGCCCCAGGAAGATCGGGCTGGCAAAAGCCGTGATGACCGCGACCGCTACCGCCATGGGGTAGACCTGCGGGCCAACCGAGCCCGCCTCCACCCCGACGGCCGCAATGACGAACGAGAATTCCCCGATCTGGGCCATCGACATCCCCGCGCGCACTGAGGGTCGCACACCGTTGCCGGCCAGGAACGCACCGACCGTCACCCCGCTGACCTTGCCCACCCACACCACCACCACGAACAGCGCCACGGCGGCCCATTCATGCATGAGGGGGTCGGGATCGAACAGCATCCCGATGGAGACGAAGAAGATGGCAGTGAACATCATGCGCAGGGGACGGATGACTTCACCGACCTGCCGGGCCATCCCCGACTCGGCAACGAGCGATCCCGCGAGAAACCCGCCCAGCGCAACCGAGAAGCCGACCTCCTTGGCCAGGACCGCGGATCCGAAGCACAAGCCCACGCTGACGATGAGGAGCGTTTCCGCCCGCCGGCGGCGTCCCACCCGTCGCAGCAACCGCGACACCGTGAGCAAGCCGACGATGAGATAGACGGCGAGAAAGGCGGTCAGTCGGGCCACGGTGGTACCCAGGGCGCCGAGTGACAGGCCCGATCCACCGGCAACGGCGGTGAGCATCACTATGAGGAGAATGACGATGAGGTCCTCGAACACGAGGACACCGAACACCAGGTCCGCTCTCGCACCCTTGATACCGCGTTCCTCGAACAGCTTGGTGATGATCATGGTGCTGGAAATGGCGACGATGGCCCCGGCGAAGACGCTTTCCAGGTCGGTCCAACCCAGGAGTTGGCCGGCCAGGTATCCCAGCGTCATCATGAGTCCGACTTCGATGATGGCGGTGAGTCCGGCGTTGGGGGCCAGGGCCGCTAGGCGATGGAGCTTGAAGTGGAGGCCCAGGGAAAACATCAGCAGGATGACGCCCAGCTCCGCCAGGGTCTCGATCGTCTCACCATCGGCTATCACCTGGGGTCCGACGTGGGGGCCGATGAGCACCCCGGCCAGGATGTAGCCCAACACGATGGGTTGCCGGAGGCGCTGGAACAGCAGCGCGGTGGCGGCACCCACCATGAGCACGATCGCCAGGTCGCGAAGGAATTCTGTACCGTGTTCCATGGAGTGCCTTAGTATATGATGGGCTGGGGGCTGGGAGCTAGTTTGTCGAGTGCGCAGGTCGCAGTGCGCAGTGCGCAGGATTATTGGCCTGCCCCGTAGATATCATTCTCAGTGGGATTCACCGTCTACCATGCAGGTGGCGGACTCGACGTCTTCGAGACCGACTTGGCCACGTTCAGCAGCCGGCTCCAGTTCCAAAACCGAACCCTCAAGCGGGCCCTGACCTGTCGCGCCTTCTCAAGGACGATCGGCCCAAGCGGCTGGAAGATTTGGAATGAGGGAGGGGGGCTTTGAATCTTGAACCTTGAATCTTGATGGGTGGACGGTGTCTATTAGGCAACCACCGCCGGTTTCCATTGTCCAATTCTAAGTTACTAACAACCAGTGGGGTGTAGCTCAACTGGCAGAGCGTCCGGCTGTTAACCGGAAGGTTGCAGGTTCGAATCCCGCCGCCCCAGTCCAATCCATCAAGAATCAAGAATCAGAGTTCCTCACCGTATCAACCATACCACCCCTGCGCACTGCGCCCTGCGACCTGCGCACTCTTCACACCACCACCTCCGTCCCCAACCCCGCAGCGCGCGCCCGGGCCACCGCTTCCCCGGCGACGGCAATGTCCTGGACCGCCAGGCCGACCGATTTGAACAAGGTGATCTCGTCGCCCTCCCGACCGGTAGCGGTTCCAGTCACCACCCGGCCCAGCTCCGTCCAATCGTGCCGCTGGGTCACGCCGGCGCTCTCCGCCGCAAGGAGGTCGCCCGCCTCGGCCACGGCCGCAGCCACCGAGTCGACGAACACGCGCGCCCGTTCGATGGTGCGGGCATCGATCTCGCACATCTCAGTGGTGAAACTGCCGATGGCGTTGACGTGGGTCCCGGGGGCCAGCAAGCTCCCGTCCAGCACCGGGGTGGTGGACGATGTGGCGGTACACACGATGGCGACGTCGCGCACCGCTTCGACGGCCGACTCGGCCGCGACGAGAGTGGCCGATACGTGGGGCTGCAGGTTCTCGATCAGCGCGCGTACCCGGTCGGTCGTGCGGGCATAGATCCAGATTGTGTCCAGCGACCGAACCGTATCCAGGGCGATCACCTGGGTTCGCGCCTGAGCCCCGGCTCCGATGACGGCTGCTTCAGTGGCATGCTCCAGGCTCAAGAGATCGGTGGCTGCACCCGAAGCGGCGCCGGTACGCCAAGCTGTAAGGGCCGTGCCGTCGACCAGGGCCACCGGTTCACCCGTCTCCGGATCGAGGAGCACCACCAGGCCTTGGACCACAGGCGTGAGGCCGCCGCGGTTCTGCGGGAAGACCGAGACCACCTTGGTGCCCAAGCCGTAGTCCGGGAGGTAACAGGACATCACCAAGGTGGTGGCAACTCTCTCGGGGATCGACAACACCGTTCTGGGCGGCGCCTCGGCCCGGCCGGACGAGAACGCGGCAAACGCCTGCTTCACCACCCGCACCGCCACGTCCATGGGAAGCGCGCTGCGGAGATCGTCGGCGGACAGGCACAACAGTTTCATGAGCTGATCACCAAGGGTGCTAGCCCTTCACCATGCTCTTGGCAACGAACCATACGTTGGCCGGCCGTTCGGCCAGACGCCGGAGGTACCATGGATACCACGCCTCCCCGTAGCTGATGAGCACCATTACACCGCAGCCCTCCCTCACCAGCGTATTCTGCAGGCCGCGCTGGATTCCGTACAGCATCTGGAACTGGTACCGCTCGGGCCCAACGCCCCGGGCGCCGGCGGCGTCGCGGATGCGCTGTACCATGACGGGATCGTGGGTGGCGAAGGCCGGACGGAGGTGGCCCGCCGGCGCGGGCGATTCCAGCAACCGCTCCGCCAAGGCAAGGTAGTTGGCGTCCACGTCTCGTTTGGTGGGAAACGCCACGTCGGCGGGCTCGGCATAGGCTCCCTTCACCAGGCGGACACCGATTCCCCGCTCGAGCAGCGGCCCCATGTCGTCGGCGGTTCGGCGGAGGTAGGCCTGGAGGCACACACCGATGTTGTCGTACGAATCCCGAATCCGCTGGACGACGTCCAGGGTGGCATCGACGTAGCTGCTCTGTTCCATGTCCACCCACACGACATTGCGCCGCGCTTGGGCCACGTCTACGATCGCCGCCAGGTTGCGGCACGCGGTCTCGACGTCGTGGTCGAGTCCCAGCTGCGTGGGCTTGACCGACACCACCGCATCGAGCTTGCGCGACGCGATCGTGTCGACGACACCCTGATAGTGCGCCACCACCGCGACGGCGTCAGCCGTATCGGCGAGGTTCTCTCCCAGTTGCGTGAGGATGGCCCCGATGCCGCCACCGTTCAGCACCGCGGCCTCGCCGAGGGCGTCGTCTACCGATTCGCCGGGCATGAATCGCTTCACCGCCCGGCGTACGAACCACAGCCTCGGAACGTGCGTCCGCATCCACCGGTTTTCCGAACACCACAGGAGGGTCTGGCGCATCAGCGACATAGGACGCCCTAGAGGATCCCGCGGAGCATACCGCCATCAACCTGCAGCGTTGCTCCAGTGATATACGATGCCGCGGGAGACAGCAAGTACGCCCCCACGCGACCGAATTCAGCCGGTTCGCCGTAACGCCCCAGGGGAATCGTTGCCACCGAGCGCCCGTGCTGTTCTTCCGGAGTGATCCCCGCCCGCCCGGCATTGGCGGCATCGAGCGAGCGTACCCGGCTGGTGTCGATGCGCCCGGGAACCAGGTGATTCACCCGAATGCCCTGGGCAGCATACTGGCGTGACAGATCCTTCGACAGAGCCGCCACCGAAGCACGGGTCACGGTGGACAGTGCGAGGCCGGGAATCGGTTCCTTGGTGGAGGACGATGTCACGAATACCAGCGCCCCTCCACCACGGCGCTGGAAATGGGGAATGACCGCCCGGGCCAGGCGCACGGCGCTCAGCACGATCAGGTCGAACGCCCGGCGCCACGCCTGGTCATCGAACTCGGGAAATTCGCCATGAGGCGGGCCACCGGCATTGCTGAGGCAGGCATCGATCCCGCCCCAGTGCCCGGCGGTATCCCGCACCCACCGTTCGAGCTCGTCCGGCCGGGTCACGTCCACGCTGTGATCGATCACATCCGCACCGGTAGCTGCCGTCAACCGGGCGGCGGCATCCCGAACGGCGGCCGAGTCCCGCGCCATGATCGATACCTTGGCGCCTTCCGCCGCCACCGCCTCCGCCACCGCGTACCCCAGCCCGCGGCTGGCACCCCCGACCAATACCACTTTTCCCGTCAGCCCCAGATCCATGGTTCCTCCTCACGACCGGTCAGGAACATCCACCAGAGCCCCTCCATGCCAGTCTCCCCGAGCCCCGGCCTGGTCGATGATCGCCACCAGGCGTGCCACCCCGTGGCGCCAGTTGCGGCGGACGGCGTCACCGGAGGCCCGCGGGTCTTTCCTGCCCAGGCAGGTGATGATGTCACCGTGCTCACGCACGGTCTCGGAGAGCTGCCCCCCCCTTCCCCCCACGACGTAGAGCGCGTAGAGCCTGGCATAGCGCTCGAGTTGGGGCCGGAGCGTCTCGTGAGCCGTCAGAAGGCGCGGCCGGCCGACCGCCACAACGTAGGCCCGGTGGAACTCCCGGTCCAGATCCAGGAACGTGGCTGGATCCGGTTCCGGGTGGCGGCTCAGTTGCTCCAGTTGGAGTTGCAGGGCCCGCACCGACGCCATCATCGGGCCGTGAACATCGTCATTGGCCACGGCCGCCAGCGAGGCGGCCAGGCCTTCGAGTTCCCCGACCAGCGAATACAGATCGACCGCGTCGTCCCGCGTAAGTGGAGCGACGATCAACCGTGCCTGGCGGCCCGACCGGGGAGCGGTGGCGTACCCCTCCTGCCGCAAGCGTAGCAACGCTGGCCGGATGGTGCCACGGCTGACGCCCAGGCTGCCTGCCAGTTCGGTTTCGACCAGCCGGGCGCCGGGAGACAGGCGACCTGCAACGATGAGGTCGCGAATGCGGTGATAGGCCAACTCGACTGATCCGGATCGCCGGGCGGGCGGGGCGGCCACTGGTCGTGCCATATTGTATACTATATTGTATACAATTATCTGCAACCACCCCTGATCCAGGGGTAGTCCCGCCCCCCGGCCCTCGGGTACCCGGTTCCGCCGCTACAGGAGCCTCATCCACCGATGGTTCCCCTGCCGCTCTCACTCACGCAGTGAGAGTCGTGCCTGGCCCAATCCAACCACCCATTCGACCCCTGGGGGCCCCGGCATGGATGGTGCCTTTCCAATTGACCCGAGTGACCCGAGCCTGCGAGCCAAGCTCGCTCGACGGGCCGGTTCTGCTCCATGAACACACCGTTCCAGGAGGATGAGTACCATGCAGGTGATCATGCGCAGCCTTCAGTCGCTACGACCGCGGCATTCGGGCAGGTGGCTTGGCACCCTTACCCTGGTGCTGGCGATCGGCGGCTGTGCCAGTGCCAACAAACGCTACCAACAGGGCTCTGAGTTGGAGCAACAGGGCCGATACATCGAAGCGGCCCGCAAGTACATCGATGCCCTGAAGAAGGACGGTGATCATCCCCAGGCGCGCTCCAGGTTACGCGCGGTTGGCCCCCGGGCGGTAAACAGCTTCCTTGAAAACGCTCAGCTGGCGGCCGCCTCCGGCCGAGTGGCGGATGCCGCCGACAGCTACCTGCGCCTGGACGAGTTCCTTGCGGCCGCGGCCGCGGTCGGCGAACCGATCCCCCACCCCAGCGACTACGCCGACCAGCGGCGCACCATGTTCGACGAGGCCATCGGGGCCCTGATCGACGACGGTCGTGCTTCCGAGGAGGCCGGGGCGTGGTATGCCGCCAAGCGAGCCTACCACCGGGCGGACCGGTACTTCCCCGATCCCGGGCAAGTGGACTTGTTGATCGACGGGTTGGTCAGGACCTATTTGGGGTGGTCCGAAGCCGACCTCGACATGGCACGGTATCGCTCCGCGCTGGAGCACGCCGACCAGGCATTTGTCTTGGCGGGAGACCCTGACAGCGAGGCCGGCCGGACGGCTCTCGAGCTTCGGGCAACGGCCATCGAACTGGGCACTATCGTGGTGGCCGTCGCTCCCCTGTGGCGGACCGACGACGCGGCCCGCTTCCTTCCGGAAGGATTCCTCACGGCTCTCAATGACGAGTTGGAGCTGGAGGCCTGGTCCGACCCGCCGATGTTCATCGCGATCATGGACCCGCTGCTGGTCCGGCGAGCATTGCGTGATCTGCGGTATCACTCGACACTCATGACCGTGCCCGAAGCCACCCGACTCAGCCGGGAGGTCGGTGCCGACGCGGTCGTCACCGGGGACATCGAGATCTTCACCGTCACCGAGCGCGACGTTCGGGAAGAAGTACGCAACGCCAAGACCAGGGCCGGGAAGCCGGTCAGCTACCTGCGGCGATGGGGAACGCTCGACTACCGCATGCGGCTGCACTATGCCGTGGTGGATCCGCTGTCGCACCGAGCGGTGCGCCAGCGGACCATCGAGGTCCGGGAATCCGGCAGGTTCGAGCGCGCCGTGTACCAGGGCGACTGGACCAATCTCGACCTGACCCGCAATGAGCGGCGCTGGTTCGAGGCTGACCGGCAATTGGAGTTCACCCTCGCCATCGAGGAGGAGCTGCTCCGGGAGGCGGTTGCTGAGTTTGGTGAGCGAGTGTACCGTGACTTGATGAATCAGGTGAGGTGACGGCGGGGATGACGGCGGGGGGAGCGGGGGCAACGGGGGCAGGAAGCGAGGGGGAGTTGCTTGACCCTGGTGGGGCGCGCCATTATCCTGAAATTCACTTTCCCGAGTAGCTCAGTTGGTAGAGCGGGTGGCTGTTAACCACCGGGTCGGGGGTTCGAGTCCCTCCTCGGGAGTTCCGCTGGGCGGAACGCCCAGCGGCCCTCCCGA
>SMVA01058292.1_pt1 | contig 11673 bp, 11 predicted proteins | sample 2456451 | NCBI WGS metagenome assembly SMVA01 (sample SAMN11095933, study PRJNA526329) | marine sediment metagenome | biome: Marine sediment; feature: Surficial sediment; material: Deep marine sediment; isolation source: Hadal surficial sediment | place: Pacific Ocean | collected 2014-05 | depth...
TAGTCACCTTCGCACTTACGTCCTGTGTCACAAGAGTGTTCACTACCGCACCTTCGACCTAAGTCGTTGTAGTTCATAAAGTGCCTCTAAACCATAAGATCGTAGTCGTCATGAGACACCGTTACTGCTACTGGGGTGGAAAACACTATCGAAAAACAAGCAGGGGATATGTTTGGTATAAGTATAAAGGGAAGAATTCCCAAATCCCATGCATCAAATTCAGTGTTGATTTTTAGTAATATCAGGCATTTGATTTTTACTGCTTTTTTATTTCTTTCAACTTACATTTCGTAAATTCGCTACTTCAAAAACAACTCAATACCATTACAAAATGAGTAAATACGATATGATAGTTTTAGGGAGTGGGCCCGGTGGTTATGTAACCGCTATTCGAGCTTCCCAATTAGGTCTGAAAACAGCTGTAATTGAAAAGGAAAGCCTGGGCGGTGTTTGCCTGAATTGGGGATGTATTCCTACCAAAGCGCTTTTAAAAAGCGCTCAGGTTTTTGAATATCTAAAACATGCTGAAGATTACGGGCTAACCGTAAAGCGAGCTGACAAAGACTTCGGAAAAGTAGTGGAAAGAAGTCGCAATGTGGCAGATGGTATGAGTAAAGGAGTTCAGTTCCTGATGAAGAAGAATAAGATTGATGTGATCAATGGCTTAGGAAAACTGAAAACCGGTAAAAAGGTCGAGGTTGATGGTAAAGAATATAGCGCAGATCATATTGTGATTGCAACGGGCGCACGTTCGCGAGATCTGCCTGGTCTTCCGCAGGATGGGAAAAAGGTGATTGGTTATCGTGAGGCAATGACCTTGAAAAAACAACCTAAAAGTATGATCGTGGTGGGAAGTGGGGCCATAGGAGTTGAGTTCGCCAACTTTTACCATTCCATGGGAACTGAGGTCACCTTAGTGGAGTTTCTTCCAAATTTGGTTCCACTTGAAGACGAAGAAGTTTCAAAGCAATTTGAGCGCATTTTCAAAAAGTCGGGCATTAAAGTAATGACCAACGCTACCGTCGAAAGCGTGGATACTTCCGGCAAAAATGTGAAAGTAACGGTTAAAACCAAAAAAGGTGAAGAGATTATTGAGTCGGAAATTGTATTGTCTGCGGTAGGGATCACTTCAAACCTTGAAAATATTGGGTTGGAAGAGGTTGGTATTGTACAGGATGGTGGTAAGATCATGGTGAATGATTGGTACCAAACCAATATCCCGGGTTATTATGCTATTGGGGATATAGTTCATGGCCCCGCTCTGGCGCACGTAGCTTCCGCGGAAGGTATTTTGTGTGTGGAAAAAATTAAGGGATTGCATGTGGAGCCAATTGACTACGGAAACATTCCGGGCTGCACCTATACCTCTCCTGAAATAGCCAGTGTTGGAATGACCGAAAAACAAGCTAAAGAAGCGGGATATGAATTAAAAATAGGGAAGTTCCCGTTCTCTGCAAGTGGCAAAGCAAGTGCCGCCGGAACCAAGGATGGTTTTGTAAAGGTCATCTTCGATGCCAAATATGGCGAATGGTTGGGCTGCCATATGCTTGGTGCAGGTGTAACCGATATGATAGCAGAAGCCGTTGTAGCTCGAAAACTGGAAACCACAGGACACGAAGTTCTAAAGAGTATTCACCCCCACCCTACTATGAGTGAAGCGGTCATGGAGGCTGTGGCAGATGCTTACGGTGAAGTTATTCATTTATAGGAAGACATTTGATCTAAGATCGCTCCCGCTGGTCGCTTTTGGATATTAGAATTGACAGCCATTACTTTGTGTAGTCCTCTTCAAATTCGCTATACCCCATACATAATAGACGGCCTAATATCTAATCGACAAAGCTTTGCAACGCCAACTCATAACTATGCAGTCCAAAACCTAAAATAACACCCTTTGCGACCGGCGAGATATAGGATTGATGTCTAAATTCCTCTCTGGCAAACGTGTTTGAAATATGTACTTCAATAACCGGGGATTCGATGGCTTTTACCGCATCTCCTATGCCTACTGAAGTATGTGAATAGGCAGCTGCATTTAGGATAATCCCGTCATAGGAAAAACCAACTTCCTGTATCTTATCGATCAACTCTCCTTCAATATTCGATTGAAAATGTGAAAGCTCTACCGATGGATATTTATTTTGAAGCGTACTGAAAAATTCTTCAAAGGGTCGATCGCCGTAGATGTTTTGCTCTCTCTTTCCAAGGAGATTTAAGTTGGGACCGTTGATTATAATGATCTTCATATTTCAAATATAGAACTAAAAAAAGCGGAAGTCTTCTTCCGCTAAACAATTTCATCCTTACTTTCAAAAATCGAATATCAAGCCCAATCTGGCGTGTAAATAGCCAAGTTCCATGATTACATATTTCACTTCGGTAAAGACATTTACGTTATCAGCAATATTATATATATAACCTGTTCCCAAATTTAATCCAAAATCTGAACCCTTTATGGTTCTTTCAGTACTTATCGGATTTCCTCCACCAAGACCTAATTCTTTTAAATTAACATATAAGTATTCCCCACCTACCAACAGGTATAATTCTTCAATTACCTTATATCGTCCATTAAAATCGACCGCAGTCCATTTCGCTCTTATTCCACCTTTGTCCTTGACCGCATAGGTGAATGTAGCGGAAACCCCCCACTTCTCACTAATTTCAGATATTAGGTCTACACTCCCGCCAAATCCTTCCAGTTCCGTGAGATACCCACCTGAAATACCAACTCCAAATCCCTGGGCCTGAACGCCATAAATACTTAAAAGTGTTGTTACAAAAAAGATTATTTTTTTCATTTTCTATCGTTTATTAATACGAGTTCAAAAATACATCTTTTAACCGAATAAAAATTTTTATATAAAAAAACCGCTCAAAATTGAGCGGTTTTTTATGCTGTTTTTTTTTTAATTATTGCCCAATATAAGTGGGAGTCCGCTATCACTGGATCCTATGATCACTACTTTAGTATTTGGCGATTCGGCTAGTCTTAAGGTCGCTTCAATACCTTTGTCCAAAAGGATCTTATCGGTTAGGGAAGCGCTTAAAATTCTGTTGGATTCGGCTTTTCCTCTGGCTTCGATAATTACTTTTTCCGCTTCTTTTGCGGCCGTTACCAATCTGAATTCATATTCCAAAGATTCCTGTTCCTGTTTCAGCTTTCGTTCGATCGCGTCTTTAATGGTAGGAGGCAAGGTAACATCACGCACCAAAATTTCGTTCAATTGAACGTATTGTTTGTCGAGGATTTTCTTTGTTTCGATATATATTTCATCTTGTATGATATCTCGCTTGCTGCTGTACAATTGTTCCGGTGTATATCGTCCAACTACGCTACGGGCTGCACTACGTATAGCGGGTTGAATAACACGTTGGAGATAATTTTCTCCCAGGGTTTGATGTAAATGTCCTAAATCATTGTAAACAGGTACATACCACACCGAGGCGTCTATTAGTATTTCCAGACCATTAGACGAAAGTACTTTCAACTTTTCAAAAAGCTCTTGCTGCCGTACCTCGTACACAATCACCTTGTTCCATGGTGCGATGAGGTGGAAACCTTCACCTAACGGGGGTTGATCGGTTACTACACCGTTATCAAAAGTTTTGTACAGAACCCCCGCTTCACCTGATCCAATGGTGACCGCAGATTTTGCCAATATGATTATCGCTAGTACTAAAAGGATGACTATAGGCACCCCTATTTTTGGTAATTTATTCATAATAATTTGTTTTTGTTTGTTTATATGAGTCCGTTATATTTTCTGATAAACCACTCGGCCGATAACGTTAAAACTATCAATCCGAGCAGATATTTCCAAGCTATTAAAGGTACAACTTTTTGATTGGTTTTTTGAATGGTTTTGAAATTATCATTTTCGAGTAGTTCGTTGATAAGGCTTACGGTCTTATCGATGAAATAAACTGTTCCGCCCGTATTTGTCGCTACTCTCCCTAGTTTTGTTACATTGGCATTCAAGAATTGTTGTTCCACATTGAATTCCAATATAGTAAAGCCACCGCTACGGGCTATTCCTTCCTCTTTCACTGAAACGGTAAATTCATAATTCCCGGCCTGTAAACTGTTCAGATCTACTTCATAAAAGTTATTCTTGAGCAACATAGGGAAATTCGTAACCTCCTTTGTTTCGTTATTCACTACCGAAATATTCAATTGGGCTCTATTGTCAAACATAAAATTCTTGTCGAAAAACTGTGCTGAAATATGTAATGGATTGTTGTTGTAATAGAAAGTTTCAAATGTAACTTCCATCCTGCTTCGGCGTTTATTGGAGGCTAAATACTGAATGATATTTCCGATGAACCCATCAAAACCTTCGAAATCAGCATCTGATAAATACGATTGTGCCCGCCAACGCCAAAGTCCCTCTCCATCAAGGATAGCGTGTCGGTGGCCGTTAATTTCCATGGAAGCCAGCAGTGCCGAATTTGTCGAAAAACCATTGATGGATTGCTCCAATAGAACCTCATGAGGCACATTGATACTCAATTCACCAAATTCAGTCTTCAATGGTGGAAAGTTATCGAAACCTATATCTTCAACAGCATAGGCACTATAATTTTGGTTCAGTATTCCCATGACATCCTCGGCCTGGTTCACAGCTTCTTTGCTAAAGTTTTGTTGAATGCGATTCAGGAAATTCCAGTCGGTTTGTAAACCTGTGATCGTCAAAGTATTTTTTTTGAGTTTGGATATTTCAGAATAAACTCCGGTGAAACTTCGGCCTGGTTGAAACAAGATGATCAATTGATAATCGTTTATGACCGACATTGCTTCTGAAGGTTTTATGAAAGTTACCATGCGTTGCTCATTGGTTTCGATGGACTTTTTCAAAGCACCCAGATCCGGGTGAATGATATCACTTACTATTAAAACATCAGTTGCCTGATCGATCACCTCTACCGCAAAGGCCTTACGATTATTGACCTTGTTCTTTTCATCCTCAAATGGTATTACTTCTGCGCTGTACCGCTGCAATCCTACCCCGGAAGCCCGTAAATTGGCGACAATGGTTCGGGTGTTCTGTGTTTCCGTAAAATTTACATTTTGTGAAAATACCTTACTTCCCCCCTGAGTTATAACAAACTGTGAATTTACCGTACCCTTACCGCTATAGACTAAAATAACTTCCACAGGAAATTGATTTTTTAGAAACGAATACCGGTTGGTGTTGAGTTGCCCGATCTTTAGATCCATATACCGGATGGAATCTCCCGCGATCACCGGAAATATTTGGTTCGAATAAGTAAGGCTTGAAAACTCATAGTCTTTTCCGAAAGTCTGGTTGCCATCCGAGATAAGAATAGTGGGGGCCGTTTCTCTTCCGAACAATTCTTCGGTTGCCGTTAAGGCTTTGTCGATATTGGTTCTTTTTTCTGAAAAGGACAAGGAATCCATTTCGGCGAAATCATTTCCGAAGTGATAAAAACTAAGATCAAATTTATCGTTCAGATCGGTATGGGTCCTAAGTTCCTCCACGAACCTTAAAACGTTTTCTCCCTGGTTCAATTCTACCATGGAAGATGAATTATCTACCAAAACCGGAAGCTTTGGTTTTTCGATAGAGTAAGTAGCCGTTTTAAATTTCGGATTTATGAGCAAAAGAAAAAGTGAGAATAAAGTAATAAATCGCAACGAACCAAACAGCCAGTTAAGTTTCCCCGGATATTTTGACCTATACCCATACATAAAAAGCGCCAACGCAAAGGCAATAACTCCGGCAATTACAATATAAAGTATGGTTTCAGCAGTCATTTATCAAGTAAGCATTCCTCCGTCAACATTTAATACCTGGCCGGTCACGTAGCTGGATAGGTTACTGGCCAAAAATACACATGCATTCGCAATATCTTCAGGGCTGCCACCTCTCTTTAAAGGAATGGCATCCCGCCAGCTTTGAACCATAACTTCATCAAGTTTTGATGTCATTTCAGTTTCTATAAATCCCGGAGCGATCGCATTGCAACGAATGTTTCGACTCCCCAATTCCAACGCTACCGATTTAGTGAAGCCTATGATCCCGGCCTTGGAAGCCGCATAATTGGTCTGTCCGGCATTTCCTTTTAATCCCACCACAGAACTCATGTTGATAATCGATCCATGCCTCTGTTTCAACATAGTGCGTTGGACCGCTTTGGTCATATTGAATACCGACTTTAAGTTGACTTCAATCACAGCATCGAAGTCCTCTTCAGAAATACGCATCAATAAATTATCTTTAGTGATCCCGGCATTATTGATCAAAATATCGATGCTTCCGAAATCTTCCAAAACCTTGGTCGCCAATTCCTGAGATTCGTCAAAATTTGCCGCGTTGCTTTTATAGGCTACTATTTTTACGCCTTCTTTACCAGCCTCCGCAGCAACGGCTTCGGCAGCTTCGTTTGACGAATTATATGTAAATGCAACATTCGCACCATGCCTGGCAAAAGTTTCCACAATTCCTTTTCCTATTCCGCGACTACCACCTGTTATGATGGCTGTTTTTCCTTCGAGTAGTTTCATATCTAAGTTGATGTTATGATCGTTTTAGTATCTCTTCAAATATAAAAAAAGCCCTGTTAATATGTACGGGGCTTTGGTGTTATTATTTACATAAAGTTTTACCTCAAAACCTCTGCGATTCTTTTACCAATTTCCGCAGGAGAATCCACCACATGGATGCCACATTCACGCAAAATTTTCTTTTTAGCCTTCGCGGTATCATCACTTCCTCCAACGATGGCGCCGGCATGCCCCATCGTACGTCCCACGGGTGCTGTTTCTCCTGCGATAAATCCAACAATCGGTTTTGTACTTCCGCTTTTCTTATACCAATAAGCCGCATCCGCTTCTAACTGTCCTCCTATTTCACCGATCATTACAACCGCATCTGTTTCAGAATCATTTATCAATAACTCAATTGCATCTTTTGTTGTGGTTCCTATGATTGGATCTCCTCCAATTCCAATTGCAGTGGTAATGCCAAAGCCTTGTTTCACAACTTGATCTGCGGCTTCATATGTCAATGTACCCGATTTTGATACTATCCCAACACGTCCTTTCTTAAAGACGAATCCGGGCATAATTCCTACTTTGGCTTCTTCCGGCGTGATCACACCCGGGCAGTTAGGGCCGATCAAGCGACAATCTTTATCTTTTATGTATTCGATTGTTTTTATCATATCAGCTATGGGAATGCCTTCTGTAATGGTAATGATCACTTCGATCCCCGCATCGGCCGCTTCCATTATGGCGTCGGAAGCAAAAGGCGGAGGAACGAAAATAATAGAAGTATTTGCGCCTACTTTCTCTACAGCTTCTTTTACGGTGTTGAAAACGGGCTTGTCCAAATGTGTTTGACCTCCTTTTCCAGGGGTTACGCCACCAACTATATTGGTTCCGTACTCGATCATTTGTTCGGCGTGGAAAGTTCCCTCAGTTCCGGTGAAGCCCTGTACGATTATTTTGGAATTTTTATCTACTAAAACGCTCATTGTTTTCTGAATTAAATATGATTTCGTTACTACAACTACAGCCATTTCGCAACCTGCAGATCGGCGGCAAAGATACTCTTTTGTGGACTTTCAGAAAAGGAATTAAACCTTAACATTGTGGTAGGATTCGTTGGTGTCGTCTTTATCGGTAACCGGCTGGCTTACTTGATATCCCCTATAAAGTTTTTGATCTTTGACTTCCCATATAGCGATAAAATGCGCGATCCCTAATTCTTCATCCAAATTTTCAATTGTCCGAACATAGTATTTATATCGTATGGTAACATGGTTGCCATCTGCCAACAAATGACTCACCTCCAATCTAAAATCTTTATATGTACGGCGAATTTCAGAAAAGAAATCTATAATATCATCAAAGTGCATAATTGAAAGTCCGTCCGAACTATTCCATATGAGGACCAATTCAGGATGTAAATACCGTTCCAGAACAGTGACATCATCAAATATATTCGCTTCATAAAAATCCCTTACGATATCCTTTGCACTTTTACTCATGAAGTTTGTCCAGTTTTTCAATGATATCAGGAATTAATCTGATGGAGGCCATTTCTTTGAATTTTTCTCGGGCTTCCATCGCGGGAGAACCAAAATAAGTTTTGTTTTCATCTGTAGAATGTCCCAGTCCAGATTGTGCGTAAATTTCAGTTCCTTTAGCGATGGTTATACCGCTTTTCACGCCAACTTGCCCCCAAAGGATTACGAGGTCTTCGATCAGCACACAACCGGCGATCCCAACTTGTGCCGCGATCAGGCAACGTTTGCCAATGATGGTATCGTGGCCTACCTGAACCTGGTTGTCTAATTTGGATCCTTCCTTGATGATGGTGGACGCACTTACGCCTCTATCAATGGTACATAATGCACCAATATCAACTTGATCTTCAATGATTACATTTCCTCCACTCAAGAGTTTGTCCAACTTCTTTGGTCGTGTTTTGTAGTAAAAAGCATCCGATCCCAAAACTGTTCCTCCATGAATTGTAACATCGTTACCAATAATGGTGTTATCATAGATCACGCAATTAGAATGAATCACACAATCGTCGCCTATGACGACATTATTTCCAATAAATACGTTGGGTTGAATAATAGTGTGCTTTCCGATCTTTGCTGAATCTGCTATGGCGGCACTGGCAGCCACGAAAGGATTGAAATGGTTTGTCAGCTTATTAAAATCCCGGAAGGGATCGTCGCTGATCAATAAGGCTTTTCCCTCTGGGCAATCTATATTTTTATTGATTAATATGATAGTGGCCATCGATTGAAGCGCTTTGTCATAGTATTTAGGATGATCGACAAAAACAATATCTCCAGGTTGAACAACATGTATCTCATTCATTCCCAGAACAGGAAATTCAGGATCACCTATATACTCACAATCAATTATCGTGGCAATGGCTTCAAGTCTTTGGGGTTGAGAAAATTTCATAGATTTCAATATTATTCCAAATATAAAAAATCCCGTCTCAATTTCCGTTGAGACGGGATTTATTTTTATCTTATCATTGGAGGCCTTACATCCTACTCTTTAACCCGTTCCTGATATTGTCCTTTATCGGTATCGACCCTGATCTTGTCCCCTTCATTGATGAATAACGGAACCTTGATCTTGGCTCCGGTTTCCACGGTTGCAGGTTTGGTGGCATTCGTAGCGGTATTTCCTTTCACACCGGGTTCGGTAGCGGTTACCTCCAGAACAACACTGGCAGGCATATCTACCGAAAGAGGCATGTTATCTTCTGAATTGATCACCAACGTAACTACCTCACCTTCTTTCAGCAGATCCGTACGGTCCAAAGTGCTTTTTTCTAATTGGATCTGTGTATAATCATCGGTATTCATAAAGTGAAAAGTATCTCCTTCATTGTATAAATACTGAAACTTATGTGTTTCCACACGTACATCGTCTATTTTATGTCCTGCTGAAAAGGTATTATCGATCACTTTTCCCGTTGTTACACTCTTTAGTTTTGTTCTCACAAAAGCAGGTCCTTTTCCCGGTTTAACATGTAAAAATTCTATGATCTTATAAATATCATGATTGTATTTAATACAGAGTCCTTTTCTAATATCTGATGTATTTGCCATTCGTTAGTTTGATTTTTTAATTCTGAAAATAGCCTTTCATGATTCCGCGCTTGGAATTTTTGATGAATTGGAGGATCTCATCCCGTTCCGAGGTAGCCTCCATTTCGGCTTCAATAATTTGCACCGCCTGCGTATTATTATAATTCTTTTGATATAAGATCCTATATACATTTTGAATCTCCTGTATTCTATTGGCTTCGAAACCTCTTCGGCGTAAACCAATAGAATTTATTCCAACATAAGATAGGGGTTCGCGAGCTGCTTTAACAAAGGGAGGGACGTCTTTCCGAACCATTGAACCCCCTGTGACAAAGGCATGGTTCCCGATCATACAAAACTGATTTACGGCTGTCATACCGGCCAGGATCACATAATCACCCACGGTGATATGACCTGCCAGGGTGCTGTTATTTGAAAAAATACAGTTATCGCCCACTGTGCAATCGTGCGCAATATGGCAATAGGCCATCAATAAACAGTTATCGCCAATTACCGTTTTCCTACGGTCCACCGTACCGCGATTCACGGTTACGTATTCACGAATGGTCGTATTGTCTCCTATTTCAGCTGTAGTTTCTTCGTCCCGAAATTTCAAATCCTGTGGGATCGCAGATATTACGGCTCCCGGGAATATATTGCAGTTCTTCCCTATGCGGGCCCCTTCCATAATGGTCACATTCGAACCTATCCATGTCCCCTCTCCGATCAAAACATTATTATGTATGGTCGTAAATGGTTCGATCACCACATTTTTGGCAATTTTTGCATCGGGGTGTACGTAGGCTAACGGCTGATTCATCTAGTCTTTTTTTGTTTTTACAATTTGTGCCATTAGTTCTGCTTCAGCTACTAATTTATCGTTGGCATAGGCAGCACCTTTCATGAGAACAATTCCTCTTCTAATTGGGGTGACCAATTCTAATTGAAATACCAAGGTGTCACCGGGATTCACCTGCCGTTTGAATTTTACATTATTTATTTTCATAAAGAAGGTTAAATAATTTTCCGGATCCGGAACGGTACTCAAAGCTAATATACCACCGGTTTGAGCCATGGCTTCAACAATAAGGACTCCAGGCATTACGGGTGTTCCAGGGAAATGTCCCACAAAAAATGGTTCATTCATGGTCACATTCTTCAGTCCTATTACATGCCTGTCTGAAAGCTCTAAAATTTTATCCACGAACAAAAATGGAGGGCGGTGTGGTAACATTTCCATGATTTGATTCACATCCTTTACAGGTTCTTTTGTGATATCAAACTTTGGGATTTTATTTCTTTTTTCGATCTGAATGATTTTAGCAAGCTTTTTAGCGAAATTCGTGTTTACAGAATGACCTGGCTTGCTGGCAATTACTTTTCCGCGTATGCGTGTACCTATCAACGCCAAATCCCCAATTATATCTAACAACTTATGACGTGCAGCCTCATTGGGATGATGCAAGGTAAGGTTGTCCAGTATTCCATTGGGCTTTACCGAAATTTTATCTTTCTTAAACGCAATACGAAGTCGCTCCATCGCCTCTTTCGTAGGTTCTCTATCTACGTAAACAATAGCATTATTGAGGTCGCCTCCTTTTATGAGTCCTTTTTCTAAAAGCATCTCAATTTCATGTAAAAAGCTGAAGGTCCTCGAATTGGATATTTCGGTTTTAAAATCCGAAAGGTGCTTTAGCGTAGCGTTTTGAGTCCCTAAGACCTTGGTTCCAAAATCCACCATCGCGGTAACCTGGTATTCATCTGCCGGAATAACTGTGATCTCGCTGCCTGATTTCTCATCTGTGAATGAAATGACCTCGGTCACGACATATTCATTACGCTGAGCCTCTTGCTCGATGATGCCCGCTTTTTCAATAGCCTCCACGAAAAATTTGGAAGACCCATCCATAATAGGAGGTTCAGAAGCATCGATCTCTATCGAACAGTTATCCACTTCCATCCCTACCAAAGCCGCCAAAACATGTTCTGAAGTTTGGATCTTCACCCCCATTTTTTCAAGATTTGTACCCCGTTGGGTATTCACAATATAATTGGTATGAGCTTCAATAACCGGATTTCCTTCCA
>SMVA01138386.1_pt1 | contig 11670 bp, 14 predicted proteins | sample 2456451 | NCBI WGS metagenome assembly SMVA01 (sample SAMN11095933, study PRJNA526329) | marine sediment metagenome | biome: Marine sediment; feature: Surficial sediment; material: Deep marine sediment; isolation source: Hadal surficial sediment | place: Pacific Ocean | collected 2014-05 | depth...
CGAGGCCGTCGGTACCCCCAAACTCGTCGGCTACGATGCCCATGTGCATTCGCCGGACCTGGAATTGCCGTAGAAGGTGGGTGAGGGGAAGGGAGCCAGGGACGAACAGCGGGTCGCGCGCCAGCTGGGCCAGCGTCGTCATCGTACGGCCCGCGACGTACGTCTCGTAGGCTTCCCGGACGTAGAGGATGCCACTGATATCGTCCATCGACTCATTGTAGACCGGGACGCGGGAGTACGGCACGGCCTCGAGCTCTCCGACGATCTCTTCCAGTGTGAGCGAGCTATTCCAGGCGAAGATATCCACCCTTGGCGTCATCACGTCCCAGGCAGTCAATTCGTCGAGCCGAAAGGCGCGCTCCACGAGGAGGTGCTCGTCTTCGCCCACGAGCCCTTCCTCCTGGCCCAATTCGGTGAGCTCACGAACGGATCGCTCCTCCTGGGTCGAGTCCTCACCATCCTCTGGGCCGAGGAAGCGTGCGCCGAAGCGAGTGAAGGGGGACGAAAGGGCATGGACGACTCGTTCAACCTTGATCAGTGCGGGGGCCGAGGCGAGGGCGATGCGGATCGGCCGCCCGCCGGCGACGAATCGCGGAATACCGCGCCCGAATACCAGCACGGTAGCGATGCCCGCCAGCAGGCCAATCCATGTCCCGTTGGGCGGCCACAAGGCTCCCCCCACCATGACGAGGGTGCCGACGGCGACCGCTTGCAGGAGTCCGTTGAGGAGGAGCAGCGCCGCCCGAACGCTCTCGGAGCGCCCCCGGAGGTCGACCAATGCCTCCGCTCCCCTAAAGCCCTCCTCCTCGAGAGTTCGCAGACGCGAGGACCCGATGCCGAAGGCCGATGCCTCGGCTGCCGAACAGAGGGCGGACCCGAGAATCGACAAAATGGCTACCACGGCCAACACCCAGATCATGTCCACCCCGACTGGTGAAACGGCGGCGTACCCGGCGTTTCACCCGGGGTTGTACACGGCGGCGTACACGGCGGGCGTTCGCCCGCCTCGATACTCGGACCTACGTCCATTCAGGCGCTTCCAGAAGTAGCTCCGCGATGACGTCTCGGGTGGCCCGTCCGTCGGCTTCGGCTTCGAAGTTCAGCACGATGCGGTGCGCCAACACGGCGGGCGCTACGGCCCGAACGTCGTCATACGAAGGGATGGGATCTCCGCGAAGCGCTGCCCGTGCCTTCGCGCCGAGAACCAGATACTGCGAAGCGCGCGGGCCCGCTCCCCAACTCACGTACTTCTGCGAGACGGCGGCCGTCTCATCCAGACCGGGCCGCGTCGACCTCGCCAGATGGACCGCGAAAGAGACGAGGGATGGCGGAGCCGGTATGCGGCGCACCAAGCGTTGGAGATCGATCAACTCCTCCGCTCCCACGACAGGTTCAATCTTCGGATCTTCCTCTCCCGTCGTCGTCATCGCGACTTCTTCTTCCTCGTCCTTCGAAGGGTAGCCGATCGGCAGCTCCAACATGAATCGGTCGAGTTGAGCCTCGGGAAGAGGGTACGTCCCTTCCTGCTCGATCGGGTTCTGCGTGGCGAGCACGAAGAACGGGGGAGAAAGCGGATAGGTCTCGCCGGCGGCCGTCACCTCGCGCTCCTGCATGGCTTGTAGGAGCGCGGCCTGCGTTTTCGGAGGCGTACGGTTGATCTCGTCCGCTAGCACGACGTTCGCAAAGATCGGTCCCCGCACGAATCGGAACACACGGCGACCGGTGGAGCGATCCTCCTCGATGACCTCGGTCCCCGTGATGTCCGTGGGCATGAGATCCGGGGTGAACTGGATGCGGCTGAATTCGAGATCGAGGGCTTCGGCCAGTGTGGAGATCAATAAGGTCTTGGCCAGTCCGGGAACTCCCACCAAGAGCGTATGGCCGTTCGCGAGCAGAGCCGTCAAGAGACCTTCGACGACCTCCTTCTGCCCGATCACCCGCTTCGATATTTCCGCTCTGATTTCTTCTGCGACCTGAGCTACCCGTTGGAGAAGCTCGAGGTCTCTATCCTGTACAACCGTCTCTGTCGTTGACGTCATCACGTCGCTTTCGCCTTCTGTAAGAACCCCTCGACCGCCCTCGGCGGTTCGCCCTAAGTTGGGCTCGGGACAATGCACCGTACCCGCCACCCGGCGTCCGAGATCCCGTTCGCATAACCGCTCGAATCGAGAGCCATCTCCGTGTGGCGGCCCGTTTTGATACCCTGCCCGACGCCGCGAAGTTGGTGCCGGGCGATCACCGCGTCAAGCGCCGAGGAACCCCCCGAATCGCCCTTTTTTCATGCCAAAATGACGCTTGCGCGATTTTTCACAAGGATCTACCTTTATCAGGCTATAGGCTTGCCACCGGAGTTTCCAACGGATGTCTGGGGAACGAGATCCGGATGGAGCGCGTGACCGTGACGTGATGCGCGCCTCGTCCCAATTTTTGGGTCACGGGATGGCCTTGGCTGCCTCTGTGGCGCTCTTCGGGTGGGTCGGGTTCGAAATCGGCGAGCGAATCGGAGCCGAATCGTTGCTGACACTCACGGGAATGTTCATCGGGGGTGCGGCGGGCTTTTACAGCCTTTACCTCAAATTGGTAATACGGCCCCGCCTGGAGCAAGGCGGCGAGGAGAACGACGAAGATTGAGGGCTCTAGGTCGGTACGCCTTGACCGGACTCTTGATGGTGACCGTAGCGGTCGTCTCACTCCTACCGTTTCTGGAAGACGACGGCAGGCGAGGGGTCCTTCTCGCAGCAGGTATCGCCTTTCCGGTGCAAGTGGCAGCGTTTGGACTGTTGCTCCGAGCTCAAGGGGAGCCCTCTCGTTTTTTTCTGTGGTGGGGCGTCGGCATAGCGGTCCGGGTCAGCGTGGTGGTCGTCGTCGGACTCACGGTGGCGCGCATGGAGTCGGTAGGATCCGAAGCCCTGCTTCTGTCTCTCGCAGGATTCTTCTTCGGCCTGTTACTGGTGGAGCCAGCCTTTCTCAAGAGCGCGAGTAAGGACGTACCGGAAGCGTGATAGGGAGCGTGATAGGGAGCGTGATGAGGCTATTCGGAATTCTTCAGGAGCACGGTCCCGGCGGGGAAGCGGCAGTTCCCATGCGGATGGACGAGCTGCCGGAGTTCATCCAACATCATATAGGGGACTCGAAGGACATCGAGTTCATGGGTGGGCATTGGAGTCTCGAGGCCCTGAGCATCGACCCGATCCAAATCGGCTCGGTGATGATCGATCTCTCTCCCACGCGTCAGTTGGTGATCATGCTGGTGGTGGCCGTTCTTCTACTGGCGACCTTCATTCCGGTGGCTGGCGCCCTCCGAAAGAAGGACAAAGAGAAGGCTCCGAGCGGCTTCGCCAACGCCATGGAGGCGATGATCCTCTACTTCCGCGATGACGTGGTGCGGACCAACATCGGGCACGATGCGGACGGCTTCACGCCGTTCATTCTCACGCTCTTTTTCTTCATCCTGGGCATGAACCTGATCGGGCTGACGCCCCTCGGGATTACGCCGACGGCCAACGTGTCGGTGACGGCGGCGCTGGCGCTCATCAGCTTCATCGTCATCGAGGTCGCGGGATTCCGAGCCTTGGGACCTGCCGGATACGCCCGGACGATTTTCTTCCTGCCTCCCGGCCTACCAGGATTCATGAAACTCCCGATGCTCGCGATCCTGACCGTCGTCGAGTTTCTCGGTAAGCTGACGAAGCCCTTCGCACTAGCCATTCGTCTTCTCGCCAACATGACCGCCGGCCACACGCTGATCTTGGCGATCATGGGAATGATCTTCGTAGCCCAGAGCTACTTCATGGGCGTCGCCTCGGTCGGGATGGCGAGCGTGTTCATGATTCTGGAGTTGTTCGTGGCCTTCTTGCAGGCCTACATCTTCGCGATGCTCACGTCCGTGTTCATCGGACTGATACGTCACGCTCATTAGTAACTGTCACACCACAGTCACATGACAAAGGAAACACGATGCTGCACGCACTGATTACCGTCGTTCAGGAGGCCGTCGCCAATCCGGAGGGAGCGGAGAGTTCCATTGGTCTCATTGGCGCGGGTCTCGCGATCGGCGGCGCCGTTCTCGGTGCGGGACTCGGAATCGGCCCCATCGGAGCGGCCGCGGCCCAAGGGATCGCGCGCCAGCCCGAAGCCACAGCCCAGATCCAGACGGCGGCCATCATCTTCGCGGCGCTTATCGAAGGGGCGGCTCTCTTCGGTCTTGGCCTAGCGTTGCTTCTGTTCTCCTAGGTCGTCGGAGGGTAAGGTATGTTCGATCTAAATCTAGGCCTTTCGGTCTGGACGACCTTCGTCTTTCTCGCGCTTCTCGGCATTCTGTGGAAGTTCGCTTGGGGACCGATTCTCGAGATGGTACAGGCTCGAGAGGACGGCATCCAGGGCACGCTGGACCAGGCCGCGAATGAGAGGGAAGAGGCGGCCAAGCTGCTGGCGGAACATCGTCAACAGATGGCCGACGCGAGGCGGCAAGCGCAGCAGATGATCGCCGAGGGCAAGGAAGCGGGTGAGAGAGTCCGGCAGGACATCGAGGAGAAGGCCCGCACCGAGGGTGACGCGATGATCGAGCGAGCACGGGAGTCGATCGAACGCGAGAAGGATGCGGCGCTCGACGAACTCCGGAAGGAGGCCGTGGACCTGGCGCTCGCCGCCGCGGCGAAGCTGGTCCAGGAGCGCCTCGACGAGAAAAAGGACCGTGAACTGGTCATGGGCTTCATCGATGAACTGAGTAGCGGGAGCGAGATCGAGGCATGAGGGACGAAACCGTCGCTCGCAACTATGCCGAAACGCTCTTCGCGTTGGCCGAGCGTCACGAAGGCGTCGAGGCCTTCGGCGAGGGCATCGAGATGGTCGCGGTCCTCATCGACGAGAATGACGACTTCCGTCGCTTTTTGGAGACGCCCAGAATCGCCGTGGCGCAAAAGAAGAAAGTGGTGCGTACGGCTTTCGGCGGCAACATACCTGCGAAACTCGTTGATTTCGTGCTGATCACGCTCGATAAGAGGCGGCAGCGCCTGCTGAGGGTGATGGCGCGGGAGTACAAGAGTCTCATGGACGAGCACTTCAACCGGGTGCACGTCGAGGTGACGTTGGCCCGCGAGTTCGACGAAGAGGCGGTCGAAGAAATGGAGAAGCGGCTGACCGCGGCGCTGGGGAAGACCGCCATCCCACACGTCCGGGTCAAACCGGGCATCCTCGGTGGGGCGATCTTCCGGACGGGCGACACGATCTACGATGGATCCTTGAGGCGCCAACTGGACGGGATGCGCCGAAGGCTAATGAAGGCTGATCTCCCCAAGGTGGGTGGGGTTTGACGGTACAGATCCGGTCGGCGCAAGCCGGCCCTCGTGATGGAATGACAGGATTACGCAATGGCTAACGACGCAGGACTCCGGGCGAGCGAAATCAAGGCCGTCCTCCTTTCGGAAATTGAGAACTACGGCGAGGCGCTTCAGGCGGAAGAGGTCGGTGAAGTCCTCGAGGTTAAGGACGGCATCGCCCGCATCTATGGCCTGACCAAGGCGATGGCCAACGAGATGCTGGAGATCATGCCCGTTGACTCCGACGAGCCGGTGACGGCTCTCGCGCTCAACCTCGAAGAGGACAACATCGGCGCGGTCATCATGGGGGATTGGACCGCGCTGCACGAGGGTGACCAGGTCCGGCGTACCGGACGCGTGCTCGATATCGCGACCGGACGCGGGTACATCGGCCGGGTCGTGGATGGGCTCGGCGCTCCGATCGACGGCAAGGGTCCGATCGATCCGATCGAAGAGCATCGACAGATCGACGTCGTCGCTCCGGGCATCGTCATGAGGCAGCCCGTAAACGAGCCCCTCCAGACGGGTCTCAAGGCGATCGACTCGATGATCCCCATCGGACGGGGCCAGCGTGAGCTCATTATCGGCGACCGGGGCTCAGGCAAGACGGCGATCGCTCTCGACGCGATCATCAGTCAGAAAGAGACCGGCGTCATCTGCGTGTACTGTGCCATCGGGCAGCGGGCAGGCAAGGTCGCCGGCGTGGTCGAGACGCTTCGGGACCACGGCGCCATGGACCACACGATCGTGGTGGCGTCCAACGCATCCGACCCGGCGCCCATGCAGTACATCGCACCTTACTCGGCCTGCGCCATCGCCGAGCACTTCATGTGGAAAGGCCAGCACACATTGGTCGTCTTCGACGACCTCTCCAAGCAGGCCATCGCCTACCGGCAGCTCTCGCTGATCTTGCGGCGCCCACCGGGGCGCGAGGCCTTCCCGGGAGATGTGTTCTATCTGCACTCACGCCTCCTCGAGCGCGCGGCCAAGCTGTCAGACGCTCAGGGCGGGGGATCCATGACCGCGCTCCCGATCATCGAGACGCAGGCCGGTGACGTGTCGGCATACATCCCCACCAACGTGATCTCCATCACGGACGGCCAGATCTACCTCGAGCCCGATCTGTTCAACTCCGGGGTCCGTCCGGCGGTCAACGTCGGCATTTCTGTGTCCCGTGTAGGGGGTGCCGCTCAGATCAAGGCCATGAAGAAGGTGGCGGGCCGTCTCCGGCTCGACCTGGCGCAGTACCGGGAGCTGGAGGCGTTCGCGCAATTCGGCTCCGATCTCGATGCCGCGACGCAGGCTCAGCTCGCCAGAGGCGAGCGCACGGTGGAGGTCCTGAAGCAGGGGCAGTACCAGCCCATGGCTGTGGAGAATCAGGTCTGCGTGATCTTCGCGGCCACCGAGGGGCATTTGGACGGTGTCGAGGTTCGGCACTTGAGGCGTTGGGAGAGTGGCTTCCACGACTTCCTCGGTACGCAACACGACGATCTGTTGACGGGCATACGCGAGCAGGAGGAGCTCACGGACGAGATCACGGCGAAGCTGGTCGCGGCCCTCGAAGAGTACAACGAGATCTTTGCGGCCGAGGTAGAGGCGGTGGTAGGGGCGGATTCCCCGGCCGAAGCGGCCACCTCCGGGGCGGCTTCCTGAGGTGAATCACACGACCGCGGTGGAGAGCGAGTAGGCGATGGCCGGTGGGAGCGATGTCAAACGGCGAATCAAGTCGGTCGAGAACACCCGACAGATAACGCGCACGATGGAGTTGGTGGCGACCTCGAAGCTGAAGAAGGCCACGGATCGCGTTCGTGCGGCGGCGCCGTACAGTGATGCGTTGGCTTCGATCGTGAGGAGCCTCTATGCGCCGGAGCTCTCTGAAAGATTTCCGCTGCTTCGGCGTCCCGAGAAGGTGAAGCGGGCCGCGGTCTTGCTTCTCACGGCGAACCGGGGCTTGGCGGGGGGGTTCAACGCGAACCTCATCAAGGAAGCCCGTGCCCTTCTGGAGCGGCTCGCCGCAGACTCGATCGAGACGGATCTCCACATCGTCGGCAAGAAGGGCATCGCCTACTTCCGTTTTCGTGGGCATCCGATTCTGTCGACGCGTGTCGATATCGGCGACAACCCCTCGATGGAGGAGGCGGAGTCGGTGATCGGGGGGTTGCGGGACGACTTTGCCGAGGGCCGCGTCGACGCGGTGTACGTCGTGAGTTCAGAGTTTAGATCGGCGATGTCGACGCCGCCGAGAGTGACGGAGCTGCTTCCGATCCAGGCCGCGGGCGCGTCCAAGTCCGGTGGCCTCGACAACTTCATTCTGACGCCGAAGGTCGACGCAATTCTGGAGAGGCTACTTCCGGCCTACCTCCGCAATGCGATATACCGGGCGCTGGTTGAAAACGTAGCCGCCGAACAAGGGGCCCGGCGCAGCGCCATGAAGAGTGCTACGGACAACGCGGGCGACGTGCTCGAATACCTCACCCGTACCTATAACCGAGCCCGTCAGGGTCAAATTACCCAGGAGATCGCCGAAATCGTCGGTGGAGCGGCCGCCCTAGAGTAGGGGGCAAAGGCCGACCAGCGACCGGAGACAGGAATCCATGGCAGAAACGAATATTGGTAGGGTCGTCCAGGTCATCGGTCCGGTGTTGGACGTGGAGTTCGATTCCGAGCACTTGCCGGACATCTATAACGCGCTGACCGTGAAGTCTTCGGGTGGTGAGGGGATGGACGTCAATCTCGTCGTCGAGGTGCAACAGCACATTGGACGGGGCATGGTGCGAACCGTGTCGATGACGTCGACCGACGGAGTGACCCGGGGCATGGACGTGGTCGACACCGGAAGCGCCATCACGGTTCCGGTGGGCCCCCCCGCGCTCGGCCGGATTCTGAACGTACTGGGCGAGCCGGTCGATGAGCAGGGCCCGGTCACGGCCGAGGATGGTGGCGAGGTAGAGCGCTGGCCCATTCACCGGCAGCCTCCCGAGTTCCACCAACTCGAGCCCAAGACCGAGGTCTTCGAGACCGGCATCAAGGTCATCGACCTGTTGGCGCCTTACGTAAAAGGCGGCAAGACCGGCCTGTTCGGGGGCGCCGGTGTCGGTAAGACGGTCATCATCATGGAGCTCATCAACAACATCGCCATGGAGCACGGCGGACGTTCCGTTTTTTGCGGCGTGGGTGAGCGTACCCGTGAAGGCAATGACCTCTGGCTCGAGATGAAGGAGTCGGGCGTGCTCGAGTCCACGGCTTTGTGTTATGGCCAAATGAACGAGCCTCCCGGCGCCCGTCTGCGGGTGGGCCTGAGCGGACTGACCATCGCCGAGTACTTCCGTGACGTCGAAAAACAGGACGTCCTGCTCTTCATCGACAACATCTTCCGGTTTACCCAGGCGGGATCCGAAGTGTCGGCCCTGCTGGGGCGTATGCCCTCGGCCGTGGGATACCAGCCCACGCTGGGCACCGAGATGGGTGAGCTACAGGAGCGTATCACCTCCACACGAGAGGGTTCCATCACGTCGGTTCAGGCGATCTACGTGCCGGCGGACGACCTGACGGACCCGGCGCCCGCGGCGGTGTTCACGCACCTGGACGCGACGACCGTGCTGTCGAGGTCGATTTCGGAGAAGGGCATCTATCCGGCCGTGGACCCGCTCGACTCCAGTTCGCGGATCCTCGACGTGCAGTTCCTCGGTGAGCGCCACTATGCGGTAGCCGCCGAGGTACAGCGTATCCTTCAGCGGTACAAAGACTTGCAGGACATCATCGCCATCCTGGGCATGGACGAACTCAGCGAGGAAGACAAGGTGCTCGTGAATCGTGCGCGCAGGATCGAACGCTTCCTGTCGCAGCCGTTCCACGTGGCGGAGACGTTCACCGGGATCTCCGGTCAATACGTGAAGCTCGACGACACGGTGGAGTCCTTCGAGCGCGTGGCCGGGGGTGAGCTCGATCACCTTCCCGAGCAGGCGTTCTACATGAAGGGCGGAATCGAAGAGGTGATCGCCGCCGGCGAAGAGCTCGCGAGCTGATGGCGGAGTTACAGGTCCGCGTCGTATCGCCAGAGTCGGTACTCTTCGAGGGACCGGCCGTATCGGTCGTGGCCCCTGCTTGGGACGGGAGGGTCGGCATATTGCCCGGCCACGCACCCATGATCGCGCTTCTGGGTTCCGGGGATCTGTCCATCGATCTGCCTGGGGGTGGGAGCCAGAGCTTCTTCGTGGCGGGTGGCGTGCTCAAGGTCGAGGGTCCGGAGTTGGTGATCCTCACGGAGTTCGGAGGCACGGAAGCCCCGGAGCAGCTGCCAGCTGGAGCCGCCGTCGACGTGGACGGTATCTGGGATGCGATGAATGAGGCGGAGTGAGTAGAACGGCGTTACTCTAGCCGCATGAGATTCGACCTCCACGTTCATACGACGGCGTCGGACGGTACCCGTGATGCCCCCGACGTCATCGACCTCGCGGTGGACGGCGGACTCGACGTTGTTTCGATCACGGACCACGACACGGTAGCCGGCCTCGACGTAGCCATGACAGCCGCCGCCGACCGGCCCGTCCAAGTTATTGCCGGCATAGAGGTTAGCAGCACTTGGGACGGTGCCGAGTACCACATTCTCGGGTATTTCGTGGATCCGGAAGCGACCTCGGTCAAGGGGCACGAACGGCGTGCCGTGGAGGGCCGTGAACGTCGCATGAAGGACATGGTGGACCGTCTGCGGCAGCAGGGCCTCATGATCGTGATGGACGATGTCACGGACGAGGCGGGACCGAACCGTTTCACGATCGGACGACCGCATCTGGCCCGTGCGCTCGTGAGTCGCGGTTATGCGAACTCGGTGCCTGATGCGTTCGATCGGCTCATTGGAGATCGACACCCCGCGTTCGTTCCTACACGCTTGGCTGCACCCGACGAGGCGATTCAATTGATCGTCGATGGTGGTGGGATTCCGGTGTGGGCACACCCGCCCCGCCGGTCCTTTGATCGCCTCCTGCCGGAGTTCGTTCGTGCCGGGCTCAGGGGAGTGGAGGTGTACCGACCTCGTTCGGAACCGAAGCATGTCGAGAAGCTGCGACGGGCCGCCGAGAGCTTCGATCTGCTCGTCTCAGGAGGATCGGACTGGCACGATCCGGACCGCGGAGTAGGGCTCGGCGACTTTTTCGTGACCGAGGATCAGGTTGGAGCACTTCTCGAAGCGGGAGAACGATAGGGCGAGCGCGAGCCCGTGCGCGGGCCCGTGCGCGAGTCCGTGCACAAGCCCGTGACTTTCAGTCGAAAGCGCTCAGCAACGCCCGCACGGCTCCCGCCGGATCTTCGGCGCTCATGACGGCACCGATGACGGCGGCTCCACAGGCGCCGGCCCTTGCCACGTCGAGTGCCCGCTCGGGTGTGATCCCGCCAATCCCCACGACTGGAATGTGAACTCCCCCTACCACCCGCTCGAGTCCCGGGAGGCCGATGACGTCTCCCGCGTCTGGTTTGTTGGCGGTTCGGTACACAGTACCGACGCCGACATAGTCGGCTCCGTCTGCTTCGGCTTGAGCGGCATCCTCTACCGTGTCGACGGAGCACCCGATGATGAAGTCGTCCGCTACGGCCTGTCGCACCGCTCGAACCGGCGGATCGTCCGGGCCGAGGTGCACGCCATCGGCCCCGGCGGCCAGCGCGACGTCGAGCCGGTCATTGACGATGAACAGGGCTCCGGCGGCCCGGACCATCGGGAGGAGCTTCCGAGCCGAGTCGAGAAGCTCTCTGGCGCTCGAGCTCTTGCTGCGGAGTTGAACGGCTGTTGCGCCACCGTCCAGGGCCCGGCCGAGGACGTGCACGAGACCGCGAGGCTCCGCTAGCGCTTCATCGGTGATGACGACCAGCCCCAGTCGTCGTCCGAGGTTCGTCCGATCCAAGTCAGACCTCGGGGAGCGTTCCGTCACTCCTGACTGGTGGCCAGGTCCCATTCGCGTCGGGCGGTACCTCGGGCGCGATTATGCTCTTCCAGACTCCGAGTGAAGATGTGGGTGCCGTCTGGACGAGCCACGAAATAGAGGTAGGGCTCATCGGAGGGGTACAGCGCCGCCTCCAGCGCCGCCTCACCGGGTGCTCCGATGGGGCCCGGAGGTAAGCCTCGTTGGGTATAGGTGTTGTAGGGGTTATCCGCCACCGAGTCGATGGCCGCGAACAGAAGCCGGGCGCGGCGCCCGCCCAGGGCGTACAGTACCGTCGGATCCGCCTGCAAGCGGTATCCCAGCCTGAGGCGGTTGTGGTACACGGCGGAAATCGTTGGCATCTCTTCGACTCGTCGGGCCTCGGCCTGAATGATGGAGGCCAGCGTGACCACCTCGTTCTCCTCCATGCCCAACTCCTC
>SMVA01455109.1_pt1 | contig 11669 bp, 12 predicted proteins | sample 2456451 | NCBI WGS metagenome assembly SMVA01 (sample SAMN11095933, study PRJNA526329) | marine sediment metagenome | biome: Marine sediment; feature: Surficial sediment; material: Deep marine sediment; isolation source: Hadal surficial sediment | place: Pacific Ocean | collected 2014-05 | depth...
AATTTAATTCGGTTCAATTTACTACGAATACTTTTTTCTGGCAACCCTTTGAGCGACACAGAGAGTCTGCAGCTTTGAGAAGTGAGGAACAAGTCCTGTTGTAAATGTATAGGGTACGCCTATGACAATAATCCGGGACATGCAAAGTCCAGTGCCTGAAATCTTTTGTCTGAAGATCTACAGGGCAATCCCAATAAATGATTTAAAGGCCATACCCATTAATCCGGTTATGATCATTGTAATTCCCAGGCCCTTCAATCCATCAGGTACATTGGAATACTTCAATTTTTCACGTATCGCAGCAAGCGCAACGATCGCCAATGCAAAGCCGGCCCCTGATCCAACACCATAAACAGCGGCTTCAGAAAGAACATAATCCCGTTGAATCATAAACAACGCACCACCAAGGATGGCACAATTCACTGCTATCAGGGGTAAAAAGATCCCCAGAGAGCCATATAACGCAGGTGAAAATTTCTCTATGATCATTTCGACCAATTGCACCATGGAAGCAATCACAGCAATGAACATAATGAATTGGAGAAATTCAAGATCTATTTCTGCAAATGTTCCACTTATCCATGTAAGGGCACCTAATTTTAAAACATACTCCTGTATCAACCAATTAAGTGGTACAGTGATTCCCAAAACAAAGACAACCGCCGCACCCAACCCAATAGCTGTACTCACTTTTTTAGATACGGCCAGAAATGAGCACATTCCCAGGAAGTAAGCGAAAATGATATTATCAATAAAAATTGACTTTATACCTAAACTAAGTAAATCCATTTTTTTTAGTTAATGTTAATTTTCCACATAACCTGTTTTCGTACGCTGGATCCAAATTAAAACACCCAACACCATAAAGGCTCCAATAGAGTCTACCATCAATCCATTTGTTGGAAATGATGCCCAGCCAATTTTTTCAAAAATTGGATAATTGAACAAAGATCCCGAACCCAGAAGTTCTCGGAAAAAAGCTACAGTCAGGATAATCCACGCATATCCAAATCCACTTCCAAGTCCATCAATTATTGAATCTTTAGGTGAATTTCCCATGGCATAAGCTTCTAATCGTCCCATGACTATACAATTGGTTATTATCAAACCAACAAAAGCACCAAGTACCTTGAACATTTCGTAGTTGTATGCTTTCAATACTTCACTTACAAGAGTTACCAACGTGGCAATGATCGCCAATTGAACTATAATTCGAACCCGGTTCGGTATTAAATCTCTGATAAGAGAAGTGATCAAATTGGAAAATACAATCACGAATACTACTGACACAGCCATGATCGCCGTGGGTCTCATTTGAACCGTAACAGCCAGCGCCGAGCAAATACCAAGTACTTGCACAGTTATCGGGTTATCATCATTCAACGGATCTGAGAAAATCTTCTTTCGTCGTTTCGAAAACAACGGTTCTTTTTCTTTTACCGGAGCTACAGGTGCTTGTTCTAAGGTTTCAATGCTCATATTTTAAATAGATTCTTGTTTTTGCACATTTTTAATGTATTTCTCGTAACTACGCAAATACTGATCAAGCATAGCATTCACCCCTTTCGCGGTTAATGTCGCCCCTGACATACCATCCACTTCGTGTTCTCCAAAGGCTGAGGGGTCTCGTTTTTCTCCTTTCTGCATAGTAACAGAGGTTAAATTTCCGTTTTTGTCGAAAATTGTTTTTCCAATATATCTGTCCTGTATCTCAGGTGTAGCAATTCGAGCACCCAGACCCGGGGTTTCAGCAACATGTCCAAAGGAAATTCCTTTGATTGTATTCAAATCATCTTCCAATGCCAGATATCCAAAAATTCCATTCCATAAACCACTTCCATACAACGGAAAAATGTAAGCTTCTACAGCACCCTGGTTTTGTGCACTTGAAAACTTATAAACAGGATACTCACGTTCAGCAGGATCCTTTTTAAAATTTCTCAAAATGTTCACTTTATCTGCCAGCACTGGTTCGCCTTTGTCATTGGTGGTGATTTCATTACCATTGATATCAACTACCAACCCTTTAATTTGTGCTTCATAAATGGCCAGAACATCATCTTCATCTTTGTTGATGGTCATCACCGCAGCCAAAATTGATGTTTTGGCATCCAACTCGATCGATTTCAGCTGAGCAGGCTTCAGCACCTGGTTAGTGACAGAAAGTGCCCCCCCGATTACGATTGTCATTATCGCGGTAAAAATTAGTACATATAAGTTAGACTGTCGCACGTTTTAACCTCCTTTTTTTATTTGATTGCAATACAAAATAATCAATTAGCGGGGCAAATACATTCATAAGCAGAATTGCCAGCATTACGCCTTCCGGGTAGGCTGGGTTCCATACTCTTATAATTACAGCCATTACCCCAATTAAAATTCCATAATACCACTTTCCAATTTCGGTCTGAGTAGCGGTAACCGGATCGGTTGCCATAAAAACAGCTCCAAATGCCAATCCCCCGATAACCAGATGATAGTGCGCGGGCATCAGCATATATTCATTAGCCCCCATTAACTGCATAAATGAAGCCATTACGAATGCACCACCAAACACACCAGCAATAATTTTCCAGCTTCCTACACCTGTAAATACCAATATTGCAGCTCCAATCAGGCACATTAGAACAGAAGTTTCTCCAATTGAACCCGGAATCCACCCCATAAATAAATTTGTAAAGCTAAACAATCCATCTGCCCATCCCTGGCCATAAGAGGCTAATTCCCGGGTGATTTCCATTCCTGAGCCTACTACTTCGGCACCAATTGACAATGGCGTTGCTCCTGTGTATCCGTCCACCATCGCCTGCCCTCCGGAATAAACCCAAACATCACCTGACATATCTGTAGGGTAGGCAAAATATAAAAATGCCCGGGCTGTCAGGGCCACATTCAATACATTCATTCCCGTACCTCCAAACGCTTCTTTCCCCAGTATCACAGCAAAAGCTGTGGCCATGGCAACTTGCCATAAGGGTATGGCAGGAGGTAAAATAAGTGGGATCAACATTCCCGTCACCAGAAATCCTTCGTTAATTGGGTGTCTTCTTATAGTAGCAATTACGAACTCAATTCCCAATCCAACCGCATATGAAACAACAACAATTGGTAAAACGCGCTGAGCGCCTATTAAAAGTTCTGCCAATAAATCTCCCTCCTGACCGGTTGCCCAAAAATGTTGTCTTCCTACATTGATCATCCCAAAAATCAAACATGGCACCATAGAGAGCACTACCGTGATCATCAGCCGCTTCATATCCATGGCATCCCTTACCTGCACACCTACATTTTTTGTAGTTTCCTTAGGAGTGAATAAGAATGTTTCATTAGCTTCAAAAATGAAAAACCACTTTTCGTATTTTCCGCCTTTCTCAAAAAGAGGTTTTACTTCATCTAATTTTTTCCTTAGGAATTGCATGGTTAACCGTTAATCATTAAATCTATACCCTCTCTTACAATTGCCTGCACATGGTGTTTTGATACATCTATGAATTCACATAGTGCCAGGTCTTCCTCGATCACTTCATAAATTCCCAATGCTTCCATTTCATCATAATCCTCCGCAAGTATTGCCTTTAACAGGTAGGTAGGATATATATCCATTGGAGTAACTTTTTCAAAGTTGCCCGTGTTCACAAATGCTCTTTCTTCGCCGTGCAAATTAGTATCCAGAATATACTCCTTTTTGCGATTCAAAAATGAAAATAAACCTAATCCACGATGAAAGCTTAATTTTTTTGTTGATGGTAGAATCCACCCAAACAGCTCATGATAATCACCTTCGGGTATTACAGTTATTTGATGGCTGTAAAATCCAAGATGACCAGATTCTTCTACCCTATTACCTGTGAGCACATTTCCACTAATGAACCTGTTATGCTTTCCTGTCAAAGTATCTGTCACAAATTTTTTGATTCCGGCACCGCTGTAGGTTTTATAATATTGAGGATTCTCTACTTCAGATCCGGTTAAGGCAATCACCTTGGAAGCATCGTAAATGCCTTCAGCAAATAATTTTCCAATTTGGATCACTCCATATGGGCTTATTGTCCATACGATATCTCCTTTATTTATCGGATCAATATGGTGAATCTGTACTCCAACATTTCCTGCCGGATGTGTTCCGGCTATTTTATTAACCTGTGCCCCCTGAACCATTGCAAATACCCGGGGAACTTCACTATTCGCTTTTAAGTTTAAATGGATTATTCCATTTGTAATTTTCTTAAGAATATTGATCCCTACCTGGAAGTACCGATCTTCACCTTTGAAAAGAATAGATGTTTCAGGGGCCAGCGGATGTGAGTCAAATCCTGAAATAAATATTGATTTTGGCATATCATCCGGATTAGCAACAATCCCATAGGGTCTCTGGATAATATTTGGCCATACACCGCTTTTAAGGATCCTTTGCCTGGCTTCCTCTCCTCTTAAATTATTTACATCTGAGGCAGACATCTTCCCGAAATCTTCGAACTCATTTACCTGATCAGGCAAAACAACGACTTCCAGTAATTTACGTTTTGCACCTCTTCTAATTTCAACAACCTCACCACTTACCGGAGAAGAATAAAGCACACTTTCCATTTTCTTGTCAAAGAAAAGTGGTGTACCTGCCTTCACGTTATCGCCTGCTGCAACTAATACTTTCCCTCGTTGAACGCCTAAAAAATCACTCGGTTTCAGCGCAAATGTGTCTGGTTTAATTTCTTCAGAAATGATATTTTGAGCTTTCCCTTTGAGGTTTATTTCAAAGCCCTTTTTTAATTTGATATTTTCAGACATATCTCAAGTAAAGAGGTTTTTGCATTCCAGCAAAATTCAGCCAAAAATAAGAAAATTTTAAAAATTTAGTATTTCGAGCCTTATTAATTTGTATAAGAATTACATGAACCTATTCCAGCAAATTCGAAGGCGAAATTAACCCTGAATTTTTGATTTATTGTCTAATGAAGAAATATATTTTGAAACCTCTTCCATTAGCCAAAGAGGAGTTGAGGTAGCACCACATATCCCAACGTTATCGCTGGAATTAAACCATTCAGCATGGATATCGTCTGTATTCTCAATAAAATAGCTTCGTTCATTCTCAGATTTACAAACAGAATATAGTGCCTTCCCATTTGAGCTTTTCTTACCACTCACAAAAATGATGACATCATTCGCCTGCGAAAATTTCATCAATTGAGGTTCCCGATTAGAAACCTGCCTGCAAATACTATCATTTGCTTTAAATCCCTCCTCAGGATTTGAATACAATTTTTTCCTTTCTTCAATGGCGGATTTAATGTTATAAAAACCTTTGGTGCTCTTGGTGGTTTGGCTAAACAGGGTGATAGGCTTCGAGAAATCTAATTTATCAAGGTCTTCCTCTGCGGTAATAACAATGGCTTCATCCTTCGTCTGCCCTGTTAATCCTACAGTTTCTGCGTGCCCGGGTTTCCCATAAATTACTACCTGACCCTTTTCTTCAACCATCTTATCATAAGCTCCCTTTACCCGGTTCTGAAGTTTAAGCACAACAGGGCAACTGGCATCTATAAGTTCAAGGTTATTTTTCATGGCGATTCGGTAGGTATCAGGTGGTTCTCCATGAGCCCTGATGAGAACCTTAGCATCAGTTATTTGCTCAAGTTCCTCTTTGTTGATGATCTTCAGCCCTTTTGAAGCCAAACGATTGACTTCCATTGCATTATGAACAATATCACCAAGACAGTACAAAGGACCGGATTCAGACATTTCATCCTCAGCCATCCTAATAGCGAATTCCACACCGAAGCAATAACCTGAGTTTTTATCTATGCTAACTTTCATTTGATTTATATATATCTTCTACTAATCTACTGCCGGCTAACATTAATCCTTCTTCTATCTGTTCTTCTAACGTGAGATTAGAAGTATCAAGAATTATAGCATCGTCTGGCTGAATCAGCGGGCTGTCTGAACGAGTGGAATCCAGCTTATCTCTTTTTTCAAGATTTGTTTTAACCTCATTGAAGTCCACCAAATGGTTTTTCTCAATTAATTCTTCCTGCCTCCGTGAAGTGCGTATATTGATGTCAGCGGTCATAAATATTTTTAACTCTGCATCCGGGATAACCACAGAGCCAATATCACGGCCATCCATTACTACACCCCTTTTTTTTGCAAGTTTTTTTTGTTGTTTCACCATGGCTGTTCTTACTGGCGAAAGTGCACTCACTTCGCTCACTTTCCTGGTTATTCTCATTGTACGAATTTCATCTTCGACCCTTATTCCGTTCAAAAAAGTTTCTGATGAGCCTGAATTTTCATCAAAATGAAAAGTGATAGCAATATCAGACAATGCCCGGGTTACATCTTTTGGATTTGTAATAGAGATATTATGTTCCAAAAAATAATAAGTAACCGCTCGGTACATAGCCCCGCTATCTACATAGGTGTATCCCAATTCTTGTGCAATCGCTTTAGCTGTTGTGCTTTTACCGCTAGCCGAATGCCCGTCAATCGCAATATTTATCTTTCCCATTCAATAACAGTCTTTCTGCGGGCATGGAATTGGTTTCCCAGGCTTTAAAGTCTTTGATTTCTTATATGAATTACACGTTGAAAACATCAATAATATTGAAAGTACCAGAACGATAAATTTTCGAGAATAATTCATGCCCGTTTATTACTACAAATATACGCCATTAAATTTGTGTAATCAGGTAGATTTGTTGCTCTCAATTACCAAAAATGGAGAAATTATTTACAATAGAGGCAAATCTGGTAGATATCAGGCAAAGGCAAATTTATCCCGCACAAGTAATTATAGACTCGGGAATCATTACTAAAATAATTAGAATTTCTAAAGCTGAAAATTACCTGCTTCCCGGTTTCATTGATGCGCACATTCATATTGAAAGTTCAATGCTGGTCCCATCTGAATTTGCAAGGTTAGCTTCAAGGTATGGTACTGTGGCCACCATATCAGATCCGCATGAAATTGCAAATGTTCTCGGAGTGCCAGGGATTAATTACATGATTGAAAACGGGACCAAAGTGCCGTTTAACTTTTATTTCGGTGCCCCATCATGCGTTCCTGCTACCACCTTTGAATCAGCCGGAGCAACGATTGATGCTGAAGAAATCACCTCATTATTAGAACGGGAGGAGATCAAATACCTGGCGGAAATGATGAACTGGCCGGGAGTTTTGCATGAAGACGCACAAGTGATGGCAAAGATTAATGCTGCAAAAAAATTGAACAAACCTGTTGATGGTCATGCACCCGGCCTTACGGGTGAACAGGCAATTGCCTATATCAAAGCCGGTATTTCTACTGATCATGAGTGTGTTTCTTACGATGAGGCTTTACACAAAATCAATAATGGAATGATGATCGCTATCCGGGAAGGAAGCGCAGCAAGAAATTACGAAGCTCTTCACCCACTGATCAGCCTTCACCCTGATAAATTAATGTTTTGCTCAGATGACAAACATCCGGATGAACTGATGCTAGGTCATATCAATCAGCTTGTTGTAAGATCTTTAAATCATGGATATGATCTGTTTGACGTCCTGCAAATTGCTTGTCTAAATCCTATCGGCCATTATGGATTAGATGTGGGCTCTCTGAATGTGGATGATCCGGCTGATTTTATTATAGTGGAAGACCTCAAAAAGTTCCAAGTTCTGGACACCTATATCAAAGGAGAACATGTAGCACACAAGGGGAAGACAAAGATTCAAAAAATTGCATTTAGTATTCCAAATAAATTCGCAATTGCTAATATTAGTCATGAAGAACTTGAAATAAAGGCGGATGGTAAAAATCTAAGAGTAATTGAGGCTGTTGATGGAGAACTTATAACACATGAAACTATAGAACCTGCAACCATTGAAAATGGATTTGTTATTAGTGATCCGGAAAAAGACGTATTGAAATTGGTGGTAGTTAACAGGTATACCCAGGTAAAACCTGCGATTGCATTTATTAAAAATTTCGGACTACAGTCAGGTGCTATTGCCTCCTCCGTCGGCCACGATTCCCATAACATTACAGCAGTGGGTGTGGATGATGCTGATATTGCAAGGGCTGTTAATCTTATAATCGAACAAAAAGGAGGGGTATCTGCCACCGGATTTGGTGAGGATCATTTGCTGCCGCTTCCGGTTGCAGGGCTCATGTCAGATCAGGGAGGAGAATATGTCGCCGGCAGGTATACAGTGCTTGATGAATTTGCTAAAAAGCTTGGCTCTACCTTGAGGGCGCCGTTCATGACTTTATCTTTTATGGCCCTTTTGGTTATTCCTGACTTAAAATTAAGTGATAAAGGTCTGTTTAGTGGTTCTAAATTTGAGTTTGTGGATTTGTTCGTTGATTGAATTTCCGAAAAAAATAATTATTGTATTTTGCCTGGGTAAACTCACTTTAAATGGCAACACGCAGAAAATTTATTGCAAATACCGGAGCTCTGGTAGCAAGTACAATCCTTCTTCCTTCTTTTGTTTTAAGGCATGCAAAGGAAGAAAACATGGGAGTTCAGTTATATACGTTTCGAAATGAAATGGCAAACGATCCCCTGGGCACACTTCAGCAAATTGCAGATATTGGGATTAAACAAATTGAATCGGCAAGGAGCAATAAAGGACTTTATTACGGGTTGACTCCTACCGAAATGAAAGAAGCTTGCACCAACCTGGGAATGAACCTTAGAAGCGGCCATGTTCATTTGGATGAAAACTGGAAACAAACGTTGGATGAAACTGCTGAATCAGGCCAGGAGTATGTTATCTGTTCATCAATGCCATCGAGGGGACAGACAATCGACAACTATAAGCAGGTAGCCGAAACTTTCAATAGTGCAGGAGAGGATTGCAAAAAAATGAATCTAAAGTTTGGCTATCATAATCATGCGTATGAATTTGAATCTGACGATGGGAAGGTTTTATATGACATCCTGTTGAAGAATACACAAAGTGATTTGGTTCATATGGAAATGGATCTTGGATGGGTAACTGTTGGGGGCAAAAACCCCATTGATTATTTCAATAAATATCCGGGCCGATTCCCTTTATGGCATTTGAAAGATATGGATTTGAAGAAAAAAGAAAGTACTGAATTTGGTAAAGGAGGTCTGGACATTTCTCTTATGCTTAAAAATAAAGAAAAATCAGGGGTGAAATTTATTTTTATCGAACAGGAAGAATATGAAAAATCTCCAATAGAGAGTATGAAGTACAATATGAATTACCTAAGTAAACTTTAGTAAAGTACTAATTGGTTCGATGCTGAGGTGTATGTCATTTTACTTAGCCTTCAAATTTGCCATCATGGCTCATCCTGAAACCAATCTTGGAATCATAACCAATTTCTTTATTACGTGCCAGCTTTTCACCCAGGGTTGTTTGTCTGATTTTATCAAAATCTTTACCGATCAAATCACTTTCAATAGTGACGACGAGTGCCTTTTTTAGGAACAAGGCTACATTTTCCAATATATTTTCAGTTCCCCCGGGAGGAAATAAATAATGCAACCCCCTGACACCTTCAATGTGAAACTTATTGTCGGAATTGATAAGCAATCTTGCAATCAGGTATCCGGCATCTCCGGTTCGCTCGTATTTAAGTGAATCGGCCATAAAATCATAAATCATTATCTGGCCAAAGTATCCCAAATCTTTGTTGTCCTGGACTTCTTTTAGCTTCATCAAATGATTTGTAGAATCAAACGTAACAATATTGGTATGCATACCAAATACCAGCACATCGCTTCCAAACTTAATATTGAATTCGTGCTCACTAACTTCATTCACTTCAATAGTCACTTCTTTTGAGCTAATTGATTTCCTAAGAGAATTCGTCAAAGCTTTTGCTTCAGATTTCAAGTCATTATAAAACCGCTGAGTTACCGCCCAAACATTCTGTTTTAGCAATGCCCGGGTTTCAAGGCTTTCTTTTAAATATTCGAGTGGATTCGTATTAAATTCTGCCATATCTTTATATCGGATTATTCAAACACAAATTAAGACAATGGAAGGCAAAACGGAAAAACTCTTGAAAAATTTAGGCAAGAAGATAGACAAAATGATCACCGAATTCGATGGTAGTTCAGAAAAGGTAAAAGAAAAATTAAATAAGCGATACGAGGAACTTAAAAAGTCTGCCCATTCATTGGAAGATGACTTGAAGGATTTCAAAAACAAGCACCAGGATAAATGGGATGATCTGGAGGCAGGTATCGAAAAGGCTGGGAAAGAAGTTAAGGATGCTTTTAACAAGACTTTCGGTGGTAAAGAAGCTTCGGAAGATAAGAAAGAGGACAATGAGGACAATGAGGACAATGAGGACAAAGATGGCAATGAGAAAGCCGATGAAACAGGTAAAGAGTCAAAATAGGTTATTGGTTATTGGGTCAGTGTGTTATTGGGTTATTGAGTTATTGCTAATTCAGAGTTCTCGTGCTTTTTCCCATTGGTTTGGTACTTAGAAGTCAACTCAACTATTTTAAGAAATTACGAAACTTGAGATAATAGCATAAATTCTCATTTTGCATCAAAACGTACATTAGGAGCCCTGGAATATATATTTAATCTACATCAATTGGAATTTTTGGAAATAAACCTCAATTTCCAATGCAAGAAAGTTCTCCACCCAAACAAGATCACATGAATGCAGACATCACGTTGAGTGTATATCAGCTTATCAGCAGTCTGCTTTTCCTGGTGTTCTTGTTTTACATATTCAGATTGATGGAACCGGAATGGTTCTACAAAATACACAAGCCACATTCATGGAAAAGATCAGTTCAGGCTGGTGAAGTTTCAAATCGTTTAAAAAATTTTGAAAAAAAATACCGGGATAAAGTCAGGTTATATACTATCTGGTTTCAAATTGAACGGTTAAAGAAAGCTGGAATAAAAGGTGATTTTGCAGAACTGGGAGTTTATAAAGGAGAAACTGCCAAAATTATTCATGAGATGGATAATTCCAGAATATTCCATTTGTTTGATACATTTGAGGGATTCCAAGAGGAGGATCTTCTGTCAGAGGAAAGCATGGAATCTAAATTTAGCAGTATTAATTTTTCTGACACAAGTGTTGAAATAGTAAAACAGAACATTGAAGGCAATAGTAATCTTCGTTTTCATTCCGGTTTTTTTCCAAAATCTACGGAAAATATTCCAATCACAAACTACTCTTTCGTTCATCTGGATGCTGATCTGTACAAACCTACTATTGCAGGATTGAAGTATTTTTATCCAAAACTTTCTGCAGGAGGTGTAATTATTGTCCATGATTATAACCATAATTGGGAGGGCGTTCGAAAAGCTGTGGATGAATTTTTACAATCTATCCCGGAAACAATCACAGAGTTGTCCGACTGGCAGGGAAGCGTGATGATCGTAAAAAATTCCGGATAATGATTGAAATGCGATTTGATAGAAACATGTATGAAAAGATCAATTGAGAATTATATGAACAGGTCATTTATTAATGCGTTGTTATTGAGTTCAGCCTTTTTATTATCGTGTAGCAATAAGGAAGTTTCTGAAAACAATTCAAACCCTCCAAACATTATTCTCATTGTTGCCGATGATTTAGGGTTTACGGATCTTGGAAGCTTTGGGAGCGAAATAAGAACTCCGCATCTTGATGCATTGGCTACATCCGGGATCAGAAATCAAGCATTCTACACATTACC
>SMVA01124230.1_pt1 | contig 11667 bp, 9 predicted proteins | sample 2456451 | NCBI WGS metagenome assembly SMVA01 (sample SAMN11095933, study PRJNA526329) | marine sediment metagenome | biome: Marine sediment; feature: Surficial sediment; material: Deep marine sediment; isolation source: Hadal surficial sediment | place: Pacific Ocean | collected 2014-05 | depth 0-1...
GGGTGGCGGCACTGGTGGGCATGGCGACCAAGTATGCCGAGGCGGTGCTGGCGGTGCACTACCGCGAACACGATGGTGAGGGGCGTTACAAGGGCGGCCCCATGTATTACATCAAGAACGGGCTCAAGCAGCACTGGCAGTGGCTGGGTGTGCTGTTTGCCCTGTTTGGCAGCCTGGCGGGCTTTGGTATTGCCAACACGGTTCAATCCAACTCGGTCTCCCAGGTGCTGCAATCCTCCTTCGACGTGCCGCCCCTGGTGACCGGGCTCGTGTTGATGGCGCTGGTAGCGGCGGTGATACTCGGCGGCATCAAGCGTATTGCACATGTAACCACCTGGCTGGTCCCCTTTATGGCCGTGGCCTACGTTGCGGCGGGCCTGTTCGTGTTGGCAATGAATATTGAGCGCCTGCCGGCGGCCTTTTCCCTGATCATCAACAGTGCCTTCAACGGTGCTGCGGCGAGCGGTGGTTTTGCCGGCGCCAGTATCTGGTTGGCGCTGCGAATGGGAGTGGCACGGGGGATATTTTCCAACGAGGCCGGCCTGGGCAGCGCGCCCATTGCCCACGCCGCCGCGCAGACCGACAGTTCCGTGCGCCAGGGTATGATCGCCATGCTCGGCACATTTATCGACACCATTATTGTCTGCAGCATTACCGGTCTGGCCATCGTTATGATGGGCGTGCTGGACAGCGGCGAGACAGGCGCCAACCTTACCCGCATGGCATTTGCCCGGGGTGTGCCCGGTGGTGAATGGGTGGTAACAATTGCCCTGTGCCTGTTTGCATTCACCACCATGATTGGCTGGAGCTACTACGGTGAACGCTGCGTGGCTTTCCTGTTTGGCGAGCGCGGGGTTCTGCCCTTCCGCTTGTTGTGGGTGCTGGCAATACCGGTGGGGGCGGTGGCCGAGCTGGACCTGGTCTGGGTGCTTGCCGACATACTCAATGCCTGCATGGCATTGCCCAATCTGGCGGCACTGATACTGTTGGCCCCGGTTGTTTTCAAGCTCACCCGGGACTACCTCACAGACGCGGCGGCACAGGGCTAGCGGATGTGAATTCAGGCGAAATATGCTAGTTTCATCACCCATATAGAGTCCCTGTGGAGTACAGGTTATGGGCAGTGCCAGCCAGGGAGACATGTAAGTTACCTCCAGCACCACATCTGAACTGCGTTCCGCGGCAACCGTAGTCATTATTCGCGACGGCACCAGCGGCCCAGAAGTTCTTATGCTCAAGCGCAACAAGGCGCTGCTGTTTGCCGGCGGTGTCTGGGTGTTCCCGGGGGGTGCCCTGGACCCCGAGGATTGGCGTGCGGCGGGCACGGAGGAAGCCCGGGCCGCGCGCGTGGCTGCGGCTCGCGAGGCAAAAGAGGAAGCCGGTTTGACAGTAGACCCGGAGCTTATGCTGCAGATCAGTCACTGGACGACGCCGGTGGTTGAGCCCAAGCGATTTTATACCTGGTTTTTCCTCGCCATGAGCAATGCTGATTCCAGTGTCGAAATCGATGGCGGCGAAATTCACGACTACCAATGGATCAATATTGCCGAGGCCGTACGCCGCCACGATGCCGGTGATTTTGGTTTGTTTCCCCCCACTATCATGACCCTGCGCTCATTGCGGGGGTACCTGTCAGCGGAGGATGCCATGATCGGTATCGCCGCCCGGGATCCCTTCACGGTGTTCCCTGTGTTTGCACGGGCGACAGATGTGATGCAGGTATTGTTCGAGGGCGATGCGGGTTATGGCAACGGAGACCCCGAACTTGAGGGAGCCCGCCATCGGGCAAGCCTGGTCGATGGAGTCTGGCAGTACCAGCACCAGGGGCTGGACGGAATCAGGGCTCGCCTCGACAGCTGATGAATCCACTCTGGGACCTGCCGACGCGACTGTTTCACTGGTTGCTTGTAGCCGCTCTTTTTGCGAGTTGGTTAAGCCACCAACAGGAGTGGATAAATCTCCATCTCTGGAGTGGCTACACGGTATTGGTGCTGGTGGGGTTTCGGCTGAGCTGGGGCGTCGTCGGCAGCGCGCACTCTCGCTTCGGTGATTTCATGCAGAGTCCGGCGGCGGTGTGGCGCTACTGGCAGGGCGGTGAGTCGGCGCGGTCGGGTCACAATCCTGCTGGTGGCTGGGCTGTCTTGACAATGTTGCTGGTGATCCTGGTCCAGGCCTTGAGCGGGCTGTTCAACAGTGATGGATTGTTGTTCGAGGGGCCCTTATACCACGCCCTGGATTCCGCCTGGACCGACAAGTTGGGCGCCTTGCACGAGCAGGGCTTTTGGATTCTGCTGGGTCTTGTTGTGCTACATACCGGCGCAATCCTGTACTACCAGTTTGGCAGCCCGGCAGAGAACCTGATCGGTCCCATGTTCACCGGCGGTGAGGGTGGCCACCAGCCACCGGTTTCCCTGTGGCGAGCACTGGTGGTGTTGCTATTGTGTGTGGCTTCGTTGGCGGCAGCTGTTTACTGGGCCCCCGCACCTGAACTGCCCTGGTAAGCCGCTACAGGTAGTCTTTCGATTTGTATTCGTCGTGGCAGGCCTTACAGGTGCCGCCGGTTCTCTGAAATTGCCTGATCAATTCTCTCCTGTCGCCGTTGCGTGCGACGTCTGCCATCAATGCAGTCTCCTTGCGCAGGTTTGCGATCTTGGCTGCAAAATCTTCCAGCTTGTCCCAGATCTCCGGCTTGGCACGGGTGCGGCCAACGCCGCTGCCCACTGGAAAACCACGCATGATATCCAGCTCCGCGACCTCGGCCAGATCACCAGACCAGCCAATGAAGCGGGCCTCATCCCAGGGTATCTCGCCCTTGACCATTGAGGCCATGGGTCCGAAATTGGCTCCCAGCAGGGCAAACAGTGACTGGCGATAGGATTGGCTGAAGGCGGTGGAATCGAGGTGCGAGAGGGCGCTGGGCGCCGCAGCGGTGCCCGCGATCAGTGCCAATACGACGATACGGAATTTCATGGACTGTTCCTTGTTCTATGCGGCCAAACTATTGAACCTTCTATGACTATGACTGACCCGGGTCGATGAAACCCGGCTAATCACATTCTCTTTGCAGTACTATAACCGTCGATATCGCGGAGTGGAACAGGTGTTGTATGACGGTGGAAAATTGGGATCACAGTGTCGATGTGCTGATAGTCGGCTCGGGCAATGGGGGTATGACGGCGGCCCTGTGCTGTTACGAAATGGGCACCCGGGATGTGTTGGTCATAGACAAGTCGGAACTGATCGGTGGCACCAGCGCGATTTCCGGTGGCGGCGTCTGGATACCGAATAACCGCTATGCCAATGCGGCGGGTTCCGGCGACACGCCTGAAAAAGCCAAATCCTACCTGATGGGCTGCCTGCCACTGGACAAAGTGTCGGAAGAGATGATCGATACCTACCTGGTGAACGGTCCGCAGATGATCGATTTCCTGCATGAGCGTACCCGGGTTCGCTACGCCAACCTTGAGCATTACCCTGACTATTACCAGGAGTGTGACGGTGCCATGCCCGGCCACCGCTCCATGGAGCCAGAACCTATCAACGCAGATCAGTTGGGCAAGGAGTATCGCAAATTGCGCCGCAGCCATCACATGATGCACCTGTTTGGCCGTGTCCCCTTCACCCAGGTTGAAGCGGCACTGTTGATGGCACAGCTGCCGGGCTGGATCAAACTTGCCGTTGGCCTGTTGGCAAAGTATGTACTGGATATCCCCTGGCGCTTGTTCGGCGACAAGTATGCCCGGCGCCTCACTACCGGCAGCGCAGGTGTGGCCCGGCTGCGAGTTTCCATGCAGGACCGGGATATGCCCCTGTGGCTGAAAACCTCCATGAAGTCGCTGATCACTGAAGGCGGGCGGGTTGTTGGGGCTGTCGTCGAAAAGGATGGCGGGGAAATGCGTATCCAGGCCCACAAGGCTGTGGTGCTCGCCGCGGGTGGCTTCGAGCACAACCAGCTTATGCGTGAGCAGTACCTGCCCAAACCTACCAATCACCTGTGGAGTGGTGGCAGTCACGACAATACCGGTGATGCCATCCGCGAAGGCCTGCGGCTGGGTGCAAAAACCAGCCAGATGGACGGGGCCTGGTGGTGTAATACGATTTCGGCGCCGGGTGAGCCGGCACCGAGGATGAGTATTATTGAAAAATCCTATCCCGGTTCTATCGTGGTCAATCCGGCCGGGAAACGTTTCGCCAACGAATCGCAGAATTACATGGCCTACCAGCTGGACACCTTTGAAAAACACTCTGAGGAGAACCCCTGTGTGCCTTCATGGCAAATTTTTGACGCCCACTTCCGCGCCACCTATATGGTCGGCCCGCTGTACAACAGCAAGTTTCGTCCCGACTGGGCCCTGCCGGCGAGTTACGAGAAAGAAGGCTTTTTTGCCCGGGCCGATAGCCTGAGGGAACTGGCGCAGAAAATTGATGTGGATGCGGATGGCCTGGAGGCGACGGTTGAAAAATTCAACGGCTATGCCGCTACCGGCAAAGACCTCGATCTGCAGCGGGGCGATTCACTCTATGATCGCTATTATGGCGACCCGCGTGTGGAGCCCAACCCGGTGCTGGGGCCGATTCGGCAGGCACCGTTTTACGCCATGAAAGTCGACCCGGGTGACTTCGGTACGCAGGGCGGTATGGTGGTGACACCCAATGCGGAAGTAGTGCACGAGGATGGTAGTGTCATACCCGGTCTGTACGCGATCGGCAACTGCAGCGCGGCGGTACTGCCCACGTACCCGGGCCCGGGCTCAACCCTGGGCCCGGCGATGACCTTTGCTTATCAGGCTGCCAAACATATTACCGGCTGGCAATCAGTGGTCGAATGAATTCGACCCATATTATTCATCCATGCGCGCAAATAACCTGCCCAGGTAGATCCCCACCACTGCCCACACGGCAGCGATCAGAGCACCCACGCCGGCAACGGCTGCCAGTCCGAGACCGAGCCCCTGGGTAAGGCCGGTAAAGGCCCAGGCGTTGAGCATGTCGCCACCGCGATAGACCACGATATCGATCACCGGTTTGGCCTTGAAACGTGTCTCTCGATCCACCGCGGTAAACAGCATTTCGCGGCCCGGCCGGGTAATCGCGTAGTTGCCCGCCCGCCGTATGATTTGCAGGCCGACCACCATCGCCACGGTGGGCGTCGCCGCGATAACCAGCATGCCGCCAGAGATCAAAACAGGCACTGACGCCAGGGTAAAGGCCAGGCCGAAGCGAGTGGCCATGCGACCGGTGATAAACAGGGCGATCACAAGTGTCAGTGAATTCACCGCCAGGTCCATGCCCGCCCAGATTTGCGAGCGGGTCTCCCGATCATAGTCGGCCAGCAGGTTCTTCAACTCAAAATAAACGAAGGAGCTAATCGACGTATACAACAAAATGAATACACCGATGCCGAGCAGGTAAGGACTCTTGATGAATTCGGTGAAACCCGACAGGGGATTGCCGCCAATGTACTCCAGGTTGTCGCTGCCCACGTGCAGGGATTCGTTGTGCAAATCTACCTCTTTCAGCCGCTGCAGGAGACCGATGATCGGGATAGTGAGCAGCAATAATACCGCCGCTATCAGTATCAGGTTGTCGGTGCCGATACTGCTGGCGAAGAACGCCGGTATGGCAGGTCCGGCGAGGCCGCCGGCACTGGCACCGGCACCTATAAATCCGAACAGGCGCAGGGACTGGGTCTTGCTGAACAGATCTGCCATGAAACTCCAGAACACGGAGATGTGGAACAGGCTGAATACACTGATCCAGACATAGAAGGACTTGTCGATCAATTCACGGTCATTCGACACCTGGGTGCCGACGTAGAACAGCAGAAATGACAGGGCAAAAAATGCGTACACAGAGGTGACCAGGCTTTTGAAACGAACGCTGCTGACGGCGCCCCCGTAGAGGGAAACCGCAATGGCCGAGAAAAAGAAATTGATGGTCCACAGCCAGCTGACCTCGGCATCGGTCCAGTCCGAGGCCATGGCGTCACGCACGGGTCGCAATATGTAATAGGCGGCCATGAGCACGAAGACGAAGCTGAAAGAGCTCAGCGTGGCCCTGATTTCATGGGCTTCAATTTTTACCGCCCGATTGAGTAGATCGCTAGGTCGCATCAGGCTGCTTCTCCGGTTGGGCATCGATGAATGCAGGTATCTCGTTACAGGCCTGCCAGACCGCAAACACTTTGGGCTGCCGAGATTCCAGGTCGTAGTTGAAACGCAGTGCGTTGTAGACCATGGGTACCAGTAACAGGTCTGCCATGCTCACATTCTCACCGAAACAATAGGGGTCGGCGCCAATCTCGGCTTCCAGTGTGCTGAAGCCGCGGTCAAGCCAGTGATGCATCCACTGATTCAGCTTCTCACTGTTGGCGTCGTACTCCGCCTTCAGGTAATTGAGCACCCCCATATTGTTGAGCGGGTGTATTTCGCAGGCCACGGTATTGGCCATGGCCAGCACCCGCGCCCGGTCATAGCTGTCGCCTGGCAGTAGTGCCGGTTGAGGATATTCAGATTCCAGCCACTGGATGATGGCAGTTGACTGGTTGAGATAGCGGCCGTCGTCGAGTTGCAGGGCAGGCACCAGCCCGGCGGGATTGCGCGCCAGGTAGTCGCTACTCTTGTGTTCCTGCGCCAGCAGGTTGATCGGCGCGTAGTCGACTTCCAGTCCCTTGATGTTGAGCGCAATGCGCACGCGGTAGGCGGCGGAAGATCGCCAATAGCTGAAGAGTTTCATGGGCGGTTCGAGGCCTCCGGTGTTTATTACTGGGCGTGCTCGGTAACAGGGCCTATCTTGCCAAAGATGTAATCCCCCTGGCTATCTTTCATTTGCTAGAATGGCCGCCACACAGAGGGAAATCGCAATGTTGATGAGCAGTTGGTTGGTGGCCGTGCTGGCCCTGTTCGATGGCCACAGCCTTGCCGGTTGGTCAGTCGTCGGCGATGCCCAGTGGTCCGTCGCTGACAACGCGATCCTGGCCGAGGGTGGCGGCAACGGATTTTTGCTGTCAGAGCATGACTACGATGATTTCTACCTCAGTCTCGAATTCTGGGTCGATGCAACCACCAACTCGGGTATTTTTATCCGCTGCCAGGATCGCCAGCGTGTTCACCCCGATACCTGCTACGAGCTGAATATTTGGGATCAACACCCGCGACAGGAAGCCCGTACGGGCGCTATTGTCTTTAAATTCATGCCGCCGCTGGTGCAGGTAGACACGGTGGGAAAATGGAACCTGTACGAGGTGCGAGCCCGCGGGCCGAAAATTGTAGTGACGGTGAACGGAGAGATCACCGCCGTACTGGACGATGCCGATAGCGCGCCGGGCTTTATCGCCTTGCAACATTGGCAGACCGGGACCGTCAAGTTTCGTAATATCAGCCTGCAGCTAGTGGAGGAGTAGAGCTTTGAAACGTGTATTTTTTGTGGCTCTGTTATTGCTTGGGCTGGGTGGTGGCTACTGGATGCTGGATAACAAACCAGCTGATAGCGGTCAGCCTGGCGGCCCTGCGCCTGTTGCCGTCACCGCCTGGCGGGTAGAGCCCCAGCCCTTCCAGAGTCGGGTCAAGGCACTGGGTACCTTGCGCGCCTGGGAGTCAGTACTGATCACTTCCACTGTTGCGGAAACTGTAGCCAGCCTGCATTTTGAGGATGGAGCGCGTGTTAAACAGGGCCAGCTGCTGGTAACCCTGCAACAGGATGAGGAGCAGGCCAGCCTGCGCGAACAACAGGAACTGCTGCGCGAGCAGGAACGGGAAGTAGCCCGGCTGGAAAACCTGGTCCGCAGCAACCAGGTTGCACAGACAGAACTGGACCAGCGACGCACGCTGGCGGCCATCGCCCGCAACCGTATTGAGCAGGAAAAGGCCCGTATCGAGGATCGAAATATCACAGCGCCATTCGCCGGTGTACTCGGCTTGCGCCAGCTAAGCCCCGGGGCACTGGTTGCGCCGGGTGACGCTATTACCACGCTGGATGATATTTCCCGTATGCGGCTCGACTTCACGGTACCGGCCAGGTTTCTGCGGTTTCTGCAACCGGGCCAGCAAATTGAGGCTACCACCGCCGCCTACCCGGAAGTGTTTACCGGCACGCTGACGGCGATGGATAGCCGGGTGAATCCGGTGAATCGCTCGATCACCGCGAGGGCGACATTCGAAAATGTCGATGGACAGCTGAAGCCAGGTCTGTTGATGCGGGTGATAGTGTTGGGAGATACCCGGCAGACACTGATGATCCCGGAGGAGAGCCTGACATCGCGCGCCTCTGATCACTTTGTCTGGCGTGTTGAGGGGGGTCGGGCCGAGCGCATAGAGGTTGAGATCGGCGATCGCCGCCCGGGCTGGGTAGAAGTGCTCGCAGGCCTGCAGGCGGGTGACCTCGTGGTCCGCGATGGTGTGATCAAGATGCGCGGTAATAGCAGTGAAGTCAGAGTGGTCGGCGACTGATATGTGGCTCTCCGATATCTCGGTAAAGCGGCCGGTGCTGGCGATGGTGTTGAGTGCACTGCTGGTGGCTTTCGGTGTTATCGCCTTTGATCGTTTGCCCCTGCGGGAGTATCCGGATATCGAACCGGCGGTGGTCAGTGTTAACACCAGCTACCCGGGTGCCTCTGCCGCCGTGGTGGAGAACAAGATCACCGAGATCATTGAGGACCGGATCGCCGGTGTAGAGGGTATCAAGAGCATCAGTTCCACCAGCCAGGACGGCCGTTCCCGCGTTCGCATCGAATTTCACCTGGGTCGAAATATCGACAATGCCGCCAATGATGTGCGAGATCGTGTCTCGCGAATACTCAATGTGTTGCCCGAGGAGGCCGACCCTCCCGAGGTGTTGAAAGCGGGGGATGACGACACGGTGATTTACTGGGTGCACCTGGTGGCTCCCGCCATGAATGCCCTGGAACTGACCGATTACGTACGTCGCTATCTGGAAGATCGCTTTTCCGCCCTCGACGGTGTCTCCCGTGTGCGTATAACCGGCGCACAGATTTACTCCATGCGTATCTGGCTGGACAGGGATGCGCTGGTGGCCCGGGAATTGACCGTGGCGGATGTGGAGGAAGCCATTCGGCGCCAGAATATAGAACTGCCGGCGGGGACCATGAAATCCCTGCAGCGGGATTTTGTGATTCGGGTGGAGCGTGCCTATACCACGGTGGAAGATTTCCAGCAGTTGGTATTGCGCCGAGGCGCCGATGGTTACCTGGTGAGACTGGCCGACGTGGCGCGGGTGGAAATGGCCAGCGTCGAGCACCGCAGCCTGTTTCGCGGCAATGGCAAGTCCATGGTCGGTATGGGTATCGTCAAGCAAAGTACCGCCAATGCCCTGTCGGTAAGCCGCGCCATCAACGTCGAGATCGACCGCATCAATGCCCAGTTGCCGAAAGGTATGGAAGTGATTGGCAGCTATGACAAGTCGATTTTTGTCGAGGCGGCGATCAAGGAGGTATACCGCACCCTGTTCATTGCCGCGGCATTGGTGGTGCTGGTGATCTTTCTGTTTCTCGGCGACCCGCGCAGTGTGCTGGTGCCCGCCGCGACGGTACCGATTTCCCTGATTGCCAGCTTCACCATGCTCTATGCCTTCGGTTACAGCATCAACCTGCTGACCCTACTGGCCCTGGTTTTGTCGATCGGTCTGGTGGTGGATGACTGCATCGTGGTGCTGGAAAACATTCACCGACGACTGGCCAAGGGTGAAAGCCCATTGGTGGCCGCCTACAAGGGCAGCCGACAGGTCGGCTTTGCGGTGCTGGCGACTACCCTGGTGCTGATCGCGGTATTTGTGCCGATTACCTTCCTGGAGGGGAACCTGGGCAGGTTGTTCAGTGAGTTTGCGGTTGCCATGGCTGTGGCGGTGAGCTTTTCGACCCTGGTTGCGCTGACCCTGGCCCCGGTCATCTGCTCACGACTGCTGCGCCCTGATACGGTTCACAACCCACTGGCGGACCGGGTGGATGCGGTTACCCATGTCATGGAGCGAGCCTATCGACGAATGCTGGCGCGCCTGCTGCGGGCCCCTATGCTTACCATGTTGATGTTGTTGGCCAGCATTGTGGCCACTGCCTGGTTGTTCCAGAAGGTGCCACAGGAATATGCGCCCCGGGAAGACCGCGGTATTTTATTCATGTCGGTAACAACCCCGGAGGGTTCCTCCTTTAGCTATACCGCACGGCAGCTGGCGGACATTGAAGAGCGTTTGATGCCCCTGGTCGAGAGCGGAGATATCAAACGCCTGTTGATTCGCGCGCCGTCATTCAGTGCCGGTGAGGCTTTCAATTCAGCCTTCGCCATCCTGGTACTCAGTAAATGGAACAGTGGGCGACGCGATACCTGGACAGTAATGAAAGATGCGCAGGCCCGGGTTGCCGATGTGCCTGGCGCGAGGATTTTCCTCGGGGCGCCACGGGGGCTCGGTGGTGGTTCCAACAATCCGGTGCAGTTTGTGGTCGGAGGCAATACCTACGAGGAGCTGGCCGAGTGGCAACAGGCATTGTTAGAGGCGGTGGAAGAAAATGACGGTTTCAGTGGTCCGGATACAGACTTCAAACCGACCAAGCCGCAACTGCGGGTTGCCATAGATCGAGATCGTGCGGGGGACCTGGGGGTCAACCTGTTTGATATAAGCCGCACCCTGGAAACCCTGATGGGTGCACGCAAGGTCACCACCTTTGTCTGGGGCGGCAAGGAATATGACGTGATTGTCGAGGGTGAGCGCAGCGCCCAGCGCACCTTGACTGACCTGCAGGATATTTATGTACGCTCGGCATCTACCGGTCAGTTAATACCCCTTTCCAACCTGGTTGCAATTCGCGAGCAGGCCGACGCGGGACAGTTACGGCGTTACAACCGGGTGCGTGCTATCACGCTGTCATCAAACCTGGCAGACGACTATTCGCTGGGGGAAGCCCTGCAATGGCTGGAGCAGTGGGTTCGCGATGACTTGCCCAGTGAGGCCAGTTTTGACTTCAAGGGAGAGTCCCTGGAATACAAAAATGCCGGCCGCTCCGTGCTGTTCACCTTCGCACTGGCCCTGCTGGTGGTATACCTGGTGATGGCGGCGCAGTTCGAATCCTTTGTGCACCCCTTCATTATTATGCTCAGCGTGCCCCTGGCCCTCATGGGCGGTCTCGGTGGCTTGCTGCTGTTTGATCAGACCCTCAATATTTACAGTCAGGTCGGCTTGATCATGCTGGTGGGCCTGGCGACCAAGAACGGCATCCTCATCGTCGAGTTCATCAATCAACTACGCGATGCCGGCAGGGATTTCGAGGAAGCCGTTCTCGATGGAGCCACATTCCGCCTGCGGCCCATCGCAATGACAAGCTTCACCACGGTTATGGGGGCGGTACCCCTGGTGCTTTCCTCCGGCCCTGGCCATGAGAGTCGCACGGTGATCGGAGTCGTGGTGATGTGTGGTGTGGCAACGGCCAGTCTCATTACCCTGTTCGCTATACCGGTAGCCTATAATTTGCTAGCCCGGAATACCGCGGCTCCGGGCACAGTGGCGAAGCGCCTGGACAAGGAACTCACGTCAGCAGACAGTTGATCTTGTGGTGTGGGGTCTGGGCGACCCCGACTGGGCGTCCCCGACGATTCATTCGACCAACTCCCTCTGCAGCAAAGCCTGAATCGCCAAATCCATGTCCAGGCTTTCCCCCGTCCA
>SMVA01447201.1_pt1 | contig 11666 bp, 8 predicted proteins | sample 2456451 | NCBI WGS metagenome assembly SMVA01 (sample SAMN11095933, study PRJNA526329) | marine sediment metagenome | biome: Marine sediment; feature: Surficial sediment; material: Deep marine sediment; isolation source: Hadal surficial sediment | place: Pacific Ocean | collected 2014-05 | depth 0-1...
ATCATACGCCCACCAAACGATCTGCGACGATGATCGGATCGTTCAACACGAACTAGCTAGCAGCCGGCAATTGGCAATGGCTGCAGATGTGCTGTCTAGTCTCGGGGGGCTCTTGCCTTGTAGGAGAGGGTAAGTGCCTCAGTGCCAGTATATACGAGAGTCGGGGCGTGGCGTGGCCGAATGAGATAGACGGTAGGAATGTTGCTTAGTGCATTCCATTCGTGGAAATCTGCTGTCTAATCATCTGGGTCCTCTTGGAGCGAGATATGTGTGCGAGCCGAGGCCGCCTCGATTGAGGACATACCCTATCCGCCGGAACGCGCCGCCCACTTGGCTGACGATGACAGCCGCAGCTCGCGCAACCAGGCGGCGAGCTGTCCTCCCACGAGGAGAAGAAGTAGAGCTCCCAGTGGCGCCGCGATCCGTGTCAACGTGGTCTCCAGGTACCAGGTGAGATCCCGACGGGTCCACAGATAGGCCGGCAGGTACGCCAGCACCACCAGGAGCAGGAACGCACCCAGCGCACCGGGGTTGCCGCCGGAGCGCAGGCCGAGGAACAGGAGGACCACCAGCACTGCCGCCACCAGAGCGTGCGGCCAGATCAGATGTTCGAAGACGAACTGCGCCACCGTGCCCAGTCGCCTGACCAGCTCCATCGGTCCCAGCCAGCGCAGTTGCAGGTCGCCGTGCAGCGCCAGCCCCGCCATCCGTCGGAACAGAAGCGACGCGACCAGCAACAGGACCGGCGGCGCCAGCGCACCGGCCAGCAGACGTAGAGCCGGGCGCTTGCCGGGCCAGAACAGGATGACCGCTGCGGCCAGCGGCAGCACCATGCCTTCATTCTTGAGCAGCACGGCGGCGCACAGAGCGATGGCCAGCAACGGAGCGGCGCCGGCATCGCAGTGTTCGCGCAGGCGCGCCACCGCCACGCCTGCCACCAGCATCGCCACGGCCAGCGGCAACTCCGCCAGCCCCACGTGGAACGGGCCCAGCAATCCCTCGAACGACAGGAAGATCAGCCCCATGGCGGCCACCTCCGGCGGGTCGAGTCCGCGCCGGCGCAGTTCGCCCAGCAGCGCGGCCAGCAGCAGCAGGGTGAGGAACGGCGCGAACAGCGTCAGCGCGAGGTCGTCGAAGTCGCGCCCCACCATGGGAGCGGCCATGGTCACCGGCCACAGCAGCGGGTACTCGGGATGGGAGAAGTCATAGCCGGGATCCGTCAGCGACGCGGAGTCCACGCCGGCCGCCGCCGCAAACACCTTCGCCTTCACGGCCCAGATGGCGATGGCGTCGTTGGACCATAACGGCGAACGCACCTGCCGGATGGTGACCGACAGCGTCGCCAGGACCAGGGCGATGGTGAGGGCGGTTCCCACCCAGGTGGCCAGCCGTCGCTGTGCTGCCGGCCGCGGCGCTGCTGCGGCCGGAGCCACGCGCAATGCCATGACTCCGCCCACGGCGCTGAGCAGCAGCACTCCGGCCAGCAGGCGGAACGGCGTCCACGCCAGGTCCATCCACGACAGCACCCGGGCCGTGCCTCCCAGGGCCAGCTGTCCTGCCAGCCAGCCGGCGGCGATGGCAGTGGCCCGTGACAGGCCGGCGCCGCGGGCCAGGGGCCAGGTGACGAAGCTGCCCGCACCGGTCAGCACGACAATCCAGACGGCCACCACCAGGAAGCCGCTCATGGAGTTTCCCCACGGCGCGCCACTGCTCCGTCGCCCGACTGGAAGAGCACGGTCCAGCCGGAGGGGACCGGGGTGCGCCACGCCAGCAGGACGTTACCGGTGGTGTACTCACGTCCGGGGTCGAACCGTTCCACCGGCGTGGGTGCCAGGCGATACGCAGCGCGGTAGCGATACCAGTCCTGCATGTCGCCAACGAGCAGGAAGATGCGCTGCGCCTCCGGGCCGCTGCGCTGCACGTTCCACAGGAACACGGCGTAGTCGCGGTCCCGTGTGTAGCCGGGCCCCAGGTAGTCGCGCTGCGCGGGATGCAGCGGCAGCATGGAGCGTACGATCTGCAAGTCCCGCCACGGCTCCCAGCCGCGCTCCTTCGACAGCCGCAGCAGCGGCAGGCCCTCGAGCCCTGCTCCGAGGACGGCGGCGGCGAGCAGCACCGCGGCCAGCAGGGTGCGGCGCGGATCCGGCGGCAGGGGCGCGTTCAGGGCGCGTTCTCCATGAAGTCCTGGGCATCCTTGTACGGCAGCGGCAGCTCTGCATCGTACGCCAGACGGGACATGACTCGCAGCCGCAGCTCACGCTCGGTCTTCATGGTCACGGTGGCCGCGGCGATGGACAGGAGGGAGATGGCCACAACCGCCGCCAGCGGACGGGAGGTTGGAGCGGTCGTCTGCCATGGGCTGTCGCGAAGGGTGCGCCAGGTCAGGACGGAGAGGACGGCCATGGCCGCCAGCCCCACCGCTGCGCCGAGAGTCTTGGAGGCGCCCAACCAGTAGAGGCCGTTCTCCGCCAGATAGCCGTGGCTCATCAGGGGCAGCACCATATCCCGCAGCGGGTTGATGATGTTCTGCGGCGTGTAGGCGAAGGCCGCCACGCCGGGCACGACCTGCGCCACGGAGGCAACCAACGCCAGCCCGAACGGCCAGCCACGCAGCGGCGCGAACACCATGGGCAGCAACAGGAAGGGAAACATCGGCACCAGATAGCGTGGTCCGTGGGCCCAGCCGCCATGCCAGCCGTAGAAGCCGGCGTTGATCAACAGGGTTCCCACCGACACCGACGTCACCACCCACCACTCCGCGCGCAGGTCGCGCCGCTTCCTCCACATCACCACCAGCCCCGCCACGGCGAACAGGAACACCGGCATGATGAACAGCAGGCCCCGCGAGGGTGACGCCAGAAGCTGCCACAGCACGGACGGCGACGGCAGGCCGACGCCCAGCAACCCCTGACTCGCCCCTTCAGCGAACTCCTCCCGGGCCAGGTGGCCGTAGCTCAGGGAGAAGGGCGCACCGAAGTTCATCCAGTTGTAGATCAGAAGCTGTGAGGCGCATAGCGCGCCGCCCAGGGCGAAGGATGCCTTTTGCAGCCAGGACAGCCGTGAGGTCAGCGCATAGATCGCCAGCACCAGTGCGATGAACATGGCGGTGTAGTCGCACAACGCGCCCACTCCCGCCGCCAGTCCCGCCGCCAGCGCAAGCAGCAGGTGCAAACGCTGCCGGTCGGCGTTCTGCGGCGGTTCGGCCACCTGCCGGCGAAGCCACCACAGCACGGCGAAGGCCAGGAAGGAGAACGCTGCCGCCATGATGTGGCCGCTGAACATGGTGGCATGCACCCAGGCGATACTGCCGAACGAGAACGCAAAGGCCATGAGGAGCGCCGAGCGCGCGTCACCGCCGAGTCGCATGCCCAGAAGATAGAGCAGCACGCCCAGCCCGGCGAAGCAGACGGTGGACGTGGCCATGTTCACCATCTGTCGCTGCGGCACGGTGAGCGCCGCATCGCCCCGGGTGAGCGGCAGCGTGCGCAGCGCCCAGTAGATGGGAACCGCAACGAACGATGAGCCGAACGCCTTGTTCGAGTAGTAATGACCGTCGTGAAACGACTTGTCGATGGTCTGCTCGTGGTACGCGTCAATGCTGAAGGTGCTGTGATCGACGATGGCGCTCAGCAGGTAGAAGCGGCTGCTGGAGTTGTCGTACTCCACCACCTGCCGGAAGTAGCTGCCGGCAAGGAAGAGCGTCGCGAACAGCAGGAGACAGGTTACGGTCGCCGGGTTCTGGAACCGGGTGCGGCGCATCGACGACCTCCAGGGTGGAATCACGCACGAACACTGCATCTTGCCCCGGGCCGGGGGAGAGGGTCAAGGGCCGGCGGCGGGTGCCGGGCCGAAGCGGTGGATCTTGAGTAGCGGGGCGCCGGGGGGGCCTTCCACGTGGATCGGCTCGCGCCGTTCCGCTTCCAGGACGATGGGCCCGTACCAGGATTCCCGCGTGGTGTACATCAAGTACACCGGGCGTTGCGCCGCCACGGCGAAGAAGTTCTGCCGCACCTCGGGGCCGGGGTCCGGACGGAACGGGCTCGACGCCCGCAGCAGCACACGGTCGGGCTTGAGGCGCAGCGGTCCCTCGAGGAACAGGAGATGCTCGGCCACTCCCGCCGCCACTGCCGCTCCGGGCTCGGCATGCGCATCGATCCACGCCAGGCCGCGGCGGTAGCCCGTGGCCCAGTAATCCTCCACCTGCGGGAATCCCAGGCGACGCGCCCCGGCAGGGCCACCCACCAGCGGGTTGAAGTGCGCCACTTCGTGCGGGTGGATGAGCGCCAGTTCCACGCCGGGCTCGAGCAACGCCAGCGACAGCACCACCACAGTCGCAGTGCGGCGCCTGGAGCTCAGCAACACACGGGCGCCGGCACCGGCCAGCAGCGCCGCCGCCGGAACGAACTCCAGCGCGTGCCGGATGCCGTCAAAGCTCAGCGCTCCCGGGGCACTCAGCCGCGCCAGCGGTAGTGCTGCTGCCAGCAGTGCCAAGCCCTCCAGCGATGCCTGACGGCGCAGCAGCGCACGTGCGCCGGCCACCGCACCTGCCGCCACGAGGATCAGCGTCCCCAGCGGCCAGCTGGCCACGGCGGTGAGCAACGGCCAGAGATCGGGCATCAGCGTGCCGGAGGTTCCCCGTCCAAAGATGTAGCCCAGGTTCTGTCCTAGCCGCGCCAGCGGGTCGGCGCGCACCCACGGCCAGGCAAGCAACAGCACTGCCAGCGAGATCACCGGCGCTGCCGCCAGCGCCAGCCGTGCCGGGGTGCGCAGGCGCGGCAGCGAGCGGCGCGCCGCCAGCCAGTAGAGGAAGAGCGGCAACGGCAGGAACAGCACGTTGGCCTTGGTGGCCAGGGCCAGGCCGCCTGCCAGCCCGGCGGCCAGGAAGTAGCCGGCGCGCGCGTCCTTCAGCCCCCGCCAGCAGAACAGCAGCGCCAGCGTGATGAAGGCGGCGCTGCCGATATCCTTGAGATCGGTCCAGGCTGCGGCCAGCAGGCGCGGGTGCAGGATGAGCGTCAGTCCCGCCGCGGCCGCCGCCACCGTTCCCCACGCGGCCCGTGCCGACTCCATCAGCAGGGGAAGGAGCAGCGCCAGCACCAGGACGCCGGCCAGGTGATGGGCGTCCACCGGGTCCAGCCACTGTAGACCGCGCGCCAGCACGTTGCACGTATGCGCCGACAGCGAGGCCATGGCGGGGTAGTGCTCCCACGGACGCGTGCGCAGCGGTGAGCGGAACAGATCCGGGTGGGTGCGGCCGTCACCGTCCGAGGGCAGCGGACGCGAGAAGTCCAGCGGCGAGGTGTGATGCGTGTCGACGTTGCGGTGGCCGAAGAACAGATCACCCAGCGCCTCGTCCCACGCCAGGCCGTACGATGGCAACGCCAGCAGCGAGCCGGCCAGGAGCACGGCGACGATGCTGAGGACGGTCAGGACGTGCCATCTGCCAGCGCTCATGCGCCATTGTCGCACAGGAGCCGGGACGGTGTGATGGATTCGCCGCGCCCGTCCGGCGAGGTGGAGTTCAGCGAGGAGGAGCGGCGGCGATTGCGCGCGTTGGGATACCTGCACTAGCCGCAGCCGAAGCCACCTCGGTTGCCGCGGAGGCCTGGATGCGATAGCGCTCCCTGGTGCGCTCCAGTCCCCACTGGAACAGGAAACAGTACTCCCAGTCGCGCACGCGGGGCACCCGGTAGACGGCCAGGTCAGGAAAGTACCTTCTCAGTCTCTTCAGCCGCTTTCGCAGGCCTCGCCTTGCACTCAATGAGGCCCTGGCAAGTCGATGCTGTAGGCGGGAACGGGACAGTTGCCTCTTGCCAGCGTGCACCTCCAGGTGGCGCAGGTATGCCTGGTAGTCGCGCCGTCCGCCGTCCGTCATGGAGCGCGCGTCCGGGCTCCAGATGTGGCCATGGGCTTGCTTGTTCCTGGCGATGGCCGTGCCCGGAACCCCACTCTCCTCGATGATCCGGCGGGGAATGGGCCGGTCATAGCGCGAGTCCACACGCCAGGGGACCATCTCGTCGCTGTTGGCGATGGTCCGGACCGTGGGGATGGCGTGCATCGCGAAGTAGGCCGGCGCCGCGACGAGGAACCCCGTGCGCAGCCGAAACTCCTTGCACGTCATGAAGCTGGTAACGTGGCAGGAGCTTCGCCGGCCCCGTGTCCACATGTTGTCTCCGAAATCTCCCACGAACAGGAGCCTTGCGCGCAGATGTTCTTCCACGCCGAGCCAGACCACGCCAACCCCATCGGGACAGGCCTCGAATTCCGCATCGGCGATGCCCGGTGCCGAGCGGTAGGCATCCCGGGGAAGCTCCAGGGATCCCAGTCCCAGATGCGCGGCGATCTCGGCACCGCTGTCGAGCCTCCTGCCACCCTGTTGCGAGTAGAAGCTCAGGCTGTCCCGACAGCCCGCGCGCGCCGCCAGACACGAGACGGCAGCGGAGTCGTAACCCTGGGAGAGGGTAGTGATGGGCGCATAGGACCTGCGGCGTTGCGGGGACCGGGCGTTGTCCACCAGACGCGTCACCGATTGCTGCAGCAGTTCCCGGTAGCCTGCAAAGTCGCAGAAGGTCGGCGGCTTGTTCTGCTCGACCACCTCGACGCACAGGTCTGTCCCGATCCGCAGGTTGTGCAGGAAGTAGCCGTCGATGCGAACCCCGCCGCGCGTGGTCATGAGCCTGCGGCCTTGCTTGCCGGACCCTCTGTGGAACCTGCGGAACTGTAGCGCGTAGAGGGGATAGGCAGGTTGGGGCGCGTCATCCAGCTGATCGAGAAGAAACACCAGCGAATTCGAGGCGAGGAGCGAGTTGTCCCGGCGGGCCACGAAGACCGCCTCCAGGCTGTTGCTTGCCGTCACCACGACGATCCCGGTATCGGTGCGGCGCGCCCCGGAGCCGGTGAAGAAGGTCGCCTGGTCGAAGTCGAACTCCGTGAAGGACCCGTCCCAGGCCCCCTCCACGAAACCATCGTGCCGGATCTCCACCCAGGGCCCGTGCAGAACGGTGACCTCCGGGTCGTCGCGGCGGACATGCAGGCACCAGGCGAGGCGGGGCAGCGTGTTCACCTGGCGGTATTTCCAGATCATCCGTGGAGGCTCCGCGTCGGCGCCTATTGCGCGGCGTCGTGCGTGCCCACCATACCAGATCCCTGTTCGGCGATCTCAGCCGGGAGGCAATCGAGCTCCTGGATGGAGTGCCCGGGCAAAAAAAAGCCGGGACCCGATGAACCCAGGTCCCGGCCATGTTGCCTACGTAGCAGGGTCGATCACGTTCATTCCGCCGTCGCGAGTCAGCGGAATGTCCTTGGGGTTGCCACCGGTGCGGATGAACTCGGAAACTCCGCCGCCGATCTTCGGGGCATCCCGGTTCTCCAGCCTCTCCCAGGTGAAGCCCATGACCTCATCACCGGTCTCGTGGCGGATCTGCTCGCGCTGCGCGCTCGTAAGTTCGATGGTCACTTTCGACATGGTTTATCTCCTTTTGCTCCGGCCCGCCGGAAGCATTGCGTGGGCTGTAGCGCCCCCGCTTGTTTGACTCATGCGCTAACCACGTCTGGGACTAGAGCAAGATGGGGGCCAACCCTGAATCTATTGTGCTGGTTCTCATAGCCTACCCCGAAAACTCCCTATGGCGCAATGCCTTGCAGGAGTCGCCGGCCGGGTGCCCGGTGCCGGGAGGGGGCCGAGCGGGGGAATTATTCCCCTGGTCTCCGGGAATCGTTCCCCCGCCTGGAGTTCGTGGTACGACTCACTCCGGGTCGCGTCGATTGCGCTTCCTGGGCTTCGGAAGGCGGCCGGCCCGTTTCAGGGCGCTCCGCAGCAGGTACTCGATCTGTCCGTTCAAGCTGCGCAGCTCGTCGTCGGCCCATTTCTGGAGGGCGCCGTGCGACTCCGGATTGATGCGGAGAAGGAACGGCTTCCTCGGCGCCACGCTAGTTGTGCAGCGTGCCGGTGTTCACCACCGGCTGGGTGTGGCGGTCGCTGCACAGGACCACCAGCAGGTTGCTGACCATGGCGGCCTTGCGCTCCTCGTCCAGTTCCAGGATGCCCTTCTCGGAGAGCATGTCCAGGGCCATCTGCACCATCCCCACTGCGCCCTCGACGATCTTCTGGCGCGCCGCCACCACGGCGCTGGCCTGCTGGCGCTGCAGCATGGCCGCGGCGATCTCGGGGGAGTACGCCAGATGGCTGATGCGCGCCTCCAGGACCTGCACTCCTGCCCTGGCCAGTCGATCCTGGATCTCCTCCTTGAGCTTGATGGAGATCTCGGCGGCGTGGCTGCTTAGGGCGATCTCGCCCTCCTCGTGCGCCACGTACGGGTAGCCGGTGGCCAGGTTGCGCACCGCCGACTCACTCTGCACGTGGACATAGTTCTGGAAGTCATCCACGTGGAACAGTGCCTCTGCCGTGTCCACCACCTGCCAGACCACCACCGCCGCGATCTCCACGGGGTTGCCGGTCTTGTCGTTGACCTTCAGCTTGCCGGTCTCGAAGTTGCGCACTCGCAGGGACACGCGCTTCTTGCTGTAGAACGGGTTGGCCCAGCGCAGGCCGGTGGTGCGAACGGATCCCTTGTAGCGGCCGAACAACTGCAGCACCCGTGCCTCGTTGGGGGCGACGGTGAAGTACCCTCCCAGCCCGATGAGCGCCAGCAGCAGGATGGGCGCTGCGATGAGGGTGCCCGCAACGCTCCGATTGGCGATGTTGTTCAGCAGCAGGAAGGCCAGCAAGGGCAGCCCCACCAGGTGGGCGGTAAGAACTCCGAGTCCGGGCCAGCCGCTTCTCTTGGTCTCCTGGATCATGGGAACCTCCTCTCGATGTTATCGAAATGATATCACTATGATATCTGATACGTCCAGGCGCCCCGAAAGGTTCCCCCGTCGCGTTCGCCCCGGTTTCGCTATAATCCCGCCATCCAGGAGGTCTTCGCATGCTGCAGCAGTTTCCCCCCATGGGCGTATACGAGACGCTGTTCCAGTTCGCCGATGCAACCTCCAAGTACATGGGGGAGCCGGGCACGCACCCCTGGGCGCAGGGATATCCGCTGACGTCACAGCTGCCGGGCGGGCCGCCCATGCCGGAGTGCATCTCGCTGAGCGCGTCGGACCTCAAGTACCCCAAGGCCACGGGCAACCCCGAGCTGCGCTCTGCCATCGCGAGTTACTACAACGAGTTCTACGATGCCGGCATCACCGAGGAACATGTGGCGGTGTTCGCCGGCGGCCGGCCGGCCATCCTGGCCACCCTGGCGTTCCTGGAGGCGGATGTCAGCATCGCGGTGGAGGAGACGGAGTACACGCCCTACTTCGACATGCTTCGCCTGCTGCGCCGGGTGCACCGGTTGATCCCCAGCAACCCCGACAACCGCTTCCGCCCGGCTCCGGACGACTACGACGTGGCGCCGTGTGACGGCACCAAGCGGCTGGTGCTCCTGAAGAGCAACCCCTGCAACCCCACCGGCGTGGCCACCACCGGCGAGGCACTGAAGGACCTGGTGGATCGTTTCCGCGGCAAGGGGCGTGGCGCGCTGTTCGACGAGGCGTACGAGTTCTACTGCGACCCGGAGCCGGAGAGCGCGCTGCGCTACGTGGGTGACATCGACGAGACGGACATCTTCGTCATCGGCGCCGCCACCAAGGGTCTGCAGGCGCCGGGCATGCGCGTGGGCTGGGCCATCGCGGCGCGCAGGCACATCGAGCTGTTCCGCAACTATTCCTCCTTCGGCATGGGCGGCGTTTCCCGCGCCTCGCAGCTCTACGTCACGGCGCTGCTGGAACCGGAGCGAGTGCGCCAGGCGCGCACCGCGGTGTCGAGGTTCTACTCCGGCCAGCGGGCGCGCTACGGCGAGGGCCTCGCCGGCCTGGGCCTCGATCTATTCACCGGCGAAGGCGGCTTCTACCACTGGGGCCGGCTGCCTGGAGGGTTGACTGCGGATCAGTTCAACCAGCGCTTGTTCCGGCACGACGCGGGCATCCTGCCCGGGCCGCTGTGTGACATGGCCCGGCGCAAAGGTGCGGACTGTCCCCTGGATCGTTTCGTGCGCTTCTCCTTCGGCCCGCTTCCAGCCGACTCCTTTGACAGCGACATGGCCATCCTGGCGCAGTGCGTCTGATCGGGTAGGCCCCATCTAGCCAGTGCCGGCGTTTTTGGTATACTCCGCCGGGCTTTCGCCTGGAACGAACGCACCTGGTCAGGAACCCCATGCAATCCTTCATCAACCAGCTGAACAGTTGGGTATGGAGTCCGGCACTGATCTACCTGTGTCTGGGAGCCGGGTTGTTCTACTCCATCATGACCCGCTTTGTGCAGGTCCGACTGTTCCGCGAAATGGTGCGCTTGTTGTTCTCCAGCAAGAGCTCGGACAAGGGGATTTCCTCGTTTCAGGCCCTGTCCGTGTCGCTGTCCGGACGCGTGGGCACCGGGAACATCGCAGGCGTCGCAGCGGCCATCGGGTTCGGCGGCCCGGGTGCCGTGTTCTGGATGTGGATGGTGGCGTTCCTGGGTGCATCGACCGCCTATGTCGAGTCCGCCCTGGGTCAGATCTACAAGGAAGAGGACGAGGGACAGTATCGCGGCGGGCCGGCTTTCTATATCGAGAAGGCCATGGGACAGAAGTGGTATGCGTGGATATTCGCCATCACCACCATCATCGCCACGGGCTTGCTGCTCCCCGGTGTTCAGTCCAACAGCATCAGCTCTGCTGTGGAGTTGGCGGTGGGCCCGGGAAGCATGATCCAGACCGACTTCGGCAGCATCAGCGTCACCAAGTTCACCACTGCCATTGCCGTCGTCATCGCTCTGGGTCTCATCATCTTCGGCGGCGTGAAGCGCATCGCAAAGTTCACCCAGATCATCGTGCCTTTCATGGCCCTGGCATACGTCATCATGGCCTGCGGCATCGTCGCCTTGAACCTCTCCAGGGTGCCGGAGGTCATCGGCTTGATTCTCGGTGATGCTTTCACGCCCATGGCGGGCATGGGCGCTGCCATCGGCTGGGGCGTGAAGAGGGGAGTGTATTCCAATGAGGCCGGCCAGGGCACCGGGCCCCATGCGGCAGCCGCGTCGGAGGTGGAGCACCCGGCGCAGCAGGGCCTGGTCCAGGCCTTCTCCGTCTATATCGACACCCTGTTCGTGTGCTCTGCCACGGCGTTCATGATCCTCATCACCGGCGCGTACAACGTGCACAACAGCACGGGCGGCTTCCATATCCAGAACCTGGCCCCCGAACTGAAGGCCAACAGCCCGGCGTTCACGCAGTTCGCCGTCGAGAGCGTCATGCCCGGCATCGGTAAGCCGTTCGTCGCCGTCGCTCTGTTCTTCTTCGCGTTCACCACCCTGCTGGCCTATTACTACATCGCCGAGACCAACGTGGCCTACCTCCGACGGACCTTCAAGTTCCCCGGCCAGATGTTCATCCTGAAGCTGGTCCTGATGGGCGCCGTGTTCTACGGCGCGGTGAAGACCGCCGACCTGGCGTGGGGCCTGGGCGATATCGGGGTGGGCCTGATGGCGTGGCTGAACATCATCGGCATCCTCATCCTCTTCTTCATGGGCAGACCGGCGCTCAAGGCGCTGAAGGACTACGAGGCGCAACGCAAGGCCGGAGTGGCGCACTACAGCTTCGATCCGGAAGCCCTGGGGATCAAGAACGCGGACTTCTGGAGCAACCGCG
>SMVA01323126.1_pt1 | contig 11661 bp, 10 predicted proteins | sample 2456451 | NCBI WGS metagenome assembly SMVA01 (sample SAMN11095933, study PRJNA526329) | marine sediment metagenome | biome: Marine sediment; feature: Surficial sediment; material: Deep marine sediment; isolation source: Hadal surficial sediment | place: Pacific Ocean | collected 2014-05 | depth...
AAGCCGTGGTCGGCGACCGGATTGCCGCCGGATTGGTGGTGGTTCCCGATGGACTGGCCGTCGATCTGGAGCACATGACGTTGCGTGAGACCGCGCACCCGATTCCGGATGAGCGCTGCGAACGCGCGGGCCGGATGGCGATCGATCTCGTCGCGGGAGCTCGCCCCGATGACGTTCTACTCGCGATGATCTCGGGCGGCGCCTCCAGCCTGGTGAGCTGCCCCGTCGATGCTGTGACGCTTTCCGATCTCGCAAATACAACGCAACGATTGCTCCAGGGGGGCGCCGCAATCGGCGAACTCAACGCGGTGCGCAAGCACCTGAGCCGCTTGGCTGGAGGGCGCCTCGCCGCCCACGCGACCAGCAGGCGAATCGAGGTGCTCGCGATTTCAGATGTCCCCGGAGATCGATTGGATGTGATCGGTTCGGGCCCGTTGGCCGCGGATCCGACGACGTATCGCGATGCGCTCGATTCGGTCTCTCGAATTGGCGGTGAGTTTCCCGAACGGGTTCGCGCACACCTCGAAGCCGGTGCTCGAGGGGAATTCGACGACACCCCGTCACCGGGTGCGGCGGTGTTCGAGCGCATTCGCAGCACATTGCTCGCGTCGAACGTGACGGCGATCGAGGCGGCCTGTCGGGCGGCCGAGGAACGCGGAATGCGCGCGCTCGCACTCCCCGCTTGCCTCGCTGGGGAGGCGCGGATCGTGGGCCGGCGCCTGGCCGCGCTCGGCACCTCGATGGTCTCTTCCCGGCCCGTCTGTGCGATTGCGGGCGGCGAGACCGCGGTGGTGGTTCGGGGAAACGGCCGGGGGGGGCGAAATCAGGAACTCGCGCTCGCGGCCGCGGTCGAATTCGCGGGAAACCGGAAGGTTGCGCTGCTCGCCGCCGGAACGGATGGGATCGACGGCCCGACCGATGCGGCGGGCGCCTACGTCGATGGCGAAACGCTGGCGCGCGGAAGCGACCTCGGCGTCGACGCGCGCGCTGCACTGGCCGATAACGATTCACACAGCTTCTTCGACCGCGAAGGAGGAATTTTGCGCACGGGTCCGACGGGTACCAACGTGATGGATCTGGCGTTTCTCTACGTCGATCCCTAGTACCTGCCTCCGACTCCCGTCCGCTGGCTCCCTGAAGCAGCGTTCGTTTGCACGGGGTTTTCTTATCCGAGGTTGGTGCTCGGGTGGGGTGACGGGGGGCCATCGGTCTCAGGCTCATGTCGCCCTCAAGCCCCCCGTCACCCCACCCAAGTGACGTCGCTTTGGATCGAGCCCGCTCGATGCAACGGTTCCCTTTCGGGCGCTAGCACGATTTTTCAGGAGAGCCGGGGGGAAGGACCGCGTGCCCGCGCAGTTCCTACCGTTGTGAGTGGGTTTATGCTGGCGGAGGTCCAGTTGGCCGGGTCGAGTTCCGAGCGAGTGCCCGCCCCCCCGGCTCCCCGAGCATGTACCCGGCGTTGGGTCAGAGGGTAGGGGGTGCGATTCGATAATTTGAATCGGGTTGGAGGGCGTGTAGAGTGGCGGGCCACTGATTTGGGAGTTTGAGGTTGTCGATTTCTCAAGCGGAATTGAAGAATGTCTACGCGCGCTGGGCAACGGGTGTCACGATTGTTACCGCGCGTGCGGGCGACCTCATTCACGGGATGACGGTTTCGGCGTTTACGGAGATTTCGCTCGAACCGCCGCTGGTTCTGGTTTGCATCGACAGGACGTCGAACACCCAGCCTGTCATCGCGGAAGGTGGTGTTTTTGCGGTGAACATCCTGGCTCGCGATCAGGAGGCGCTCGCGAAGCGCTTTGCGTGCGAGGAAGCCGAGGATCGCCGGTTCGTGGATCTCGACTGCGAAACCGGAGTGACCGGCGCGCCGCTGCTGACCGGCTCCATCGCAAGCCTGGATTGCCGGCTCAAAACCGCCCACGAAGCGGGCGACCACATTATCTACGTCGGCGAGGTCGTCGGGCTCCAGCTCTCCGATGGCGACCCGCTGCTGTTCTACAACCGGGATTATTGCGGTCTGGCCGAGTAACCACTGCGCGTTAGCCGCTACTCGTCAGTCGCTGCATGTCAGGCGGTGCTCTCCATCGCCTCCGTGTAGCTGCCGCTGCGCGCCGCGCCGTTGCAGCGCGCGCGGTGGAGATAGGCCTGCTGGGCCGCGGGAATGTTTGCCGTGTTGCCCGCCCAGACCTTTAGCGGTGCCGCTTGCAGCGCGCGCCCGTAGGAGAAGCTCAGCTCCCATGGGACGCCTCCGAGCTGGTTCATCTCGTTGAGGTGTGCGGTCGCCAGCTCGTCACTCTGACCGCCCGACAGGAAGACGATCCCGGGTATCTCGTCGGGGACGGTCTTTCGGAAGCAGGCGAGCGTCGCTTCAGCGACCTCTCGAACACTCGCCTGCGTCGGGCAGGTGCTCCCTGACAGGACCATGTTCGGCTTGAGGATGATCTCGTCGAGCGGTACGCGCTGCTCGCGGAGTTCGGCGAAGACCGCGGCGAGCGCGAGTTCCGTCACCTCGTTGCAGCGTTCGATCGTGTGCGAGCCGTCCATCAACACTTCCGGCTCGACGATCGGAACCAGATCACCCTCCACGCAGAGTGCCGCATAGCGGGCCAACGCGTGGGCGTTGGCGTGGATGCAGCCGCTGCTCGGGATGCTGTCGCCGATCGTGATGACGGCGCGCCATTTCGCGAAGCGCGCGCCGAGTTGGCGGTACTCTGCGATGCGATCGCGCAATCCGTCGAGGCCCTCGGTGACTTTTTCGCCGGAGGCCAGCGGGAGGTCCTTCGCACCCTTGTCGACCTTGATGCCCGGCAGAATTCCCTTGCTGGTGAGCAGATCGGGGACGCTGACCCCGCTCGAGGTTTTCTGTCGGATGGTTTCGTCGAACAGAATCACGCCGCTGATGAATTCTTCGGCGCCCGCGGTCGTGAAGAGCATTTCGCGGTAGGAGAGGCGATTTTCCGCGGTGGAATCGGCTTGGATCGAGTCGAATCGCTTCTTGATCGTGGGCGTGCTCTCGTCGGCTGCGAGAATTCCCTTGCCGGGGGCCACCATGGCCCGCGCGAGTTTGGCTAGCTCAGACACTGGGGTTTTCCTTTCGCGGTTGTGCTCGGTCGTTCCGCGGCCCATCGGCCGGGCGTCCGAAAGCTCGGAACCGGGCTGCTCGTACTCGTTGGACCCGGAGTCCCAGCCGTTCCTCTGGGCGATCTCCGGCCTTGGTGGTGCGGCAGAGAGGATTCGAACCTCCACGAAGTTGCCCCCGCCAGCCCCTCAAGCTGGTGCGTCTACCAGTTCCGCCACTGCCGCGTGGAAAGTGCGCCGAGAATACCGAACGCTGGGATGGCGACCAAGGCTGGCGGCCAATTCAGGGGTTTTCGTCGGTTGCGCTCGCGTCGTCAGCCGCGGGCTCCGCAAAAAACGCGTCGTCGCCGGTCGTGTCCAGCGGGTCCGTTTGCGGGATCTCCTGGTTTGTCTCCTCCGGCATGACCGTCCCGAATTGCTCGAAGGGTTCCTCCTGATAGGTTTCAGTTCCGCCCTCGAACAAACCCTCGCCGGCTTGTTGTGTGTAGAGGTAAGAGAGCGACCCGCTCGTCAGCATGAACACCGCCGCGCAGATCTTCGTGAGCAGGGTCAGGAAGTTGCCCGCGCCGCGGCTTCCGAACACCGTAGAACTCGCGCCGCCGCCGAACACAGCGCCCATTTCGGCGCCCTTGCCCCGCTGCAGCAGAACCACGGCGATCAGGAAGAAACAAACGATGACGTGCAGGACGGCTAGCGATGCGATCATTGGATCCTCTGGCTTTGGAAGTGCACGATGCGCGCAAAGGCTTCAGGGTCGAGGCTGGCGCCGCCCACCAAGGCGCCATCAATGTCGGGCTGGTTCATCAGATCATAGACGGTTTCCGGCTTGACGGAGCCCCCATATTGGATCCGGATGCGATTTCCGACCTCTCCAAACTGCTCCAGCAATTGCTTGCGAATCTGCTCGTGGACCTGCTGGGCGATCTCCGGCGTCGCGGTGCGGCCGCTGCCGATCGCCCAGACCGGCTCGTAGGCGACGACGACCTGCTCGGCCTGGTCGCTGGATACACGGGCCAGGCTCTCCCGGATCTGCATCCCGACGACTTCGAGCGCCCGGCCCGCATCGCGCTGCTCGAGCGTCTCGCCCACGCAGACGATCGGGCGGATCTGGTGATCGAGCAGGGCCGCGGTTTTTCGCGCAATCAATTCGTCGTGTTCAGCGTATAGGGCGCGCCGCTCACTGTGACCCACGATCGCGTAGGCGCATCCGATGTCGGCCAGCATTCCGGGAGCGATTTCCCCGGTCAATGCGCCGCTCTCTTCCGGATTGACGTTCTGGCCCGCAGCCTGGATCGCGGTTCCGGCAATCTGCTGGGCGAGGCGATCGAGCAGCGTGAAGGGCGGAGCGATCACGATATCGACGGCTTCGGCGTCTGCGACGAGGGGAATGAATCGGTCGGTGAACGCGCTGAGCTCCGCCGAGTTCATGTTCATCTTCCAATTGGCCGCGAAAATCGGTCTGCGCACGGGCTTACTGCTCCAGTGCCGCGACGCCGGGCAACGTCAAACCCTGCACGTACTCGAGCGAGGCGCCGCCCCCGGTGGAGAGGTGATCGATTCGATTTTCGAGGCCCAGCTGGTGGATCGCAGCGAGGGAATCTCCACCGCCCACGACGCTGGTTGCGGGCGAGTCGGCTACCGCGGTCGCAACGGTGCGCGTGCCCGCCGCGAATGGCTCGATCTCGAAGACACCCATCGGGCCGTTCCAGAAAATCGTCTTGGCGTTCGCGGCTTCTGACGCGTAGCGGCTCGCGGTCTCCGGGCCGATGTCGAGGCCGATCGCGCGCTCGGGAATTTCAGCGACCACCCGCGTCGGTGCATCGGCTTCGAAACGATCTGCAACCAGATGGTCGCTGGGCAGCAGCAGGCGCCGCTCGGCGCCCCGGGCCGCGCGCTGCACCGCCAACGCATCCTCGAAGCGATCGGATTCGACGAGGGACTGACCGGTGGTTCCTCCGTTTGCCGCAACGAACGTGTAAGCCATCGCACCGCCGATCGCGATCACGTCTGCGTGGGGGGCGAGGGCTTCGAGCACCGGGAGTTTGTCGGAGACCTTCGCGCCGCCGAGGATCACCAGCAGCGGGCGGATCGGGTCGCGGATCACTCGGAGGTGCCGTAGCTCGGAGTCCATCAGGTCGCCCGCCGCCACGCGGTCGAAGTGGGCGGTCATTCCAGTGGTCGACGCGTGAGCCCGGTGCGCGGTCCCAAACGCGTCGTTGACGTAGATGTCCGCGAGTGCCGCGAGGGTCGTCGCGAAATCAGGATCGTTCCGCTCTTCGCCGGCGTGGAAGCGCAGATTCTCGAGCAGCAGGATCTGGCCATCGCCGAGGTCGCCGATCGCGGCGCGGGTGCGCTCACCGACGGACTCTTCGCAAAACGCAACGCCCGCACCCAACAGCCGGGCGAGTCGTGCTGCGACCGGTCGGAGCGAGAGCGCGGCCACGCGCTGTCCCTTGGGCCGACCGAGGTGTGAGGCGACGATCACCCGCGCTCCGGCTTCCCGCAGTCTACGCAGCGTCGGCAGCGATGCGCGCAGGCGCGAGTCGTCTGTGATGGCTTGGTCCCGCAGCGGTACGTTGAGATCCGCTCGAACGAAGACGCGTTGTCCACGCACACCTTCGGAGAGCAGGTCGTCCAGGCTCTTTACGCCCATCTGGGATTCAGCGACCCATCAGCAGCGCCAGGTCGACCACGCGGGACGAGTATCCCCATTCGTTGTCGTACCACGCGAGCAGCTTCGCGAAATTGCCGTCCATCACCCGGGTGTTCTGTGCGTCGAGTATCGAGGAGTGCCGGTTGCCCAGAAAATCAATTGAAACAAGGGGTTCGTCGCAGTACTCGAGAATTCCCTTGAGGGGGCCGCTGGCGGCAGCCCGCATCGCTGCGTTGATGGTCTCTACATCGGTCGAGCGGCCGAGCTTGACGCTGAGATCGACCACCGAGACGTCGGCGGTGGGAACGCGCATCGCGTAGCCGTCGAGCTTCCCCTTGAGATCAGGCATCACGAGACCGATCGCTTTGGCCGCGCCGGTTCCGGTCGGGATCATCGAGACTGCGGCGGCGCGTGCTCGGCGCAGGTCACTGTGCGGCGAATCCTGCATGACCTGATCGTTCGTGTAGGCGTGGATCGTGGTCATCCAGCCGCTCTCGATGACGTACTCGTCGTGCAAGACCTTCGCGATGGGCCCCAGGCAGTTGGTGGTGCAGGACGCATTGGACACGATCCGATGCTTGGCTGGATCGTAGGCCTCCGTGTTGACACCGAGGACGATCGTGACATCGGGGTCCTTGGCGGGTGCGGTGATGATGACGCGCTCGGCACCCGCCTTCAGGTGCTTCGAGGCATTTTCTCGATCGACAAAGAGACCGGTCGATTCGACGACGATCGCGGCTCCGACCTTGGCCCAGGGCAAGTTGATTGGATCGCGCTCGGCGCTGATCGGGATCGTCACGCCATCCACGATGATCGCGTTGTCTGCGGCCTCCACCGAGCCCGGGTAGTGGCCGTGAATGGAGTCGTATTTGAGTAGATGGGCCAGCGTCTTGGCGTCGGTCAGGTCATTGATACCGACGACTTCGATCGCCTGGCCGCGCGCAGCCCTGAATACCAGCCTGCCAATGCGGCCAAAGCCGTTGATGCCGACTCGAATTGCCATTGATTGCTCCTGATGTGTTCGAAGGGCGAGCAAGGTACCAGACCTCGCCGAATCGGCGCCAGATAATCGGGCTCCTCCACCGGCCATCCGCGTTCGGGCTTCGCGCGTCGCAGGGCCGGCGTTTTGGCGGTGGGCGTGGTCGGGGCGAGGATTCTCTCGGCTCCGCGCATTGCCGCTAAGCTCGCGGTCGAGTCGCAGGAGGAGATCGGTTGATCGTCGGAACCGGGATCGACGTCATCGAGATAGGCCGCGTCGAGCGCGCGATGCGCCGGTCGGGAGAGCGCTTTGCGCGCCGGGTCTTCGCCGATTCGGAAATTGGCGAGTGCCGCGCGCAGCGCCACTCCGGACCACACTTCGCGGTGCGATTCGCGGTCAAGGAAGCCGTCATGAAGGCACTCGGGACCGGTTGGGCGGGTGGTGTCCGGTGGGTGGACATCGAGACCGTCTCCGACTCCAGCACGAGCCGGAATCAGCTGTCGCTGCGACTGCACGGCCGGGTCGCGGAGTTGGCCGCGGAGCGAAACGCGCACCCGCACCTCGCAGTCAGCTGCACCCGCAGCCATGCGATGGCATTCGTGCTCTTCGAGAATTCCGATCCGTGAGCGCAAACCCCAGCCAAGAGCGTGCCGGCGCATTCCGGCTCAGGCGGCGGAGCGTCGTGCTGCTCGTGATCGGCCTCCTCGTCGCGATAGTGTGGTTTGCACAGAAGCTGCGAGAGGGCGCGGAGGCGCGTGGCGCATTCCCGCTCGAGGAGGGACGGATCGCTGTCGCGGGAATCACGGCACCCGTCGAGATCTACCGCGATTCTCGCGGCATTCCCCACATCCAGGCTGTCGACGAAGTGGACGCCTATTTCGGATGGGGATTTGCGCACGCTCAGGATCGCTTGGCGCAGATGCTCTGGCTTCTGAAGAGTGCTCGGGGGCGGACGGCTGAAATTGTCGGGGTCTCGGGCCTGGAGGCCGACCGCTGGGCTCGAACGCTGGCTTTTGGCGCGCTCGGAGATCGCCAGTTCGAACGCCTCGATGAGCGATACAAAGAGCTGCTGAACGCCTACGCGGCGGGCGTCAACGCGCGATTGGACCGCATTCGAGACGGCAGGGTCGCCCCTCCGATCGCGTTGAAGGGCGCGCTACTCCCGGGCGATCGATGGCAGCCGTCAGACTCGCTGGCGATCTTGAAGCTCTACAGCTGGGGCCTCACGGATACCGTCGACGTTAGTCTGGTGCTCCGAGACATCACCGCCTATCTCGGGAGTCGGGCCGCACGGCCGTTCTTTCCGTCGAGCGGTGAGAATCCACCGAGTTCCTTCCAGGGTGTGTTGGCGGGCGGCAAGCTGCCCAACCGATCTGCAGCTGCGCCGACGGCTGGGCTCGAGCGCCTGCGACGGGTGCTCGGCGTGAACGGTCGGGCTGTGGGAAGCAGCGCCTGGGTGGTCGGCGGCGACCATACCGAGAGCGGCTATCCGATCCTCGCCGCGGACGCCCACCTCGAGACCACGGCGCCGTCTTTGCTGCATGTCGTACACGTGAGCGGTGCCGACTTCGATGTCGCCGGGGTGGCTGTGCCAGGGATTCCCGTGATCTGGACGGGCCACAACCAGCGCGTTGCCTGGGCTTCGACCAGCGCGCGGTTTGCGACCATCGATCTCTATAACGAGACGCTCGGGGAGTCGAACTCGGGGCAGTATCACGACGGGACGGGTTGGCGGGATCTCGAAGAACGGGTGGAGGTGATCGGGGTTCGCGGGCGCGCCGCAGAAATATTGACGGTCCGCTCGACGGGACACGGTCCGCTGGTGGGTAGCCTGATCGCCGGGGAGACAGAACCGCTGTCGCTCGCATGGGTCGGCGCCCGAGACGACATCAACAGCGCGATGGCCTCGATGTCGAAGCTGGCCCGGGCGCGTGATGCCAGGGAATTGAGAAAGGCCCTGGCAGACCATCACGAGCCGCCGCTCGCGGTCGCCTACGCCGATCCGGGCGGGGCGGCTGGAGTACAGGTCGCCGCTTGGATTCCGGTCCGCGCGCTTCCCACCGATCTGGTGCCGCTACCGGGTCGCGCGCGCTGGTACGACTGGCAGGGCAGGCTCGATTTCACAGCGCTTCCGGCCCAGCAGATTCGGTCGGGCCGTGGTTGGGTGATCGCAGCCGACAACCCGATTGAGCGACGCAGTTCGGCCGACAAGATCGACTGGTTGTGGCGGTCGGGTGTTCGCGCCGAGCGAATTCACGCGTTACTCGAATCGAAATTGGAGCGGGGGAAGATCGACCTGCGGGGGATGTCCGAGTTGCAGTCGGATGTGGGTTCGCAAGTCGCGAAGTCGCTGGTTGCGATGGCGCTCGAAGCAGCCGGCCCGGTCGAGCAGCTGTCCGTCGAGTCCCAGGAGATCGCGCAGTTGCTGGGTGCTTGGGATGGCAGTTCTGAACCCGACAGTGTAGGTGCGGCCGCCTACCACGTGTTCGTCGAGCGGCTCGCGAGCGAGGTGTTTAGTCTCGTGATTGGCGAGGAGCTTACCGATCGTTACCGCGCGCTACCCCAGGTCGACGATTCGAAGGTCGTGTTCGCATTGGTGCGGTCCGCCGCCGAGAATGATCCGGCGGCTGCGCTCGACGCGGACAACCTGCGGGAAATTGCGCGACAAAGCCTTCGCCAGACCTGGTTGCGCCTGTCGTTCGAACTCGGCGCGAACCGCGGAAAGTGGCGCTGGGGCCGGCTCCATCGGCTCTCGTTTCGACCCTTCGGTGACGCCCGCGCCGGATCGGGTTTCATCGAATTGTCCGATCTTCCGTACGGCGGCAACGGCAATACCATCAACACCGCAGAACTCGCCAAGCCCGACGACTTCGCGGTGCGCGTGGCTTCGATCTTTCGGATGGTGGTGGACGCGGGCTCACTCGATCAAGCGCTGACCGCGATGGCGCCGGGCCAGAGCGAACACCCGCGTCACCCGCATTTCAGCGACAGTCTCGCTAGCTGGTTGGCGGGTCATTCCGCGCTTCTCGTCACCGATCGCTTGTTGGTGAGGGAGTCCGGGGCCCGCCAGCTCGTACTCGAGCCGCTCCCATGAGTCGAGCCATCCTATTCGCAGAGGTTCCGTGCTTCTACGTTGCCGTCGAGCGCGCGGATGACGCGGCGCTCGTCGATCGCCCCATCATCGTCGGTGGCGACCCACGCAAACGCGGTCTGGTCCAGGGGGCGAGTGAAGAGGCGTTGGCCGCTGGTGTGAAGTTGGATCAGCCGGTCCACGAGGCCCTCAAATTGTGTCCCGAGGCGCGTGCGTTGCGAACCGACATGAAGCGGTACCGGGAGGTCTCGGGCCGGTTGTTCGTCTGCCTGCGGCGGGGCTTCGACCGGCTGGAGGCGTTTGGACTCGGCGCCGCGTATCTGGATGTGACCGCCAGCCCGGATCCAGCCGAGGAAATCGCCGGCCGAATACAGCGCATCGTCGCCGACGAGTTGGGCCTCGGTCTTCGGGTGGGGATTGCCTCCGGGAAGTTTCTCGCGCGCCTCGCGGCCGAGGAGGCCGGCACACTCGGTTGCTATCGCGTCGATCCCGATCAGCAGGCGGCGTTTTTGAGCCCGCTTCCGGTGACCCGGCTCGAGGGTGTCGGCGCCAAGACCGCAGCGACGTTGGCAGAACTCGGCGCGCGGCGAATCGGCCAACTCCTGGAAATTGGTGCGGGCCTTCTCCAGGAGGCATTGGGAACCCATGGGTTGCGGATACACGCTTATGCGGCGGGTCGCGATGACCGCCCCGTCCGTGCCGCGAGCCACCCCAAGAGTTTGAGCCGGGAAGCGACCTTGGACGAGTCCCTGGATCTCGGGGTGCTGACCTCCCTGATCGAGGACCTCGCCCGGCGCCTCGAGGCCGATTTGCGCGCCCAGGGGCTCTCGGCGGGGCGGGTCGGGCTGAAGATCCGTTTCTTGGACCGCGCGACGAATTCGCGTAGCAAGACGTTGGCGGCTCCGATCTCCTCTTCGGCAGAGATCCAGCGCCTAGCAGCGGGCCTTTTAACCCACATGGCAGCGGGCTCGCGTCCCGCACGTGGCCTCGGGATTCAGCTCGGACGCCTCCAGCGATCGGAGGACGCCAACCGGCAGTTCGAGCTCTTTTCAGACAAAACTCGTCGGACCTAGCCCGCGAATCTTCTGGATTCGCTTGCGGCGTGGCGGCCGGTTCGGTCGCTTCGGGCTCGCGAATCCTTCGGATTCGCTTGCGGCGTCGAGTGACCCCATTAACTGGGGCCACGCTCTTGGACTGGAGCTAAAGGGGCGGGTGGCATCGGACGAAACAGGGCGTGTAGCTCAACGATTCCCCTGAGGTCCGTGGTCCAATGGGAACATCCGGCGACGAAGATCGACGTAAGTATCGAAGAATTGGAACCGATCAGGTGGTCTCCTTCGCGCCGGTCGACGAGCGGGACCTATTGGGAGTTGGCCGCGACGTGTCCGCGGGCGGGATCCGCTTCGAGGCGGTCGGCTGCGAGATCGAACTGGGTGAGATTCTCCGGATCACATTCAATGCCGGCGATCAAACGGTGGTTGCGATCGGGCGCGTGGCCTGGTCGACAGAGATCGACCCGTTGACCCTCGATGTCGGCCTGGAATTCGTCGAAATCGACCCCGAGGCGGTCGATCTGCTCGACGATGTGACGATGCCCGAAGCCGGCTAGCCGGGTCGAAGCCGAACATTTGCGCTCGCACCCGAGCGCGGAACCCAACCATCATTGCTCTGAATCCGATCTGGCGATCCGCCAGCCAGCGCCTGCCGCCGGGGCGGTCCGCTTGACACGGCTGCGGAGCGGGTGCGAGTGTCTGCTTCGATGACCGATTTTCATCAGAGCGGTTCGATCACCACACTTCACCGACTCGGGAGACCGGACGTCGAGCGGCTCGAGTCCGAGCTGCTCGACCATTCCCACGC
>SMVA01461865.1_pt1 | contig 11658 bp, 12 predicted proteins | sample 2456451 | NCBI WGS metagenome assembly SMVA01 (sample SAMN11095933, study PRJNA526329) | marine sediment metagenome | biome: Marine sediment; feature: Surficial sediment; material: Deep marine sediment; isolation source: Hadal surficial sediment | place: Pacific Ocean | collected 2014-05 | depth...
GGCATTGGAAGACTGTAAACAAGCATTTTCAGATCGATGGGATAGAGGACTTTCCATGAGGTTTTTTTAACCAGCGTTTTCATCAACGCGAAATCTTCGATTATTGTGAAACCCATGTTGCGATATCCGCCAACCTCTTCATAGGCTTCCCTGCGAAAGGAGAAGTTGTTACCCAGCACGCTGAGCGGAATACCGAAACCCATGAATCCGGTGCCCACGGAAAGCAAATAGGCCCAGTCCAGTGATTGGATTTTTCCAAACAGAGCGGCACCATCATTTTTTTCGTCTAATAAAGTAAACCCACCGACCATCCCCACATTTTGTTGATAGTAAGCGGCGTGTTCTTTTGCCCAGCTTGGCGGGACTCGGCAGTCGCCATCCGTCACCAGGATAAGTTCTCCTGAACAATTTTCCATGCCTTGTGCAATTGCGTTTGCTTTTCCCGAAAGGCCGGGGATGCCTGCTTTTATATGAAGCGTCTTAATCTGATCAGACTTTTTTTTCAGTTCTTCAATCAACTCAGGAGTCCGGTCGCTTGACCGGTCATTGATAAGCAAAATTTCAAATGACTCTTTCGGATAATCTAATTGCAACAGAGATTCCACACAGGGCTTAAGGGTTTGCTCTTCGTCCCGTAAAGCGACTAAAATTGAGATTTTGGGAAGATGGTTTGTTTTTGGATAATTTAATCGGTGAGTGCCAAGGTAAATAAATAGAGTTTGGAGCAGGTATAATGAAATACCTAACAAAAGTAGTAGGAGAAGGATTTGCACAATTTATGAAATCTTAGTTTTTTAATTTATAGTTTTTTCAATTAACTTGGACATTTTGCCCGAGTAGCGGTCACCTTTCCAATTGAAGTTTGAAAACTGCCCCATCAAACCAGCCAGGACAATATAAATTGGATGAAAAATTGTCGTCAACAAAAAGACGGTTGGCCTAAATATCATTTGAAATGTCTTTTGTCCATTCTTCAGAAAAATAAACTCAGAAAAGATTTTGATAACCCAACCGGTCAACCAAAAAGGCAATGTCTGAGGTTGAAAGATAGAGAGCAACGGTCCTGCAAAAAGCAGCAAATTCATCAAGTAAACCCCGCTCAAGCCCAGGGTCACCTTGGGTGCGTAGTGCCGTCCCTTTGACGCGTACCGAATTCTTTGCTGCACAAAATTCTTAAAGGTTTTCGGAGGGGCTGTCGGTACGAATGTTTTGAGATTGGTGGCATAACGAATTTTCCAATGACTGTTTTCTCTGATTTGTTCGAGAAAAAAGTCATCGTCTCCGGAAACCCAGTTGCTAAATTTCTTAAACCCACCAATTTCTTGAAAGACTATTTTTCGATAGGCAAGATTGCCGCCGGTACAGCTTAGGGGGTAATTGAGTCCGGCGCTGGCTGCTGCGATACTCGCCATGGCAAAATAATCCAGGGCCAGCATTTGGTGAAAAAGTGAGCCGTCCCCGACCTTGTAGGGATTAAACCCTGCTACCATGCCAACATCAGGTTCAAAGTATTTGATAAGTTCAGAAATCCAGTCGGGGCCGGGTTGACAATCGGCATCTGTTGTTATGATAATTTCTCCGGAAGCATTTTGAACCCCTAAGTTGATTGCGCGTTTCTTGGGAGCCAAATCAGTTAAGCGGTTCTTAATTTGAAGTAGTTTGATTCGCTTGTTTGCTTCTGCTAATCTTTCAACAACATCAAAGGTCTTGTCGTCGGATCGATCATCAACCACAATAATTTCCAATTTGTCTTTAGGATAACTTTGGTTAAGTACGGCCGCGAGACAGTGTTTGATCGTGTCTTCTTCATTTCTTGCTGCAATGACGACAGAAACGTTGGGTCGTGTTTTATTTTGACCGGCTTTTACATTCTTAAATCCTCCTTGTAATTTAAGTAAGGCAACAGCGTAAAGGCTGGTTAGAAAAATAAACAGTGAAGAATAGAAAAGCATGATTTCGCCCTGCACCTTTGCGTGATATTTCTAATTTAGTAGAGCTGAAAATTTCAAACCCTGTTCTTTGATTTTTTCTAGAATATTTTCCAAAGCTCCCAACATGTGTGGGCTATGGGAATGTCCATCATGCATTAGAACAATTTTTCCAGGCCGTAAATGTTTTTTCATTCGTGCCTGAATTCTCTGTATCGATGCATCTGCTTTATAATCCTGAGGGGAAGCGTTCCAAAGAACCATCCTATGGTTTGTAGATTTTAAAACGCTAAGCACAGCTAACCCGAATTGTCCATACGGGGGTCTAAAGAGCGTTGGATGCTTTCCGGTAATTTCAAGAAGTATCTTATCTGTTCGTTGAATTTCTTCTTTGATTATCCCTTTCGATTTGAAAATCAAATGCGGATGCGTATAAGAGTGATTTCCGATTACATGATTGTTCTGATGAATTTGCAAAACAGTCTCAGGATGACGTTCTGCTTTTTGGCCAACCACAAAAAATGTCGCTTTAATTTCATGCTTGTTTAATAAATTTAAAAGGCGCGGCGTGATATTTTTATCCGGCCCGTCATCAAAAGTAAGATAAATATTTTCATCAGACAATCGCCAAATAATTTTAGGGAAAAGACTCATAATCTGCGTTTGGTTTTTAGCAGAATTGGCAGACCTGCAATCGCTGGAACTGCGATATTAAGTAAAAAAAGAAGCAGCGAAGCATTCAAAGCGGCCGCTGCATTGACCCCGACTTTACCAAAGAAGTAGACAGCGGCTCCCTCCCTGATTCCAAGATCGCTGAATGAAATTGGCAGGAGTGTCTTGGTAAGGAATACGGAAGCTGCCGCCTCGAAAGCAGGAAATATATTGATCCTGTCAAAATTAATTACGAGTAAAAGATATTGGGCAACGAAAATAAAATAGAACAAAATCGAAAACGCTAACAAGACGAGCTGATTCATTCTAGTAAAATGATTTATTTTCGTGAGCCGACCAATCAAATTCACTGTTGAAGTAAAGAAAATAGAATACAAAAGTGTGCCAAGTATCAAAGCAAGAGTTACCCAAATCGTTGTTTTAACGGCCGGTGTTAACTGAGTCTGCAACAAAATTAGAATTCCAAACGAACCGAATAATAGTGTGATAACCAGGTTAGTCAATTTATCCAAAATAAATAATCTCAGTGTTTTGCCCTGACTGATTTCTTTCACGTACAAAGCCCGGCCGATTTCGCCTAGCCTTCCGGGCGTCACAAATCCAAGTGGATAGCCGACAAGCAAAGATTTTAAAGCCGTCATAAAGGAAACAGAGGGATTTGCCAATTTCAAAATGTAAAGCCATTTCCAAACCTGAACCAAAATATTGGGGATGATTATCGAAAATGCGATGCCAAGGTAACCCCAGTTAGCCGTTTTGAAGACGTTAATTAATATTTCTACTTTAACCGCCGCTATTAAAAAAGAAAGCGTCAGGAATGCGACTAAGATTTTCGCCCAAAAGATCAGTCGTGATTTAAAGGTAAAGCCCGAGTCCTTGCGTGCAGTTCGAGCAGATATCGATGGAGCTCCGATCTGTGAGCATTTTTGTTCTGAAATTTGCATATTTCTCTGAGTGCCAAATTTTATCAAAGTCGTTTTCCAGTTGAATTGAACCGAATGTATGTTCTCCGTTTTTAGCAAAGCAGCACGGCACCACCGAGCCGTCCCAATTAACGAGGCTGCTCGTCCAGGGACGCGGACACGGCCCTGATCCAACTCGTTTTGGTTTCAGTAAATCGCCTTCAAGGTTGTATCTTCTGAGATTTGTTTCCCCGGGCAGCCATTCGCCAGCTTCTTTTAGAGTCTCCACTTGGACGGTTTTTATGAGCAATTTGTCGGCGCCTAAGTCTTTTGTTAACTTTTCCATCTCTGCGATTTGGTGTTCGTTGTGACGCATCACAATAAATTGGATGTATATTAATGGCGTTGTACTTTTTTGCTTAATTTTTTCCCGCACCAGATTTTGAACACCTTTTTTAACTTCTGCTAAGTTCCCGCCCACCCGGTAGGTTTCATAACTTTTTTGGTCGGAGCCGTCAATCGAGATAATGATTGAATCAAGCCCGGAATTAACCGTACGTTCAGAGGTCTCCGGATTAAGGAAGTGCGCGTTTGTGCTGGTCGTCACGAAGATCCGTTTACTTTTGGCGTACTCAACGAACCTTAAGAAATCTCTGTTTAAATAAGGCTCTCCCTGCTGGTAGAGCAATAAATAGAAAAGATAATATCCGGCCTCATCCATGATTTTCTTAAATGTTTTAAAATCCAGCAGACCCGCTTTGCGGGACATTTGGCCATTCCCGGTGACGCACAACGGGCATTTCAGGTTGCAAATATTTGTCGGCTCGACGGTGAGAATAAACGGTCGCCCCCAAACGAAACGCTTTTTTAAAATACCCGAGAGAAAATAGGACGAAAGCGCAACCCCCGCGTTCCAAAGCCGTTTCACAGTAATTGTTTTAATTAAAAGTTTTAGTGGAATCTCTTTCATCGTTTTATAGGATAGACAAGCTACATAGGATTACATATGGGTGTAATTTTAAGTCTTCAAATCATATCAATCCTGTCACAGTTTTCGGGCAACTAAATACCAGGTTGGATTAAAAAAAGCGTTAAAAAAACCAAATTTATCATTTACTGCGGACAAAATCAATTTTTGCAATTTTAGTTTTTTCAACAATTTGACAACCTTCAAATGGAGTTCACTATTCACCACCGCTTGCGGATTTGTAAACAGTTCACCCGCCACTCTTTTATTCACATAGATTAATGTAAAATGCGCATTTTTAAATAAACGGCGGATTTTAAACAACGAAAGCAGGGCTGCAAAATCTTCTCTGGTAAAAGTTTCGCGTTGAATAATTTTGGTTATAAAATAAGTCACACCCTTTCTCGGCAAAACGGAGACAAACGGCAGATTCCAATGGGGGTCGGATATAAAATTGAGCGGCGACCACCGGTTTGGGGTTGATAAATAAATCAAGCCGTTTCCTTTTAAAACTCTGGCGATCTCTTGAATCGCTTTGTCCGGATGGGGGAGGTGTTCCAGAACATCTTGCAGCAAAATGCAGTCAAACGCATCATTCGGAAAACATAAATTTTGAGCATTCCCTACTTCAATTGAGAGATCAATACTTGCCGCAAAAACTTTTCGCCTAAATTTCTCAACTCGCTTCGGGTTAAAATCAATTGCCGTGATTTGTGCACCTCTTTCGGCCAGAGCTAAAGAAGTCCCGCCTTCGCCGCAGCCAACGTCCAGTATTTTAAGCCCTTTCAATGGCCGGAACGATTCTAAAATGTCAGAGACCAAGCGTCCGCGGTCTTTGGCGAACTCCGCGTAATTCGACCAGAGGCGGTGATTTGGATGACTTTTGGGCGGCAGAGTTTGAATCTGGTCGCTCATTCTTTCCACCTTACTTTGCCGATTAATCCCAATGGAGAAATAATAGTTTGATTGAGCAGGAAGAAAATTTCCCACAAAGGGAAAAAGTACAGGAGGTGTTGTTTGTCAAATTGCCTTGTGACCACGTAGAGGCTCAGAAAATCGGCTGAGAGTTTTGCTCCGAAGAGAAACATTGCTATAAGTAAATACTTTTGTAAGAACAAAGAGAGAATCAAGAATCCAAATAGAACTAAATTTGCTAAGTTGAAAAAAAGATAAGCTGTCTGGATAGGTTTTGAATAGTACTTACTTGCAGAGACATGCCGCCGCCGTTGTACGATGTATTCTGCAAGACTTTTGGGTGCGGAACTGGTTATTGAGGTATTTGGACTCAGCGAATAATTTATTTTCCAATTCGTTTGTTTTTTGACGGTTTGCAAGAAAAGATCGTCGTCGCCGGAGAGACTGTGATTTATTTTCTGAAATCCATGGACCTGTTCGAATACTGATTTACGATAGGCGAGGTTTCTTCCGCTACAAGTCACACCAACATTCCAACCTGTTGCGCCGGCTGCAACAAGTGCGGTAGCGAAATTGTCGAGACAAAGGAGACGGTTCCCCAACTTACTTTCTTCAGTAAATGGCGCCGGCCCTATAACCAAACCGACGTCCTCCTGAAAAAGTGGAACGGTTTGGGTTAGCCAATCCTTCGGCGGTGTGCAATCAGCATCCGTCGTGAAAATGAGTTCGCCATTTGCATGCGCGATTCCTTCATGTAAAGCAACTTTTTTAGGGCTGATTCCATTCTGTATTTCTGAGATTCTTATGGTGAGAACATCATGTTTGGAATTGAATTGTTTTAAAATGTTGGGGGTGTCATCTGTGGATCGATCGTCGACCACAACTATCTGAGTTAGGTTCTTTGGATAAGTTTGCATCAGTAGCGAGGTCAGACAATTCTTTAAATTATGTTCCTCATTTCTGGCGGCTACCACCACTGAAACCTTCGGCTGGAAGCCTGTTTCCTTGTTTTTAATACGGAGAAAACCCGTAATCAAAAAAGTGAGGATTGAAAGATAAAAAGCAATCGAAATGAGTGCTAGTATCAGCGGTAATTCGGGCATCAATGGTTTCCATTTTGATGCCCCAAGATATTGAAATTTCAGGAAAGGGTCAAGCTGTTTTGAAACTTAGTTTATCTCCAAAACATAGTTACCTTCTTCATCTATGTTGAGTTTTCCGGAGCAAAGCACAAAGTCCGGATTTAAGGTCCCTATAATTTTTTCAGCCTTTTCCAGACTTTTGGCTTTTCTGATTTCGTACTTGGATGAGTTTTGGAGGTGTTTTAAAACGGTGGATTCCTCTCTGTCATTTCCTACTAAGACGATTTTTTTCAATTTCAGCCTTTGCGTTTGCTGTGAAATCAAATGATGTTTGCACTGACTCCTTTCTTTTAGCTAATACTGTGCCATTCGAGTTTGGATTTTGGGGAGGTTCCTATCTGTTTGTTTTTTCAGTTTTTAAAAAACTTCCCAAATTCTGATAATCACGAGATTTTTAATGTTCGGATGTTCTGCAATGGAACATTGTTTTGGATTTGTCCATGGAGCCAAAAAATTGACTTTTATATTTAAGTTTTTAGTTTAAAGAAAAGTATATTTTCTGGAGATGTTTCGTTTGGCTGAAATTACTCTGGCCTGCGGCCGTGGAAAGTTAAGATTCAACCTTGCTGCAAAGCACTTTAGGGATATTCTAAAACCTAAAGCTTTTGTTGAGAATCAATCTAGTGAGGATTTGATTTCTCAGAGTCTGAATAACCCAACTCATTCTAAACCGTTTGGCCAAATTTTCCGGACAGATCGTACGACGTTAATTATTGTCCCGGATAAAACCAGAAATTGTGGCGCGCCGGTGTTTTTGCCGCTTTTAATTGAAAAACTAAATCAATCAGGCGTCACTGATTCGGATATTAAAATTATGTTGGCGAACGGTTCTCACATTTCTCATACATCTGAGGAAATTGAAAAGATAGTCGGCCCGAAGATACCTCATAGAATTGAGATTGTTGAACACGACTGCAAGAACTCCAATGAACTTACCTTTTTAGGAACTACCAAATTTGAGACACCAATTTTTATAAACCGCCAGGTTTTGGCAGCAGATTTTGTTATCGTAGCCGGCGCTGCTGTACACCATTATTTCGCAGGTTATGGTGGCGGTTTGAAAATGATCAATCCGGGGTGTGCCGGGTACGAAACTATAACCAGGAATCATGCCCTGACGATTGATTCCGAAAACGGAACGATTGATCCAAAGTGCCGGGCAGGCGTATTAGCAGGAAACCCGGTTCAGGAAGACATCAAAGATTCTATGCGCTTTGTGAGGGTTGATTTTTTATTTGAGACTATTCTGGATGAGCATGGCAAAATTGTAAAAGTAGTGTGTGGTGATTTGTTCAGGGCTCATGAAAAGGCCTGCGAGATCGTGGATGCTCATTACAAAATTTCAATTCATGAAAAAGCCGATCTTGTGGTGGTGAGCTGCGGCGGGTTTCCTAGAGATATTAATTTTATCCAGGCGCACAAGTCCATTCAAAATGCTTTCCAGGCGGTAAAGGAAGGCGGCGTTATCTTGGTTTTGGCAGAATGCGAGCAGGGCATTGGCTCGGAGACTTTTCTGGATTGGTTTAATTATCCTGATGATTCTTCCTTTAGAGAAGCTCTTGTTAACAATTTTACATTAAATGCAACTACAGCGGTATCCTTAAAAATGAAAACGCGGGCTGTGAAAATCGTAATTGTTTCGACTTTACCTGAAGATGTGGTTAAGAGATTGGGCATGCTGCCGGCAGCCAATTTGGAGGAAGGCTGGAAGATCGCCAGGAAAATGCTTTCTGATAATTTTAAAGGCTTTGTGATTCCAAACGGTTCTTTAACCTTACCCCAGTTAATTTCATGAAACTGTTTTTCAACTTGATGTCCTTTTTATTCTTAATTACGGCTTCAGTGAATTGCCTTGGTTTAAAACCAAATCCTAAATTTAACGAGCACGGTTCCTCGGAAATTGAAGCACCTCGGGAACGGCATTACGCCTTACGCCGGGATAGGGAATATGCTTCCTCCTTTGAAAGAGAACTGGCCGTGGCAATTGAATCTTATCTGGGAGTACCATATCAATTTGGCGGCGCAACGCGTAGCGGCATGGATTGCTCCGGGTTTGTCAGCACAGTTTACCGGGATGCGGTCGATTTGGAGCTCCCGCACCGAGCCAGGTCGCTGTTTAAGTTAGGCCGTTCAATTTCGAACAATAGGCTTGGATTTGGCGATCTGGTGTTTTTTGAGAATATAGAGAATTACGGCGTTTCACACGTCGGCATTTATGTCGGCGAGGGCAGGTTTGCACACGCAAGTTCCTCAAGGGGCGTTGTAATTTCTGAATTCAATTTGGATTATTATCGAAAACGTTACCTGGGAGCAAAGCGGGTTTATGGAAGATAGTATTAAAAAAGGACAGGAAATAGAGCTCGATATCGAGACTTTGGCCTATGGCGGCCGCGGTATTGCGAAGGCAGACGGATTTGTGGTTTTTGTTGAGAACGCGATTCCCGGGCAGCGGGTTAAAGCTAGAGTTTATCGGAAGCGCAAGGGATTTGCAGAAGCAAGAGCCTTGGAGGTTTTAAAACGTTCTCCCGAAGAAGTCGAAGCGAAGTGCCCGCATTTTGGCGAATGTGGGGGGTGCCGATCACAGAATCTAGATTACACCGCACAGCTTAAATACAAACATCAGCAGGTCGTCGAGAGTTTGGAGCGCCTCGGCGGGTTTGCAAAGCCGCCTGTTTTTGAAACACTGGCTTCCCCGGATCAATTTTACTACCGCAATAAGATGGAGTATTCGTTTGGACGAAAACGCTGGGTTACCAAAAGTGAAGTCGATAAAGAGGTGGTTTCCAAACCGAAGGATTTTGCCTTGGGATTACACATTCGTGGGCGATTTGATAAAATATTAGACCTTGATACTTGTTTTTTGCAATCCCCGGAAAGTGTTGAAATTTTAAACTTTGTCCGAGAGTTTGTTTTACAAACGGGAATACCGGCGTACAGCACCAAAGATCACACCGGCTTCTGGCGGAATCTGGTCATTCGGGAAGGAAAAAATACCGGTGAACGATTAATTAATCTTGTTACTGCTGAGAACCCGCAGCATGATAATGTGGTCGAGGAATTGGCGGCAAAACTCACTGAAAAATTTGAAGACACCACGACCGTCATTCAAAATATCAATCGTAAAAAAGCTCAAACCGCTTTCGGCGATGAAGAACGGGTCTTATTTGGCCCGGGATGCATTCAAGAGAAAATCGGCGATCTGACTTTTCAAATATCCGCCAATTCATTTTTCCAAACCAATACAAAAGGCGCTGAAATTTTATATGAGAAGGTGGTTGAGTTTGCTGATTTTAGAAACGATGAAATTGTTTATGATCTTTATTGTGGCGCCGGCACGATTTCAATTTATATCGCCGACAAAGTTAAAGAAGTCGTTGGCTTTGAATTGATTCGAAGCGCTGTAAGAGACGCTAAGTTTAATTGCCGATTGAATCATGTGGAAAATTGTTTGTTCGTGACTGGAGACTTAAAAGATTCGCTTAAAGTAAGTTTGGAAAATTCGGCGAAATGGGGGACGCCTGCTACAGTCATCATTGATCCGCCAAGAGCAGGTATGCACGATAATGTCGTTCAGGGAGTGCTCAAATTGCAGCCGCAAAAAATAGTTTACGTCTCCTGCAATCCCGCCACGTTTGCCCGGGATGCCAAAGCTTTGTGCCTGGCAGAATATGAACTCATGAGAGTGCAACCGGTGGACATGTTTCCGATGACGCCGCACATTGAACTGGTGAGTCTTTTGAAAAGAGTCGAGGACTAGACGGAAATGATGAATTTATACTGCGTGAATAGCACCGGTACGGCATTGCTGAGCGTACGAACTTTCTGTCAAAGTTCCGCTGGACTTGGCCCCGCCACCGACTTCACGATAGTAGACAATATGCCGTCGATAATCAATTTCGATTATTCGGAGGCGCATCTCGCCTTTTTGCAGAATGTGTCCGACTTCCAACTCATCGAACTTGGGTTGTGGGTAATGAATGTTCATATTAATTTCATCGCCCAACCCTAAGGAAAACTTAACAGTTATGGTACGGAATGAGAGATTTATTGTAATCACCACTCTCCCAAATATCGAATTTCTTCCTCTAATTGAATGTTGAATTTTTTGGCAACCTCAGATTTAACTTTTTCAATTACCTCTTTCATGTCCCCTGCTTTTGCGTCACCGAGATTCAAAATAAAATTTGCGTGCATCTCTGAAATCTGCGCACCGCCTATTTGCAGTCCTTTTAATTCACACGCTTCAATTAACCGACCGGCAAAATCACCAGGTGGGTTTGTGAAAACGGAGCCAGCACTGGGCCCCGTCGGTTGCGTTTTGCGTACTTTTAGTTCTTCCTTCAGTTTGCGTTCTATGTTTAGAGGTTCGTCCGGCTTTCCTTGTAATCTTGCAGTAATGACGGTTTCACCGGATTGTTTGAGTTTACTATTTCGATAAGAAAAGTCCAATTCATCTCCCATGAGCCAGGTTTCTTGTCCATTGTTTGTTAAAACCAGAGCTTTTTCAACTAAAATACTGATCCACTGCTGGCGGGTACCCGCGTTCACAGCAACTGCTGCGCCAACGGTTCCAGGAATGCCGATGAGAAACTCCAAGCCGCCAACACCCTGTTTTGCAGCTTCTTTTGCTAGAACCGCGAGGTTGGTACCTGAGTCAGCTTCAACAACATGATTTTGTTGAAAAGAAATTCGGTGAGCTCGATTCAATATCACAAGGCCCCGAATGCCTTTATCCGAAACCAGTACGTTGGCGCCAAACCCCAAAATGGTGGGTTTATGATTTTGCGCCTGCGCGGCGCGTACGGCCTGAGTTAGCTCATCTGCCGTTCGAACCGTAATAAATAAATCAGCCGGGCCGCCGACTCGCCAGTTGCAGTGCTTGGCCAGAGGCTCGTTTTGTAGTAAACGATCGGGGTCAAATATTTTTCTTAGGTTCGCCTGTAGTCGTTGTAGATTCATAGATTAAGAAAAAAAATGAATTAGAAGCGTGAAATCAGCGAGCAGAGGTGAGCGCATTTTTTTTGAGGATTCTTTAAATAACCTGAGTTCGATATAAGAAATCAAAGACCAAAAACTTACCTATACCGTCATTCCGGCAATCTTTAAGCCGGAATCTAGTTGTAATGACGAAA
>SMVA01111698.1_pt1 | contig 11651 bp, 25 predicted proteins | sample 2456451 | NCBI WGS metagenome assembly SMVA01 (sample SAMN11095933, study PRJNA526329) | marine sediment metagenome | biome: Marine sediment; feature: Surficial sediment; material: Deep marine sediment; isolation source: Hadal surficial sediment | place: Pacific Ocean | collected 2014-05 | depth...
CCCAGTCGTCCCGGTGCTGATCGAAATGGAAGTACGTCCAGTTCTGTTCTGGTCCTTCCAGACCTCTCTGCTCTGCTGCCAAGCGGGTTAGCGCATACGTGTAATGGTGAAAGTTCCCATCACCGTAAACAGTGAGTAGTCTCCCGTTCCATAGACCAGAATCGTACACGTGTCGGCGAAAGTAATTAAGAACATCTTCCTGTGTTGCGTTATCGCAGTACCAATCAGTACCCAATGCAGGAACGTGCATCGAGTAGATAAGCTCGGGAAATGCTGCCTCGAATGCTCGCTTCAACAGTGTGTTGCGACGGGTATGCATGAGCAGTATGTGCCAAGCCATTCTTTGCTCCTCAAATGCAAAAGCGGACCTCACCCGTAGGTAACGTCCGCTATTTGTTCACACATTATGGTACGCCGGGTGGGACTTGAACCCACGACCTCCCGCTTATAAGACGGATGCTCTAACCAGGCTGAGCTACCGGCGTGTAGCAAGCTCATCCTATTTTTTTTTTCATAAGGATCAAGGTTCTAAGGGGAAGATCAAATATAGTTGATGGTACGGGCGGAGGGAGTCGAACCCCCGACGTCCTGCGTGTAAAGCAGGCGCTCTGGCCACTGAGCTACGCCCGTATATTATTCCAGTGGATGAAAGTTTCGAATCAACTCGCTGAGTTCCTCGATCTTCTCTTCCATCTCCACTCTCAACTTGCAGACCGGACACTCCTGGTCGTAGTGTGCGTCATCGTAGAGGTTATCACACACGTCGCACGAGATAGTTGTTGATGCTGACATTATCTACACCTTTCACAATACTTATGGTGTCCGTAGAATGCGGTTCCGCATTTCAAACAGAGACATACTGAACTGGCAAGGGTAGGAGGATTCGAACCCCCGACACCCGGGTTTGGAATCCGGTGCTCTGGCCAGGCTGAGCTATACCCCTTCATATTCTCGCCACCAATTCTCGTTATCGGTAGCAACTAGAAAGCAGTTCCAAAACATGGTCGCGCCTGTATTATAGACGAGCATAAATTTGTGTTTCAAGTTCGGCAAGCTATCCAGATTCTCTTTCGCCATCGCGAATAGAACTTCTTTGTCGTCGCCCACACAGCAGATAGCTAAGCTGTGGATAAGCCACCCGGCCCCACCCAGGGTGGGAAGCTGCGTTCCTTCGGCGCGAAAGCGATCTTCAGGTCTCCTTGCGAGGGGATTCTCATACTTCACCGACCAACACACTGTATTCTCACCATCAGGCACTACAACAAGCCGGCCTACGGGTACTTTACGAATTTCGTAAGGGAATTTCATTTTAGTAGCATGGGCCGTGGTAGTCGTACCCTCTTCGGGCACACCAGTTTCGGACGATTCGTAGGGATCTCTTTCGCCCCAACTTCTTCATCCGATCGACCTCTTCTTTGGCTTTCTTCATCCACATCTGGTTTCGTAGTTCGGGGAAGCGCATGCGTCCCTCGGCAAACTCCACGATGGCGTCCCGTGAGGAACTGTTCCCTTCGAAGATCTCGAAATTGATGAGGCTCATTTGACTTCTTTCTCTTCGATCGCCGTCAGGAGACGTGTGACTGCGTCCCGGTAAATCTTGTAAGAGTTGTCTTTGGCTTCCTGCATTTGTGCGTAGGTTACCTTCCACTCTTCACTGAACAACATCCATTCACGCCACCATGCGAAGATGATCATGAACTTAAACTTTTCCAACCAGAACTTTAATACTTTCATCTTGTCTCCATATCGGTCCAGGAATTTTCATCCGGCGGACCATGAACAATACTTATTACGCCCGTAGCAGGAGTCATTAAGACTGCCGCGTTGGTACTGATACCATCGAAATCGTGTCTAGAGATAGCTAACTCTCCATTAGCAGTGTCTGACAGCGCCTCTCGGAGGTCTTCGACCCTCACAAGCTCGCTCATTCTTTCAAAGCGTACGTGAGAGGATTCATTTGGTGCAGTAGATTCTATCTTCTGATGTTCAGGAACCTGACAGTGATTGGTCTGAACCAGGACGCCGTCCTCAAGGTCGCTCACTACACTCTTAGTAGCGGTGCATTCCACGATGCAGCCTTCGTCTTGGTCTGCTATCAAGAATGTGTGGGCTGCTGCTCTGGGAGCTTCTCTTACCACACTTACCGCAGAAGACACGCTCGTCTCTCGCAGCGCCCGGTGAATCACATTGAGGTAGGGTACCCCGGGCCGTGCATCTGTGGTACGTAGGTTGGTGGTACTGAGAGCAAGTCCATGCTCATTCATACCCATCAAGGACAAACAACCTACTGTTGTGACACTCCAAGTCTCTGGTCCCTCATCAGGTATACGGTGTACGTAGACCACGTAGGGCATGTTGTCGCTGGCAAGATCCCAGGTCTGACCGATTTGCATCTCTGACCCAGATCTAATTATCCCAGTGCATCCACCGTCTCGTTCCATCGGTCCTGCCCAAGACAGGACGTCACGCAGATCCGTCAAGCCTCCCAGAGCTGTGATCTGTGCTATGGTGAGGTCGGAACCCCGTGCGATTCCTACTTGCTCATCTACTCCTGTCTCATCAAAAGACTGGCTGATTTCGTGACATTTTATTGCGAGGGTTAGAAGATCTTTCTCATCGACTGATCTTCCGCCGAAGCGAAGGGCATCTCGGATAGCATTGGTTACACGTAGATCGTACAGCTCAGCGATTTCTTCTTTGTATGACTCACCAAAGCGTTCGCCCATCTCACGAGATGAGCCGCTTACTTCTATTGCACGCATGGAGCCTCCCAACGGATTCGAACCGCTATCTTCCCACTTACGAAGTGGGGCTTTGCCTACTTAAGCTAGAGAGGCAAGAGTGGTGAGCCCCCGGGGACTCGAACCCCGAACCTGCGGGTTAAAAGCCCGCTACTCTACCAATTGAGTTAGGGGCCCGTGATTTTCCTTCCCCATCTTGCTACTAGATACCCCGTGCCTTCCTTAGGGAAGGTTATTAACTTGAATCCGTAGGTATCATATGTGAATCTTATTAAACAGTCACCGCACATCAGTGTCCAGTAGTGGCTTCCTGCTCCGTAGTGATCACGCACAGTGAGGAGAGGTCTGTTACACTTGTGGCATCTTTGGAAATGATTGTCTTTATCTTCCGTGAATTTGGCGGTTTGTTCTTGTTGGAAGTTCGACATCATCTTTTGGCGCTCTTGGTGGTAAGACATACCTACTCCTTCAGAACGTAAATCCTAGTACCCTTCTTGTTTTCAAAGTGAGGGTGGTTCTTCAACAGCAGTACATCTACGGGACCTGATCCCTCAATCTCCCGGACCCATTGCTGTCGACCTAATTCTTCTTGATCCAACCCACATACCATGAGTTGGTTGTCGTTTTCTTTGGCTGACTCGATCAGCTCGTCCATCACTTACCGCCCTGTGTATCCATCATGTCATGGGTTGCCATGAATTCTAGGAACTCTCTGATCCCTGCGTTCCCTCTGAGTTTCAACTTGTACATCAGATGAACGTTCTTGTTATCTTTGTCCATCGCTTTCGTAGCTGATTGCTCATTAGAAAAGACGCCTAGGATAGGAGGAACAATTCCCGATGCAGGTACCATCATGGGTAGATCTGGATGCATATCGATCTGGTCTGCAAAATCCCCTTGAGGAAATGCCAAGACAAGATAAAAATTGGTGACAGGTAGACCTGTATGTGTGGAATATTCCTTTTGAGTGTACATCCACTCTTCGTATCCTGCCATATCCACAGAGCCGCTGGGTACTGGAATCCCCATCCCGGACATCATCTGCATGTATTGATAGGCATCTGCTGGCAGAAATTGCATACGTCTCCCTTTTATTCGAACTGAGAAATAATCTCCGACATTATCGCTTCTGCTTCTGCGGGGTCGTTGAGATCTCCTTCTTCCTCTTCCGTTAGGATAATTTGTGCACGAGCATAAGGGAATGTTCCCAGTGACTCGCTAACAATCCTACACATACCCGGAGTGAGAAGAATGTCTTCTCCTTGAGTCACAGCAACAGGTTGGTCACCAAGACTTTGGATAGGCTGCCTGTAGTAGGCATAATCCTCGTAGGTATCAAAGTACCATTCGATCATGTCACCGGTGCTGAAATCCTCTGGACTCGAATCTTCATCGTGCCAGTTGTCACAGCACCAATCAGCGAGTGCTAGCCGTGCCATGTCGTCGTCGATACAGATCTTGGTGAACTCTACGTCCCCCATGTATAAGACGATTAGAATGTACACGCTACTCCTCCTAGCTGGAGGTCCGAGCGGGTGTCGAACCCGCGATCTCAGGGTTGCAACCTGAAGCCTTACCCATCTTGGCTACCGGACCATCTCTTTCTTAATTGCGCGTTCGATGTCGAACGGCAGCCAACCATTGTTTAGCAGGAAATCCAATCCTTTCCCTGCATTGATAGCGCCCTCTGCGAGTGCATCGGCTGCTTGGTAGACCAGTGTGTGAATCGCTTCTTCTCTTGATGCGGACATAGTAATACTTCCTCTGTTCTGGGGTGACCGACGGGCTTCGAACCCGCAACCTCCGCGACCACAACGCGGCGCTCTACCACTTGAGCTACGGCCACCATACGAGGTGAGCCGGAGCTTACCTCTTTCTCTTACAAAATTTCCGGAACAGCGATGGGAAGCTTTAGCCTGGTAACAGGCGCATTACTTCTGATCTTGTTCCAGACAGACACCAGAGCGATCCTCTTTCGGAGGTCGTTCATGTAATGTTTGCTATCTGCCTTCTCCCCAACCGAACTTACCAGCCGGTCACGAAGATGTTTTTCCCAAGTATTCTCCTGGATACCTGCACCAGTCAGAACCTTGGTGAAGAAATCATTCGCGGCAGCTGCGCCCGCACTCCGTGAGAACTCCATGTGGAGAGGGATACACTCGTTGGCATTTGCGATCTTCATGGGAGAGCGTTTCAACTTTCCCATGAGTGCTGCACTTGCCTTCAGTGCTTTTTCCTCCGCATCATAGACGTCAATCACATCCTGTACTACGAGGGAACCACCAGTTCTACCACTACCCGATCGAATGCTGGAAAGCTTGTTCAGTACGGGTTGTGTGCAGTCAGGAGCACTGGGATCGTGGATGTTCAGAGCATCCTTGCCGTTTCTTCTGCTTCCAATATCCATGTAGAGAAACGCAGCTTTGGACACCCCTCGTACAACAAGGAATGGAAGCTCTACTCCCGCTTTCACGAGCGCCATGAGCCGGTGTTGCCCGTTGAGAAGCACATCTTCCTCGTCGAAGATGATAGCTTCCCCAGTAAAACACCACTGATTGCACTTCATGGAACGAACATACTCTGCAACAACTGCTGCTTTGAACTTCCGGTTCCGAACATTGTGGATCAAGTACTGTTTTGCATGCTCAGGGGTAATAACTTCAATCCCGAATTCTACACCGTCCAGATCTTGCTTCGCCGCGGGTGTTCTAAGGTCTGCAGGTAGAGAAAATCCTGCCGGCGACTTCTCAATCGCCACACCCTCACTTAGAATCGCAGAGATAGCACTCGTTGCCCCGTCTCGTCTTCGAATTACTTTCTTTTGGAAAAAATCCATTACAATATTACCTTTGTTAATAATGCCAGGATTTTCCTGGACTTCTGATATGCGTAACCAATTTGGTACGCTAGACATACTTAGAAATGGTCGCCAATACCTCCACTACTTCTCATGTTACCACAATTCAGGCATTCGTACAGGTAGTACCCTGGAGTGCTGATTCGTTCTACAATCTTCTGCTCGTTACAGCAGGGGCGAAGCCTAAAGTAAACGAGGATCCAATGCCAGAATTTCTTCACGGATGACCTCCTTGTAGATGCACAATGCCTACAGATTTCTCCGAGATCCTCACACAATTCACAAGAATCGTATCGAGTTGGGGAGAAACCTTTCACCATTATAATCTATCCTTCCGTGCAAAGTAAACAAACAGCACAAATATTATGAGTATAAGTACTGTTTGCATGAATTTCCTTGGTCGGGCTGGCAGGATTCGAACCTGCGACATCTACGTCCCAAACGTAGCGCGCTACCAGACTGCGCCACAGCCCGCAATTAAATGATAAGGGGATTTCCCCTACTTGTCAAGATCCAACTTACTTTGAATCTCTTCCACCGTGTTCCACTCTTCCTCCGTCATGACAGAATTACACTCTTCAATGAGGGATTCTAATGCGTGGGAAAGAAAGACCTTTTCCATTGGTGTCAGAGAGTGCCTCGGCTCTGCCGGAGGCTGATACGGTTGCTTCTTCTTACTGTTGTCCAGGTAGACAGCCATCCACTCTGAGTCTGACTGCGGGATACTCGACTGCCTTTTAAAGGAGACGTACATATCTCCTGGTAATTTGCGGGGACCCCTACCTCTTGCGTGGAAGCTCCATCCACGGTTACGGAATTTTCTTATCAGCCGAAGAAATTCTTGACCCTCGGAGTTATTGGGTACGTTGAATGCTTGTGCACCTTTTGATTTGATGCGACTCATATCACCGTCTCCACGAACCCCATCTCCTTTGCGAGAGGTATCATCTTCATCATATCCAGCTTGAGGATCTCAGGGTTTGCAGACCTTACTTCGTCTCTCAGTTCCCGAGCACTGTCTATGGCGTAGGTCATACCGATGAACTCGAAGTCATCCTGACCGTCAGGCTTGTCCACCACGAAGAAGATGTCAAGGTCGGTGATCTTGAGGTCCGCCATCACTTGGGCGGTGATCTCCTCCATGTCGATATGTTCCATGGCTTTCTCGATCAGGCGTTCAAGGTCGAACTTCTCAAATAATCCCACGATAATACTCCTATGTAAGACGAAGACCCCACAGCAGGATCATAAATAGATAGGTAAGTTGGTGAAGAAACTGATCTACTCCTAGCAGGTCCCAAAAGTAGGGGCTGGTGTTACATTTCCAGTCCATCATCTTTGTGAGACCTACCTTAAGGTAGTCAATGGTAAAGTGTGCCAAAATTTCCATTGCGCACAAAGAAATTGCTAACCCGAACCATTCCGTAGGAGGGCTCGTGAGGTAAAAGATACCGAAGGAAACTACACCGTGACCCCCAGCATGGAGCCATCCTCCTGGATGTATAATTTTGCCCTTGTTCATCCACATATACGGGAACCTGTTCTGTACGAAGAAGTCCACGACCATATGCTTCACTTGAAACAGGAAAAAGAGGATCAAGGTCCACCCGATCCCAAATCTTATTCCACTCAGCATGTCTTCCATGTGAAACCTTTCTTTGGTTGGCTCCGGAGGCAGGACTCGAACCTGCGACATTCTGGTTAACAGCCAGACGCTCTGCCAGCTGAGCTACTCCGGAATATGTTGTGATGCTGTACTTTTTTTTCGCTCCGCTCGAATCACTAAGGGGAAGATGATCCCCTTACTCTTCATCCTCGCAGTCTAAGAAGCAACGTTCCCAGAAACTCGGCTCCTCGGGAGGGTTGCAGATCTCTTCGACACGTGCGTCGGACGCACACATCGCAGTAAATTCTGCTCTATCTTGTGCCTCTGATTCAGCTTGTCGTGTCGCTCGATCATCCGCCGCGACTTGTTCTTCTCTGTGCTCTACTGACCAACGTTCTCTGGTTGGGGCACAAGAGTCGAAAGCTTGGAACCATCCCCAAGCAAAGATCCAAATGATGATGGCTGATCGCATGCTCCAAATATTCACCAGCCCGCCCTCTTCTTTCCAGTATCCCAGGTAATCTTGGAGGATTCTCCAGAGCCTGTAGATAGAAGCCACTTCTTTAGGAGGGCTATGGGTCCCGGAAATTTATCCGGAAAATCATCGAAGTCAGGATCCTTACCACCGTATCGGCGTTGTAGGTACCATCTAACGGGGAGACTGGGTCCTCTTTCTGCCCAGGAGGTAATAACCACCCACGAGAAGAAGAAGGCGGCGATTACGATGATCGTGACGATCAAGAAGCCTATGAAGCTCCAAAAAGCAGTGAATCCGTGCAGAGTACCTTCATTGACGTCACCTACTAGATCGAGGATCATGAAGACGAAGGTAAGAGGTATCGCTGCCCAGGTCAATGCACTTCCGATGAGGATCAAAGGATATTCAATACATACCAGCAGAACGTAGCGCCTCAGGGAAATCCCTGTGAAATACTTCTGCAGGGTGGGTAAGAAGTCCCCTTTGGCTGCCTTGCCCAAGAATAAGTCTCGACCGTTGGCTGCTTTCTCAAACATTCTATAGGCGAGCGATCTACGATGAGCCACCGTGTGCGGGCTCGACCTATCCATGTTTTAACCTCGGCGAGTTTCTTGGACCTTTACACCGTCGTTCCAAACGAAGGAGTTCTTGTCAGGGTTGAACGTGGAATTACCTCGGACGAATTCAGCGGCACTGTCGTCCAACCACGTGTGACTTGCCCAGCAGCGAAGAGAGCCTTCACGGAACTCTTCGATACATGCGTTCCGGGGCACTCCCGGACGCAGATTGACAACGAACCTGCTACCTCCCGTTGTGGGGGTGAAAGATCCTAGCTCATGCTTGTGGATCCGGTTATCGGGCTGACGTCGTCTCATCTTTAATACTCCTATCGTTCGTTGAAGAAATACCATCGTTCATAAATGCCCATAAACGTAACCTTCGGGGCATCACAATCCAAGCCCATACGATAAAGTTTACGGCTCTTTGTTTCATTTTTATTCCTTGGCGGAGGGAGAGGGACTCGAACCCCCAACGGTGTTATCCGCAGCTGTTTTCAAGACAGTGTCCTCATCCGGCCGGGTTCCCTCCCTTTCTGCGATGTTTTATATCTACCAGTATTTTCCTTATCTCTTCTGGAGACTTACCATCCCAGTCTGCTATTTCATCGATAGTACGATAACAGCCTAAGCATAGCTCTCGCTCCTCGTCGATGTCATAGCATTGCCCTATGCAGGGTGAAGTTCTCATGATCTCCTTCTATTGTGGCGGATGGAGGAGGATTCGAACCTCCGGTACCCGTGAAGGTACGTCGCCTTTCCAAGACGGTGCATTAAGCCACTCTGCCACCCATCCTTACTTCTTCTTACTGATTCTCTTCCTCTCTGCTCTGTAAGCCTTGATGAAAGGCTTACAAACAGAGGGTGGCAGGTGCTTCTTGATTTCGTCATCGGGTCCTGTGGAAGCGTAAGCGTGGATCTCATCTTGTACCACTGCTGCGTGATAGCCCATCTCCATCAGTCCTTCCCAGACTGCTTCGAATTTCTTTCTGGGCATCGCGTCGATGAGACTATCCATCACCTCTCGGTACTCATCGTCGATATGGTACAAGCCGTGACCAATCTCATGGTCAAGCGTGCTATCCAGGTACTCATCATCTCCACAAGTTCCGATGAAGTAAAACTTATGACCTTTTTCCTTCTTGCGAATGGCGTCGATCAATGCGCGCATTCGAATGTCGTACTTGTTGAGGTCAGGCAGCTCCGCCTCAGACAGTTCGATAAGGATATCACTAGGGACATTGAAACCGGACCAGTCATCTGGGTACGAAAAGACTCCTTCGCCTTCTGATTTGGCATAGGATTCCATGTAATCGATCAGAGGAATGATCCGTCCCTTGAAAGTGGGACTCTCGTAGTACTCCTGATATCTCCAGAAGTGCATCGCGAGATCGTAGCACAACTCCATGTGGATATGGTAGATGTGTGGAAGAATTTGTTTGAACTTCATAATATAGTAATCCTTTTCAGGCACAATAAGTCCTCTACAAAATAATGTGGTGGAGGCGGAAGGATTCGAACCTACTCAGCTCTTAGAGCAACAGGGTTACAGCCTGTCCCAGATCGCCGTCTCTGGAGCACCTCCGTAGGGCCCGATTATTTCATCCTCTTCCCCAACCCTCGGGTCAACAGGCGGCGTAGGAATTTACTTGGCTGCGTGCCCGGACTCGAACCGGGATTACCCTTTACAGGAGTCGAACCTGCTCATACCTCCGTCGAGGCAGGGACCTGTTCCCTCACGCAGCAACTTACGTGGTGGCACCTCCTGGAATCGGACCAGGGACCTTCTGCGCTTCAAGCAGACGCTCTACCAATTGAGCTAAGGCGCCGTGCGGAAATTGAAACTGAATTCTTTTTCTGGTCTCTTGAAAACGATCGGGATATTGATAGAGGTAGTGGTTTCCAATATAGAGCGAAGCATTTCTTGAACCATCATATCCACTTCACACTCTATGATGACTGAAATGTTCCCCTCATACCACCCAGCGGTTATCTTGATATCTTGGAGATCCCAAGGAGCAAGAGCCTCCCTGGCAGTGAGAACGTCTGACTGTAGCAAGTTCATCTGCCCTCGTTGCCGTCTCCGTGAAGATCCGAGTGCTTTTGTCCGGGCTTTCCGTCCGCACACTCTTTGCAAGCCGCTTGACCTTCTTCGAACTCCATTTCTGGTCTTGTCCACAGGTAAATGAAGCCGTCTTGATCCCAATGTTCGTTTTTCTTTTTGCAGAATGCGCATGTCGCGTCCTCTGGGTGTGCTTTTACCAGCTTAGCATAAGTTAAAGGCAATACTGTTCTCCTGAAGTGGTGGAGCTGACAGGGGTCGAACCTGCGACCTCCTCGGTGCAAGCGAGGCGCTCTCCCAACTGAGCTACAGCCCCATTATACTTTGTCTCCGTTGCCCATTTCAAAGGGCACCTTACCATCTTCGTTATCGCGATCTTCGTGGCAGCTTCCACAAAGGGTAAGGGTGCGTGAGTATTTTGCGCCCGCACGTGGTCGATTCTCGACCTCTTCCATAGAACCGCATCTCTCACATGTTTGGTAGGCCATACCTTCGGCCATATTTACTGACCCGCTGACTTGATTCCAGATGCGATCCCCAAGACCGCTACCTTGCCAGTAGACCCTTAACCCTCCGAACTTCTCCTTGATTTGGAGAATGGAGATCGATGCATCTGCGTTACATTCCTTGTCTCGATACTCTTCTTTGACCACAGTGGCGTGCTGAACAGCGTGCGCCACTGACGATACCATGAGAGCGTCGAGTACCTTCAAGATCGATGTCCATCCAGGACCCACTGCACTGAATCCCAGCTTGGTCCCTGGGCGATCCGACCACGGTGAATAGGTGTAGTTCTCAATGGGTCCATCGCTCATTCTATACTCCTGCGATGCCGATTTCGATGTTTCCGTCTCTCTCGATACGGATCCATGCATCGTTCGCGCTGATCCAGAGTACTCCTTGGATTACCTTGATGTCAACAACATCTGCATCCACGACGTCTCTGAATAATTCGAAAGGTACCAGTCCTCCTGCGTGAGGCTTGTCGAAAGCCTCCGAGGATTCCGGGAAAGCCGGCGACCTTTCGGCCGCCAACTTTCCCTTGTAGATCCGATCAGCCACTTGGACTAGACGGCTCGGACTTGCTGGGCCTCGGGGCCCTTCTGTCCTTCACCTGCCTCGAACTCGACGGCCTGTCCGTCCTGTAGCGTCTTGAATCCGTCACCCTCGATGTTCGAGAAGTGCACGAAGAGATCCTTCGAGTTATCCTCGGGTGTGATGAATCCAAAACCCTTCTGATCGCTAAACCACTTTACTGTTCCTCTTGCCATGTTCTTCTATCCTCTTTGTTGGATCTATAAGATCCTTTTGTATGGATCTCACGATCCAGTTCTGCAAGCGCTGCTTCAA
>SMVA01121726.1_pt1 | contig 11651 bp, 9 predicted proteins | sample 2456451 | NCBI WGS metagenome assembly SMVA01 (sample SAMN11095933, study PRJNA526329) | marine sediment metagenome | biome: Marine sediment; feature: Surficial sediment; material: Deep marine sediment; isolation source: Hadal surficial sediment | place: Pacific Ocean | collected 2014-05 | depth 0-1...
ATTAAGCGGCGGGAGGAACTGGAGGAAAAAATTGCCGTGATGGAGCGCGAGTTTTCCGATCTCGATGAAATCTGGAAGTCCGAAAAAGCAGCGGTACAGGGCGCCACGCACATCAAGGAAGAACTCGAACGCACCCGCGCCGAACTGGAAACCGCGATGCGTGCGCAGGATCTGGCGCGCATGTCCGAGTTGCAATACGGCCATATTCCCGAGTTGGAAAAGCAGCTTAAAGACGCTAAAAAAGTTGAACAGGGCGAATTCCAGTTGCTGCGAAACCGGGTTACCGAGGATGAAATCGCCGAAGTGGTTTCCCATTGGACGGGCATCCCGGTGTCGCGGATGCTGGAGGGTGAGCGCGAGAAACTGCTGAAAATGGAGGATGCTCTGCACCAACGCGTGATCGGGCAGGACGAAGCTGTAGTTGCGGTCTCCGATGCGATCCGGCGTTCACGGGCGGGCTTGTCCGATCCGAATCGCCCGATCGGTTCCTTCCTGTTCATGGGGCCGACCGGCGTGGGCAAAACGGAGTTGTGCAAGGCGCTGGCCGAGTTCATGTTCGATACCGAGGAGGCTATGGTGCGCATCGATATGTCCGAATTCATGGAAAAACATTCCGTGGCCCGCTTGATTGGCGCACCACCAGGCTACGTGGGATACGAGGAAGGCGGTTATCTCACCGAGGCGGTTCGCAGAAGGCCGTATTCCGTGATCCTGCTGGACGAAATCGAAAAAGCACATCCCGATGTGTTCAACATCCTGCTGCAGGTGCTGGACGATGGCCGCCTCACGGACGGCCACGGGCGAACTGTGGACTTCCGCAACACGGTTGTGGTGATGACTTCGAACCTCGGCTCCAACCGGATACAGGAATTGGCCAGCGCAGGCTACGACGCCATGAAAGCCGCCGTGATGGACGTCGCCGGCCAGCATTTCCGTCCCGAATTTATCAACCGGCTGGACGAAATGGTGGTCTTCCACCCGCTGGACCGGGAGCAGATCAAGCTCATTGCCGATATCCAGTTGGACCACCTGCGTAAACGACTGGAAGCCAACAACTTCGGCATGGAGGTCTCAGACGATGCCCTTGCACTAATCGCAGAAGGTGGATTCGATCCGGTGTATGGCGCTCGTCCCTTGAAGCGGGCCATCCAGAATGAGGTCGCTAACCCGATAGCGCAGAAAATCCTGTCCGGAAAATTGAAGCCCGGATCAACCATCAGGATCGAAGTGAAAAACGGAAGGTTCATATTCTTGTAGGCGCGCAACCGTCATCACCCGCGATTCTCTATCTGGACGGCAGCACATGACGACTGCGCCGTTCGCCCAGCGGGCGCAGGAACTGCCCAAAGATTTCGAAGCTGAGAGCGGCCGATTGGTCGATCAGTTCGTGGGTTTGCCGGCGGATGGTATCGGCATCTGCGCCGGGGCAGTTGGCAGTGAGATCTTCCAGGTATTCGGGCAGGTTCAACCAGCGGTTGATCAGTCTTTCATCCAGTTCCAGGTGGCACTGCAGGGCGTATGAATGGGGGCCATAACGGAAGGCCTGGTTTTCACAACTGTCTGACCGGGCCAGGTGGACCGCGCCTGCGGGAAGATCAAAGGTATACCCGTGCCACTGGAATACCGGGTGCGGCCGGGTCAGTGCGCAGAACAGCGGATCGGCTGTGGCTTGTGGTGTGGGCTTGAGGTCGTACCAGCCGATTTCCCATTCATCCAAGGGCCTGACACCGCCGCCCAGCGTGTAGGCCAGCAACTGTGCCCCCAGGCAGATTCCCAGCACCGGAATGTCCCGTTTCAGGGCTGCTTCGATGCAGCGCATTTCCTCGAACAGGTGTGGGTAGCGCTTGCCCTGGTCCGGCATTTGCGGTCCGCCCAGCACAATAAGCGCGTTGTAGCGATCTATATCCGGCTTGGCATCCGGGTTGCGGTGGAAATTAACATAGCGGATCCGATGTCCCCGGTTGCGCAACATCGGGTCCAGGGTGCCGAGCGGTTCAGCGGCGACATGCTGGAAAACCAGGACCTTGGCCATATCAAATTGAAGGCGGGCTAGCTCGCAGCGCGAATCTGCCCCGATCCACGCACGACCCATTTATAACTGGTCAGTTCCGGCAGGGCCATCGGCCCGCGGGCATGAAGCTTCTGTGTGCTGATGCCGATTTCAGCGCCCATGCCGAATTGCCCGCCGTCCGTGAACGCGGTCGAGGCGTTGGCATAGACCGCCGCTGCATCTACGCAGTTCAGGAACCGCTCGATCACTTCAGGGTCTTCGGCGACGACGGCCTCAGAGTGTTTTGAACCGTAGCGGTGGATGTGGTCCAGGGCTTCACTAATTCCGGAAACGGTCTTGACCGACATTTTGAGCGACAGGAATTCCGTGCCGAAATGTTCATCGGATGCGTGCTGCAGCTTGGCCGCGTAGTGCCCCTTCAGTGCCCTGTGGGCCTCTTCATCTGCAAATACTTCGACCCCATGGTCTTCGCCCAGTGACTGCATCATTGCGGGCAATGCCGGTAGTAGATCCCGGTGCAATACCAGTGTATCCAGCGCGTTGCACACGCTGACCCGCCGTGTCTTGGCGTTGGTGATGATGGCTTTTGCGTTTTCGATGTCAGCACTGGCATCGAGGTAGGTGTGGACGATGCCCGCACCAGTCTCGATCACCGGCACAGTGGCGTTGTCGCGCACAAAATCGATCAGCCCCTTCGAGCCACGCGGGATGACGAGGTCTATCGTATCCGTGGCCTGCAGGATGAGCGGCAACCACTGGCGCTCCGGCGGTGCCAGGAACACGATACTGGTGTCCAGCTTGTGTTCTATGAGCGCTTCGTGGATCAACTTCACGACCACCCGGTTGGTGTCGTGCGCATCGCTGCTGCCCTTGAGCACGCAGGCGTTCAGTGTTTTCAGGCACAGCGCAAACACATCGAAAGTGACATTCGGGCGGGACTCGAAAATAACCGCGATGACACCCATCGGCACGCGGACCTTGCTCAGCTCCAGGCCGTTTTCCAGTTGCCTGTGTTCCAGCATTTCGCCCACGGGCGATGGCAGGGCAGCAACGCAGCGCAGGTCGTGTGCGATGGCGGCGAGGCGGTCCGGACTGAGCGCCAAGCGGTCGTATTTGGGATCGGATTCGGGCATCCGTGAGAGGTCACTGCGATTCGCCTGCAGAATCTCATTCTCTGCCGCAATCGTGCGGTCAGCCAGGGACTCGAGCACGGAGCGCATTTTCGAGTCATCACAGCGGGCCAGATCGCGCGCTGCTTTGCATGCGCTGATTAACCCATTTTCCAGGTACTGCTGCGGCTCACTAATTTCCATATTTTCACTACATCAGGTAGAGATAATCATAGTGGATCAGGGGTTTTTGTCCGCGCTGACCCATCAATCGTTCGGCCTCGCTGTGATCATACCTTGTGCGCCCGCAGCCCAGAACCCTGCCGCTTGCATTGAGTATCTGGATAACGTCACCGCGATTGAACCGGCCATCGACAGCCTCGATTCCAACCGGCAGCAGGCTGGCCAGGCGCTTGCTGTCGGTCAGGGCGCTTTGGGCCCCTGCATTTATAGTGACCGAGCCTTTTGCATGGTCGTCTGCGCTGGCAAGCCAGCGTTTAGTTGGTGAAACATCGCCCAGGGCCGGAAACCGTGTGCCGGCGCCGTCATCAATGATCTTGCTTATGATTTTCGGGTCGGTACCATCTGCAATGACCACCTCGGTGCCTAGTTTGGCTACCTTGCGCGCAATGGTCAGTTTGCTGTGCATGCCGCCGCGCCCAAGGGAGGTAGTGCCGCGCGATACGATGTCGTCAATCTGGTAACGCTGGTCATCCCAGCATTCAATACTCTGCGTTGCCGGATCATCCGGGTCACCGTCGTATACGCCCGGAACCGTGCTCAGCAGGCACAAAAGATCGGCCTTGACCATTCCAGCCAGCAGGCCGGCCAGTTCATCGTTGTCTGTGAACATCAATTCAGTGACGGCAACCACGTCGTTCTCGTTCACGATGGGCACGATGCCGGCAGTCAGCAGCGCTTCGATACAGCCCCGCATGTTCAGGTAATGACGGCGCGTCTGGAAATCGCTTTTACTGGTCAGGACCTGTGCGATGGGCAGGTCCTGGCGTTGAAAAAGTTCCCGGTAGATTTCCATCAACTGGACCTGGCCGGTGGCAGCCATCACCTGTTTGCGGGCTACCGGGTCGGAAATCCGCTGAATTCGTTCACCAGCCAAGCTGCTGCCCGCCGCCACTGCGCCGGAAGTAACCAGCAGTACCTGCCAGCCGTCGGTGCTCAGCGCACTGAGTTGCCCGACCAGCTTGGACAACACATCCCGGTTCAGCGCCCCCCCCGGGTCACACAATACCTGGCTGCCTATCTTGACGACGATTCGTTTGCCCATGGCAATATCACCTTGGAGGTCTAGAGATCGAGCACTTGTGTGCCCTGCTCGAAAATGATATCCACCGGAATGCGCGCATCCGCCAGGCGATTGAGATCAGCCTGCAAGCTGGCTCCGACGATCCCCATTTCGGCGACAAAAGCATCTACTGCTGCGTAGTCACCGTTACCCTGCAGGGTCAACAGCTTGCTGCTCAGATCCTTCACCGCCTGTTCGAATTGCGGAATATTGACACGGTAGGTGCCGCTGGCCTCATCCCGGCTGAAAGCACCAGCCTGCGCAAAGAAATTGAAACGGATCATGTTGGCCTTGCCATGGGCGCTGGACGCACCGAATCGGATCGAACGAAAAATTCCGGCCATAAAAGTCACGTAGTCGTCTTTTAGTTGTCCCTCGGTGATTTCACCTTTTTCACGCAGTTTCTGAACCATGTAGAGTCCCAGGATATCGGCCTTGCCTTCCTCCAGCGCCGAGGCGTGTTCTTTCATCGCACTGCGTACTGTCCCTTGACCGTTCAGCGTGTTCTTGATGCCCAAGCCATGCGCCACTTCGTGGAACATCGTATTGCCGAAGAAGGAGTCGAAGGTGATGTGCCCACGCTGGTCTGGGGCAATCAATTCCTCGGAAATCGGCACCAGAATCTGCTCGTACTTGGCCAGCATCGCGTTCTTGAGCTGCAGGCGGCGCGTACCCTTAGTCAGTTGGACTTCCTCGTCATTGGGGAGGTTGATCGCAATGGTTTTGGAGCCGGCATTGCAGTGACCTGCGTAGTAAACAACGTCGTATGCGTTCAGATCTGCATCGGAACCCGGCACTTCGCGCTTGTATTCATCCGCAACCGGCAGGCCCTGCTGCAATTCAGGCAGGAATTTTGCAAATCGCGCCAGCCGTTCACTCCAGGCCAGGTCCTTGATCAGGACATACGCCTCGAAGGCTGCACGGTAGCCGAACAGCTGATCTTCGTATGTTTCAATCGGACCGATTACCAACTCGACAGGGTTGTTTTTCATGTCCATCCAGGCCAAGTCGGATGGCTGGTAGTCATCGCTCTCCAGTGCTGTGGCGCGCATGCGAAGGTAGTTGGCGAATTCCTCATCGTCCGCCAGTCCGGCTGCCTCCCTGAGCAGGGCTGCTGCACGTTTCAGCTCTTTGGCGTAAGCCAGGTGGTAGGGTATCAGTTCCAGGCCGCCATCCTGCCCGCGGCGCACCAGCGAGTACAAACCGTCTTTGCCTATCTGGTCCCAGGCTTCGAATTCTTCCTTACTCATGTCAGCGGGATAGAATCGTGCTCCCAGCGGCTTGAGACCGGCGTTTTCGATGAATGGCCGGTCGGCGGCCAGCCGGTCCCAGGGGCCGTAATTGATTTCTGCAAAGCGGCGCGTCGCAGGATCTTCAATCCCGTCCAGGAAATCTTTCATGTCGCCCCAGGACTGCTTCCAGAATAGACCATCCATGATCTTTGAAGCGTCGATCAGCAGCGGAATCATTTGTTTTTGCCGTTCGCTCAGATGACCGACATCGGCCGTCAGCCTGACCGTGGCATAGATATCGAAACGTGAGGCCTGCTCCAGGATACCTTCACCGCCAGGCTGTTCAGCGGGTTCTGCCGTTGCGCCCGTTAATACGGCTGGGGCGGGACTCTCAGACTGCTGGCAGGCAGTGAGAACCAGTAGCGTGGCAATGAGGGTAAGGCGTGTAAGGTTCATGTAATTTCTCCGCTAAAACCAGCTTAGCCCAATCACCATATTTTATCAGACCTTTGGTGTAGAAAACTCTTTTGAAAGCCCCCATCTAGTACTCCTTCTAGGAGTACTAGCCTATAATTCACCGCTTTGACGATATCCTCGTTCTGGGATAATAATGGGAAGACAGTTATGCCGATTTATGAATATCGATGCAAGTCCTGCGGGCATGAGCTGGAAAAGCTGCAGCGAATCAGTGATCCGGCCCTGACGGTTTGCCCGGCTTGTACTCAAGCTGAACTGACGCGTTTGGTTTCGGCCGCCGGGTTCCGGCTGAAGGGCTCGGGGTGGTATGAGACCGATTTCAAGAAAGGCAGCAAGAAGAACCTGCATGATTCCGGCGACTCCGCGGATGGGGCTTCCAAGCCGGATACGTCCAAGGCTGAGTCAACGACAAAATCTTCAGACACAAAATCTACCAGCAAGGGATCGGACAAAGCGGCAAGCAAGAAGACCGACGCAGCCTGAGCCAAAATCAAAATCCGGGAGCCGGAAATGCGCACACATCTTTGTGGCGAAATAACCGAACAATTGATCGATCAGACCGTTGTACTGTGCGGTTGGGTCGATCGCCGCCGGGACCTTGGCGGCCTGATTTTTCTTGGCCTGAGGGACCACGCCGGCATCGTCCAGATCGTGGTAGAGCCCGACAGTTCAGCCTTCGGCGATGCTGAGAGCCTGCGCAACGAGTATTGCGTGCGGATCAGCGGGCAAGTCCGCTTGCGGCCGGCAAACCAGTGGAATGAATCCATGGACACCGGCAAGATAGAGGTCGTTGCCGACAAGGTCGAACTGCTAAACGCATCCGCACCCATGCCCCTGTTGATGACCGACGAAGATGGCGAGGAAATCCGCCTCAAGTACCGTTACCTCGACCTGCGCCGGCCGCGTATGCAAAGCAATCTGCGTACCAGGGCGCGCATGTACCGCGCGATCCGCAACAGCTTGGATGACAAGGGTTTTCTTGAACTGGAAACACCCATCCTGAGCAAGGCAACACCCGAGGGAGCCCGGGATTACCTGGTTCCCAGCCGTGTGCATGCCGGACGGTATTTCGCTTTGCCCCAGTCGCCGCAACTGTTCAAACAACTGTTGATGATGGCCGGCATGGATCGTTATTACCAGATCGCCCGTTGTTTCCGTGATGAAGATCTGCGCGCCGACCGCCAGCCCGAGTTCACACAACTGGATATCGAGATGGCCTTTGTCGGGGAGCAGGATGTCCAAGACTGTGCCGAAACACTGATCCGGGAGGTGTTCAGAGAAACATTGGATGTCGATTTGCCGGAGTCTTTCCCCCGGTTCGGTTGGCACGACGCGATGGACCGCTACGGCTCCGACAAGCCGGATTTACGCATCCCGATGGAACTGGTTTCGGTGGATGAGCACGTCGCTCACATCGAGTTCCGGGTATTCTCCGGTCCGGCCAATGACGATGGCTCCAGGGTAGCCCTACTGCGGGTTCCCGGCGGTGCAGAACTGTCGCGCAAGCAAATCGATGAATACACAAAATACGTGGGCCGCTACGGTGCCGGGGGCCTGGCCTGGATCAAGATCAATGACGGTGAAGCGGGCCTGCAGGGTCTGCAGTCACCCATCGCCAAGTTCCTGGATGAAAAAGCATGGCAGGGAATTTCCGCCGCAAGCGGTGCTGAAACCGGGGATATCCTGTTTTTTGGCGCCGGCGACTGGTTTAGCGTCAGTAATTTCATGGGCCGGCTACTGGTGAAGGTGGGACGGGACCGCGGTCTGGTGCGCGAAGGCTGGATGCCCTTGTGGGTAAACGAATTCCCGATGTTCGAATGGGATGAGGATTCCGGCCGGTTCATGGCAGTACATCATCCCTTTACCGCGCCGGTCGAAGCGGACCATGAAGCACTGTTGGCCAATCCCGGCAAGGCTCTGTCCAAGGGTTATGACATGGTGCTCAACGGCGCGGAAATCGGTGGTGGTTCGATCCGAATCCACAATTCCCGGATGCAGCAGGCAGTATTCCAGTTGCTCGGCATCGACGAAAAAGAAGCACAACTGAAGTTCGGTTTCCTGCTGGAAGCCCTGAAGTACGGCTGCCCGCCACACGGTGGAATCGCGTTTGGACTGGATCGCATCGCGGCCCTGATGTCGGGTGTCGATTCTATACGCGACGTAATCGCATTTCCCAAGACAACTACGGCGCAATGCCTGTTGACTTCGGCCCCGTCGGCCGTTCCCGATGAGCAGGTGGCGGAACTTCACATACGGAATTTGTAGCAGTAAGCCCGCGCGCGATTTTTCTGAAATCCGGTCGCAATCGCACACACACCCGATATGAGACGGCAATGAACTCCTCAGACCCTGACCATCGCCTGGGTATGGCGGCCGCCATTGCGGCTTTCGTGTTCTGGGGATTGCTGCCCATCTATTTCAAGTGGCTCGGAACAGTCCCGGCGCTGGAGATAATCGCCCATCGCATTCTTTGGGCAGTACCGGTATTGGTGGTAATCCTGTTGCTTCGCGATGGCCCGCATTTCTGGCGACGGATGCTGTTGCCACGTAAGACCATCCTGACCCTGATGCTGTCCGGACTGCTGGTGGGGTTCAACTGGCTGCTCTTTGTCTGGGCGGTAACTCACGACCGGATCCTCGATACCAGCCTGGGTTATTTCATCAACCCACTGGTGAACGTAGTATTGGGATTCGGTTTCCTGCATGAACGCCTGACCCGCATCCAGAGCCTGGCTGTGGTGATCGCTGCTGGCGGCACCATCTACCTGACCTGGTACCTGGGTGTTGCACCGTGGATCGCCCTGGCGCTGGCTGTTACTTTTGGCTTCTATGGACTGGTCAGGAAAAAGCTGGGTGTGGAGCCGATGATCGGCCTGCTGTGGGAGACCCTGCTGTTGATTACGCCCGCGTTGGCGTACTTTGCCTGGACTATTTTTACAGGATCGTTGCAGTTCTTGCACCACAGCGTTCAGTTGGACCTGTTGCTGCTCGCGGCCGGGCTGGTGACCGTGTTGCCGCTGATCTGGTTTAATTTGGCCGTTCAGAACCTGTCGTTGACCAATCTCGGGTTTTTCCAGTACTTGACTCCGTCGATTTCGTTTGCCCTGGCGGTTTCCTTTTACCATGAACCGTTCACACTGGGGCATGCTGTTGCGTTCGGTTGCGTCTGGCTGGCGCTATTCATGGTTTCCATCGAGTCTATTGTGCGTTCGAGGCGTTTGCCTGTCCCATGACTATAGTTTTGCAACGGCAACGCTACCGCAAGACCAACTTGATACTCGTTCACGGCCTGTGGTTTGGATCCTGGTCGCTGCGGGCGTTGAGCCGCCGTTTGTGTCGGTATGGGTTCAAAACCAGTCATTTTTCCTACCCCGCGACCTCGGCTACCCTTGCTGCCCATGCCCGCAGCCTGTATGAATTTGCCAGCACCGCGAAAACGGATGATTTGCATTTTCTGGGTCACAGCCTCGGCGGCTTGGTCATACTGCGCATGATGTCAGAGACTCCGGATTTACCCCCCGGGCGCATTGTACTGCTCGGTAGCCCGTTGGGGGGAAGCGTTGTTGCGCGCAGAATGCGGCATCTGCCGGGTTCAGCGAAGTTGCTGGGCGAAGCCCGGACAACGCTGGAAGCGGGTTACTCCCGGCTACCAAAAGATCGTGACACCGGCCTGATTGCTGGCTCCATAGGGGTTGGCCTGGGGTTTTTCATGGGTGGGACAGGTGGGCCCGGTGACGGTACCATTGCTTTGCGCGAAGCATCAATTCCCGGCCTGCAGGACCGGATAGTGCTGCCGGTAAGTCACTCCGGCTTGCTATATTCCGGTCAGGTGGCGCGCCATGCGGCAAATTTCCTTGAAACGGGCCGCTTCATTCCCTCAAAATAAGATCCCGGCATGGTAAAATTATCCGTCAGATTGATCGTTCGAAGGACATTCAAGCATGGCCGGACACAGTAAATGGGCCAATATCCAGCATCGCAAGAGGGCCGTTGACGCCAAGCGTGGAAAAATATTCACGCGAATCAACCGTGAACTATCGGTTGCGGCCAGGGCCGGCGGCAGTGACCCGGATGCGAATCCGCGCTTGCGCCTGGCCATTGAGAAGGCAAATGCTGCCAATATGCCAAAAGACACCATCGAGCGCACCATCAAGAAAGCCGCCGGTGAACTCGAAGGTGTGAACTACGAGGAAATCCGTTACGAAGGTTATGCACAGGGAGGCGTCGCGGTAATGATCGAATGTCTCAGCGATAACCGGAACCGGACGGTATCCGAAGTGCGCCACGCTTTTTCCAAACACGGTGGAAATCTCGGTACCGACGGTTCGGTGTCCTACCTGTTCAGCAAGATTGGCGTGCTCAATTTCGCCCCCGGTACGTCGGAAGACGAAGTCATGGAAGTAGCATTGGAATCCGGTGCCGATGACATTGTCATGGGAGAAGATGGTTCTATCGAGGTACTCACTTCACCGGAAACCTTTTCCGCTCTGGTGGCCGCCATGGAAACGGCTGGTGTGGCACCCGCCAACGCTGAAGTTACGATGCGGGCAAGCGTCGAAGTAGAGCTGGATGTCGAGACCGGTCGGAAAGTGCTGAGATTCTTGGACATACTGGAAGACCTGGACGATGCTCAGGCCGTATATTCGAACGCGGACATACCCGAAGAGGCTTATGCCTGAGGACACTTGTACTCCTTCAACATGATAATTACGGGTTCAGCAAGTTGGGAAGTGGTTGACCGCAAGGCGCGCCTTGCAGGCAATGGCCTGGTCCTTGGCCAGAGGTGCAACGCCACGGACGACCGCTTCCCAGCTCGCCCGAAGGGAGTCACCCAGATGTCCCAATCCCGCGTTGCAGCCCTTGAAAAGGATGAGCCATTCTCTGCACGCTGCGCATTTACTTGGAACATCTGGGTGGCTCTGAATCCGCAATTATCATGTTGACGGAGTACTAGTGTCCTGGTGAATTTGATCGATATTATCGCTCGCGGACGGGAGGAACTTGCGGCGCAAAATCGCAATATCTCTTCAGTCTTTAGCCGGGAGTTTTTGCTTAATCCGCGCCAGCCGGCACTTATCTGCCAGGCGTTTAATCTCCACTGCGCCATCCGCGACACTGTGTCCCAGGCGAAACACTGTTTGCGCACGCAATTCATGTACCTTTTGCTTGAAACGCCCGGGAGAGGCAAGCAGATGCTCGATAATTGCCGGCGCTTCATCCAGTGAATCTGGAGACAGTACTTCACCCACCGTGTGTCTGATCGAAGATTCCACCGGTTCCATTTCCAGCTCTTTCCAGTTGGGATTTCGGATGCGGGGGGGGACATCGACGAATAAGACCGGTTTCTCCAGGCCCATCGCGTATTCCATTGCCATGGCTGACCAGTCACTGATAAGAATATCGGAATCAAGAATGGAGGCCGTCTCGTCCATGCGGTCGACATATTCAAATCGTTCGTTGCTGTAAAAGTGGGCCTGCAGAGCGGCTATCACAGCCGGTGTCTGCCGCAAACTTTGATG
>SMVA01027171.1_pt1 | contig 11650 bp, 14 predicted proteins | sample 2456451 | NCBI WGS metagenome assembly SMVA01 (sample SAMN11095933, study PRJNA526329) | marine sediment metagenome | biome: Marine sediment; feature: Surficial sediment; material: Deep marine sediment; isolation source: Hadal surficial sediment | place: Pacific Ocean | collected 2014-05 | depth...
CCCGCCTCGCGAGACCACTGCGGCGATCTGCTGCGGTAGTTGGGCGGCCACGATCAAAGCGGCAGCCGGACCGGTGCTGGAACCAAAAAGGCCTATGGGCAGGCCCCCGGCAGCGGGCTGAGCAGCCAGCCATCTTGTGGCACCGGCCAGTCGCTGGCTTAGCAATGGAATGTCGAAGCGATACTCTCGTGCGACACGATCAATCCGGTCTTCGCTGGCCGTGAGCAAATCAAACAGCAGGGTTCCCAAGCCTGCGTTTCGCAGGTGTTGTGCAACCGCGTTGTTGCGAGCACTGAAGCGGCTGCTGCCACTGCCGTGGGCGAAGGCGACGACACCCGCGGCATTGGCCGGGATCTCCAGCCATCCCTTTAACCCGGCATCTCCGGCATCGATGGTGGACTCGGTTCTTTGCGGCATGTCCGTACGAGCGTCCAAAGCATGTTGGGGAAACATGCTAATGCGCAGGCCGGGCGTGGCTGTATCCGCAAAAGTACTTAAGGGCACTGGTGTCCGGTAAATATCGCCCGCTGGGGCGGGCTCCTACGAAATAGTCGTGGGACTGTTGATCGCCCGCTGGGGCGGTTTCCCACGAAATAGTTGTGGGACTTTTGATCGTTCGATGCGGCGGGCTCCAACAGCTAACCGCCAGACGGCAGCCGAAATCCCTCGTAGGCCATAGCGCCCGCGATGGTTTCGCAGTCCTTTTCAGTGATGCCTTCGCGGCGGGCGATGTCGTACCAACGTTCGGTCACAACCTGTTCCATCTCATCGATAATCTTTGTCGCTTCTGCTCGCTCAAGCAGGAAGCGGGCGCTTTGAGAAAGCAGATTCTGGGCGTTGGCATAAGGTCCCAGATCGCCACAGTTGAGTGCCAGGTCACGGCGTTCCTTGCTGATCTGAAGGATCGGCGTAAGGTCGTAAGCCTTTGAAAGGCGCCATTCTTCATGCATCGCAAGCACGGCATGATTACGCGGGTGATCGTCTGTATTTGAGATCAGGGCATTTAAGACCATGCGTCGAAAGAGTTCGGGTGCATCTGTTTTTGGCTGTGATGAAATCCGGCGCAGTTCTTCCGCAAGTAGCACGTAGGACCATTTCTCGCGATCCTGGTGGCTGTCCTCGGCGCGCAGCAGGGTGAGTGCGCTCAGCATTCTGGCGCGGCGGTATCCTCCGTCTGTCTTTTCGCGGTCAAAGCGTTTGACCATCAGCACGTCACGACCCGCGACAGGCACTACTTTGCTTTCGGCGGCTTTAAGGCCACACGCGCCGGCAAGGCAGAGCATCGCTCGTTCAACCCGGGCATGATTGAACTTGTCATCGGGGCGATTGAATTTGGCGATCCACAGTGCGTCGTTGTCTTCGACCACCGTTTTTGGTCTGGCACCGCCCATTGAGGTGCCCACCAGCAAGAGGTCATTGACTTGTTCTGCTGCTGCGCCCTCGGGTAATTCCTCATCGGCGACGATTGCAGCCGCGAGGGCCTGGAGTTTCTCCAGCTCGATCGTCTGATTGAATTTTCTCCTCGCTGCTGGTGGCTCCTTGTTCAGGCCAAACCCGAGCGCGCCGGCGCGGTCATCCGGTGACTGCAGCATGTAGTCCATTTCACGGAGCTGCTGGAGGCCAGCATGTTTCTCAATCACCCGCCGCCCCCAGTAGTCGGGGCTTGCGTCGCGTAATGCGCCAAAGACGCCCTTCAGCTTCCGCGTCTCGTAGGTTCCTTTCCCGAGCTTTAGGTCCAGAGGGTCTATGGGCACAGCATTGTCTCGTGCCAGGTAGCTGTCACCGTAGACGAACCGGCCCAGCGGGGCACCGTGCCGGTCGGCGGTGAGCTGAAACTTGCCGGCGGTGACAAACTCTGTCTCCCCCGGCAAGGTGATGTAGACGAAGCATTCCTGGATCTCGCCCTTAGAAGTCACTATCCAACCCCTTCCGCTCCTTTCTCCGGGCGCGCTTGCGGGACTGCGAACGGGCAATCCCTTCCGCATCGAGCGCCGGATCGGCAACATCCTCGATTTGATGAAGCAGGTCATAAGCCCAGAGCAGAGCGATGTAGACGGCCACGCCGGTCGAAGCCTTACCCTTTTCAGCGTCCGCTACCGGGCGTGGCCCGGTGCCGATTTTTTGGGCAACGTCCTCGATAGTCAGATTGCGGCGAAGGCGGGCTTCGCGCAGGTTGGCCCCCAGGCGTCTGAGCGCCTGTTCGACCGGGTAAGGCGGTGCTGTGATCAGTGTGTTATTCGCTGTCATCTGCTCTTAAGTACATATTAAGTTGGTTAATCTGCTCTTAAGAGCATATCAACGAGCCGGCGGTTCTGGCAAGGATAATCTGTCTTAATAGCCGATTAAGTCGGATAACATGCTCTTAAGAGCAGAAATCAGGTCTGTTGCGCTAAATTCTGTTGCACTGCGGTCATCCGGACACCATAGCGCAGCGGTAGCTAGCCTGGTGCCAGACTGGAGACCTGGCTTACAACAGGCAGGTACACCGCCCGCTGGGGAAGGGCTCCAACATTTGCTTCGGGAGACTCAGAACGTGGACCGATCAGGTGACGACGATCCTGCGGCGGGTTACATCACGAGTATTTCCGGGCGGTTGCGCAGGATGAATAAGCGCTGGGGACAATCTCATTCAGGCCGCAAGCGTGCGCCGCACGTGCTCTGGATCTGCCTTGATCATGCGCAAGTAATTCGCCGCGGCAGCATCGGGCTTGCGTTTGCCCTGCTCCCAGCCTTTGAGTGTATCCAGGCTCAACTGAAACGAACGTGCAAAGACTGCCTGAGACATATTCACGTTGGCACGAATGGCTTTAATTTCCGCCGGGGTCAATACGACAAAGACGGACTGCGGCGCCGTGGTGCCCTTGGCAACCTTCACCGCCTCCTGCAGATTGGCGTCGAGCTCTTTGAACAGCTTCTCGTCCATCGATTGCCTCCTAAGCAAATTCGTCGATGATGGCATCGACATGCTTTTTGGAACCAGCGACTGCATTAGCTGTGACCCAATGGACCATACTGTAGTTCAATGAACCCCAATCTGTCAATCCTTCTCTGGCGGATGGCGAGTTGCCATAATGGCCTGATGATTATCGACCAACCAAAGATCCGCTGTGAAAACAAATACCGCCGATAACGCCACTTTCCGATTTCGCATAGAGCTGCGCGATATCGCGCCGCCAATCTGGAGACGGATCGACCCCGGTTTTGAAATCGTAGTCTGGGGTTGAGGTTACATTCGCTTGTCCGAGACATGAATGTGGCTTTAGATATTTTTTTTGCATCGCCTGCTGGGGACGGCTTCCAGCCGCGATTGTCAGACTTTGCGGGTTGAAATCACATCGTTTGACGACGGTTACGAGATGACGGGACAGCAGCGCCACTTAACGCCTTGAACAGCGGCGCTAAAGCCGCGCAGCGGGTTTGGCGTCCGTCTGCTTCAATTTATTGTGTTGCCTTTTGCCACGAGGCACAAAATCGAGCTTAAGTTTATAACCAACTGCATCAGCATAGGCTCGGATGGTTGATAGCTTCGGTGAAATACTGGAATGAACATTTTCTAGCCGAGAGATATTGCTTTTACTTGTGCTCAGTTTCTCGGCGATTTCCTCTTGGGTTAACCCAGCCTTTTGCCGTAAAGCAATAAGCTGCTTCCTCAATTCATAAGCAAGCTCAAGATCTTCATAAGATCTCTTTACACCAGGCTTCTTTAGCGCCTTCGTCTTAAACTGTTTAAATGTTGGCATTGTCATCGCCGCAACTCCTTCAATTTTTTTCGCGCCATCTCCAACTCTTTTTTCGGTATTTTTTGAGTTTTCTTAATGAAAGAGTGAAGAATCACAATTTCCCTGCCCTTAACCGTGCAAAATAGTGAACGCCCGATACCTTCTTTTCCTCTGGCCCGAATCTCAAATAAGCCACCTCCCATCGATGCGGTGTAGGGTGCACCCAGAGTTGGCCCAAACTCCTCAATCATTTCCAGAATATGCAAGAGATTGCCGAGAATTCCCGCCGGGAAGCGCAAAGTTTTACTCTCGACCTTCTGGTCAAAGAATGAGATCTTCCACGTCACATACGCAGGTTATCATAAATGATAACCTGCGACAAGGTGTCGGGACAACATAACCGCTTTTTTCTTTTGCATCATCAGTGTGGGATTATTGTGGGCCCCGGTCCAGCGACCTTGTTCGCAGCGTTTACCAGGATCGCTGAATGCGGCTACTTGACACCCTCATTACCGAATTCATCGGTACACAGACGAACGCGGTCTGACGTGCCCAAGGCGCCTGTTCTCAAACCGCGTGAAGTTTGCAAGATCCTGTTGAATCCGGGCTTTGAGGAAGTCCGTCAGCGCGGCTCACACAAGCAGTACCGACATCCCGATGGTCGTGGAACCGCTGTTCCGCATCATGCGGGCCGGGATATCTCGCCGATCTTGCTGAGACAGATCGCACGCGACATCGGCCTGACCATCGACGGGATTATTGCGAATCGTTGCGCGTTCATTCAGCTGTGAGAACAAATACCGCCAATAACGCCACAGTGCGATTCCGGATCGAGCTTCGCGATATCGCGCCGCCAATCTGAAGAGGAATCGATGTTCCGGCAAACCGGCATTGTTCAGCTTATTTCTTCTTAAATCGCGCGATGAATCTGTCACAGCGCTCGCCAATGAGTGTAGCGACCTTGTCAGAATTTTCATCTGGCTTATCGATCTTCGGGATTGCTTCCAGCATGGTCACCGCCAGGGCGGAAACACGCGCAAGAGTGGGTGGAACAGCCAGGCCGGCATCGCGCGCAAATCTCTCAACATGCCTGGGCAAAATCAGTTCCGATTTGGATTCGTCGCCCATCCTCATAGCCAGTTTGTCGATGAGTTCCGGATAAAAGACCGTTGAGACGAGATCATAGAGCGGCGCAAGTCTTGTGCTGCGGTCCGGCAAATACAGTAGGGAGAAATTTTTCGCGTGCGCATCGTGATTGCCAATGATCAGATTGTAGAGCACAGCGTCCAGCAAGGACCTGAGATCAATTACCGGTGCGCTGGATGCCCTGCGCAGCAGGGCAAAGCAGTCTGCCAGTGAAGGTCCGCCTTCGCTTTGGTACTTGATTTCCGAGGGAATCCCGAGTGCCTGGCAAAAGTCTTCCTGGTGCACCCTGTGGATTTGCCGGTCCTCATCCTGTTGCCGGTCGTAACGCTCAACCAGCAGATAATCGATATCTTCGATGCGGGCGATGGTTGTTTTGGCAGCGTCAAGGCCGGCCTCAACGGCCAGCGCCATGCAGAAAGCTTCGTTAAAAACGATGCCTTCAAAGGTTGCGATAGCCGGTTTAAGAATATGCGAACTTGCTGCGCTGCCGTACGGGATCGCTATGCTCCCATGTTCAAGCCGTACTGCGATCTTGTCCTGGGCGCCTGCCAGGGATAGCCGGATGCCCTCTGCACCTGCCATAAGAGGCCGGCGCGGGAGTTCCCGGAGGACTCTTGCAAGCTCGGCCTCGCCAAGTTCACGATAGCGGCCATCCTCTGACGGTAGTTCCGTCCCTGCCGGCAGAAATGTGATCGCGCCCGCGCATTCCCCGCCAATCTTCTCGAGCATTGCAAAATCATTCTGGTCACTGATACCCAGAATTCTGGCAATGATCTTGCGCTTGTCCTCTTCGGGCAGTATGCCGCCGAAGAATCCCCGGCACTCCTTTCGCGTGAATTGCTGCTCCTGCAAAGCAAGCGAGCACGACAGAGGAATGGCGTCCGGGTTGCTTAGCCAGGATTCAGCATATTCGAACAGCATCTGACCGCTCTCGTCCTGTATCAACTGCCCCACCAGGTCCCGGTCGAGATAAACATTCAAACTCCGGGCCATGACTAACCGCCCCTGGGAGCACGAGGTGGCACCAGCTCTATGCGGATGCCCAGGGTTTGCAGGACCGTAAGGACCTTGCCCATCTGGCAGGTCGGCTTGCCGTTTTCCAGGTCGCCGATAAAGCGCAGACCGGTGCCAGAGGTGAGGGCGAGGTCGGACTGGGTGACGCCGATTTCCTGGCGCGTCGTCCTGACGATCTTGCCGAGTTGTTCCGCTGTTAATGACATCTGCCTGCCTTGCCGTCTAATGTTACCGAGCGGTAATACTAACCTGATTCCGGTCTTCGGGCAATTAAATATTCCCGTGCGGTAATATTCATTGTCTTTGGCGGGCGATTTAGCGAAATATTCCCGCTCGGTTCCGGCAACCACTACCTCGAGGCACAATACGTCAGCGAAGTATTCGACACCATGACCGCTGGCGCCTGCGGCCGATGATCTGTATCAAGGGCTAGCAGCTTCAAGAAAACTCTCGTTGCTCGGCACGGTTGTTCGCGCAATACAGGTTTGCCAGAGCAGCCTGGACGCTAATTTAACCTTGCAATTCAGGAATAGCAGTCCGTAATTGCAAGGATGATAAATAGACGTCTGCAGTCGCGGCTGGTGTCAGTAATTGAGGACTGCCCGGCGGTCGCCTTACTTGGACCGCGCCAGGCCGGCAACACGACCCTGGCTCTTGAGGTGGCCAAAGGCATAGAGTCCATTTACCTGGACCTCGAGTCGCCAGCAGACCGGGCAAAACTCTCCGATCCGGAACTCTATCTTGCCGATCATGAGGATAAGCTCGTGATACTCGATGAAGTTCATCGCGTGCCGGAGTTATTTCAAAGCCTTCGCGGGCTCATCGATTGCGGTCGACGCAAGGGGAAGAGGGCAGGGAGCTTCTTGTTGCTCGGCTCAGCGTCCATGGACCTCTTACAGCAATCGGGGGAGACGCTGGCCGGTCGCATTGCGTACCTGGAGTTATCTCCGTTCGACGTGCTTGAAGTCGCACGTGATGCGCCTGACAAACTCTGGATTCGGGGTGGCTTCCAAGACAGTTTTCTGGCGGCGGACGGCGGCAGTAGCTGGGCTGGCGGCAGAATTTCATACGCACCTGCCTTGAGCGGGACGTGCCGCAGCTGGGTCCACGCATACCTGCAGAGACGTTACGGCGTTTCCGGGTCATGCTCGCCCACACTCAAGGGGGACTCCTGAACGCTGCATCGCTTTCACGGGGCCTGCATGTGAATGGCAAGACGATCGCCCGGTATCTGGACCTGATGGTGGATCTGTTACTGGTGCGGCGCCTGACGCCGTGGCATCGGAACATCGGTTAGCGGCTCGTCAAATCGCCAAAAATCTACGTGCGAGACAGCGGCGATGCGCATGCCTGGCGGGGCTGGGCAGTAAGGAAGACGTGCTGGGCCATCCGGTGGTAGGGCAAACCTGGGAAGGATTCGTTATCGAGAATATTATCAAAGCGGCTTGGGATGATTAAACGAGAGGCACGACCCAACCATGTGGCTTGACGGATCATTCGTATTGACAATGTCATGACAATCCTTCAAACTTGGCGCGTGGCTGCTTATCGGAGCCCCGCGAGAAAGGAGTGAGAGAGATGGCTACCGCAGAGAAAGTAATGCAGTTTCGCCTCAAGCAAGAGGAAAAGGAGCGCATTAACCGGGGCGCTGACCTGCGTGGGGTCAATGCGTCACAATTCGTTTTGCGCGCCGCTCTCAAGGAGGCTGAACAGGCCGCGGCGGAGCAGACCATCTTCGCACTGAATCGTAAGCAATTTAACGCTTTTCTGTCCGCTCTGGATGCGGACCCCACACCCAATGCTGCGCTGAATAAACTTCTGCACACCGCTGCGCCCTGGGACTGAATGTCGTCACCGGAGTCCGCAAGACCGCAGCTCACGAAGCCGAAAGAGCTTGACAAGGATCATGATGTCTCGGGATTTTCCTGCGGGCATGAGTCTTTGGATGATTGGCTCAAGAATCGAGCCCTGAAGAGTAATGCCGCGGGAGATTCCAGGGTCTTTGTGGTTTGTGACGACGCCCAGGAAGTGATCGGCTATTACGCGATCAGCGCGGGGTCTGTGGGTCGTGCCGATGCCGTTGGCAAAATCAAGCGCAACGCCCCTGATCCGATTCCAATGGCCATTATCGGCCGACTGGCAGTTCGGAATGACGTGCAGGGACACGGCATCGGGCCAGCGCTACTGCGTGACGCCATTCTGCGTATTTCGCAGGCGAGCGAACACATCGGAGTGAAAGGGGTGCTGGTGCATGCACTGGACGAAGACGCCGCGAGGTTCTATGCGCATATGGGATTCCGGCCGTCGCCGGCAAGCGAATTTCATCTTATGATTTTGTTGAAAGATATCATTGCAGAACTGGAACGAGGGATGGTGCCGTGATTCTCGCGTTACCGGGCCGGAGGCCGTGGGCCATCGAGATCAAACGTAGCCTTGAGCCCGGGCTTACGAGAGGATTTCACGATGCCTGTGCCGATGTAGACCCCGAAGCGAAGTACGTTGTGTATTCGGGAAAGGAGCAATTTGCGATGCCGAACGATGTAAGCGCAATCAGTGTAGTGGACCTGGCGCGCAGAGTCGCCAACGTAACAGCGGCATAGCGTATCGCCGCTGCTACGAAATCGCGGCAAGGTCGCTGCTTGCACATCCATGTGCGCAGCGACATAAGTACATCCCTGTACAAAATGCCGCTCCTGGTTCAGTGCAACGCGTTCATGCAGCACTTCTTGTATTTGCGGCCGCTGCCGCAGGGGCAGGGGTCGTTGCGCCCGATCTTCGCTTGCTCGCGCACATAGGTGTGCTGCGGCTCACGAGGCTCGTGCCGGTACGTGTCGAATTCGACGTCCCCGTCTTCCTTTAGCCAGCGCTCTTGCCGGCGCCGGATTTCATCCGCGTCGTAAAACTTCCAGGGGTTGTTGAAGCGATGCCATTCCGGATTGTCGCCCACATCCAGTGCGTGCTGAATATCGGCCCTGGTATAGGCATTGGTGAACGGGGATTGCGGTTTCTGCAGTGCCACCAGTTCTTGCATGACCGCTCGCCATCGCTCGCGCGGGTAATCGAGCAAGGTGTGACCAGCCATGACCCGAAACTCATCATCCTCGGAGTGGTCGCCGCACAGTGCCGCAAGCCAGTCGATGGCCTGCTCCAGTTCGGCAGTGCCTCTTTCCCCGGCATCGGCCAGCACGCAGTCGATGGCCTGCCAACGCGCGTACCAGCGTATCTTGCAGTTCTCCGCAATGCTCTTGAGCGGGGCGGTCGTGTAGTCGCGCTTGTTCTGACACAGGGCGGGCCAGCATGCGGATAGCCAGTCGGACAGGTTGTTGTGCTCGTCGAAGTTGATGCGCGGGAAAGCGTCAAGCAGAGCTTTGGCCGCTGCCTCGCCGGGAATGAGGCCGAGAATATGCACCGCGTGCAGCAATGCCCACCAGTCACTCTCGTCGACGTTGTCGGCCCAGTTTGCAGCGTCCTCGAGGTGCTCTCGCAGCAAGGGCACCATGGCCTTCTCGCGCCTGGCGCATTCGCGCACGACCTCCAAAGACAGTTCGTCGTCGTACGTGACAACGAAAGCAAAGAGGTCCTCTTCGCTGATCTCTTTGAGTTCTTCCTCAGAGAAATGCAGCAACCGGTCCAGATCGTCGCCGTCATAGATGTCGAAATCGTCATCCGCGTCGTCGTGAAACTGCTGGTAGATGTCGAGGACCAGGTTGGTGACCATCACCGGGTGCTCCTGCAGATCGGCAGGTCCCGGCAGGCTCATGTCGATGTCACGCTGCAATGTGCCGTCGATCAATGCGTGGAGCATGATCAGATTCGCGCCGGCGTCGAGATGCAGCTCGTTTTGCTCCTCCCATTGCGCCTCGTGGAGGTCCACGGCTTTGACGTAGCCTTCGATCCAGCGCCGCGCTTCGGCATCCTGACCGGTGTCGAAGCGCGTCTGAAATGAACTATCAGACAGCGCCTCGGACAGCTCATGCACTGCATCGACCGTTGCCTCCCGGACGACGCCGGCGAGCGGCTGCCCGGAGGAGATTTCCAGGTTCAGTTTTTCCAGGTCTACAAGCGGAATGGTGGCGCAGCCGGTTAGCAAGCCATGCAGGAACGGTTCATCGATCGCGATGTCGTATGCCGCGAGCTGCCGCACCAGTTCATCGAAGTGATCGCGCAACGTTGCTCCGGAGCATCGAGAAATAAATGGCTGTCTGCGATCGTAGTTGCTTATTTTCGTCTTTGCGAGCGCAGCGAAGCAATCCGGGGGTCGGGCAGCGTGACCTCACGGGGCCGGATGATGCTTGCCTATGACAAATAAGGTGCTTGCCTGCGGACCCTGCTCTCCGGCTTCCTCGACAAAACGCAACTCCGTGCACGCTCACGTACGGCGGCCTCCAGCGCCGGTGAAGGATCCATGTGGCGAAAGGTGATTTCCAGTGGCTTCTGCATGTTTGTCGAGGGCTTTAGTGAGCTGCCTCAGGCGGCATTATCCTGCGACACCATATGTGCCGTTTCGTAGTCGAGCTGGCGTGTCAGCATGTCGCTGAGATTGTTCATAATTTGCGCCATTGCGTCGATAACGTCGTCCAGGGTGACGATGCCTGCGATTTCAGAACCCCGGGTGACCAGTACACGCCGGACGCCATGTTTGCTCATTGCCGCGGTGATCTGGGCCAGATCGGCATCGGCGTCGACCGTAACGGGGTCCCGCGTGCACAGGTCGCCGACCGTCAGTTGGTCGGGTTTCAGATCGCAGGCAATGGCATGTACGACAATGTCGCGATCCGTGATCAGGCCAACAGGGCGGGCTGCCCGGTCGCTCATGCGTGCAATCAGAAGGTCGCCAACGCCTTTTTCACGCATCATTTTTGCCGCTTCAATCAGGGGCGTGGATTCGTCGATGGTCGCCAATATCGGCGGGCTCATGTCAATAGCTCGCATGTCATGCTCCTTTTCGTCCTCAGGTCAAAAACACGTACCGACCTGTCAGTATATATTTATGCGCCGCCTGTCGCCGGAGATGAAGTAGTAGATATGCTTACCTGCGCTTTCGCCATACACAGGTACGTCTACGTAATGGCGGAAGCGGATGTTGTCTCGCATACTGGTGCGGATCATGAAGAACCGACTCTATGCAGATCGCCGCGACGCCGGGCGCGCCCTCGCACCGGAAATACAGGGTTGCGAGCTGCATGACCCGATCGTGCTCGGGCTGCCACGCGGGGGTATTCCGGTCGCCTACGAGATAGCGCTGGCGCTTGACGCGCCGCTCGACGTGCTGGTGGTCCGCAAACTGGGGGTACCGTTCCAGCCCGAACTGGCGCTGGGGGCGATTGCATCCGGCCAGGTGCGGGTGCTCAATGAACAGCTTCTCGAGCAGATACCAGGCCTTGATGAAGCGCTCATCGAGGAAATCACTGCCAGGGAAACAAAGGAGCTTACGCGCCGCGAAAACCTCTATCGCGGCGATCGGCCGTATCCGGAGTTGCGTGACAGGGACGTGGTCGTGGTCGATGATGGCATGGCAACCGGGTCAACCATGCGCGCCGCGGCAGAAGCGGTCCAGTCCAGAGATCCGGCGAAAGTGCTGATCGCCGTGCCAACTGCTGCCGCGGATGCGGTAGCTTTGGTAGCGGATATCGTGGACCAGGTCATCTGCCTGGATACGCCGTCGCCGTTTTTCGCGGTCGGCTACTTTTACCGGAACTTCGGGCAGACGACGGACGACGAGGTGCGCAGCTTATTGCACGATGCGTGGGAGGGACAGCAGTTAAGCGGTC
>SMVA01432540.1_pt1 | contig 11650 bp, 10 predicted proteins | sample 2456451 | NCBI WGS metagenome assembly SMVA01 (sample SAMN11095933, study PRJNA526329) | marine sediment metagenome | biome: Marine sediment; feature: Surficial sediment; material: Deep marine sediment; isolation source: Hadal surficial sediment | place: Pacific Ocean | collected 2014-05 | depth...
GACCGCCAGCCGCCTCTTTGATGTTGGGCTGCAGGAGGTAGAGCGAATCCCCGTGCTGTCTGTGCCGCTCCCGCAGCGCGGCTAGCTGACCGGATACGAACGCTCCCGAGTCGGCATTTAATCCGGAACGCACCCGTTCGACGAACTGGTGAAATAGCACGCCACTTCCCGCGAGGTAGCGCGAGGTCATGATGGAGGTTCGGACCGTCTGGTCCTCTTCCGCCAGTTCGATCGTTTCATCTACCGTCCGGGTCGCGCTACCCACGGACAGTGAAGCGTCCCAGAGCCAGTATTGGACCCGCTCGGAAACAGCCTTCACGTGTTCTGACAACGGCAGCTGGTAGAGGAAGAGCAGATCGACGTCGGAGTGAATGTTCAATTCGCGGCGCCCATATCCTCCGACCGCGATGATCGTCAGAACTGCAGGATCCTCGCGGCCATCGCTGAAATATCCCTCCTCGGCAAGGCGGAACAATCGGCGTACGAGTCGATCAATCAAATTTGAATGGGTTTCGTTGACGCGGTGACCAAGCGCACCCGAACCGTGAAGGTCCTTGAGATGCCCGTGGGCTGCTGCGAGGTAAGCGCGAGCAGCGGAAACGACGCCGGCTGCGTTGGGGTCAGCCGCGGCACTCCCATCGCCAAAATACACGTCGAGCGACGGCTCGTCGGTCATTGCGGGTTTCGCTGTGCGAGCTTCGACCCAGTATCGCGATAACGCTCCAACCCCGCCGCGATCTGGGTCGCCACCGAATTCAGGTAATCGCCATTTCGCAACCGCTTCGCGTCGGACTTGTTGGTCAGGAATCCCGCTTCGACCAGAATTGCGGGCATGTTCGACAGAAAGAGAACGTAGAAGGGTCCCTTCTTCGCACCCAGGTCCTGGATCTTTCCATACTTGGACGGCATCTCACGGGCGAGCTCGCGCTGCACGAGAGAGGCGAGCCGCTTCGAGGACGGGGAAATTTCCTCAATCCGCCATTTCGACAGCGTTCGCTGCAAATCGTCGAGTTGATCCCTCGTGACCCCGTTTTCGCGCATTGCAATTCCCAGGTTGTGGCGCTCGTGATTCTCGTCGGGATAGTAGGTCTCGATTCCCTGCACGGAGCGCCGCGGTGCCGCGTTCGCGTGTAGAGAAATAAAGACATCCCCCTTCGACCCCTCTGCGATCGCCGTGCGCTCCTCCAGGCTCACAAATCGATCGGTCTCTCGAGTGGCGACTACCTGGAAACCCATCGATCGAAGCTTCCTGGTCAGCAACTTGGAGAGCCGAAGCGTCACATCTTTTTCCCGCAGACCACCCAATCCAATCGCGCCGGGGTCCGAGCCTCCGTGACCGGGGTCGACGATTACGGTTCGCACTCTCCGTGCATCCAGTGGCAGTCGGTCGTCACGCCGAACTCCCGGGCCGCCTCGTCGATCGCCGGCTTTGCGCTCTCCGTATACGTCGATCACGAGTCGATTCGGATGTGTGAGAACCAGTAGTCGGTGGTGATCGTAGTTCTCGACATCGATCACCACCCGAGCCGTACGCAGGGTATTTTGCCCGAGACGTACCCCACGGAGCAGGCCATCTCCGACGGGAATCCCGGTTGGGTAATCTCGACCCACCCAAATTCCCGGAAGGTCCAGGTAAAGGCGTTCTGATTTATTTGCTGATGGATCGGAAGCGAGGTGGCGCACTTCGGTCTCGACAGGCCGGGAGAGCTCGACGACCACGCGCGTATAGTCGGGATATGACCAATGACGCACGTCGAGAACGTCCGCCATTCCTCGCGGGCGGCTGACTCCCATGGCGATTGCTGAAATCAGCAGAAGCAGCAGGGCGGAGCTTCGCCGAGTCACGATTCGACCTCGTCATTGAGCACGGACGCCAGCCGAGACAGCAACTCCAAGGCCTCGAGGGGCGTGGTCCGATCGGGATCTGCGCGTCGCAGCAGATCGAGCGCAGCGCGCTCCGATGGCTCGCAGCCAGGCGTGGAGGATTGAAACAGGCTCGGTTGATCATCGCTCCGCTCCTCCACAGCGCCAGATTCAGCAATCCGCGGCCGTCCCCGTTCGTCGAGTTCGCCTCCTTCGAGATTTCCCAAGATGGTCCGAGCTCGCTCGATTACTGTCTCCGGCAGGCCAGCCAATCGCGCGACTTGAATCCCGTAGGATCGATTTGCCGCTCCCGGAGCGAGGCGCCGCAGGAAGATTATCTCATCGCCCCACTCGCGAGCCTCGAAATGAGCGTTTTCGACCCGCGTCTTGGTACGGGCTAGGTCCGCGAGTTCGTGATAGTGGGTCGCGAAGAGGGTTCGCGCACCCAAGTCCGGCGCGTCATGCAAATGTTCCGCAACCGCCCACGCGATCGAGAGCCCATCGAAGGTGCTGGTACCGCGACCAATTTCATCGAGGATGACCAGACTCCGGCGCGTGGCAGCCGTCAAGATCTCGGCAGTCTCCCGCATTTCGACCATGAAGGTCGACTCGCCGCGTGCGAGCCGATCGCTAGCTCCCACCCGCGTGAACACCCGATCGACGATCCCGATCCGCGCGCTTTCCGCGGGTACGAAACTCCCGATCTGGGCCAGCAGAACGATTAATGCGACCTGCCGAAGGTAGGTGCTCTTTCCGGACATATTCGGACCTGTGAGTACCAATATTTGTGTACCTTCGGAATCCAGGCTGGTATCGTTTGGCACGAACTCAGCGTCGCCTCGAGATGCCAACAGGGGCTCGATGACGGGATGGCGTCCGCTTCGAATCTCCAGCGCGGTGCCTTCCTCGACCTGGGGCCTGACCCAACCGTCGCGCCGCGCAATCTCGGCGAAAACCGCAATCACATCGAGGGTCGCCACGGCATCCGCACTCGCCCGGATCTGAGCAGACCGCTCCAACACGGCTTGTCGAAGCTCTTCGAAAATCTTCCTCTCCAGAGCCGCGGCCTTTTCGGTGCCTCCGCGAACGCTCTCTTCAACGCGGCGAAGTTCTACTGTCGTGAAACGCTCTGCGTTTGCGAGCGTCTGCTTTCGCTCGTATTCGTCCGGTACGCGCGAGAGGTTCGTTTTGGTGACCTCGATCGCATAGCCATGCACTGGGTGAAAGCGAATCTTGAGCGTTTGAATTCCCGTTCTCTCACGCTCGCTAGCCTCAAAGCCGGCGATCCAGTCCCTACCCTTGTCCACGCCCTCGCGCAGTCCATCGAGTTCCGAACGAAAAGCCGCGCGGATATAGCCGGTCTCGTTGGCACCGCGGGACCCTTTTGCAATGACGGGCGGGTCGTCGATCAAGCCCTCGCGCAGCAGCGCGGCGATTTCGCCTAGCGCCGGAGGCGCCGCGAGAAGGTCCGGACGGTCCTCATCGGCAGCCGGTAGAAGGTCGTCATCACCCGCTCCGAGCGCCTTCCTCACACCCGGTAGCGCCTCGAGTGAACTCCGCAGTGCCGCGAGATCGCGCGGCGTGGAAGTCGGACGGGCCGCCTTGCTGAGAAGGCGCTCCAGATCGCGCACCGGCTTGAGAGCATCGCGCAGTCCTGCTCGCAGACGATCGCGCTCGGCGAGGCTCGCAACAGCATCCTGACGAGCAGCGATCGCCGCAGGGTCAACGAGGGGGTACGCGAGCCAGCGTGCCAGACGCCGCGCCCCCAGCGGCGTCATCGAAACATCGATCCGCGAGATGAGGGTTCGAGCGCGGCCACCATCTTCGCTATTGAAAAAGAGTTCGAGATGGGCGCGGGTCGCCGCATCGATGATCATCGTATCCGCCAGTCGGTAATTTCTCAGTCGGTCGCTGTGCGAAAGCGCGAACGGTTGGTTTTCGGAGACGTAGACGAGGAGCGCGGCGGCAGCCCGCGTCGCGGGGTCGTTACGCGACGTGTCAAAACCCTGAATCGATCCGTCCACCGTTGACGGATCGTAAGACGCCGGTGCAACACGGGTCCGCGCGGCGCCGGGTAGCAGCTTCTCGAGCTGTGCTTCGAGCGCAGGATGATCACTCGGGATCAGAATTTCTCTCGGATCTACGCGCTGAAGCTCTTCGAGAATCGCTGAAGGCAATTCGGCAGCCGTTCCAGAATCGACCTGTGTGCTGCGAAAATCGCCGGTAGATGCATCGAGGATTGCTACGCCGACCGGCGGTCCGGGATCAAGAGCAGCCAGGCACAACTCGCGCGTTCCGTCGATGCCATCCGGATTGCCAACAAGACCTGGCGTGATCACTTCGACCACTTCCCGCTTGACCAGACGCCGACCCGCCGCAGCCTTAGCGTCTTCGACCTGCTCACAGATTGCGACGCGGTACCCCAACTCAGTGAGTCGCTTGATATGCGGATCGGCGGAATGCACTGGAATTCCGCACATCGGCACCGCGTCTTCCTTACCGCGATCACGGGTGGTCAGCGCGATGTCGAGAAGCGGCGCTGCAACCTCCGCATCGGATAGGAACATCTCGTAGAAATCACCCATCCGGTAGAAAACGATCGCATCGGGATGCCTGGCTTTGACCGCCAGAAATTGCCGCATCATCGGCGTGTCTCGAGCAGCGCGCGTCAATCCGGCTTCTCCTCTCCGAGAAGCAATCCGCGACGACTCAACGCAGCGATCATCAAACCGTATTCGCGCGCTGCTTCGCTCACGCGGCCCTCTGACAAGAGAATTCGTCCCAGCGCGGCTCGCGTCTCGAGATCGTCGCAGTCTGCCCCGAGCAGGCGATTCAGTTCGGTTAGGCTGCCGTCGATGTCGCCTCGTGCGGAAAGCAAAGTCGCCAAGGCACGTCGGGCGTCAACATCCCCCGGCTGTTCCCCGAGCAAGCCCCGAACGAAAGCTTCGAAATCGCGGATTCGCCCGAGTGCCGCATAGGTCGCCTCGAGCTTGGCGTAGACCAGCGGCCCGCTCGCACGATCCAGACACGGTACTTCCGACCAGGCGGCCAGCGCCGCCTTCGTTCGACCCCGCTCCGCCTCCAGATCACCCAACAGCACCCAGGCAGCCACGCAGCGTTTATCGCAACGCAACGCTTTCTTCGTCGATCGGCGGGCGTCGTCGTGATCGCCATCAACGCGTTGAGCCTTCGCCATCTCGGCGTACAAGTGCGCCTCATCGTCGCCCGATCCGCTCCCTCCTAGCCGTGTCAGCCGCCGTGAATACTCGATGGCCCGCGAATACCGGCCCGTCTGGGCGTAGAGTTGAACCAGCGCCTGAAGTGATTTCAGATCGCGCTTGTCAGTGAGGATCACATCTTCATAACACGCGATCGCTCGATCCTCGAATCCTCCCTTACGAAAGTCCGCACCCAGATCTGCGAGCACCGTCAAACGTTGCTGCTTGCGAAGATCTTCTCGAAGCAACAAGTTCTGGTGGACGCGAATCGCGCGGCCGATCTCACCCCGCATACGATACAGACGAGCCAGAGCCAGGTAGGATTCAAACCCATCGGCATCAGTGCGTACCGCGCGGGCCAAGGCCTCTTCAGCTCTATCCAGGTTCTGGTCGAGTACGGACAGGAGCGCGGAACACACCTCTGAATCGAGATCCCGCGGACCGCGCGCGCCCCCCCCGAACGCTCGCGCTAGCCAACCCATCCGATCTACGACCCCCGCCCCAAACCCGCAGGCGGCACCGCATCCGAGCCCAGCGTTCGCGGCTGTTCGGACAACGGCAGGCTTCGAAGCTGGTGAACTTCCGCTTGCAGGCTACCGACGAGTTTCCGGTAACGCCGAGAAACGAGCCGGATGCGAGCGCCGCGCACCACCGCAACGAGCGCCGACAAAACGGCACCGGAACCGAACGCCACCAACAAGACCACCCAGAGCGCACGCCCCGCGAATTCCCCGCCTGGGTAGTGCACCGGGACAGGCTGAGCGTTGTTGGCCGCGAACTGCCAACCCGCGACGAGCAAGCCCGCGAAGACAGCGATCGCCAACAATCGACGCGCAAGCCTCATCTCGCCCCCCCCTCGCCCTTCAAGTGCAGTGCTCAGACCGGGTCGGCATCCGGGTTGTTGCCAGGTTCTGACCTGCGGGCTCCGCCGGAACCCTGCCCGTCGACCATCTCCTTGAGCTCCTTTCCAACTTTGAAAAAAGGAGTTCGCTTGGCGGAAATGTGCACCGGGGCACCTGTCTTGGGATTACGACCTTCACGAGCTTCGCGAATCTTCACCTGAAAACTCCCAAATCCGCGAATCTCGATGCGCTCGCCCGTCTTCAGAGCTTGCGCCATTGATTCGAAGATCGTGTTGACGACGATCTCCGTATCTCGTTTGGAAATATGAGGCGTCGCCTCGGCAACCGCTTCGATCAAACCGCTTTTTGTCATTCCCATCCCCGACGGTTCGCCCGGTTCGGCGTCCGTTCCTGGCGCTGTGCGGCCCGTCGCATGGCCCGCTCAGTGCTCAAATTTCGGGTTTCCGCGATCACCCATACGCGATTGCGGAATTCCATCACCTTACTCCTCGCTCTCGTCGGCCTTCTCGGCAAGCTTTTCAGCCAGAAGGTCCCCCAGAGTGGTCGTTTGCTTCTGCGACTGTTGCGCCGCCAACTTCTTCAGAGCATCGCGCTGCTCACGGTCGGTAAGAGCCTTGATGGAGAGAGAGATCTTCTGTTCCACAGGATCCACTTTCGTGATGACAGCGGTGACGGAGTCACCCTCTTTCACCACGTCAGACGGCTTTTCGACTCTTTCCGACGACAGTTCAGAGCTGTAGATCAAACCCTCGATGCCCTCTTCCAGGCGAACGAAGGCTCCGAAGTCTGCGACGCTCGTGACTTCTGCCGTGATGTCGCTTCCCACCGGATATTTCTTGATGATTTCATCCCAGGGGTTTTGCTCGAGCTGCTTGATCCCCAGGGAGAACTTCTCGTTCTCCTTGTCGATCTTGAGCACGACCGCCTCGACAGTGTCGCCCTTCTTGAAATTCTCTCCCGGATGTTTGATCTGTTTCGTCCACGAAATGTCCGAAACGTGAACGAGTCCATCGATCCCCTCTTCGAGACCAACAAAGATGCCGAAGTTCGTGATGTTGCGGATCGTGCCGCTCACCCGGGTCGAGATCGGATACTTCTCCTCGATCACGCTCCACGGATTGGGTTCGATCTGTTTCATCCCAAGCGAGATCTTTCGATCCTTTTCCGATACGTCGAGCACGATGGATTCCACAATGTCGCCAACCGAAACGACCTTGGACGGGTGCTTGATTCGCTTGGTCCACGAAATCTCCGAAACGTGGATCAACCCCTCGATTCCGGGCTCCAACTCGACAAATGCGCCGTATTCGGCCAGCGAAACGACTTTACCCTCGACGCGCTTGCCAATGGAATAACGCATGCCCGCGTCAGTCCACGGGTCGGGCTGAATTTGCTTGAGGCCAAGTGAAACCCGCTCGGATTCGGCGTCGAACTTCAGCACCTTCACCTTGATCTCATCACCCACCTGAAACAAATCACTGGGGTGATTCACGCGACCCCAGGACATATCGGTCACGTGGAGCAGCCCGTCGATCCCACCTAGATCGATGAATGCGCCGTAATCGGTGAGGTTCTTGATCACACCATCGACGATCTGTCCCGGCGCGAGAGTCGCGAGCGTGTCTTCACGGAGCTGCTTACGCTCGGTCTCCAGCAGCGCACGGCGCGAGAGGACGATGTTCCCGCGCCGCTTGTTGAACTTGATCACCTTGAATTTGAGGCGCTGATTGACGATCTGCTCGAGATTTCGCACTGGACGAAGGTCGACCTGCGATCCGGGGAGAAACGCCTTGACGCCGATGTCGACGGCCAACCCGCCCTTCACCCGAGCAATCACGACACCCTCCACAGGCTCCTCGGCTTTGTAGGCCTTACTGATGTCGTCCCAGACCTTGAGCCGGTCGGCCTTTTCCTTGGACAAGACAATTCGGCCATTCGCGTCTTCGGCTTCTTCGAGAAGGACCTCTATGTTGTCACCAACATTGATGTGTAGGGTCCCGTCGTCGTCCATGAACTCCCAGGTGGGAACCAGGCCTTCCGACTTGAATCCGATGTCGATCTGGACGTGTTCATCGTCGATGGAAAGAATGATCCCATTGACGACTTCGCCCTCCTTGAGAGCCGTGCTCGTCGCTTCGAACAGTTCGGCGAAGGTTTCGCCCGCTCCGTTCGAGGTTGTTTCAGATTTGGAGGTTGCTTCATTCATCAGGTTTGTTTTCGCTTTCATGCCCCGATCGCGGGTCGGCCTTCGCTCGGGGATTGGTGGTTTGACTCGATGCATGGACTTCATCCATCGATCTTGCAGTTGATGTCGATCGAACCACGAGGGCGAGTGCATCGCGCGCTTTCGAAATCCAGCGCTCGACCGACTCTGGATCATTTGCCTCGATGGCTTGGCTCAGTTCGCGAAGCTGCTCGCTCACCGCTGCCAGGGGCGCACCGAGCGCCTTGCGGTTTGCGGTCAGAATGTCGCTCCATAGCTCGGGATCACTTTCCGCAATCCGCGTAAAATCCCGGAACCCGCCTCCCGTGAGGTCTCCAGACCCCCCAGGCGCGCGAGCCAGCGCCGCTGCAAATCCGAAAGCAAGTACATGAGGCGTATGGCTCATCCACGCAACCTGGTCATCGTGCACCGCGGGATCACGCACCACGACACGCGCTCCAAGTGTCCGCCAGAAAGAGCACACGCGCCGCTGCGCTTCGGGCGGCCCGGAATCAGTCACAACACAAGGCGCGTCCGCAAATAGATCAGCGCGCGCGTACTCGATCCCGCGCTCGTGACTTCCGGCCATGGGATGCGAGCCCACGTAGCAAACGCCGTCGGGTAGCAAGCCGGGCAAGGTCTCGGCGAGGTGGGCCTTGACGCTTCCGACGTCGGTCACAATGGCATCCGATTCCAGCACAGGAGCCAACTCTCGAAGTACATCGGCCATTGCAAAGACCGGTGTCGCAAGTACCACGAGATCGGCACCGCTCGCCGCCTCCGTGACGCTCCCGACCTCATCGACCCACTGTCGGCGAAGCGCAAAATCCCGCGCATCTTTGCTCCGGCTGGCACCCGCCACGGTGGTGGCGACAGCGTGATGTCTGGCCGCTGCGGCGACCGATCCACCGAGCAATCCGAGTCCGATCACTGCAATCCGTTCAAAGAGAGGCTTCACAGTCGCCCCTCTCGCAGCCTTCGCAACGCCTTGACCAAGCGTTCGTTCTCCTCCGGAAGACCTACGCTGATTCGGATGTGCTCCGGCATCCCGAAACCGTGCAGCGGACGGACGATGATGCCCTCCCGCAGCAGGCGCTCGGCCGTATCCGCCCCTGCTTCCGCGAGCAGAAAGTTCGCATCGGTCGTCCACGTCTCGATGCCGAGTCCGCCGAGTTCAGCGCGGAGATAGTCAACCCCCTCGGAATTCGTCGAGCGAGCACGCTCGGCATGTTCGTCATCATCGAGCGCTGCCAACGCGGCGACTTCGGCCAACCGACTGATGTTGAAAGGGTGCCTCGCCCGCTGGAGATAGCCGGCGAGTTCAAGGTCGGCGACTCCAAAACCGATCCTCAGACCCGCGAGGCCAAAAATCTTGGAAAAGGTGCGGAGCACGATCGTTCCGGGCCGGCGGCCGACCCACTTGAGTGAGTCGGGGAAATCGGAGCGTCGGACAAACTCGTAATACGCCTCGTCGATCGCCAGTACGGCGGTTTCCGGCAACGACTCGACAAAGCGATCGAAATCTTCTGCACCCACGCTGGTACCCGTCGGGTTGTTGGGATTGCAGACGAAGATCAAGCGCGTCCGGTCGGTGACGGCCGCAGACATTGCCGGAAGATCGTGTGTCAGATCTCCTGTGAGAGGCACACGGATCGAGGTCGCGCCCATCCCCTGGACGACAACCGGATACATCGCAAAGGAAGGCCAGGCAAAGATCGCCTCATCACCGGGGCCCAGCAGCACCTTGGCGAGCAGTTCGAGAATCTCATCTGCGCCGGCACCGAAAACGAGCTGCTCCGAATCGACCCCGAGTCGACCCGAAAGCCGCTCGCGAAGCGCGAAGCTCGCGCCATCCGGGTAGCGGTGGACTCCTTCGAGGGCTTCGCGGACCGCGGCTATCGCCTTCGGCGAGGGGCCGATCGCGCTCTCGTTGGAGGCGAGCTTGATGCAGCCCTCGATTCCAAATTCGCGCTCGAGTTCTTCGACGGGCTTGCCGGGCTGATAGGGTTCGAGGTCGAGGATGTGGGGCTTGATGATCCTTTCCAGACTCATCACCTAACTCTGGCCTCGCTCGATGTCAGCCCTCGGGAAAGAGCCCAGCACGCGGTGCGAATGCGCGATGTTGGCCACGAACGAGAGCGCTCTCTCGACTCGCGGTTCTTGGCGATGGCCCTCCAGATCCAGGAAGAAGAGGTACTCCCAAGGCTTGCCCCGGATCGGGCGCAGTTGGATCGACGTGAGATTGATTCCCTCATCGGCGAAGGGTTGTAGCAGGCGGTGAAGGCCGCCGGATTCGTCCTTGCGGATTGTAAACACCGCGGACGTGAGGTCGTTCCCGGTCGGCTCTGGTTTCTGCTTGCCGATCACCAGAAACCGGGTCGTGTTGTCCCGCCGATCCTCGATCGACGCCTCGATGGTCCGCAGCCCGTTGCCCTCGACCGCACCCAGGCTGCAGATCGCGGCGATTGACCCGTCCTCGGCAGCCAGCTGCGCGGCTGCAGTGGTGCTGACCGTCTCCAGGCGATCGACGCCGGGAAGATTACGGTCCAGCCAGCGGCGGCATTGGGCGAGGGGCTGGGCGTTCGACGCCACCTGCCGGACGTCTTCGATCCGGCCACTGCGAGACGCCAGGTGATTCGAGATCCGCAGCAGCACCTCGCCGCAGATCAACACGTCGCTGTCCACGAAGGCATCCAGGGCCTGGGTCACGACCCCTTCAGTCGTGTTCTCGACGGGAACGATCCCGAGGCTCGCCGTCCCGCGTTCCACCGCGGCGAATACATCGCCGATGCTGGCAACCGACTCGAGTGCCGCGAGCCGACCGAATTTCAGGTTCGCGGCCTCGTGGCTGAACGTTCCTTGGGGACCCATGTAGGCGATCGAAAGAGCATCCTCGAGCGATCGGGTCGCAGAAATGATCTCTCGGAATACCGGGGCCAGCCCCTCGTCGGGAAACGGGCCAGGATTGTTCTCGACGAGGCTGCTCACGATCCGCTTCTCGCGCGCCTCCTCGTAGACGGACGCACCTCGGGACTGCTTGAGGCGGCCCACTTCGAGCACCCATTTCGCGCGCTCATTCAACCGCTCGAGAATGGCTCGATCCACGGCGTCGATTTGCTCGCGCAGGCGCGCGAGTTCCGAACCGGGATCGGAAGCTCCAGACTCGGGATTCGACTGTTCCGCCTTGGCCATCTTGCTCCCGTTGCGACCGCCGATCGTCGCGCAAGAGCGACGATCAAAAGAAGAGTTGGCGCGGGGGTTGGCGTTCGGAAGGTCTGCAGGTGCTAAAAATCCCGCTAACCCCCTGAAAAACCTTGCGCAAGGTAGTTAAGGCCCACAGCCCGCGCAATTCTGGGAATTGGGATTTTCATCGGAATTGCAAGGGGTTATCGGAATCTGCCGGGTTTCGCACCCATCAGCACTCGGTTTCCGCTGCTAAGTGGCTGAAAAATCTAGACTTACCTGGATTTTCCCAATCAAAAAGCGGTCAAGGCGGCCGGCCC
>SMVA01238214.1_pt1 | contig 11648 bp, 8 predicted proteins | sample 2456451 | NCBI WGS metagenome assembly SMVA01 (sample SAMN11095933, study PRJNA526329) | marine sediment metagenome | biome: Marine sediment; feature: Surficial sediment; material: Deep marine sediment; isolation source: Hadal surficial sediment | place: Pacific Ocean | collected 2014-05 | depth 0-1...
CTTTAGGGGAGGTCTGGGATCGTGAGTAGACAATGTTCGGTTACTGAACTTTTTGTTCACCCGATTAAGGGCTGCAGACCTGTTTCGGTTGACTCGTTGGAAATTGATGAATTCGGCGTGGCCGGTGACCGGGAGTTCATGGTCGTTCGAGATAATAAGAAAGTAAATCTCAAAAATATGCCCGCACTGGCACGGATCTGCATCCGCAAAACCGGGGACGGCCTTTTTCAACTCTCCGCGGATGGGGTTGATGATATTGAACATGAGAAAGTGAGTCAGGGTGATTCCGGGGTTGTCAGTTTCCTGTTCGATAATGTGGAGGTTATCGATCAGGGAGAGAGAATCGGGCAATGGATATCAGGCATCGTTGGCGAGAGTGTCAAACTTGTGGCGCTTCCCAGGCCGTTCAGACGAAATCTGGGCGTCCCGTTGCTAGAGAAGGCGCACGACAAATCACAAAACAGTTTCGTTGATGTATCGCCGGTGATGATCGTGAACCAGGCGACACTCGATGATCTCAATGGCAGGATCGCCGAACCTGTAACGGTGCAACGATTTCGTCCCAATGTCGTTGTAGCAGGTCTCGCCGCCTTTGATGAAGACAGGATGACAGGTCTCGCCGGTGATCAACTTGAATTTGATCACGTCAGCCCCTGCGAGCGTTGTACCGTTGTTAATACTGATCATGAGACGGGTCTTATCAGTGGCAAGGACCCGCTCAACATGCTGAGCAGATACAGGCGAATTGCGGACGGTTACGACTCTGGCATTTTGTTCGGTGATTATTTTAATGTTCTGCGCGGCGGGACACTAAAAGTCGGTGATGTTCTGACGGTGAGTTTTCAGGAGAAGCGGCGAGAGGCGCAGACAGAAATTCAGCAGGGAGGAACAGGCAGTTGAATGCATTCATGAGCGCGATTCAAAGCCTGAACAATTTTCTCTGGCACGACTATGTACTCTACGCGGTGCTTGCCACGGGTGTTTTGTATACAGTCTGGAGTGTCTTTAGCCAGTACCGCGCGCTGACTCATGGCGTTGCCATCACCCTGGGCCGTTATGACAATCCCCGTGATCCCGGCGCAATTAATCATTTCCAGGCCCTTTCAACTGCAATGTCTTCAACTGTCGGCCTGGGCAATATCGGTGGCGTGGCACTGGCCATTGCCCTGGGTGGTCCCGGCGCACTGTTTTGGATGTGGGTGGTTGGCGTTATTGGCATGTCGGTGAAGACGATTGAAGTCACACTGGCCATGATGTATCGCAATCTTGATGATCCCGAAAATCCGCATGGTGGTCCCATGTGGGTGGCAAGGAAAGCCTTTGCCGAGTTTGGCTGGGTGAAAGTTGGATATGCCGTTGGCGCCCTCTATTGCCTGGCGACCATCATCGGTTCAGTCACCGGCGGTAACATGTTCCAGGCATGGAACGTCGCAGACGTGACCAATACCTACTTCGGCTGGCCAAGAACACTGGTGGGTGCCATTCTTGCGGTGACTGTTGGCCTGGTGCTGATTGGTGGTATCAAGCGCATCGGTCACGTGACGGGGGTGTTGGTGCCTTTCATGTGTGTTACCTATATGATCGGCGGCATCTACGTGCTGGTCCTCAATGCCGAGGCAATTCCAGGGATCATTGCAATCATTTTCCGGAGCGCGTTCAGCCCGATCGAAGCAACCGGTGCTTTTGTTGGCGGCAGTATTGGTGCGGCCATGTTGTGGGGCATGAAGCGTGCTTTGTATTCCTCGGAAGTGGGTCTTGGAACGTCCGCCATAGCACACTCTGCCGCAAAAACGGATGAACCTGTCCGGGAGGGACTGGTAGCTGGGCTTGAACCTTTCATTGACACGCTGGTTGTCTGCACGATCACCGGGCTGGTCATTCTCTCTTCCGGTGTCTGGAATCGGGGTGCCGATCTGATACTCGAAGAAGTGCCTCAATTCGAAGCCTCGACAGCAGGGGAGTGGACTATTGCACCCATACTGCTGCCCGCGAAAAATAATGGCGATACCTGGGTTGATGGCGCGGCCATATTTGCGATAGTCAGTATTGGCGATCCCGCAAATGGCGGGCGTTTACAACGCCTGAGTGGGACTGTCGTCTCCGGAATTGCGGAATCCTTGCAGGCAAAACAACTCATCGCAAATTTTGAATCGATCGCGGCTGAACAGAAACCGGAACTTCGTGATGGTGGAATCTACCAGTCATATACCGGCGCAAGCCTGACAGCGCTCGCATTTAACCAAACACACGATTGGCTTGGAATATGGCTGGTGACCGTGGCGGCCTGGTTTTTTGCTGTATCAACAATTATCTCCCAGGGATATTACGCGGAGCAGGCAGTGATCTATTTGTTCCGTGGTCGGGGAATAATGTTGTTTAAAGTGCTCTATTGTTCGGCCACCTTTGTTGCAACGTTAGGGTTCATGCGTACAGATCGTGAGCTCGATGCCGTGACCACAACCGGCACGGGCCTGGTGTTGCTGGTGAGTTTACCTATCACCTTGATTTTCGGCTACAAGGCTATTGCTGCCTATCATGAGTACATCGCCCGGCTGAAATCGGGTTCTATGGTGCCGGAGCATCTGCACCCACATTTAGTTGATGTCATCAGCGGTAAAGATGTTGAAGAAGAATCCTCCTGAGCCTGCCTTTTTACGTACATTGCGAGTTCAAAGAAAACGAGGTTAATTCGTGGGGAGTCATAGTAGGTTAATATGAGTTCTGGTTATCCAATCAGGAATCACGTGGTTTCTCGCCCAATAAAAATAATGCTGTTTCTGGTGGTCGCTCTGGTGGTTACTTTGACTGCCATTGCACTGGCGGCCCATGTCCTGGTTTCCCGTCTGGACTATGAGTTGCTCAAGCAGCAGATCGCATCCCGAGTGTTTGTATCAACCGGATACGAGCTACGCATCAACGGACCGCTCGAACTGCCTTACTCACTGGTGCCCACGGTCGTGTTCAGGGATTTGGTTCTCAACAACCCAAACTTTAGTGGGCAGAAGAATTTGCTTGAGGCGGAGGAACTGCGCATAAAGTTTGCGGCATTGCCCTTGATCAGAGGCAAGATTCTTGTCTATGAATCTTCAATGTCATCGGTGGACTTGAACCTGGAAGTCAGTGCTGAGGGCCGGGGCAACTGGATTTCCAGCGAGAATTCCCGACGGATCAGTCTGCCCGCGCATTTGATCATCCACGAGGTAGATTCGCGCGATATCAGACTGTCATACAATAATCTGCTGACCGGTGTCGCCTTCAACGTCTGGATCGAAGAGCTCAATCTGCAGGCTCCGATATTCGGTGACCAGATTCATGTGGAGTCGCGGGTTGAACTCGCGGGTATACCGGTCGAGATCACCGGAAGATTGGGGTCAACGGAAGAAATTCTGTCGGGGAGCGCGTTTCCGCTCGAGTTGCATGTCGACATTCATGACGTCGATATAGAAGTAAACGGTCAGATCGACAAAATCGTAAACGGAGAGATCAACGACTTCCTGCTGCGCTTTTCGGCGCAGGGTGATGACCTTCGCGAGATAGAAAGACTGTTCGACGTGACAGTTCCTGAGACAAAGAGTTTTAAGGTTGAATCGATCTTGTCGATTCAGGACGGAACGCTGGCAGCGTCAAATATATTCGTTGATATAGCATGGCTGGACAGTGAACTGGAATTGGCCGGAGATATTGCCGACATTCGCAACCTGGCCGGAATTAACATCGCGACCAGATTTTCAGGAAATGAGCTCTCGGATATTTCTTCATCGATAGATATGGCATCGTTACCCAGGACAGATTCCTATAATCTGTCCGGCACTGTGCAGGGAGACTGGCCAGCTATCAGGATTTCCGAGGCCCAGGTCAGCCTCAGGCGAAATGATATTGCTCTGGATGCTTCCGGCAGTCTTTCCGATATCGCCAACCTCGATGGTCTCGATGTCCTTGTCAGTGTGAGAGGACAGAACCTGGCTGAATTGTCACAGATCGTTGGTCAAGATCTGTCGCCAACCCTGACTTATAATTTCTCTGGTCGACTTGAAGGTAGCTGGCCCGCAATCTCAGTGTCCGCAGGGAGGGTAAAGCTGACACGCGATAACCTGGCGCTGGATCTTGCCGGTAGTGTTGACAACCTGACGGACCTCTCTGGTATTAATCTCGGCATAATTGCACGCGGCAGTGACCTCTCCGCGATCGCCGAGCTTTCACCATTTAAACCGCCGGTAACCGATCGTTTTTCAATCGAGGGTCAACTAAGTGGCTCGCCGCCCGGTCTAACCATGACGAATATGGAAGCTGTCCTGGAACGAGGCCGACATCGACTGGCACTGTCGGGAGACGTCAACAAAATACCTGAATTTAGCGGAATAAATCTGCAGCTGAACGCTGCTGGTACAGATTGGTCAGAACTCAATACAGACTCTGGCCTGGATCTTCCACCAACCCAGCGCTACCGTCTAACGGCAGCGCTGGTAGGTGACGTCGATGCGTTAATCGCTCAGGATGTCGTGATCGAAGCATCTGCACCGGGTACCAGGTTGGAACTCAGAGGCAGTGTAGGCGGCCTGTATGATTTTCACGAGATCGACCTGGCGATGCTGATGACGATAGACAGTCTTTCCGACCTTAATCCATTGTTAGGGACTCGCCTGCCGAAATCGGAACCGATCGAATTTAGCGGCAGGCTTAACGGATCTGTTCCGGATCTCAGCCTCAACAAATTCATCCTGCGATCTGGCGAGAGCCTGATAATGGGCTCAGCCGGTTTACTGATCGGCGAGCGGCTCTCGATTAATGGTTCGGTGTCATCGGGAGTGCTCGATCTAAAACCTTACTTCGTCACCGATCTTGAAGAAACCGGGGCACCGGCAGAAACAAGTCAAGATCGACTATTCTCTGACGATCCATTCGACTTCTCGTTTCTTGACATTTTTGATGCACATTTACGACTGGACAATCTTGAACTGATTTCATCTGCCGGAAACGTGCTTGTCGAAAATATGACCATTGAAATGCTTCGCGGATCCTTGACGATTGCTTCCATGAAGTTGCAACGCGACGATACGACAATTGATGGGCACTTTGCCATTGATCGGCACACTCAACCGGTGTTCGATGCCGAATTGAGCGTCGAGAACGTCGATCTTGGCACATTTCTTCAGGACATACGCAGTCGCGACATTTATGAGGGCACATTCGACCTTGCACTGAATCTTCAGAGCCACGGAAATTCATTCGCTGAGGTCATGGGCAACCTTGGCGGCGAGGTATCGGCATTCGTGAGTGAGGCGCGAGTTGCTGATACCAGCTTGTCTTTTCGATCGATTGATCTCTTATTCGGCATCTTGCCCTGGTTGCAACGCCGGGAAGACGTGATTGTGAATTGCGCGATCAGCCATCTTGAAATTCTCGACGGCATTGTCGAAATAAAGTCACTTTATCTCGATGCCGCACAAATGAGGATGGTGGGTAGAGGTACGATCGACCTGCGTGCCGAGCAGCTGGACATACGCCTGGCGCCGCGCGCTAAGCAGCGCAGAATTCTCGCTCATAACATAGATCTCCTGGTGAAAGGTCCCATAATGGAACCGAAAATTTCAAGTCTCGGCAAGGGGAAAGCCATCGCGGTTGACTATGGGAAATATGTTTTGCTGGGTCCGCTCGGTTTGCTTGTACCAACAGAATGGACGAGAAAACATCCCTGTGTGGGCAGCCTGAGTGAGTACCGGCAACAGCAGACAGATCAGAACTAACGGAGTATTTCAATACTAAACACAGTCGTGCTAGTCGCTTGTTAAGCTGGATTCTCGACCCGGTTGCTGCCTGGTTACCGACACGAAACAAGTTGAAAAGCCTTTCAAAGCCACCAAAACATCATCTTGCTGACCCTGCCTTTGCAGTACGATTACTCGGTCTCGATGAAAACGCATTACTATCCGGGTCAGCAAATGTGCCTGAGATTCCCCGTGATGGATCGCTGCTAGGACACTTGTTCGAATCGCTGGTCACTTTGTCGATCAAGGTTTACGCACAATATTCGGAAGCGGAAGTGCGCCACCTGCGAACACAAGGTGGTCGAAAAGAAATAGATCTCATTGTCGTCAGACCGGATCAAAGGATTGTAGCAATTGAGATAAAACTCAGCACAACAGTCAGTGATGATGATGTGAAACATTTGTTGTGGCTGAAAGAGAAGCTGGGATCTGAACTGGTTGAGGCAATAGTAATAACCACTGGATCAATGGCGTTTCGGCGCTCTGATGGAATTGGAGTTCTACCAGCCGCATTACTCGGCCCCTAGCCGTCTGTCGGAACTGGCACTGATCTACTGCCTACCACAATAACAGGTGAATGGGTCGTCGCCTGCTGTTTATATCGCCATGCGCATTTCCTCGCTACCCACTCTTTCGGTGTTAGGATAGTAGGTCCCCGCGAATTGCATGTGAGTCAGGAACATTAAAACATGAAAAAGCTGCTTGTAATGATTTCACTACTACTCCCTTTGATCGCCATCAGTCCTTCTGCGCTGGCAGACTGGGAAGTTCGTCGACTAAAAAATGGAACTTGTGGGGTCAAAAAAATAGTCCCTGGCGTCAAGCCCGGGAACAGGGTAGGCGGGCCATATAAGTCAGAGGCAAAAGCCAGGCAAAATCTACAAAAGCTCAAGACAACACCTCGTTGTAAACGATTCTAGACACCAGCTGACTATAACCTGGCGGCCTTGTCCGCTCTCAATTACTGGCATCTGGGTGACGCATGGAGAATGGAACCTGCCATTCCCATTGCTCTATTGTAGGCTTGTGGAATTTCTGGTCCAGTCTTTAACAGGCAACAAAAACCATCTTGCGCAGGTTCAAATTAATGGCGGAACAGATTCTGTTACTATTTTTCATCAGCAGAATTGAAAAACCGGGGCAACCCGCGTACATTGCCAATTCCAGAAAACGAGGTTAATTGTCGCATCCTCATTGCAAAAACAAGTCAGGTTATTTTGAGTCAAACGTATCAATTTTTAGGCAAGAACATCTCTGGCCCTTTTACGATTCCATCAGGAATTGTTGCCACAGCGACTGCCATCATAGATTATCTTTTTCAAAACGTTCCCGGCGTCGGTGTCATGACGACCAAGTCCATTGGCCCCATACCGCGGGCGGGTAATCGCGAACCCATCATGACCCAGTATGCACCGGGGTGTTTTATGAACGCAGTCGGCCTGACCAATCCGGGCGCCGATGAGTGCGCCCGCCAATTGGCCGAATTAAAGGTGCCTGGCGACAAGTTTCTGTTGACCTCAATATTTGGCGGCAACATTGATGAAATCGTAGAAGTCGCCATAAAACTCGCGCCCTATTCTGATGGACTGGAACTGAATTTATCCTGCCCCCACGCAAAGGGTTACGGTATGGACATGGGTCAGGATGCGGCACTGGTGAAAGAGATCACCCGGGCAGTGAAGAGTGCGGTACACATTCCCGTCATCCCCAAGCTTACCCCTAATGTGCCCAATATTGGAGAGATCGCAGCGGCTGCTGCTGAAGGTGGTGCGGACGCAATCTGTGCCATTAACACAGTTGGGCCAGCCTATTACACCGCTCACGGTCATCCCGTTCTAACGAACAGTGTGGGTGGCATTTCAGGCAGGGGAATTATGCCGCTGGCGCTGAAATGTGTGAAAGAAATTCGGGAAGCAGTCGATATCCCCATTATCGGATGCGGCGGAATAACCACCGCCGATGACGTCCGCGCTTTTGCAACGGAAGGTGCGAACATATTTGGTGTCGGAAGCGCATTAACCGGGTTGAGTTCTGAAGAAATTGTTACTTATTTCAAAATCCTGCAGCGAGACATTGGCAGTAACGACTGCGACAATTCATCAACTGTCGATGTAGAAATGGGCTTCAAGTCCTTTACCCTCGTTGAAAACCAGCGGGTAACTGATGATATATCCATTCTGACCTTCGACGGCAAATTGAATGTCAAAGCAGGCGAGTTCGTCTTCACCTGGATTCCCGGCGTCGGTGAAAAACCTTTCTCTGCGTTGACCGACGATCCTTTTTCACTGGCCGTTATTGATGTGGGTATTTTCACCCACGAACTACTGCAATTGGAACCTGGTGCTGAGCTGCTGGTAAGGGGAAATTACGGCATTCCGGTGGATCCCGGTGAAGGGTCCAGGGTGATGGCCGTGGCCGGGGGAACCGGTCTTGCAGCTGTCTACCAGATCGCCAGGGATTTCGGCAACGCCGCGATATTTATGGGCGCCAGAAACAAAGACAGGTTGTATTTTGCCGATGAATGTCACGCTGTGGCCGACGTGCATATCGCGACTGACGATGGCAGTGAGGGACACCATGGCCTGGTAACCGAACTGTTATCAGCGTATCTTGCAACCCTGCGTGAAGAAGAGCTGGGAAAACTCGTTTTCTACAATTGCGGCCCTGCCCCGATGGTCCATGCTGCCGAGGCAGTGGAACGTGGTTATGTGCCGTCGATGAGGATCTTCAGCGCCATAGACTATCTGACAAAATGCGGCGTTGGCATCTGCGGTGCCTGCCATCTGCCGGATGGCAGGCGGCTTTGTGTGGACGGGCCATTTATGAACACTGAATCTAACTAACAACATCAAGAAGGGATAAGTTATGCCGGAAGAAATGGGAATTTTTGAGGTTATGTTTAACTGCCGGGCTATGCGGCGTCTGGATCAGCGTGAAGTTCCGGAAGAACTGCTGGTTAAATTGATCGATGCGGCCAACCAGGCACCTTCCGGCTCAAACATGCAAAATGGCCGCTGGATCATCGTTCGGGATAAGGAAGTAAGGCAGCAACTGGCTGATCTGAATCGGCAGGCTGTCGAGTCTTACCTTGCCCCCCTGATTGACAACCCGGGTAGCCTGTCGCATCAATCTGAAGCCAAACGAAAACGCATGGTGGATGCCGTTGTCTGGCAGAAAGAACACATGCATGAAGTGCCAGCCTTGATCATTGCCTGTATGGAATTTGGACAGAAAGTGACACCTGACATGGCCGCCAGGGGAGGAGGCTCAATCTGGCCGGGCGTACAAAACCTGCTGCTGGCTGCCAGGGCCCTGGGCCTCGGCGGCGCACCAACGACCCTGGCCCTTGGAAATCACAAGGCAGTTTCAGAGGTACTTAACCTTCCGGAAACCATGGCTGCCTATTGCCTGATCCCTGTTGGTTACCCTCTCGGTAAATTCGGATCCGTTACGCGTAAACCACTGGATGAAATTCTGAAATTTGATCGTTGGTCATAGAGATCGGGAGTCCGGACCAGCGCGTTCAGGATTTCTTCGGCAAGTCCATTGGCGAACCATTCCAGATCCTTGGCCTTGCTGAAATCCTCAAACGGCAATACAGCAACAGACTTTTCCGCCCCGACAACGATGACCGTCACCGGCGGGCTTCCAACATTGGCGATGAACCCACGTTCGACAAGCAAGAAAGTGATAATGAGGGCCAGTGTACCGATGATTAAGAAATTCAGTCTGCGTCCTGATTGGACAGTCTCTGGCTGGCTGCGGTCGACATCCCTTTCGAGCTTGATTCCCTCGGGGGTCAACTCAAGTGTCCAGGCGGCAATCAGGGACGGGACGAGACCGATGACCAATAGCAGGAAGATCAGTTTGGGAACCCATACAGGCAATCCCAGTATCTCCACGAAAGTACTGCTGAGCTGCAGCAGAAACCACGCGGCAACCACATAAGCGAATGCCACGCGGAATACGTTGCACCTTTTCAGTTCCGCAAAAAAACTTCATTAAAATATCGTCATGTTTCTTCTGCTTTGTTTGCTTATCCGTCAGCCAGTAACCGGCTGACTTAGCAGATTCACCGCTCGAAATTACCAGCAGAGTCTACCATCGTTCTAGAAGGTAAAAGTGTTTGAGTGTGAATTGTGATGATATTCCGGTTAAAATGCAGCAACACTGGAAATCCTTCCCTGCCAAGGAGCAAAACAATGAAAGCGCAAGCACCTGAAGTGAAAAATCCTCGTTGTTTCGCCGGATTCCCCTTCTCGAAATAGTTTTTCAGCTAACTGTCGTGCAGAGGAAGTGTTGATTGTACTTTCCTGACAATACGTACGTGCTGCCCATCTGCTAGACAGATCACCATCGTTTCCTGAATTGATAACCCGGACGAACTTTTCTGTTTTGTTTGGAGCATCATTTTGAAAAAAATTGATAGTTACAGTCTGTTTATAGGCACCGCCTTTTATTTTCGATTCTGTTGGGCACTGATGACGACGGTGTCGATGGTTTTTATGGTTACAGTCGTTGGCCTCGATCCGTTGCAGATGGTCCTTGTGGGCACAGTTCTTGAGCTGTCCGGATTCCTCTTTGAAATACCAACCGGTGTCATTGCCGATGTCGTCAGCCGGCGGTTGTCGATTATTATCGGTTACATCATGGTGGGTCTTGGCTACATGCTGCTCGGATTATTCCCGCGATTTGACGTTGTGTTGCTGAGCCAGGTTATCTGGGGAATTGGATTCACCTTTATCAGCGGCGCCACCCAGGCGTGGATCTCAGACGAAATTGGTGAAGCGCGGGCAAATCGGTCATTCATTGTAGCCAGTCAGGTTGGCAAGGTGGGCTTGCTGCTGGGCATCGGCACCAGTGTTGCCCTTGCGACACTGGATATGAAATTACCCATCATAATCGGTAGTTTTGGCCTGGTCCTGTTGGGAATTTTCTGCATTTTTTTCATGGACGAAAAAGATTACCGACCTGAATCTCCCGAAGACAGGGAAACATGGGCTCAAATGGGGAAGACGTTTTCAGGTGGCATATCCCTGCTCCGGTCACACCCTGTCTTGTGGATCATCATTGTGATTGCAGTATTCGAGGGTTTATATAGTGAAGGGTATGATCGATTGTTTGCTCCATTTCTGATTGAGTCATTCGATTTCCCGGTCATTGCCGGTCTGGACACGGTGGTCTGGTGGGGTGTGATGTCTGCGGGCGCCACCGTGTTTGCATTTATTGCCCTGGAAGTTGTAAGGCGTATTGTCGATACCTCAAACTACCGGCACCTTATTCTGGCGCTGACGATTAGCAGTGCACTGCTGGTGGCCGTGATGTTCTCCTTTGCACTGGCGGGTGATTTTTATATTGCCCTGCTTGCCTACTTTGCGGTTGCCGCGCTGCGCTCCGTAAAGGATCCCTTGTCGAGCGCCTGGCTCAATCAGAACCTCACATCAGAAACGCGTGCAACAATGTTTTCCATACAGTCGCAAGCCGATGCGTTAGGCCAGGTTGCTGGCGGCCCGGCGATTGGTGTAATTGGTAAGTTTGTTTCACTGCAGGCGGCGCTGATTGTTTCTTCATTCGCCCTCATTCCGGCAATTGGGTTATATCGCCGGGCGCTCGGTATGAAGCAGGATAAAACGGGAAAATAAATATCGTCTCTGTTGATTAACAACAGGATGACAATGTCTTGTTGTTACCCCGGTTTCACGCATTTCCCCTTCTACGGAGAGCGGGTCAGGTTGGCGTGTCAACCTCAATGGACGTGCGAATTCTTTGGAATTGGAAGCCAGCGGCCAGCAGTACAATGCCAATTCCAATGAATGCCACCATTTTCTCGGCAATGGAAAAATCGCCGAGATCGAGTACAAATATCTTGATTGCTGCCAGGGC
>SMVA01353780.1_pt1 | contig 11647 bp, 7 predicted proteins | sample 2456451 | NCBI WGS metagenome assembly SMVA01 (sample SAMN11095933, study PRJNA526329) | marine sediment metagenome | biome: Marine sediment; feature: Surficial sediment; material: Deep marine sediment; isolation source: Hadal surficial sediment | place: Pacific Ocean | collected 2014-05 | depth 0-1...
AGGAACTCTGTATCCTGGTGAGACCCATCACAAAAAGGTTGATTTGCACTTTTTCCGCATGCGCACCAGAAGTAGCTCTTGCCTTCCTCAACATCGATGCCAAATGGTGATTTTTGTGCAATTACAGGGTCTGTCATTTGTTGCTCGCTTGGATTCAAGGTATGCCCAGTGGGCATGCTACCCTGAATCGACTTCAGGTGCTGAATTAGTTGTCTAAAGGAAATGCAATTTAGGAGTAAGCGCAGGAAGTTGAAATAGAACAAAACAATCAATATTATCGACTGCTCTTCATGGCGCCCATCAATGATCAGAGTGGCCGTTGGACAGGATCGCCACTAGTTAAGACCGTTAATCTAAACGAGAATCAGGAAAGGATTTATGGATTTTTCATTCTCTGACGAACAGAGACTATTACAGGACAGCGTTCAGCGGTTCATCCAAAACAGCTACACATTTCAAGAACGACAAAAAATCATCAAAACCGAAGAGGGCTTCAGCCGTGAGAACTGGTCCACCTTCGCAGAGCTGGGCTGGCTGGGTCTGCCCTTCTCTGAGGAAGATGGTGGCTATGGCGGCACCGCCATTGAAATCATGATTATGATGGAAGAATTTGGCAAGGGGCTTGTGGTAGAACCCTATGTATCGTCGATCATCATAGCCGGAACAATCCTCTCATCTGGTGGTTCAAGGGAGCAAAAAGAGAGTGTGCTGGCCGAGATGATTGAAGGATCGAAGCTCGCTGCACTCGCCTTTGTCGAGCCGCAGGCGCGATTTAATCTCGCCGATGTTGTCACTACAGCAACAAAATCAGATTCAGGCTATGTAATCAATGGATTTAAGGGAGTCGTTATTGGCGGTCCCAGTGCGGATGTCTTGATAGTCCCGGCAAGAACCTCTGGTGATGCAAGGGATGAAAATGGCATTACTCTATTTCTTGTGGATGCAGGTTCAGATGGTATTTCACGTCGAGACTACCCTACGGTGGATGGCCTGCGAGCTTCAGAAATAACGTTAGAAGATGTTGTTGCGAGTTCGGTAATTGGAGAGCCAGATGCTGGCTATGCCTTGATTGAGAAAGCGATAGACTATGCCATTCTCGCCACCGGTGCGGAAGCTGTTGGTGCGATGGAAGTACTCTACAAGGCCACAGTTGAATATTGTAAAACCAGGGAACAGTTTGGACAGCCCATCGGTAAATTCCAGGTATTGCAACACCGCATGGTGGATATGTTCATCGAACATGAACAAAGTAAATCATTACTCTACATGGCGGCCATGAGACTGGATGAAGGTTACACTCCTGCGGCAAGAAAGGCAGTCTCAGCATTGAAGGTTCAGATTGGGAAAAGTGGCAAATTTGTTGGCCAGGGTGCGGTTCAATTGCATGGTGGTATGGGCATGACGGATGAACTAAATATTGGTCACTACTTCAAACGTCTTACCACCATAGAGACACTTTTTGGTAATGTTGATTATCACCTCCGGAAGTATGCCAGCATTGCCTAAAATAGAGACCCGCTTATGACAGAAGAAACACCTGACTGGTTTTGGGAAGCTGTAGATACCAAGCCGGAATCTAATTTTGTTGACGTAGAAGAAAACGATATCAACTACTTCAGCTGGAGTGGACCTGGGAATCCGGGTCTTTTATTTGTACATGGGCACAATGCCCACGCCCATTGGTGGGATTTTATTGCGCCTGCGTACATGGATAGATACCAGGGTGTTGCGCTGGATTTATCGGGAATGGGTGACAGTGATCATCGTGAACAGTACTCGGCAGATACCTATGCCAAAGAGATCGTTGCTGTGGCGGATCATGCCGGGATGCCTGAGGACACCATTGTAGTAGCACATAGTTTCGGCGGCATTATGGCGCTTCGAGCCGTGGCACAAAACCCAACAAGATTTAAAGGGCTCGTGGTTCTGGATTCTGGAGTAAAACACCCGGATGATGAAAAACCACCTGAAGTGGAAAGATGGTCGAAACCCAAGGTCTACCCAAATCTTGATATCGCAAGGTCACGCTTTCGGTTGCAGCCACCACAACAATGTGAGAATGAATTTCTGGTGCAACATATCGCCCGCAATTCAATAGAGCACATCGATGAGGGGTTTGTCTGGAAATTTGATGATGAACTAGGTAGCCGCATGAAGGCGACTGGTGATACTAAGGAAGATCTTCAGTCTTTAACGTGTAAGGTCGCGCTCATCTACGGTCAGAATAGTGAATCATTCGGCGTCAGAAGTGCGGAATTCATGAAAGAGCTGCAACCGGCTCTTGATGTTTATGAGCTGGCAGATGCCCAGCATCACCTGTTCCTGGATCAGCCGGTTACGTTTATGGCTCAGCTGGATTCGATTCTCGCAGGATGGCAATAAACCGTCCGCTAAAAAAAGGAGCCGTAAGGCCACTGCTGTCCCACAAATGTGATAAATAGGAAAGCCTGAGTCCGAGTTGTTAGAATGTGAGTGCGAACAAACATCTCTAATAACAAAGGATTCAGGCTTTGTCACATCATAACACCGCATTCCACCAGTTGTTAAAACCTCTATCGAGACATGACTTTGAGGGTTTGGCAAGAAAGCATCATACAGGGCAAAAACTGCGTTCAGCCACGCGCTGGGACCAATTCATTGGCATGTCCTTATCGCAACTATCAGGCCGTCAAAGCCTACGTGATATTGAAGCAAATCTAGAGGCATAACAGGATAAACTTTATCATCTTGGCGCAAAGCCCATTGCGCGTTCTACTCTGGCTCGACTCAACGAGAAGCAACCGGCCGAACTCTACCAGGCGCTCTTTTACAAACTACTTGGCCGCTGTAAACAACAACCATCAGAACACAAATTCCGTTTTAAAAACCCATTGTATTCTCTTGATGCCAGTGCGATTGATTTGTCCCTTAAACTATTTCCATGGGCGGCACACCGTGAAGATACGGCCAATGTAAAACTAAGTGTTGGTCTCAATCATGGCAACATGATTCCAGAGTTCGTGGCTCTGAGTGATGGCAATGAGAACGACATGATTGAAGGTCGAAAATTCAATTTCCCAAAAGGTAGTATTGTTGCTTTCGATAAGGGCTATGTTGACTATCAATGGTTCGGAAACCTTACGAAACAAGGGATTTTCTTTGTGACTCGACTCAGACCAAAAGCTGTTTATGCCGTTCTGGAACGTCGAGATGTGGACAAGACACAGGGGATTTCAAGTGACCAGATCATCCAGTTAAACAGTGCTCACGCCATCAAACGTGGCGCTCCCAGACTCAGGCGTATTGGTTATAAGGACAAGGAAAGTGGCAAGTTCTATACGTTCCTGACCAATAACTTCAAGTTAGCTGCCAGTACAATAGCAGCTATCTACAAAGATCGATGGCAGATCGAATTATTCTTCAAAGCGATCAAACAAAACCTACAGATCAAGGCATTTGTGGGTTTGTCAAAGAACGCAATCTTGACTCAAATATGGATTGCAATGATAACCTATCTTTTGATTGCATTTGCCCGTCATAGCGCAAAGGAAGGTTGGACGGTACAGCGAATCCTGCGGGTGATTCAGGTCAATTTGTTTGAGAAAAAGAGCCTGAAAGAGCTTTTAGATCCTAACCCACCCCCAAAATGGAAAGACCAACCTCAAATGAGGTTGGTCATATGATCCCAAACTGTGGGACAGCAGTGGCCGTAAGTCTCCTTTTGTCTAACAAACAACAAACTGTGGATTTAGCAGGCTTCTAACAATCCCGCTGCTCCCATACCACCACCGATACACATGCTAACGATGCCGTATTTCTTCTCGCGTCGTTTTAGCTCACGAATGATGTGACCAGTTAATCTGGAACCCGTCATACCAAAAGGGTGGCCGATGGAAATTGATCCACCGTTCACATTGTAGATTTCAGGATCAAATTCCAACGTGTCGCGACAGTAGAGGCACTGTGATGCAAACGCTTCATTCAATTCTACCAGGTCAATGTCCTGGGTTTTCAGACCGGCTGCTTTTAGAAGCTTGGGCACTGCAAATACAGGTCCAATTCCCATTTCATCAGGCTCGCAACCTGCAACTGTCCAGCCCCTGAAGTAAGCCATTGGCGTAACGCCAAGCTGGCCGGCACGTTCTGCACTCATCACAAGTGTCATGGATGCGCCGTCAGATAACTGGGAAGCATTACCGGCAGTAACCGTACCATCTTCCTCAAACACAGGCTTCAGGCCGGCAAGACCTTCAAGAGTCGTTTCGGGACGATTGCACTCATCGCCAACACACTCACCGTCTACGATTTCAGTTTCCTTGGTTTCTTTGTTGATGATTTTTGCATACTTGGTTTTCATCGGCATGATTTCGTCATCAAACAAACCCGATTGTTGTGCAGAAGCCGTTCGAAGCTGGCTCTCGAGGGAAAACTCATCCTGATATTCACGAGAGATGTTGTATCGTCTTGCGACTACCTCGGCGGTGTTGCCCATTGCCATAAAAATGTCAGGTGACTTTTCTTCAATCGTCGGATGCTTATCAGATTTGCCTGGCTGCTGGCGGGTGCCCGCAGAAATTGACTCGACGCCACCGGCGATCATGATTTCTGAACATCCGCTGGCAATCTGGTTGGCTGCAAATGCAATGGAGTTAAGACCTGAAGAACAAGCCCGGCTGATGGTTGAACCGGCTACGGTGACTGGAAGCTGCGACAGGATCACGGCGAGTCGTGCGATGTTACCACCCTGCTCTCCGGTCTGGCCCGCGGCTCCGACGATGACATCTTCGACTTCAGCAGGATCCATCTTTGGATTTCGAGCGATCAACGAATCAATGCAGTGAGCAATCATGTCGTCTGGTCTAGTTAGGTTAAACGTCCCCCGAAATGACTTGGCCAGTCCGGTTCTCACACTATCTACTATCACAACGTCGCGCATTCGTACTCTCCGTAAAATTAATGTCAATGCGTTGAAAGGGCGCCTATTGTGCACCCATTGGCGCGGCTTGCGCAACCACTCTCGATGATTGATAGGTCGCTATAAACAGTGGATATTACAAGCCACCAAATGGCAGGGGACGAGCCTTCAGACCCCTTAAAATTGGGGTTCATAGCCGAGCCTGGTGCTTAAATGCAGTCAAGACTCTTATATAATCGCGCTGCACTCTCCCTCAGCCCTCCCGGGCGATTCCGGGCAAGCCATAGTTTCTCGTGGTTGCCGATAATGGTTGCCAGGTTGCCACGCAGATAGTCTCGTGAAAGCCGGGCGCCACGGAAAAATTGCAGCCTTTGGATACCATGGGCGGCCATATCGATTGCATTCATTAGTTCCGGCTGAAAGTATCCGCCGTCAATCTCGGCGGGCAATGACTCAACCTCAATCCGGAGGCTCGTCAAAGCTGACTCGGTTTCTTCCAGTTGTTTGTCCGATATATCCTTTGTCGCGCAGGGTTCATGTTGCATTTCCCAGAACAGCAGCCGGTTAAATATAGTGGCATTTCGAATGGGTGAAGGTGCGAATTCCAGAACCCTGCCCAGTTTAAGAAGGACTTCTGCCGCCGATCCTGAAGGGTCTTTGAGAAAAATGATATCCAACCCCAGGGCGACATTCATATTTTTACTTCCAGCACTATTCCATGCCTGGCACGCACCTATCAGGAAGCCGGGATAACTGATGGGCAGGTACTGATGGTGACCATGATCCCCCCAGTCTGTGATCAGGTAACCCTTTGCCCCGAATTTTTTACCGTGACGGGCAGCACTAGCCAGATTGCCTTCGACATTACGAAGCCTCCCTGTGAGTGAGTTCCAACTTGATGTTCCAGGGCAGACATAAAAAGGAATTTTCTGTGCAGCAACCTGTTCGCACTCCTTCTTGAACGGATGATCGGCTTCATAGCCCCAGTTGAGTGCGATGAGATCCCGGGAAAGTCTTTTTAGGGAGTCTGGTTGTTTCAGAACGATATCGCTCCAGAACATCATCTGCCTGCCTCTGGAATCAACAAGTTTCTTGATGTCGCTCATGAAATCGATATACACATTCGTCGAACCGGACTTCTTACACTTGTTTTTACTCCAGCCCTGGCCTAACTCCCATGGCTCATCTCCACCAACATTGAAATAATTGCTGTCGAATAAGGGTAGATATTCATCAAAAAGTTCACGCAGTAACGTCAGGCTCTGCCGATTGGGTTTCAGGGTGCTGCCAAACTCCATATGCTGCCCGGAGAAAGGATGGGTAAAACCGGCGGGGCATTCTGCAAGATGGTGGTATTCCGGGTATCTCAGCCAGCGTTCGAAATGACCAAACGAATTAAGGTTAGGCACAAGTTCGATGAATCTTGAATTGCAATAAGCCTGGATAGCAAGGATTTCCCGGGCAGTGATAGGCGAAGCATTTTCCCAGACAAGGGAGTGGTTAACAAAAGGAAATGTATGTTCCGTGTATAACTGAAGCTGGTTGAGTTTCATCCTGGAGAACTGATCGATGAGCTGGAACAAAGTAGCCATTGATGGCACCTTGCAACGGCTGATATCCAGCATAACCCCACGGCACTCGAAGTCTGGTTCATCTGTAATCATCAGATTTGGTACCGTGGTTTGAACCTGATCCAGAATCTGCTGCAGGGTCATCATGCCGTAATAGATGCCTGGCTCATTTTTTGCCTTCAACAGAAATCCTTCTGTTGTTGCTTTAAGTTCATAGCTGCCACTTAAGACAGGACCGGAATTGGGATCAATAGTGACGATTATTTCTGCAACTTCCGGCTTGCCAAAAGTCAGGGTGAAGTTGTTTTTTTCAGAGAATCGCCTCATCGCATCTGTCAGGAACTCAGAGGAAGGAAGCAGAATTCTCATGAACTGCCGGTTTGCCAGATCGAGATGGTTTGAACCGATCTTGATTTTTTTTGGAGGGGGGAATAGTTTGAACGACATAGGTGGTCTTGGGCAGAATTTGAAGCTCGGTCCATTAAGACATAATTCAATGTAGATTCGTAGTCTGGAGCACTTTTGATGACCTCACATATTCTTTCCATTGACCAGGGAACAACAAGTTCCCGGGCTATTATTTTCAGTGATTCAGCCGAGATTATTGGCGTTGCCCAGGAGGAGTTTACCCAACATTTTCCCCAGGATGGCTGGGTCGAACATGATCCTGAGGAGATTTGGACGACCACCGTGAATGTCATCAATGAAGTGCTCTCAAAAACAGGAATTCCGGCTTCAGATATCGCCGCGATTGGAATTACCAATCAGCGTGAGACCACTGTGATATGGGATAAGGACACCGGCGAAGTGATATACAACGCCATTGTCTGGCAGGATCGACGAACCGCAGATTATTGTGAAATGCTTAAGTCCGAGGGATTCGAAAAACAGGTTTCGGAGAAAACTGGCCTGCTGCTGGACCCTTATTTCTCAGGTACCAAAGTGAAGTGGATATTGGACAATGTACCAGGTGCACGGAAACGTGCTGAATCCGGGGAGTTGCGTTTTGGAACGATAGACTCATTTCTCCTCTGGCGCCTGACAAAAGGCAAGTCCCACAAGACAGATGCGACGAATGCATCGAGAACGTTGTTGTTCAATATAAACACTCAGGAATGGGATCAGGAAATTCTTGAAAAGCTGGATATTCCAGCCAGCCTGTTACCGGAAGTGGAGGATTGTGCTGCGGATTATGGTTCAACTGATGAGTCGTTGTTTGGTTCATCTATCCCGATAGCGGGTATCGCAGGAGACCAGCAAGCAGCATTGATAGGCCAGTGTTGTTTCTCTGAAGGAATGACAAAGAGTACTTATGGCACAGGTTGTTTCGTCATTATGAATACCGGTGAGACGCCAGTTAGGTCCAGCAACAAGTTGTTGACGACTGTTGGGTATCGAATAAATGGCAAAGTCACCTATGGCCTTGAGGGGAGTATCTTCATTGCCGGTGCCGCTGTGCAGTGGCTTCGTGATGGCCTGAAGTTGATTAAGGATGCGGCTGAAACCGAAAGCATTGCTGATGCCAATCCTGATGCTCATGGTGTTTATCTCGTGCCAGCCTTCACCGGTCTTGGTGCACCCTATTGGGATGCAAATGCAAGGGGAGCCTTGATTGGCCTAACTCGAGATACAGGCATCGAGGATATTGTCACCGCGACGCTCCAATCGGTCTGTTTTCAGACCCGGGATCTTATCGGTGCCATGGCCAGTGATGGGGTCGATCCCGGATTGATCCGGGTGGATGGTGGCATGGTCGTCAATGACTGGGTTACGCAGAGACTCTCGGACATATTACAGGTCCCTGTCGATCGACCTGTGGTGACAGAAACCACCGCATTAGGTGCTGCTTACCTGGCTGGTTTACAGGTTGGAATATTTGAATCTCTGGATGATCTGGCATCGCATTGGCAGAGGGAAAGACGTTTTCAGCCAAAAATGGCCGAGGCAGAGGCTGATGACCTCTATTCCGGGTGGCTTGAAGCCGTTAGCAGGGTACGGACAAACTGAGTTAACTTGTTGTTTTATAAAAAGATATCAAGTTTGTGAGATGATTTACAAAGCAATTACAATCTGCCCACAATTAAACACTAACAGACCTATACAATCGCGATTCTAGTTGGGACGTTAAGGTCTTAATTCTTGGTAAAACGATCGATGATGCAAGAGTCGCTGGTTCTACAGCGGTCTCGTCTTTACAGGGTAGCTGTTCTCGGCGCAGGAATTTTTGTGCATCTGATTGTTTGCTGGACAGTCCTTTCAATTGGTTATATGCGGCTTGAGCCAATCGAATTTTTTGGATTGGTTTCTCTTTCAGCTGCCGGGTTCCTAATACTCGCGTTAGTCATCGGCTTCGATTGGAATCTGACATTTGAAGATCCGGATTTGTCGCTACCCCAGATGTTGTGGGCCCTGAGTGTCGTCATTATGACGACTCATTTTGTTACTGAGTTAAAGCCAGCTGTTCTGCTAACTGGGCTTGCCCTGGTTGTGATGGGAGCCAACCGCTTGTCACGAAAAGAACAGATTGTGTTCGCGCTATATGGCTTGTCCATGTATCTGCTATCAATTTTCTTTTTGTCCCAGGTTGATTCACTTGCGTGGGTTACCGAGGTGGTTGTGATGTTCGCATTTGGGCTGGTTCTGGTATTCGGTCCTGCGTTATATCGATTTGAACTGGGCCTGATTGAAAATGTCCTGATCAATAAAAATATCGAGTTGAGTTCCGCCCTTGAGAGAATCAGGGAACTTGCCGTCCGGGATGAATTGACCGGAGCATACAATCGCCGCCATGTTATGGAAGTGCTGGCCCACCAGAAGGCACTGGCAGATCGCGGAGATTATACATTTACCCTGTGCTTTGTTGATCTCGACTTTTTCAAACGAGTCAATGATCGATTCGGTCATAGTACTGGAGATCATGTCCTGAAGAATTTTGCGTCCATTGCAAAATCGATCCTTCGTGAAGTCGATTGTGTGGCACGAATGGGCGGTGAAGAATTTCTGCTTGTTTTTGCGAGCACGCTACAAAGAGAAGCCTATATGGCGGCCGAAAGGCTTGCCTCGGGAATGAAAGAAATGGTCGTCAGCCAAAACGAGCAACACTATCGGATAACGGCTTCCATGGGTGTTACCGAATATCGACCAGGTGAGGAGGTTCAGGTGACATTGGATCGGGCGGATAGAGCGCTTTATGATGCCAAACGTACTGGTCGAAACAAAATTATCATTGCCGAGTCTCACCAGGGTCTGAAAGTTGGCTAATCGTTTTTCGGCTGCACAATTCGTGCATTCTGTTATTATCGGCTGATATCACTTATGTCTCTCATGTCATGAATTCAACGGACAAACGCAGCAGTCCAAGATACGCGGTCAGTCTGAATGCCCTTGTGCACCCCAATGAAGGCAGGTCCTGGCTGTGCACCGTTAAGGATTATTGTGAAAGTGGTATGTTGCTTGTCGCTCAGGAAGGCGCCAGGACACGCAGGACAATGCCCGGGATTTCTCCAGGTGAAACGGTCGGGATACATTTCAGTGTTCCCATCGAAACAAAAGACCAGCATTTCCGCCTGGAAGGGACAATCATTCGAGTGATGGAAAGTGGTGTTGGTATTAGATTCCCAAATGGCATGGCATCCGATGCGATGGATGCACTCGATAATCATTCCCATAAAGTACCGGCAGCTGCGGCATCACCGCAAACTGAACCAGAGGGCAAGCAGAAAACAGCGAAGGGGTCCAAACAAGCTACTGCAAAATCCCAGGCGAATAACATCCAGGAAGCTAAATCGACCGGTAATCTTTCCCTTAAAAAGAATTCAGAAACTGCCTTCCTGTCAGGTGGGTTAAAGCCAGCTGATTCCAGGAAAATTGTGGCTGCGTTGCGTAAAGGAGTCGTGCGTATTCTTCCTGAAATGACGAACGCGTTATTCAAATACATGGATGCCGGACTACTTGATTTTGCAAAAAGTTCGCGATCCAACGCTGAACAGAGCGAATACTTTGCCGCGATGTCCAATTTAGAGAAATCTAAAACAGCAGTTGGCCATAAATTTGCGAACGAGGTTCTTGACCACCTTGATAATCCTCGAGATCTTAGAACATTGTTGGAAGAAAGAAAGAAAGCAAATGAAGAGAGGAAAAAAGCATCTGCTGCCAAGCGGGTGAAGTTGTCCCTGGTTAATACCGAGGAATTTGAAGATTGGCTTGCCGTTGCCAACATCATATCCAAAAGTGACCGGGTGTATGAAGCTTACATGAAAGAACTGGTGGCACGAATGGGGATGATGGTGGACTCATGGGGACACATTGAAGCTAACCCGTTGGGTGCATCGGTATTCTGTCATGCCTTTGATAATGCTATTCGGGATGTCACCTTATCAAAAGAAATTCGCCAGATGGTTTATGCCGGTTACGAGGCAAAAATCATTCCGGTATTCAGGAAGCTTTATGCGGCAGCTGCAAAGTTGTTGGAAGATACAGGGCTTTTCCCGGATCTCGATGATGACTATATATCACCCGGCACACCATCGAAGCAGGATGATTCTTCAAAGGAAGATCAGTCTGATGTAGATGATTCAATTGATGAAGATGAGGATTTTGACGAGGTTAAAACAGAAGAGAAGGAGAAGAGTGAAGAGGAAGAACTGTCTGATCTTCAGGATGAATTACGGGAAGAGTTAAGACATAGAAAAAATGAGAGGACCAGGTCAACCGATCGAAGAGGAACGGGTGGCAGAGCGGCGGGAGAGGCAAAAAGTATTGCACGCGCCAAACCCAAGGCGGCCGGACAGGCAACTTCTGAGAATACAACGATTAGCCGTCTCTACTCCACGGTCCGTGATCTAGTGGGCGTTGGTCAGGACTATTATGCGGATGATGGATATGAAGACGAAGCTTTTAAGGGTCAGGCCTTGGTTGAGATTGATGAAATGCAGGGACTGCTTCGCAACCTAAAACAAGAGATTGGTTCATCACCCGGTCAGCGAGTCCCTATTCGGCAGAGGGTAATGGACAGCGCTGCGGCCGATGGTCGCCCTAGACGCCTGGCACCTGAAGCCATGCAAAGGCTTGATGTTGTTGAAAAACTAGTGGATTCAATTGAAGAAGATACCCTGTTGTCGAATAGCGCGAAGGGCTGGATCAGGCAACTGGAACTTACCCTCGGCAAGGTGGCTTCACAAAA
>SMVA01047231.1_pt1 | contig 11645 bp, 10 predicted proteins | sample 2456451 | NCBI WGS metagenome assembly SMVA01 (sample SAMN11095933, study PRJNA526329) | marine sediment metagenome | biome: Marine sediment; feature: Surficial sediment; material: Deep marine sediment; isolation source: Hadal surficial sediment | place: Pacific Ocean | collected 2014-05 | depth...
CAATGCCGCCTGGCTTGGACGCTGATCGAAATGATGATCGGAATCGCCATCATCGGTCTGCTGGCTGTGATCGCGGTGCCCCAGTACATGGGCTATCACGAGAAGGCGCAGAGGACCGACACGATCGCAGCACTTCGCTTCATGGAAGGGCGAATCGAATCCTACCGGACCGAATTTGGCGAACTGCCGGAGACCCTGGCCGCCGCGATCAAGCCGCCTCCGGTGGACGCCTGGGGAAATCCGTACGAGTACCTGAACCTGGGCACGGTTTCGGGCTCCGATATGAGCAAGATCCGCAAGGACAAGAACCTCCACCCGATCAACTCGGACTACGACCTCTACAGCAAGGGGCCGGACGGACTGACCGTCGCGCCGCTGACTGCACCGAGAAGCCGAGACGACATCATCCGCGCGAACGACGGCGCCTTCATCGGCGTAGCGGCCGACTATTAGGCGGCGGCGGCCATGAAAGAACGTCGGCGCCTGCTCCAGAGCAAGTTCGCCCGAAGATTGCTGCTGATCTTCGTGCTCTGCGCGTTGGTTCCGCTGGTCGCATTGGCCTATGTGACCCTCAACCAGGTGACGACCGGGCTTCGCGCTGAAAGCGAGACACGCCTGCATCACGCGAGCAAAGTGACGGCGCTCGCGATCCTGGCTCGCCTGCAGCAGATCCACTCGGGGCTGGTCTCCCTACCGATCCCCGAGGGCTCCGACGACCTGGCGGCTCTGCGAACTTCTGTAGGCGATCTCCACAAAAAACTGGACTCGCTGACGGCGAGGCTCGGCCCCGAAGCCGCCTTCCAGTCGGTGTTCGGCGATGCCGTCGACCCGGATGCACTCTCGCCGGAGGTCAGGGAGGCCTACCGGCTGGGGCGCCCCATCGTCACGACCACCCGCCAACCAATGGGCGAACTTCGCGTGCAGATCCACCAGCACCTCGGCCCACGAAACGGAAACGACCTGGTCGACATCGATCTGGTCGGCACGATCTCGATTCCCTTCCTGCTCGACATCGGCGACCACATCGCGCTCCCCCCGATGGCCGAATTCTGCGTGCTCGACGACCAGCTTCGCGTCATCGCCTGCTCGCTCGACGCTCTCCCTTCGATTCCCGAAGACTTCGCCCTCAACGACGAGCGGACTATCGCGGGATCCATCGATTGGCACCAGGATGGCGAGCACTTCCTCGGACGCTACTGGAAGCTGTTCCTGGAGCCGACGTTTGGGGTTCCGAGCTGGACCATAATCCTCGCCGAACCTGAAGCATCGGTTCTCGCACCGATCGAGAACTTCCGGCTCACGTTCATTCCCGTCATGCTGATCTGCCTGTTCAGTGTTTCTCTCCTTACGATCAGCCAGCTGAGAAAGCGCCTCGAACCCCTCGACCAACTCAGGGAAGGCACTCGCCGGATCGCCGAGCGCGACTTCGCCGTAGAGCTCGACGTCAGAAGCGGAGACGAGTTCGAGGAACTGGCCTCTTCCTTCAACCTGATGGCACGGAATCTGAGAGACCAGTTCGATGCCTTGACGTCGTTGATCGACATCGGCCGCGCCGTGATGTCGGCACTCGATCTTCACGCCATCGCGGAACTCGTGCTGTCTCGGATGGGCGATCTGTATTCGTGCGACGAGATTGTGCTGATGGTGGCCACCCCGGAGTCCCCGGACCGACTGCGGGTCTTTTCGTCCTCCGGGGCACCGGACGCGCACGCCGAGTTGGAGATCGAGGGGTTCACGGCGGGCGAGCGGAGCTGGCTCAATTCCCACGGATCGCACCTGATCGTGCCTCCGGGGGAAATACGCTCGCAAGCCTTGCGCGCCATCGGTGACGACGGATCGGGCGCCACCGTGATCCTGCCCCTGGTGCTGAAGGGCGTGGTTGCGGGAGCCCTGGTCTGCCGGCATGACAATCCGGAGGACGTGGACCCCACGCGCCTGGTCTTCGCGCGACAGCTCGCGGACCAGACGGCCATGGCCATTGCCACCGCGATCGCGATCGAAGAGAACCGTGTGCTCGCCTATTTCGACACGCTTACAGGCCTTCCGAACCGGCTGCTCTTCAAGGAGCGCGCCGGGCAGGCGTTGATCCAGGCACAGCGTCACGATCGGAAGGTCGCCATCTGCCTGCTCGACCTCGACGCCTTCAAGCGCGTGAATGACACCCTGGGCCACGAGAGCGGCGACCTGCTTCTCATCAGTCTGAGCGAGCGTCTGCAGCGGATCGTCCGCTCCGGCACCTTTGCCCGGTTGGGCGGCGACGAATTCACGCTTCTGATGACCGACGTGAGTCGCATCGACGACCTGGCCCGAATTTCCGAACGCATTCTCGAGACCGTTGCAGAGCCCTTCCATCTCGGGACCCAGGAGGTGATCGTGACCGCCAGCATCGGAGTCTCGATCTATCCCGATGATGGAGACGACCTGGAGACGATCCTCCGCAACGCGGACACGGCCATGTACCACGCCAAGGACAAGGGCGGAAACAGCTATCACTTCTACACGTCCCAGATGCACGACGCCGTGCACAAGCGCCTCACGCTCGAGAACAAGCTCCGGCGCGCTCTCGAACGCGACGAGTTCCAGCTCGTCTATCAACCGATCGTCGACGTGCAAAGCCGCGACATCGTCGGAATGGAGGCGCTCCTGCGCTGGAACGAGTCGGAGCTCGGCATGATCCCGCCGGTGGAGTTCGTGCCCCTGGCTGAGGAAACCGGACTGATCGTACCGATCGGCGAGTGGGTGCTGAACGAGGCCGCCCGACAGAACGTGCATTGGCAACAGCAGGGCCTCCCCCATCTCCGAGTGGCCGTGAACGTGGCCAGCCGTCAGTTCATGGGTTCATCCCTGCTCCCGATGGTGCAACGTGCGCTTGATTCGACGGGCCTGCACCCCCAGTACCTGGTCCTCGAATTGACAGAAGGGTCGCTGATTTCGGTAGACGCGGCCGTCCGCTCAACCCTGGTGGCGTTACGTGAGCTGGGCATCCACATCTCGGTCGATGACTTCGGCACGGGGTACTCGTCGCTCAGCTATCTCAAGCACCTGCCATTCGATCATCTGAAGATCGACCGGTCCTTCATCATCGACGTCACGCGGAACCGGGACGATGCTGCGATCGTCCAGGCCGTCATCGCCATGGCGAGGGGCCTTGATCTCGAGGTGATCGCAGAAGGCGTCGAGAACGAAGATCAGCTGGCCTTCCTGCAGCGAAACGGCTGCGACTGTGCGCAGGGATTCCTCTTCTCGGAGCCACTGGCGGCGGACGGCTTCGAGAAACTCCTGAGGACGAAGCTACCCTCCTAGACGGCAGACTGGATAGACGGCGAGCTCGTCGAGCACACGCCTCAGAAACTACGCGCGCTTTCAGAAGGGCGCGCCCTTGGAGTTCAGAGGCGACACCTGGAACCGGCTAATCCTGCTGACTCCATTCGTCCGGGGTAAAGGTCCGCATGGACAGCGCATGGATCTCGGCCTTCATTTCGTCGGCCAGCACCTCGTAGACCATCCGCTGTCTCTCGACGGCAGATTGCCCCGCGAACCGGTCGGACACGATCACGGCCCGGAAGTGGCCGCCACCACCACGCGCACCTTCGTGGCCCGCGTGCAGGTGACTCTCGTCGACGACCTCGACGCGCTCGGCCGCGAGCGCGTCGCGCAGTCGGCTCTCGATTCGCTCGCGACGATCCATCGACCTTCAGTCAGTCCTTGGGAAGGCCCAGCACCCGCTCGGCAATGATGTTCTTCTGGATGTTGGGCGTCCCGCCTCCAATCACCACCTCGGGCCAGGACAGGGCGTGGCGCTGCCACAGTCCATCGTCGGGCACAGCAGGATCGCCCTGCACCAGGACCCCCAGTGCTCCCTCGATCTCCAGCGCCAGCTCGCCCAGCTCGATCTCGAGCTGGGCCCGGTGGAGCTTGTTGATCGAGGTCTCGCTGCCCAGCGGCTCGCCCCGCAGCTGCTTGGTCAGAAAGCGCATCCCATTGAGCCGCATGGCCTCGATGCGCGTGTCGGCCCGGGCCAAGCGGCTCCGAAACCCCGGATCCTGGCTCGCGGGACGCCCGTTGCGACGGCACGACTTCGCCAGCTCCTTGATCCGTTCGAGGCTTCGCGTCAGGCCATAGACCTCGGAGATGCTCGACCGCTCGTGGGCCAGGGCCGAGACAGTCACCTTCCAGCCCTGGTTCTCTTCGCCGAGCCGGTTTTCGACAGGAACCCGCACGTCGTCGAAGAATACCTCGGCAAACATCTCGCCGCCCGCCATGTTCTTGATCGGTCGCACCGTGAGGCCCGGAGATTCCATCTCCACCAGCAGGCAGGAGATACCGTCGTGCTTCGCTTCCACATCGGTCTTGGTGCGCACCAGCAGGATCATCCACTTGGACCACATGGCGATCGACGTCCAGATCTTCTGTCCATTGACTCTGTACTCGTCGCCCTCGCGCACGGCACGGCACTGGAGCGACGCCAGATCGCTGCCGCTACCAGGCTCCGAGTAACCCGTGCACCACTGATACTTTCCGTCGAGGATGTCGGGAATGAAGCGCTGCTTCTGCTCCTCAGTGCCGTACTCGATCAGCGCCGGAGCCACCCAGGCGAGGCCCATGAAGCAGGCACCCAGGGCCGGCGCCTTGCGACGCGCCATCTCCTCCTTGAGGATCAACTGCTCCATGATGGAGCCGCCGCCGCCGCCAATTTCCTTCGGCCAGGAGAAACCGACCCAGCGCTTCTCGCGGATCTTGCGCTGGAACTCGGTCACGGTCTCCATATCTCGCGCGCCATCTTTGGGCAGGTTTTCATCGAGAAAGGCGCGCACCTCGTCACGGAACGCTTCTTCTTCGGGTGTGTAATTGAAGTCCATCAGAGACCTCCCAGTTTCGCTACACGCTGGTAGTGGTGCTCAGCATCACCGAACGCCGGACGCGCCCACTTCGCGCGCTTGAGATAGAGCTGGATGTCGTATTCCCAGGTGTACCCGACCCCTCCGTGGAGTTGAACCGAGTCGACGCCGATCCTGGCGAACGCTTCGCTGGCGTAGGCCTTGGCGCGGGAAACCGCCAGTGGCGCCTCGGACGAACGCTCATCGAGCAACCACGCGGCGTAATAACAGAGTGACTTGAACGACTCGATGTCGACGAACATCTCCGCCAGCGGATGCTTCACGCCCTGAAATCGGCCGATCAGTTGACCGAATTGTACACGCTGGTTCGCAAATTCGGTCGTGAGCTTCAGCGCGCCCTCGGCGGCACCGACCATCTCGGCACAGACCGCAACGGCAGCGCAATCCTGCTGGTGCTCGATCGCCTGCCAGGCCGAGCCCGCCGATCCCAGCAGCGCGTCCGCCGTGACCCTCACAGCATCGAAGCGCAGACGCCCCATCTTGCGGGTGAGGTCCATCGTGAGATGGGGCTCGATGCTGAGCCCCTCGGCCGAGCGCTCGACGACGGCCAGCGAGAGCTCTTCGTCACCCCTGCCGGTGCGAAACGCGACAACGAGGACGTCCGCGTTCTGGGCGTCCATGACCAGGAGTTTCTCGCCGTGGAGCGTGAAACCGTCCCCGTCGGGACGGCCTTCGAGCACGATGCCGGCGGCATCGAGACGTCCGTCGTCGCCCGTGATCGCGACCGCACCGATCCGCGAGCCGTCCGCCAATCCCGGCAGCCAACGGCTCTTCTGCTCCTCGGTTCCATTCAGGTCCAGGGCCCTGGCGGCCAGAACCGTCGACAACAGCGGCGAGGGGAAGAGCGATCTTCCGACTTCCTCGAGAACCACCACCAGGTCGACCCATCCCAGACCGACCCCGCCATTCTCCTCTGAGATGGTCAACCCGACCCAGCCGAGCTCGGCCATGCGCTCCCAGAGGCTACGTGAAAAACCCTCGGGGGTTTCACAGAGCTTGCGCACCTCCTCCAGAGGACAGTTCTGATCGAGAAACTTCCGGACCTCGGCCCGCAGCAGCTCCTGCTCTTCGGTGAATCCAAAGTTCATGCAGCTCTCCGTTGCCTACCCCATTCAAAGGGCTGAATCTAGACGTTCAGCGCCCCCGCGGCCACGCACGAAGCCGCCAGCCCCTCGAAGATATCAAGCATTTGGGGGACTTCGCAGTCCTCTGCGGCTGTTTCGCAGTCCTTCGGGGCCAGCTCGTGGCGATGGACGTCCGGAAACGGCGTGGGGTCCTTCGGTCACGAGATAAGATGGGGGCGTGTCAGGAACTCTGGAGATCCGCGAACGGATCGCTCGCTTCGATTGGGAGCGGGTGGCGAGCGAGCTCGACGAACGCGGCCATGCTCGGCTACCTCGCCTGTTGAAGAGCGCCGAGTGCCGCGCGATCGACGAACTCTACGACGACCGGAAGCGTTTCCGCTCCCACGTCGACATGGCCCGCCACCGCTTCGGAGAGGGCGAATACCGCTACTTCGACCGCCCACTGCCACCGCTGGTGGAGCAACTGCGGCGCCATCTCTACCCTCCGCTGGCTCGTATCGCAAACCGGTGGTACAAGCAGCTCGGACAGGACAATCGACTTCCGACCAGCCACTCACGTTTCCTAAAACACTGCGAGGCTCACGACCAACTGCGGCCAACCCCGCTGTTGTTGCGTTACCGGGCAGGTGGCTTCAACTGTCTTCACCAAGACGTCTACGGGGACGTGACGTTTCCGCTCCAAGTCGCCTGCCTGCTCGATCGACCGGACGAAGACTTCACGGGTGGCGAGTTTCTCTTGATCGAGCAGCGGCCTCGAATGCAGGCTCGGGCCGAGGCCATCCGGCTTTCGCGCGGCGAGGGAATCGTCTTTCCGACCCGCGAACGACCGGTTCAGGGAACACGCGGATTCTACCGTGCCCAGCTACGCCACGGGGTCAGTCGCATCCACAGCGGCCACCGCACAACCCTCGGAATCATCTTTCACGATGCCCGCTAGACGGCATCGAAGCCGGGCCCGCGCGCTGGCGGACCCGGCCTGGTTCTCGACGGTCCTTCGCCTCGAGTCAGCTCGAACGGTTTCTTCGAGTCAGCTCGATCAGTTTCTTCGAGTCAGCTCGAAGAAACCGGGATCGACCGGACTTCCGGCTGCGGCTGCTCGGTCTTCGGGAGCGTGATGTTCACGACACCGTTGTTGAATCTCGCCTTGACCGAATCGGCGTCGATGCCTTCCGGCACCCGCAGACGTCGCTCGAAGTGGCCGCTGACCGTTTCCACGTGCTGGTAGCCTTCACGGTCCTCCTCGGAGCGCGACTTCTTCTCGCCCCTGATGGTGAGGACGTCTTCCTCGAGGGAGATGTCGAAATCCTTCTCCTCGAGGCCGGGGAGCTCGACGGTGATGACGTACTCATCGTCGTTCTCCTTCACGTCGAGTCTCGGCGCAAAGCCTGCCACGCTGCGCTCGGCACCAACCAACGGCGTCAGGGCCAGATCCTTCCAGAAATCGTCGAAGAACCCATCGATATCGCGTCGACCCCAGGCTGCAGCAACTACCGGGCGCAGCGACATGCGGGGAATCATAAAACCTCTCATGGCGTTTCCTACCTCCTGGCTCCTTGAGGTGGCCTCTCCGGGGCCCCTCGGAGCATGTGCGAAAGCCTGTGCACTGTGGAGGCAACGTCAAGGACCCGAAGAAATTTTCTAGATCACGCCCTGTTTCGAAAGCTCCGACAACTCCGCGCCCGTGAGGCCGAGCTCCCCGTAGACTTCGAGGTTGTGCTCCGCGAGGTCGGGTGCCAGCGCGCGCGCTCGCGGCTCAGCATTCGAGAAGTGGAGCGGATTGCCGTGGAACACGACCTCACCCAGGGTCGGATGGGGATGGCGCTCAACCATGCCGCGGGCCAGTAGTTGTGCGTCGTCGACCAGCGCTTCGGGTCTCTCCACGCGCGCGCACGGAAGCTCCGCGCCGCCCTGACCCAGCAACGCCAGAACCTCGTCGCAGCTTCGCTCCCGGACCCAAGCTCCAACGATGGCGTTCAGCTCCTTGCGATTCCTGGCACGGCCCCGGTGGCTGCGAAAGCGTTCGTCGCTGCCGAGCTCGGACCGACCGATCGCTTCGCAGAGGACGCGGAAGAGCTTGTTGCTGGCCGTGGCCACCACCACCCAGCCATCGCGGGTCTCGAAGCAATCGCTCGGTGCCGTGAACGGATGCTGATTCCCGACGCGCTCACTGCTGGCGCCGACGGCCTGATGAATGCTCATCGCCGAGTCCGTGATGGCAAAGATGGCGTCCTGGTTCGAGAGGTCGAGTACGCGCGCTCGTCCCGTGCGGTTCCGATCGTGGATGGCGGCGACGATGCCGAGAGCGAGATAGAGCCCACCGACGAAGTCCGCCAGCGCTCCGCCGCCACGCAGCGGTGGGCCGTCGGGAAAGCCCGTCATGGACATGAGACCACCCGCCGCCTGCGCCACGATGTCGTAGGATCCCTCCCCCGCGCGCGGTCCGGTGTGGCCGAAGCCCGAGAGCGAAGCGACAACGCAGCGCGGGTTGCGCGCCTGGATGACGTCGGCGCCGAGCCCCTGGGATTTCATGAAGCCCGAGCGGAAGTTCTCGACGACGACGTCGACACGTTCGACCAGACGGAGCAGTAGCTCGCGTCCTTTTTCGTGCCGGACGTCCAAGGTGATCGACCGCTTGCCGCGGTTCGAATTCTGGAATGACAAAGACGTCTCGCCCTTGGGTGACGGTCCGTAGCGATAGTCGTCACCGGTCTCGGGGCGTTCGACCTTGATCACGTCGGCGCCGAGATCCGCCAGTGTCGCAGTCGCGAACGGGCCCGCCACCACGCGGGTCAGATCCAGGATCCGGATGTCGTCGAGGAGTCGTCCGGTCACGGCTGCAGAAGCCTACCACCGGCGTGCCGAGCTCGAAACGCGGGGACATTGTTTCGAGTTTCATGTTTCTGGAGGGACGCAGGCCAGCTCATCGCCTCAACAGACATGAAACGTGAAAGCACGTCCGCTATCCCATCTTCCCTGGAGCCTAGAGGCGGACGACGGCGACGATGCCCAGCAGGCTGCCTACGACCGCGATCAGGTAGAGCAAGGACCCGACCATCGCGTCGCGCTCACCGCCACCGAAGTCGACGGCTAGCGATCGCAAGTGATGGGCCCCCTTCCACAGCGGCAGGACGATCAGGCCCAGCAGCACGAGCCGACCGATGATGTTCGAACCGAGCAGGTGCATGCGCTCATAGGCCAGCGCATCCGCCGGGAAGAGGCCGAGGGGAACACCGATTCCCACGACGATCAGCCAGCCGGTCAGCAGCATCGTTCCGATCATGATGCCTTGACCGAACAGGAACCAGATCGCGGGTTCGAGGACGAGGAGCAGCTGCTTCATCAGAAGACCCCGCCGGCAAGAACCCAGCTCATGACCAGGGTGATCCCGATCCAGAGCGAGTAGAACATGGCCATCAAGACGGCGGCCGGCGGCGGCTTGACCGGGCCGATCCGCGGCGGCTGCGCCTTGGGGAAGAGCCAGAAGAAGCGCACCCCGACGAAGATCACGCCGACCAACGCCAGCAGGTGAAAGCCGATCATGATCGGATTCTGGTAGGCGTCCATCACGCCGTTCCAACCGGCCTCACTCGAGCCCAGCTGCCAGACCGCGCGCAAGATGATCAATCCCATCAGCAGGTAGATCAGTCCGGTGGCACCGAAAGCGACGTAGGTTCGATAGCGGCCCTTGCTGGGGAACCCGTCCGGCATCTTGGGCAATGCTGTCCGGGTGGTGCCCGGTTTCTTCGGCTGCATGGCTTGGGGATGAGCGGCACGGGCCATGACTATTCCTTCCCGCCACGGGGCAGGACGAGGCTCGCGGCCCAGTCCACCAGCCCGCTCAGCTTCGCCTGGTTGATGGCGGCTGCGGGATCGACGTTCTCGGGGCAGACCTCACTGCACTCGTTCGCAAAAGAGCACGAGTACACCGAGCCCTCGCCGCGGAAGACTTCGTAACGTTCGGAGGCGCCTTCGTCGCGCGAGTCGAGGTTGTACCGATGCCCCAGGGCGATCGCGGCAGGCCCTAGGAAATCGGGCTCGTTGCTTACCACGGGACAGGCTGCGTAACACAGCATGCAGTTGATGCACATGCTGAACTGCTTGAAGTCCTCGAGCTCCTCGGGGCTCTGGCGACACGGCCCCTCTTCGACGGCCTTCTCCTTGGCGCGAATGATCCATGGCTTGACGGCCTTCAGCTTTTCCATGAAGCCGTCGAGTTCGACCACCAGGTCGCGAATCACCGGGAAGTTCGAGAGGGGCGCGACCTCGACCGTATCGCCGTAGCTCGAAAGCGGCGACTTGCAGGTCAGCGTCGGAGAGCCATTGACGTTCATGCCGCAGCTGCCGCAGACGGCCATGCGGCACGACCAGCGGTGCGACAGCGACCCGTCCAGCTGGTCCTTGATGAAGTTGAGGGCATCCAGAACCATCCAGTCGGGCTGGCACGGGACCTCGAAGGTATCAGTGCGCGGCACCTCGTCCTTGTCGGGATCGAAGCGCGTCACCACGAACTTCTTGATCTGCACGTCGCTCATCAGTACTTCCGCTCCTCAGGCACCCAGGTGCCGAGTGTCACGTCCTTCTTCTCGATGCGCGGCCCGGCCGGATCGAAGTAACAGAGAGTGTGGTGGAGGCAGTTCTGGTCGTCTCGGGCCGGTGCATCCCGGCGGGTGTGCGCGCCCCGAGACTCATTCCGCGAAAGCGCAGAGTTGGCCACCACCTCCGCGACTTCGAGCATGTTGTGCAGCTCGAGGGCCGAGACGAGTTCGGTGTTGAACACCCTGCTCTTGTCTTCCAGCGCCAGGTCGGCAAAGCGACCCTTGATCTGGGCGATATCGCGAACGGTCTGCTGCATCGAGTCTTTCTGCCGGTAGACGCCGCAGCCGCTCTCCAAGGTCCTGGTCATGTCCGCCCGGATCTGTGACAGCTTCTCGCCGCCCTTCAGCTTGCCACGCAGCTGATCGATGCGGGCCTGCTCTTCTTCGGCCTGGGCGAGCAGTGCGTCCTGGTCGCCGTCATCGGCTCCATTCGAGAACTGCACGGCTTGCTCGCCTGAACGTGCGCCGAACACGAGGCACTCGGTGAGAGAATTCGAACCCAACCGATTCGCACCATTTAGCGAGACACAGGCCGTCTCGCCGGCGGCATAGAGCCCGGGCAGCTGTGTGGCACCGTCGATGTCGGTGTCGACGCCTCCCATCATGTAGTGGACGACCGGACGGACCGGAATCGGCTCGTAGACCGGGTCGACGCCGCCGTAGATCTTCGCCAGCTCCCGCACCATCGGCAGGCGCTTGTTGATCTTCGCCTCGCCGAGGTGGGTCAGATCCAGGTAGAGGAACTCGCCGTAGGAGCCGCTGATGCCGCGGCCGGCCTCGAACTCCTGGACGATGGCGCGCGAGATCATGTCGCGCGGCCCGAGCTCTGCCTTGCTGCCGACCCCGTAGTCGCGGGTCACCAGAAAGCGCTCGCCGTCCTTGTTCTTGAGGTAGCCACCCTCGCCGCGCGTCGCCTCGGTGATCAAGATGCCGGTACCGGGCAGTCCCGTCGGGTGGTACTGAACGAACTCCATGTCCTTGAGCGCCACGCCGGCCCGGTAGGCCAGGGCCATGCCGTCGCCGGTCTTGATGTTGCCGTTGGTGGTGAACGGAAAGATCTTGCCGCC
>SMVA01263362.1_pt1 | contig 11643 bp, 4 predicted proteins | sample 2456451 | NCBI WGS metagenome assembly SMVA01 (sample SAMN11095933, study PRJNA526329) | marine sediment metagenome | biome: Marine sediment; feature: Surficial sediment; material: Deep marine sediment; isolation source: Hadal surficial sediment | place: Pacific Ocean | collected 2014-05 | depth 0-1...
GCGCAGCGTGACATCGGCCTTGATCACCCCGTTAGTCACGTTCACGCGGAGGTTACCCGATACGTCGGTCGCGTCCACGCTGCCGTTTACGCTATTGACGACAATCTCATCACGCAACTCTTGGACGCGGATATCGCCGCTGACCTGTTCGACGTCCACTTGGAACGTCGGCGGTACGAAAACGCGATAATCCACTTCGTATGACCGGCCGTCGGGATCTTCGAGATGCTCGGTGGTGACGTTGACGACATTGCCGAGTTCCGTAATGCGGACCGAGATGTCGTTGAGGCGGTCGCGGGCATCATTGATGTTGTCGGATCCCACGCGTCGCACGCCCTCGACGATCACGGTGCCGGCCGGCATGTTGCCGGTGACCGCAACGGTCCCGTTGATCGCACGAAGCACGAGACGCGTGCTGGTCGTTATGGTTAGCGTGTCCGCAAACGCAGCCGTGGCTTCGATATCGGTATCGTTGGGCCCGAGGCCGGAACAAGCCACGCCGAGGAACGAAACGAGAGCTATGTGGGGCAGGGGCAAGGCTGAACGCACTGCAGGGTCTCCGAGGCGTGGTGACGAAAGCTTGACGTTGCCACGTGAAGGTCGGGTGAACACATTGTGAAGTTACCTGGTCCGTTTCCGCGGGGGTACCGGCCCATCGTACTACCCCTGTCCGAGTCGCGATTTTGAGGCCATATCTTACGCCCATGAAACCATTGCTACTCTTCTCCTTCGTCCTGGCGCTCTGCTGGTTACCGTCGTTCGTTGCCGCCCAGGGGACGTATCCCGATGCCCGACACGGCGGCAACTACATGCACAATTATTACTTCCCGCCCGGGCCGAGCTCGACTCCGTGGGCTCCGGCCTGGGCGCCGGACGGGGAATCCATTGCCGTGTCGATGGCGGGGTCGATCTGGTTGGTGAATCCGGCCGATGGGGCGGCACGGGAGGTTACCGCTGACGATCGCTACCACTCGTTGCCGGCGTGGTCGCCGGATGCACGCTGGATAGCGTACACTGCCGACGAGTCGGGTCGCACGATCGACTTGGCCATTCTCGACGTGGCTACGGGTGAGACCCATCTCCTCACCAATGACGAACACGTGTACGTCGATCCGGTATTTTCGCCGGATGGGACCCAACTCGCGTACGTGTCCACGCAGCCGGGCGGCTACTTCAACGTGTACGTACGCCCGATTCGTGATGGACAGTGGTTTGGTGACCCCGTCGCTATCACGAGCGACCACAACTACGGACGAAATCGTTTGTACTTTGGCCCGTGGGACATGCATCTGACGCCGGTGTGGATGCCGAACGGCGAAGAACTGCTCCTCGTGTCCAATCGGGATCAGCCCTTGGGGTCCGGCGATGTACTTCGGGTTCCGGTTCGCGAGCAGGGTATCGAAGCCGCGGTCAGTGTGCTGCACGAACAGACCTTGTACCGCACGCGCCCCGACGTCTCGCTCGATGGCAAGCGCTTCATCTATAGTTCCACCGCCGCGACGGCAGACCAGTTCAACAATTTGTACGTGCAACCGACCGTTGGCGGGGAGCCGTACAAGATGACGTTCTTTGAACATGATGCCTTCCACCCGCGGTGGTCGCCGGACGGCGAGTGGATTGCCTACATATCGAACGAGGGTGGTCTGCCTCGACTGGCGTTGCTGGAAACGTACGGTGGAGCGCAACGTAACGTGGACATAACCCATCGCGAGTGGAAACGCGAAATGGGCAAGCTTGCCGTGGTGATTATCGACGATCTAGGCCAGCCGACGGCCGCGCGGGTTCACCTTACCGCATCCGACGGCAAGTTCTATGCGCCGCACACTGCATATGCGCGCGTTGGCACGGCGGGCGATCATGTGTTTCACGCCGATGACCGCTTTGTCATCGAGTTGCCGGTGGGCCCGGCCCAGCTCGTCGCCGTAAAGGGATTCGAGTTCCTTCCGGAAACACTCACGGTAAACGTCGCTGCAGACGAAATGACCTCACGTGTGATCGAGCTTGACCGGCTTACCGACATGTCCGACCGCGGATGGTTCAGCGGTTCCACTCACGTGCACATGAATTACGGTGGCAATCTCCACAACACTCTAGAGAATCTGATGATGATGTCCGATGCCGAGGATCAGGACATCGTAAACGAACAAGTAGCGAACAAGGACAACCGCATTCTCGACTATCAATTCTTCGTTCCGGGCGGTGGGGCGCATCCCGTCTCATGGCCTGACAAGTTGCTCGTGGTTGGGCAGGAATTCCGGCCGCCGTTCTACGGTCACGTGTTCATGCTGGGACTCCGGGACCACCTCATTTCTCCGTTCGTGACGGGGTATGAGGGGACGGCCATCGAGAGCCTCTATCCGAGCAATACCGACATGCTGCGCAAGGCCAAGGCGCAGGGCGCCACCACGGGGTACGTGCATCCCTACTCCGGCAACGGCGACCCTCTTCAGGGCAATCTCCAAGGTGGTAAGGGGTTCTTGGTCGATGCGGCGCTTGGTACCACCGATGCGCTTGAGTGGTCGGGTTCCAATCGCGCGAGCTTTTTCCCCCTCTATGCGGCGTGGAGCAACGACCTCCGCGTGACGGGGACGGGTGGTGAGGATTCGATCAGCAACCTGCATCGCAGCAAGCTTGTCGGTTCGGTTCGGACGTACGTGTGCACCGCGGGTGGGCGGCTCACGTCACATGGATGGTATGAGGGGCTCCGCGCCGGACGGGCGTTCATGTCGAGCGGGCCTCTCATCGACATGCGCGTGAGCGGCCAGGGCCCGGGTGCTGAAATCCACGTTCCCGCAGGTGGAGGAGCCGTAGAAGTAACGGTGGTCGTTCAATCGATCACCCTGTTGTCCAAGATGGAGATTGTGTTCAACGGTGAAGTCATCGACGAGGTGATTCCCGAGGGTGACCGTACGCGTATCGATTATCGCGCGTTCGTGAACGTGTCGGGAAGCGGGTGGATTCATGTGCGAGTAGAGGGCAATCCAGAGGAACGGTTTCCGCTGGACGTAGAGTATGCCCAGGCATTCACCAATCCCGTTTGGATCATCGCAGGTACGCAGCCCATCAGAAGCCGCGCAGCAGCAGACTACGGTGTGCAATGGGTCGACAAACTGGAGGAACTCGCGCGCGAGTGGCCGGATTGGCGGTCGGATGCCGAGATCGATCATGTGATGAAGCAGTTCGACGAAGCCAGGCGCGTCTACCTCAGGCGCTGGGCGGAGGCCCCGGCGACGGTCCCGACCGCGACCGTCCGCGACCGGTCGACGACAACCCCCATTTCTACGGAGCAAGCATGCTACGAATGAGCACGATCGCGTTCGCGCTGGCCTTGGGCAGCGCGGGTGTTCACGCCCAGACCATTCCGAGTCCGCGCGACCACTTCGGGTTCGAGATCGGCGAGCATCAAAAACTGGCCGATTGGGAGCAGCTCACCAGCTGGTACGAGGTGCTCGCGAACGGGAGTCCTCGGGTGACGGTAGACACGCTGGGGCCGACCACGTTGGGTGCCCCGTTCGTCATGCTCACGGTCACAAGTGAAGAAAACCAGCGGCGCATCGGTGAGATTCGTGACGTCCAAATGCGTCTCGCTGATCCTCGGCGGATCAATAGTGAGTCCGAACTGGAACGTCTGCTGAACACAGGGAAGACGATCGTGCTGATCACGCACGGCATTCACGCCACCGAGGTTGGCGGTCCACAGACCGCTGCGCGCTTGCTGTATCGCCTGGCCACGTCCGACGAAGCCAAGGTGCGCGAAATCCTGGACAACGTCGTGTTGCTCGATATCCCGTCGCTCAATCCGGACGGTCTCCAAATGGTCGTCGAGTGGTACCGCAAGTGGGTCGGGACCGAGTATGAGGCCGCTCCGCTACCCAAGCTTTACCACTACTACGTCGGGCACGATAATAATCGTGATTGGTACGCCTTCACGCAGATCGAAACGGAGTTGACGGTCACTAAGGCGCACAACGCATGGCATCCGCAGATCGTTCACGACATTCATCAGATGGGTAACTCGGGCGTGCGGATTTTCTTTCCGCCATTCATAGATCCATGGGAACCGAACATCGATCCGTTGTTGACATCGGCGGTGAGTCAATTGGGCGCCTACATGGCAGCCGAAGTGCTCGCGTCGGGACTTCCCGGTGTCGGCATTCATGGGATCTATGACGCGTTCACGCCGGCGCGTGCCTACCAGCACTACCATGGCGGCGCTCGTATTCTGAGCGAGACGGCTTCGGCGCGTCTCGCCACGCCGATCAACCAGACGATGGATGACCTCGGCGGGCGCCGGGGGTTGGATGGAAGTCAACGCTCCTGGAATTTCCCGATGCTTTGGGAGGGGGGCGAGTGGGGCCTGCCGGACATCGTGAACTACATGGAGGCGGGAGCTATGGCGCTACTGACGAACGCGGCGCGCCATCGGCGGTACTGGCTGGAGAACTTCTACCAGATCAACAAGAACGCGGTGGCCAAATGGCCGGAGTGGCCCAACGCGTGGGTCCTTCCGAACGACGAAGGAAATGTCGGACTCGACGCCGTACTGCGCATTCTGACCATTGGCGATGTCGAAGTCCATCGCGCTCTCAGTGATTTCATGGCCGAGGGCAAACAGGTCAGGGCCGGCGACTACGTCATACCGATGAATCAACCCTACGCATCGTTTGCCAACACGATGCTCGAGCGGCAGGTGTATCCGAACTTGCGGCAATACCCAGGGGGACCGCCGCAACCGCCGTACGATGCTGTGGCGCATACGCTCCCGCTGCTCATGAACGTCGAGGCATTCGAGATCGAAGGGCCGTTCAACGCGGAGTTGTCGGCAGTAATCCCCCAACACGATGTCGAGTATGAAGGCCCAGATAATCTGAGCGGCTCCCGGATCGCCGTCTACAAGTCATGGAACGAACCCATGCCCGAAGGATGGACCCGGTGGGTGTTGGACGAACACGGTATCGCGTACGACACTCTGCACGATGCCGATATTCACGAGGGAAAGCTCCTGCAATACGACGTGCTGCTGTTCGAGGATCAGTCCGCCGCCGCGATCACCCGGGGATACTCATCGGAACGCCTACCAGCGCCGTATGCCGGTGGCTTGGGTGATGTCGGGGTGGAGGCGGTGAAGGAGTTCGTGGCGCAGGGTGGGCGGGTTATCGCCGTCGGTCGGGCGACGGATTTCGCGATGAGCACGTTCGAACTGCCGATCTCCAATCGCGTTGCCGGTCTCGAGTCGTCGGAGTTCTACATTCCCGGCTCGATTCTCCGCGTGAACTACGACACGGGTCATGAGATTGCCCGCGGTTTGGGCGCGGAGGGCGCGGCGTGGTATTGGGGAAGCAGCAGGGCGTTCAATGTCATCGGGGGCGATGTAGATGTCGTCGCACGATACGGCGAGGGAGATCCACTGCTTTCGGGGTGGGTGCTCGGTGGGGAATGGATCTCAGGACAACCGGCCGTAGTCGAGGCACGGGTTGGTGGGGGCTCTATCGTGCTCTTCGGGTTTCCACCGAACTATCGGGGTCAGACGATCGCGACGTGGCCATTGCTATTCAATGCGATGACCTATCGGCGATAGTGACGTACCGCACTGGCATGATGGATCGGCGGCTGTAGTTTACGCCGATGTCTTCCTACAGTCGCCGGGAATTTCTCAGACAATCTGCATCGATGACGGGTCGCGCCGTAGCTGGTTTCGCCGCCCTGAACGGAATCGCATGTAGCCCAGGTGCATCAGGCGATGGCACTGAGGAGGTACGTCCGGTCGCCGGCCGGGGAGACGGCGGCTATGGCAAGCTCCGCAACGCCGGGCCCGAACTCCAACTGCCTGCCGGCTTCTCGTATCGGATGTTTGGCATGGAGGGGTCGGCCACGAGCGACGGGTATGTCACGCCAGGCCGCCACGACGGAATGGAGGCGTTCCCCGGCCCCGACGGTCTCATACGGCTCATTCGCAATCACGAGATCGAAAACAACCCGGTCCCCACCGCCGCCATGGGGGATATCGCACAAGCCTATGATCCAGGGGCAGGTGGCGGAACCATCACGCTGGACGTTCATCCGGAAACCCGCGAACTGGTTCGCGACTTCGTGAGCTTGAACGGCACGTGGCGGAATTGTGCCGGGGGAAAGACGCCATGGGGCTCCTGGTTGAGCTGTGAAGAGGCGTTCTTCGGCCAAGAGTCAGGGTTTGGGCAGGCGCACGGGTACGTGTTCGAGGTTCCGGCCGATCGGGAAGGGTGCGAGCGATCGGAGCCGATCAAGGAACTCGGCCGATTCGTGCACGAGGCCGTTGCCGTCGATCCCAGAAGCGGCATTGTGTATGAAACGGAAGACCTCTTCCAAGCGGGTTTCTACCGATTCGTACCTAACGATCCCTATCGTCCAGGATACGAAGGCGATCTTCGCGCCGGCGGGAAGCTGCAAATGCTGGCCATCGAGGGTCTGCCGCGATACGATGCGCGAAAGCAGCAACGTACCGGTCGGGAATTGCCGGTCGTATGGGTCGACATCGACGATCCCGATCCGCAGGGTGGGCCCGAAGATCGCTCGGCCATCTTCGATCAGGGAGCCGAGAAGGGTGGCGCCCGCTTCAGCCGTCTCGAGGGGTGTTTCTACGCCGACGGAAACGTGTATATCGTGGCCACCGATGGTGGTGACAAGGAATTCGGACATATCTGGCAGTACACGCCGACCGGCCCGGACACGGGCACGCTCGTGCTCATCTTCGAATCTCCAGGTCAACGCGTGTTGAATCGACCGGACAACATTTGCGTGAGTCCCAAAGGCAGTCTGATCATCTGTGAAGATGGTCATGGCGGTCAGATGCACATTCGTGGCCTCACGCCCGACGGCAAGGTCTTCGATTTGGCAAAGAACAGGACCAAGCACCACGAGATGGCTGGATGCACGTTCAGTCCTGATGGCCGGACCTTGTTCTTCAATCTGCTGGGCAATGTGGACGACGGTCAGCCCGGGATGACGTTCGCCATGTGGGGTCCGTGGGACAACGGAGCCGTGTAACTGCCGTCGATCGTAATCATCGATCGTCAATTGTCCAACGCCGACACAGTCTTGAGCAACACGTTCGCTCCTCGCGCAACCTGCAACTCGGCTGCATCTTGAGTTCCAATGTCGCACGCAACTGAGCGGATAAACGCCGCTCTCGAGGGACGGTATCACATCGAGCGAGAGCTTGGTGCAGGTGGCATGGCGACGGTATATCTTGCCGAAGATCTGAAGCATCATCGGAAGGTCGCGGTAAAAGTCCTTCGGCCGGACCTGGCAGCCACCCTCGGTCCCGAACGCTTCCTCCGGGAAATCGAGCTGGCGGCACAGCTTACACACCCGCATATCCTGCCACTGCACGATTCAGGAGAAGCGGACGGATTCCTCTTTTACGTGATGCCGTACATCAAGGGCGAGTCCCTGGCCGATAAGATCGAACGTGAGGGCGAGCTTCCGATCGCGGAAGCTGTCAGGCTACTGCGAGACGTCGTCGACGGTCTCGCGTACGCGCATGCTGAAGGTGTCGTGCATCGAGACATCAAACCCGACAACGTCTTGTTGTCGGGGCGGCACGCGGTGGTGACGGACTTCGGTATTGCGAAGGCGGTGAGCGAGGCCACCGGTCGCCAGACGCTGACCACTGCCGGAGTGGCCCTTGGAACGCCGATGTACATGGCCCCCGAGCAGGCAGTAGCAGACCCGCACATCGATCATCGTGCAGATATTTATGCCATCGGCGCGATGGCGTACGAGATGTTAACCGGGCGACCGCCGTTCATCGGTACGACGCCGCAAGCTGTCTTGGCAGCGCACGTGACGGAGACGCCAGAACCGGTAAATAAGAATCGCAAAACCATTCCGGATGCGCTCGCCACGTTGGTCATGCGATGTCTGGAGAAGAAGGCGGCGGACCGCTGGCAGAGTGCCGACGAGATACTGCCGCAACTCGAGGCTTTGGCGACGCCGAGTGGTGGTATGACGCCGACGGACACGGCGCCACTCGCAGTACCCGCTGCACCTCTTGTGGTGAGGTCGCGTGCGTACCGACCAGCGGCTGTCGTCGGAGGAATTGCAGTGCTGGCCGTGGTTGGGTGGATGCTGATTGGGCGTGGGGGGGCAGGTGCAACCTTGTTGGACGCAAACACGGTTGCGGTGTTGCCGTTTCGAGTCACGAGCGCATCGATGGCGGACTGGCGCGAAGGAATGGTCGATTATCTACACGGGAAGTTCACCGGTGAGGCGGGGCCGCGAGCCGTGGATCCGCGTTCTCTGATGAGCGCGTGGCGCTCGGCCGTGCCCGATCCGGGGAATGACCTGTCGCTCGATAGGTCACTCTCGTTGGCTGCCGGACTCGGTGCCGGACAGCTGTTGCTGGGGAGCGTCGTAGTGACCGGATCACAGACGACGATCAACGCCTCGATTCATCAAGTCCCGACGGGTGAATCCATTGCCGATGCGTCAGTTGCGGGTCCGGCGGATTCGATTCTGATACTGATTGATAGGCTGGTGGCGCAGCTACTTACTCTCGGTGCCGGAGAGAGCGACGCTCGCATTACCGGGCTGAGCGGTTCTCTCGATGCCGTCATGGAATATCTCCAGGGCCAACAGGCGTATCGACAGGGCCGATATCTTGATGCCGTGAATCACTTCTCGGCTGCCATCGAGGAAGATTCGAGTTTCGCGCTCGCGGCACTGGGTCTGGTGAAGGCTGCCGGCCCGGCGGGCAACACGAATACCGACGTCATGCTCCCTGCCCTTGACCTCAGCTGGGACCTGAGGGATCGACTTAGCCCGCGTGACCGAGCAATGGTGGTTGCGGGCAATGGACGCAATTGGCCGGGCTGGACGGTGCTTAAGGAGTCGGTTGCCGATGCGGAGCAAGCCGTCGAGTTGGCACCGGACGACGCGTACGCGTGGTCGATTCTGGGAACACAGCGCCTTCGGCTGGCAGCATATCTTGGTGATTCGGTCGGCCTCGTGCGCGCCGCCGCGGTCCTGGATTCGGCGATTGCACTCGATACCACGTCGCTTACACCGTTGGAGCCTCGATTGCAGATCGCGATTAGAGCCAACGACCGCGCGAGGATTCGGGAGCTGACCGATCGGTACGTAGCCGGGGATGCACAGAATGATTTCCGCGAGTTCATAGAATGGCGATCAGAACTTGCGCTCGGCAATGAAGAGCGGCTGATCCAAGTGCGCGAACGACTTGGCGCGACGTCCCAGGCCAGCCTGACGCAGATCGGGTACTGGACCGTGTACAACGGACTGCCGTTGGACGATTGGATTCACGCCACGGAACAGTTCGAACGGCGTGCCGTGACGGAACGCGCCAAGAACCAGGCCATGGAGCAGCGAAGGAAAATTGCCATGGTGCAGGGGCGGGTTGCCGATGCATTGGCGATCAGTGACTCGCTCATCGAGCGGGGGTTCTTCGTTGAACACCTGAACAGGGTGAAGATGTCGTTGTCGATGTTGGAGGCCGGATTCGAGTCCGCAGCGGTGGGGGCAGCGACATGGGCTAGTGACTCGTTGCCGTTCTACGAAGCCGCTGATGGAGACAGCATGACCCGACGCCCGGAAGACGAGGTCTGGGGAGCGTCGCAGACCCGCTGCCGTCGAGAACTGTGGAATCTCAGCCAGGTCGATACAACGACGGTAGCGCAAACACTCGCTCAGTTGGACTCGGTGGTGGAGACGAGAGGGTTTCCTGTGCTCTGCCCACTACTGCTTCGTGCCATGATGGCCGCAGTTCGGGGCGAGGATCTTGCCGTTGCAGTAGCGGAACTGGAGGCCTATCTGCGCACGGACTATTTTGGCCTCGCGACGACGCCGTATGTGTTGGCCAACTCAGTGGCCGCTCGCCTGCACGAGCAATCCGGCGATCTAGACGGCGCGCTCGCGGCGATTCGACGCCGAGGCGTGGGACAACCCTCACCGTCTCTCCAGGTGATGTTTCCGGCACTTCTACGCGAAGAGGGAAGGCTCGCCGCCCTGACGGGCGACACGGCAGGCGCTATCAATGCGTACCAACATTACCTGACGCTGCGCACGGATCCCGACCCCGTACTGCAACCCGATGTGGATGCGGTCCGTAGTGCGTTGGCAGCGTTGGTGGGGGAGGGCGGCAGGTGAACATTACGGCGCGAGGCGAGGAGCAACGGCGATTTTAGATTACAGATTCTAGATCACAGAGTACAGATTGATCTCAAATCTGTAATCTCTGATTTGTGATCTTGAATCGGTTTTTCGCGTTACCTTCGGGATACACAACGATCGTGTTAGGAGCACCGCATGAAACGTGTCGCACAACTGACCATCATCGCCATCACATTCACCGCGATCCCGCTCCAAGCCCAAGAAGTCACCTGGGACAACCCTGAAATCCGCGACCACATCGCCGCGATGGCGGCCCACCATCTCTGTTCGGGCATGTTCGTTGTCGGCCGCGACCTCACACGCACACCGCAGCGCGTGTTCGAGGAGGACATCGAACAATTCCCGCAATACTTCGCGTGGCAGGACGACATGGAATGGAGCGTCGACCTAGAAGAGAAGACCGCGAGCGTCTGGGGGTCGGGGTTCGAGAAGCGAACCGCCGAATACAACGGTGACCAGGGATGCACGATCCTCCCGCTCGGCATGGATGATGTGTTGTTCACACCCACCGCGGTCGAGCGGAATATTCCGGATCCCACCACGACCCCGTGGCCGACGGGAGATGTCGGTGCCTACGGCCGTTTCGAAGAGGTCGATCCCATCAAGCTTGCGGCCGCATTCGAGTGGATGATGGATCAGACGGAGAACAACACGCGAGCAGTGGTCGTTGCCTATCGCGGACAGATCATCGGGGAGCGGTACGCTCCTGGGTGGACCAAGAACACGCCCCAGATCTCGTGGTCGCAAGGAAAGAGCATAGCCTCGGCGCTCACGGGCATACTCGTGCAGCAGGGCGAGTTCGGGCTGGACGACAAGGCGCCGGTTCCCGAGTGGCACGGTGAAGGAGATCCGCGCAATGCGATCAAGGTGAAGCATCTGCTGCGTATGAGTTCCGGCCTGGATTTCATCAACAACAGCATCGGTCGGCCCGAATCCTGGTTCAACACCAATGAACACTTCCGGATCTACTTCGACGGCATCAACGTGTTCGAGCATGCGATCGATCAGCCCATGGACCAGGAGCCGGATGCTGAGTTCCGGTACCGAAACAGTGATCCGCTGTCTCTCTCCCGGATCGCGCGGACGACAGTGGAGGGCAGAGGAGATGACTGGCTGACATTCCCGCAGCGAGCCTTGTTCGATCGGATCGGAGCGCGGAACTATCTGCTGGAACCGGACGCATGGGGCAACTTCATCATCAGTGGTTATGACTATGGATCGGCCCACGACTGGATCCGGTTCGGTCTGCTGCACCTGTGGGACGGTGTGTGGGAAGGCGAGCGCATCCTACCGGAGGGATGGGTCGACTTCATTTCATCGCCGGCGCCGGGTGCACGCGATCAGGAGTATGGCGGTTTGTTCTGGCTCAATCTCAATGACAGTTACGATCGACTTCCGTCCGACGCGTATAGTGCGAGAGGATTCATGGGGCAAACGACGATGATCATTCCGTCACGAGATATGGTGGTGGTACGC
>SMVA01332125.1_pt1 | contig 11643 bp, 9 predicted proteins | sample 2456451 | NCBI WGS metagenome assembly SMVA01 (sample SAMN11095933, study PRJNA526329) | marine sediment metagenome | biome: Marine sediment; feature: Surficial sediment; material: Deep marine sediment; isolation source: Hadal surficial sediment | place: Pacific Ocean | collected 2014-05 | depth 0-1...
CCAAACGCCAGGCCTAAACCCCAAAGTCCTTATTTTCAGCTCGCCGCGCCGCGCATGCCGCCGGTCATCTGGTGCGCAACCAAGCGGGCGTAGAGGCCGCCGCGCGCGACCAATTCGGCATGCGTGCCGCTTTCGATCACCCGGCCCTCGTCGAGCACCACGATAATGTCGGCATTGCGCACGGTGGAGAGCCGGTGTGCGATGACCACGGTGGTGCGGTCATGCATCAGATCCTCGAGCGCCCGGCGGACCAGCATTTCGCTGACCGCATCGAGATGGGAGGTCGCCTCGTCCAGGATCAAGATTGGCGCGTCCTTGAGGAAGGCGCGGGCAATGGCGACGCGCTGACGCTGGCCGCCGGACAGCCGCATGCCGCGCTCTCCGACCGGGGTGTCCAGGCCTTCGGGCAGGCTTTCCACAAACTCGGCCAGCGCCGCGCGCGCGACTGCCGCCTGCACCTCGGCCGCAGGCGCCCCGGGCCGCGCGATCAGAATGTTGTCGCGCAGGCTTTCATTGAACAGATAGGTATCCTGGGCGACCAGCGCGATGGAACCGCGCAGCTCCTGGAGCTTGAAGTTCCGTAGATCCTCGCCGTCCATGCGGACCGTGCCGGTGTCCGGATCCCAGAACCGCATCATCAACTGGGCCAAGGTGGTCTTGCCGGCGCCCGAGGGCCCGACCAGGGCGATCGTGCCGCCCGCCGGCACCGAGAACGAGACCCCGGACAGCGCCGGGCGGTTGGCGCCGAAGTAGCTGTAGCCGACCGCCTCGACCTCGATCGCCGCCCCTCCGCTGCGCGCGGCGGGGGATGAGGCCGGCGCCACGCCGGGGCCGTCTTCGACCGCGACCGGCTCATTATGGACCGCATAGACCCGCCGGGTCGCGCCCAGGGTCTCGGCCAGTTGGCGGCCGACATTGGCGATTTCGGAAACCGGCAGGAACGCGGACATGGCGAGCAGGGTCAGCAGCGGTAGCGTGCCGCTATCGAGCTGGCCGGCTGCGACCAACTGCGTGCCGGCGACGATCACCGCGAGCCCGCCCAGGCCGGTCGCCATCTCCAGGGTCGCGGTCTGGATGGTCAGGTCGCTGAAGAACGGCAGGCGCAGGCGATGACAGGCCATGATCCGCGTGACGAATTCTGCGCCGCGGCGCTCGGCCTGCTGGAAGGCGAGGATTTCGGCCAGGCCCTGGATGGTATCGACGGCATGGGCGTTGAGTTCGGCCAGCGCCTCGCGCGCCCGCGCGCCCAGGCGGTCGATGCGCCGGCGCATGAAAAACGGCGCCAGCGCCGTCACCGCCAGGAACGGCGCGAGCGCGAGCGCCGTGGTCCAGCCATAGACCATCAGGGTCGCCAGCACTGCGCCCGGGATCAGGACTGCGACGAATGCGGGGGCTACGGTGTGGGCGAAGAAATATTCGATCTTCTCCACATCCTGGGTCGCCAAGGCCATGAGATCGCCGGTGCGCCGGCGCAGCAGGTAGGCCGGGGCCAGCTTGACCAGTTTATCGAACAGCGCGACCCGCATCTCGGCCAGCAGCCGGAACGCCATGTCGTGGGCGATCCAGGATTCGAGCCAGTGCAGAATTCCGGCCAGCGGCGCCACCACGGCGAGCCCGATCAGCAGCCCGCCGAAAGGCGCGTCCGCCTTGACCGCGGCGACCACCAGGGCGGACAGCACGCCGACGCCGATGAGCGCACAGACCCGTATCACGCCGAGCAGGAAGGTCAGGGTCAGCTTGCCCTTCCAGGGCGCCATCAAGCCCATGAGGATGGCGAAGGTCCGGCCCCAGCTCAGCCCCTCGGCGCGCAGAATGGCGTCGGTCGGCTCCAACTGTGTGCCGTGATCCAGGCCCGGCAGGTCCGCAACCGCAGTCTCTCCGGAATCGCCAGCCGCAGCCGGGCCGGCTGTGAGCCGCGCCAGGTCTGCGGGCGCCACGTCGCGAGCCTGCTCGGCCATCAGGCGGTGGTAGGCGCCGCCCTTGGCCATCAACGAACCGTGGCTGCCGGTCTCGGCGATGCGGCCGTCTTCGATCACCAGGATACGGTCGGCGCCGATGACGCTGGACAGGCGGTGAGCGAAAATCAACGTGGTGCGCCCCTGCATCAGCCGGTCGAGCGCCTTTTGGATCACCGCCTCGTTGGCGGCATCGACCGCGGAGAGCGCCTCGTCGAGCACCAGGATCGGGGCATCGCGCAGCAGCGCACGGGCGATGGCGATGCGCTGGCGCTGGCCGCCGGAGAGGCGGATGCCGCGCTCGCCGATCACGGTGCGGTAACCCTGGGGCAAGCGGGAGATGAAGTCGTAGGCGTTGGCGGCGCGCACCGCGGTCTCGATCTCGTCCCAACTGGCCTCGGGCTTGCCGAGGCGCAGGTTGTCTTCGACCGTGCCGTGGAACAGGTAGGTGTCCTGACTGACCACGGCGAGCTGGTCGCGCAGACCCGCGAGACTGAGGCCGCGCAGGTCGCGCCCGCCGATCGTCACCCGGCCTTCCTGGGGGTCGTAGAGCCGCAGCAGCAGGCGCAGGATGGTCGACTTGCCGGCGCCGGAGGACCCGACGATCCCGACCCGCTCGCCGGCCGCGACCGCGAAGCTGAGGCCTTGGTGGGCCGGCTTACGGGTGGCGGGATAGCTGAAGCACACGTCCTCGAAGGCGACCGAGGGCGCAAGGTCGCTCGCTGCGCTGTCATCTTCCGCGTCATCGCGAATGAGCGGCTCCGCGCCGAGGATCGCCAAGATCTTCTCGGCCGCCGACTGACCGAGCATGCCGTCGTGCAGCAGCATGCGCAGCTCGCGCAAGGGCCGGAATACTTCGATGCCCATCATCAGGACGATCAGCAACACCTCGAGGCTCATGGCGCCTTCGGTCACCCGGTAGGCGCCGAACCCCAGGGTCGCGGCGGCGCCCACGGCGATGCCGGTGTCGGTAATGCCGCGCGACAGCGAGTTGGTCGCCAGCACCCACATGGTGCTGCGAAACACTTCGTGAGCGCGCTCGGCGAGCAGGCGCGCGCGGGCCTTGCTCTGCCCGAAGGCTTTGAGCGTCGCCAGCCCCTGGACCGAATCCAGGAATTCGGCGGCGAAGGCGCCGTAGGCGCGGCCGCGCGCCATGGCCGCGGCGCTGTCCCAGGCATGGAAGGCCGCCGGCGCCACCAGAGTAATCAGCGCAAAGGCCACCAGGATCGCCGCCACCGGCACATCGAGCAGGGCCACGAAGGCGAAGATTCCCAGCGGCAACAGCGCCGCGACGATCACCTGGGGCAGGTATTGGCCAAAATAGGTTTCGAGTTGCTCGACCCCGTCGATCGCCGAGGCGATGATGTCGCCGGTGCGCTCGAGCCCGAAATGCGCCGGCCCCAGATCGATTATCTTGTCGTAAAGGCGCTTGCGAATTTCGAGCTGTACCAGGGCCGCGGTTTTGTGGGCGAGCATGTTGCGCCAGTACTCGAGGCCGCCGCGCAGCACCATGACGCCGGCGATCAGCGCGAACGGCAGGGCCAGGTCCTCGACGTTGGCGCCCCGAAAAACCTTGGCCAGCAGCCAGCCGAGCAACGCCAGGCGCGCGACGCCGACCGCCGCCGAGATCAGCGCGATCAGCACCGCGCCGGCGATGCGCCAGCGCAGGCCCTCGGTGAATTTCCAAAGACGCCTATCGAGATACATGCCGCGGACTATATCCGCTGCCGCTATTCGGCGCACGGCCAATGCCTCGGTCAAGACCGGTTCGCGCAGGTGGCCCGACAGCCCGTGCGCGATTTTGCGGAAGGCGGAAGAGAATACCGTAGGTCACGATCGGGTAGAGGATGCCGGCGGCGATGCAGACCTCGTAGACCGCGAAGCTGCGCGCCACGATGATGCGCGCGTTCCCGGTCAGGTCCAAGAGCGTGATGATGCTGACCGGGGATGTCGCCTGAAACAGAAACACCGTCCCGAATTGCCTCCGGCCTTTCTTAGGAGAAAGAAAACGCCGCCGCCCCTAGAATTCGATCGTTTCGAATTGAACCAATCTGAAATGATCGCACTCTAAGCCAAAAGTTCTCGATATCAGCGCAGCATGCCGAGCGTAATCATGTCGATGATCAATTTGATCACGACGTCGAGCACCACGAATCCAACCGCGCCCGCGGCGGTCACGGCAAGCGCCGTGCGGGTCACGAACCACTGGTAGAACAGAATGACAAACAAGACGATCCAATACAGCAGCGTGCCGCTGCCCCCGGGCAAGATGCCGGATGCGATCAACCCGAAGGACAACAGGAGCACCGCCATTTGGATTACCTGGGCCCAGTTGAAGGCGACGATATAGCCGATAAAGGCCTCGCGCTTGCCGATCGCCTCGCAAATCTGGTGCGCCACAACCGGGAAGGCGACCCAGCCCAGCAAGTAGGCGACGGCCTCGACCAGGATCAGGCGCAGCGCGCCGGCCTCAAGCTCGAACTGAGCGAGCTCGTAGTTGAGGATGATGGCGAAGCCCGGCGCCACGATGAGCGCGGCGAAGAACGACTTCCAGAATCCTGCCGGCGTGCGCTCGAAGTAGCTCATGGCGCCCGCATCCCGGCGCGCCAGGCGCCAGGCGCCGTAGAGGCCGTAGACGATTTCCCGGTAGCTCGGCATTATTCCTCGAAGTAGGTTTCGAGCGCGGCCTTGTATACTGCCTCCAGCCCGCGCAGGTCGTCCAGACCGACATGTTCGTCGATCTTGTGGGCGGTGGCATTGAACAAGCCCAGCTCGGCGATCGGGCAGTAGTCCTTGATGAACCGGGCGTCGGAAGTGCCGCCAGTGGTGCCGAGTTCGGGAGTCCGGCCCAAAGCCGTCTCCACCGCGCGGCACAGCAAATCGCTGAGCGGCCCCGGTGGGCACAGGAAGGACTCGCCCGAAACCCGGACCGCGAACTCATAGCGGGCGCCGTTCTTCCCATTGGGGGCGGCTTCGATCGCCGCGTCGAAATGGCGGCGCAGCCAGGCCTCGATCGCGACGCTGTCGTGGGCGTCGTTAAAGCGAACATTGAGCGCGGCCCGGGCTTCGGCCGGGATCACATTGCTGACCTTGTTGCCCACATCGATGGTGGTGATCTGCAGGCCCGAGGGTGGGAAGTGGGCGGTGCCCGCATCCAAGGGATCGGAGGCAACGGCGTCGAGCATGCGCACCAGGTGGTGCAGCGGATTGTCGGCCAATTGCGGATAGGCGGTGTGGCCCTGGGTCCCACGGACGGTGAGCCGGCCGTTCAGGCTGCCGCGGCGGCCGATCTTGATCATGTCGGCGAGTTTCTCGTTGCTGGTCGGCTCGCCGACCAGGCAGGCGTCCAGAACTTCGCCGCGCTCGGCCAGCCAGGTCAGCATCTTGCGCGTGCCGTTGATCGCCTCGGCCTCCTCGTCCCCGGTGATGAGCAGGCTGATCGAGCCGCCGAAATCGCCGCCCCGGCCTTCGATAAGGCGCGCCACCGCGGCCACGAAGCAGGCGATGGCGCCTTTCATATCGACGGCGCCGCGGCCGTAGAGCACGCCGTCCACGACCTCCGCCCCGAAGGGATCGACGCGCCAGGCCATGGCATCGCCGACCGGCACCACGTCGGTGTGGCCGGCAAAGCAAAAATTACGGCCGCCGGTCCCCAGGCGCGCAAAAAGATTATCGACCTCGGCCGTGCCGGGCTCGGAGAACGGCAGCCGGTGGCAGGTGAAGCCGAGCCCGCCCAGCACCTCCTCGAGCACGTCGAGCGCGCCACCCTCTGCCGGCGTCACGCTGGGGCAGCGGATCAGCCGCCGGGCCAAGTCGAGAGCGTCGGGAGAGCTGTTATCGGGCGCAGGGCCGGCGTTGGGGGGCATGGCGGCGCTCAATCTCGCAGCAGTTCGTTGATCGAGGTTTTGGAACGGGTCTGCGCATCGACCCGCTTGACGATCACCGCGCAGTAGAGGCTCGGCCCGGGGCTGCCATCGGGCAGTGGCTTGCCTGGCAGGTTGCCCGGCACCACCACCGAATAGGCCGGCACGCGGCCGATGAAAATCTCGCCCGTGGCGCGGTCGATAATCTTGGTCGAAGCACCGATGAAGACGCCCATGGAAATCACCGCGCCCTCTTCCACCACCACCCCTTCGGCAACTTCCGAGCGGGCGCCGATGAAGCAGTTGTCCTCGATGATGACCGGCCCGGCCTGAAGCGGTTCGAGCACGCCGCCGATCCCGGTGCCGCCGGAGATGTGACAGTTCTTGCCGATCTGAGCGCAGGAGCCGACCGTTGCCCAGGTATCGATCATGGTGCCGCTATCGACATAGGCGCCGACGTTGACGAAACAGGGCATGAGCACGACGCCCGGGCCGATGTAGGCCGAGTGGCGCACCGTGCAGTTCGGCACGGCGCGGAAACCCGCGGCCTTGAACCGGTTCTCGCCCCAGCCGGCGAACTTGGATTCGACCTTGTCCCACCACGGCGAATTCTTGCCCGGCCCACCGGCGACCGTGACCGTGTCCCGGAGCCGAAACGACAACAGCACCGCCTTCTTGAGCCACTGATTGACCCGCCAGCTGCCGTCCCGCTTCTCGGCGACCCGTAAGTCCCCGGAATCGAGTCCGTCGAGGGCGGCCTCGACGGCGTCGTGAATCTCACCGGCGGAGGTCGGGGAGATCCGATCGCGGTCCTCCCAGGCGGCATCGACGATTTTTTGCAATGTGTCGGTAGTCATGGATATCCCTGATAATTTTGTGGGTTAGGGGCGGCCCGGCAAGGCTGCGGGCAAGATGCGGGAAGCGGCTGGCGCCTGTCAACGCTCCCCGGACCGATAGGCCCGGAACCACCGGGTTCGTTAACGTTTGGGCCGGGGGGGCAGTACCAAAGGTTTTTGGTTATGACCTTTGATATTAATCGAGAGTTAAGTACGACAGGAGTACTTTTGGGTGGGAAATTGGCAGCAATCGACGGGGTGGTTTCAGGATCGACATGGCTAGGCTTCCCGCCACCAAAGCCTCCAAGGCAGACTACGAACGTGCCGTCGGGAAGGCGCTCGACCTCGGCCTGTTCGCAGCCGGCGGCTCCTTCGAGCGCTTCCCCGGCGCGGTGCTCCTGGCTGGCCAGAACGGCATCGTGCTGGCAGCCAATCCAGCCGCAGAATCGGTCGTGACCCTGCTCGAGACCGATGGTTGCGAAGAACTCCGGGTCGCGATCGCCGCGGCCTTGGCCGGCCGCGCCGCTCAGGTAAATCCGCTGCTGCTGGCGCCCGCCGAAGGGGCCAAGGGCACCGGCCAGGCCTTCGACATGGCGATCCTGCCTCGGGGCGAAGGCGCGGCGGCGCTGCTGCTCGGCCGCGATATTACCCTGGAGCGCAGCCTGCGCGCGGCGCTGATCGAGTCCCGGCAACGCTACAAGGATCTGGTCGATGCGGCTTGCGACTTCGCATGGGAAACCGACCGCGAAGGAAATTTCACCTTCGTTTCGACCCAAGGCACGCTCGGCTATAGGGCCGCCGAGTTGGTCGGTGCGCCAGCCCAATACCTGCAGATCGAACAGGGCCAGGCACAGGACTCGCCCTTCGCCACCCAGGTACCGTTGCGCGATGTCGAAATCTGGTTGCGCGCCGCCGACGGCGAGCCGGCCTGTGTGCTCGCAACGGCCTTGCCCTTGACCGACCGGAACGGCGCCTGGTGCGGCGCCCGCGGCCTGTGCCGCAACATCACCGCCGAGCGCAGTCACGCCGCGGAATTGGCCGGAGACAGGCACCGCGAGCGCCTGCTGTCCTATATCCTCGGCATCGTACGCGACGAGATGGAGCCGGCGCGCATGTTCACCGCCGCCGCGGGTGCGCTGGTGCCGGCCTTGCCGGCCGCGGGCGCCTGCATCTACCGGCCCGACCAAGAAGGCGCGTTGATCTGTGCGGCTCAGGCCGGCGAACTGCCGCCGCCGGAGCTTCTCGACCCGGTGCTGAAAAAAATCTCGGAACCGGGCCGCGAGGAGGAAATGGAGATTTCCGAGGATTGCGGCACGCTGTTGGCCAAGTCGACCCGCTTCACAGGCGACAGCCGCGGTGTCCTTTGCGTGTGGCGCACCGGCCGGACGGACTCCTGGAGTCAGGCCGACCGCTACCTGCTGGGTGAGATCGCGGGCCAGATCGGCTTGGCCGGCCAGCAATTGGCGCGGCAGGAGGAACTCGAGGAGCTTTCCTCCACCGACGACCTGACCGGCCTGCTCAACCGGCGCAGCTTCATCGAGGAGCTCCAGAACCGCTACACTCAGCGGCCCGACCGGCGTGGCGGCGCGGCGTTGTTCATTATCGATCTGGACAACTTCAAGCAGGTCAACGACCGCCACGGCCATCAGCAGGGCGACCTGGCCTTGGTCGCGTTGTCGCGCATTCTGCGCGAACAGACCCGCGGCCGCGATCTGGTCGCACGGCTGGGCGGGGACGAGTTCGCACTGTTCATCGAGGACATCACCCCAGCAGCGGCCGAGCATAAGGGCAACGAGCTGCTGCGCGCCGGTGCCGAGCTGGAAGCCTACTCCGGCGGCCCCGATGCGCCGCTCGGCTTTTCCATTGGTATCGCGGCCTGCGACGCCGATGGCCAGGAAAGCCTCGACAGCCTGATCGATCGGGCCGATCGGGCAATGTACCGGGTCAAGCGCCGTGGCAAGGGCGGTCTCGATCTCTCGATCCTGCCGGTGGTTCCCGGCGCGGAAATGGTGACCAAGGTATGATGAAGGTGATGAAGCAAGAGGCGGCTGCGCCGGATCTTGCGCTCTCCTACGATGAGTCCAAGCGCTTGGCGCGTGACGACGACCCGGCAGTGCGCGTTCACTTGGCGGGCCGTGAGGACCTTCAGCCGGAGGTCCTCTACTTCCTGGCCGATGACAATTCCGTCGAGGTGCGCAACCGCATCGCCGCCAATATCAGCACGCCGCGGCAGGCCGATCTGGTCCTGGCGCGCGATCGCGACGAGGCGGTGCGCGAGACGCTGGCACGAAAGATCGAAGTGCTGCTTCCCGAACTCGACGCCGGCGAGCAAGCCCAAGCATACAAGTATCTGGTCGAGGTGATCGAGATCCTGGCCCAGGATCAGGTCGATCGGGTGCGCCAGATCGTCGCCGAGACCCTCAAGGAGGTCGCCTCGGCGCCCAGCGACGTGATCCAGCGCTTGGCGCGCGACGCCGCGGATGTGGTCGCCTGTCCGGTGCTCGAGTTTTCGCCGCTGCTCAGCGATTTGGACCTTCTGGAGATCATTGAGCGCGGCGGGGATTCGGGCCGCCTGACTGCGATCTCCCGGCGCCATGGGGTGGGCGAGCAGGTCGCCGACGCGATCGTCGCCACCCAGAACGAGGGCGCCATCACCGCGCTGCTCGACAACGGCAGCGCCCAAATTCGCGAAGAGGCCCTGGACGGCCTGGTCGCGGCCGCGCTCGAGGTCAGCGTTTGGCAGGAACCCCTGGTGCGGCGGCCACGGTTGCCCTCCTCGGCGGCGCGCAAGCTGGCCGGATTCGTCGCCTCCTCGCTGCTCGATCTGCTCAATGCTCGTAACGACCTGGATCGGGAGACCGCCAGACTGGTGGCCCGCGAGGTCGAACGGCGGATCGAAAACGAGGCGGCGGAAACCGCAGAGAAAGGCAGCGAGACCGCCAATGCCGAAGGCGAGACCGATAAAACCCGTGCCAGGCGGATGTTCGAGGCCGGCGAGTTGGATGACCGGGCGCTGATGCAGGCGCTCAACGGCGGCGACCGCGGCCTGGTGCGTCACGGGGTCGCGCTGCGCGCCGATCTGCCGCTGTCGCTCATCGACCACGTCCTCGCCGCCCACAGCGCCAAGGGCGTGACCGCGTTGGCCTGGAAGGCCGGCTGCTCCATGCGCTTCGCCAGCCAACTGCAACTGCGCCTCGGCGGCATCGCGCCCAATCAAGTGCTCAACCCGCGCGGCGGCAACGACTACCCGCTCAGCCCCGAAGAAATGGACTGGCAGCTCGACTTTTTCCAAAGCCTGGCCGGCTAAAAACAAACCGTGAATTAAAGGGGACTGACCCCTATATTCCACGGGTTATCTTTATATTCCAAATAGTTATCAGACGCGTCTTTATTTTTCCTTGACTGCGAAGTAGTCGCGCAGGGTCTGTGCCGTTGCTTTGGTGACGTAGTAGACGCCGTTGATGATGTCGCTATGGGATTTGTCCCACTTGGTCGCCTCGAAGTCCCAACCGATCAGGTGTATGCGCTTTTCCGGATCGTCGAGCAGGCGGCGCAGGCGTCGGCTGAGCACGGCCTGGAAATGGGACAGCACGCGCATGTCCTTGTCGTCGGTCGCCTTCAGGAGCTCGCGCTGGGTGACCCGCCCGCCCTTGCGGGCAAACAACTTGAGGCGCGCGCGGTGCGGTTCGGAGAGGCCGTGCAGCAAGCGCACCGCCAGGTCGGGCGAGAGATCCGTAGGCTGGCGCCACAGCAGCTTGCTTTGCCTCTTCGCCAGCTCGGTCCCCCCCAACCCTTTGCCGGCGAAGGCCTCGATCAATTCTTTTTGGGTTTCGGCGGAAAGCCGCCGGAAGTCCGACTGCTCGATGACGATGCGCATGGCCATCCTCCCGAATCGCGGTGCCCGTCTCCGACGACGGCGCGGGTCGATTTAAATGGGTCGCACAATTTACCGGGCCGCACAGTCTGGTGGTCCCGAGTATAGCCGATATCCGATTTGCAGCGAGTCATTTGGTTTAGGAAGCCGCTCCCGAGCCGGATTAGGGTCGGTTGGGGGCCGGCTCAGTCGGTGAGCGCAAGCGGCGAGAATCGGGTATCGCGGTCGTAGGCGTCCTTGCCCTCGCGGCGCTTGAGATATCCCACGACCGCGTAGGTCAGCGGTGTGGCGGCGGCTTCGTAGGCCGATTTGACCAGCCACTGGGTCACGATCGCGGTGGTCAGCGCGCCCAGGGGAATCACGCCGCCAAATGCCAGCGTGATGAAGATCAGGGAATCCAGGCCCTGGCCAACCAGGGTCGAGCCGATGGTGCGCGCCCACAGAAATCGCCCTTGGGTCGCGACCTTCATCTTGGCGAGCACGACGGCGTTGGCGAACTCACCGACCAAATAGGCCAGGAACGAGGCCCCGAGAATGCGCGGCGTGGCCCCGAGGATTTTCTCGTAAGCCGCCTGACCGTCCCAGAACGAGGCCGCCGGCAGCACCAAGCCGAACCAGATCGTGGCGACCACGATCAGGTTACAGAGAAAGCCTAGCCAGATGACGCGCCGGGTCTCGCGATAGCCGTAGACCTCGGTCAGCACGTCGCCGAGAATGTAGCTGACCGGAAAAATCACGATGGCGGCGGGCAGCAATAGATCGAACACCGAGATCAGCTTGACCGCGGTGATGTTGGCGGCGATCAGGCAAGTAATGAACAGCGCGACCAGCGTGATAAAGCGGAACGAATACGTCATGAGCCTCGTCGGGGTAGATTCCTGTGACCGGACCTAGGTAATAGGCGGTGAGGCCCGGAGGCTCAACCTCGATTTGTGGCAGAAAACAGGACGAAGAAGTGCCGCCGCCGGCCGCCAGCGAAAAATTTGCGTAACGCGTTCATGGCGTTTATGTAAGGTCAGCGCGGCCGGAAGCTGCGGGATATTTTCGATAGGCGGGGCGATGACTCTTTTGATTACCGGCGGTGGCGGCTTCGTTATGAGCCATTTGGCGCGAAC
>SMVA01421423.1_pt1 | contig 11641 bp, 9 predicted proteins | sample 2456451 | NCBI WGS metagenome assembly SMVA01 (sample SAMN11095933, study PRJNA526329) | marine sediment metagenome | biome: Marine sediment; feature: Surficial sediment; material: Deep marine sediment; isolation source: Hadal surficial sediment | place: Pacific Ocean | collected 2014-05 | depth 0-1...
ACTATAGGCGCTCAATAATGATAGCGATACCCTGGCCCACGCCGATACACATGGTGCAAAGTGCGTAACGACCTTGTGTACGCTGCAATTGATAAAGCGCGGTTGTTACCAGGCGGGCGCCACTCATGCCCAGCGGATGGCCGAGTGCAATGGCGCCGCCGTTGGGATTGACGTGTTCAGCATCATCCGCTAAACCAAGCAAACGTATGCAAGCCAGGGACTGTGCTGCAAATGCCTCGTTCAATTCGATCACATCCATTTGATCAAGTGTCAGTCCAGCCAACTTGAGTGCCTTATTACTGGCATCAACGGGACCGATACCCATGATGCGGGGTGCGACACCGGCGGTTGCCATGGCAACGACCCGGGCTTTGGGTTGTAAACCGTATTGTTTGGCGGCATATGCTGACGCCAGCAACAAGGCACAGGCGCCGTCGTTGATACCGCTGGCGTTGCCTGCGGTAACGGTACCGTTTTCACGGAATGGTGTCGGCAGTTTGGCCATGCCTTCCAGCGTGCTGCCCGCACGAGGATGTTCATCCTGGGTAAATATCAGCGCATCTTGTTTGCGGCGTGGAACGCTGACAGGGATTATCTCTTCGGCGAAAACACCGGCTTGCCAGGCTTCCTCAGTTTTCAGCTGGCTGGATAATGCGAATGCATCCTGGTCCTGCCGACTGATGTTGAATTCTTCGGCAACGTTTTCTGCGGTTTCCGGCATCGAATCTACGCCGTACTGTGCTTTCATCGCGCGGTTAACAAAGCGCCAGCCCATGGTTGTATCGTACATTTCCGCCTGGCGACTAAACGCCGCGTTGGCTTTGGGCATCACAAAAGGTGCGCGGCTCATGGATTCAACTCCGCCGGCAATCATCAATTGCGCTTCTCCAGCGCGTATTGTCCGCGCCGCACTACCCACCGCGTCCATGCCTGAGCCACATAAGCGGTTAAGCGTAACGGCGGGTACGGTTTCGGGCAGGCCGGCCAACAATCCGCTCATGCGGGCTACATTGCGGTTGTCTTCACCTGCCTGGTTGGCACAGCCGTAGTACAGGTCGTCTACTTTGGACCAATCCACGGCCGGGTTTCTCTCCATCAGGGCCTTGATCGGGATCGCACCCAGATCGTCCGTGCGGATGGTCGACAGGCTACCGCCGTAACGGCCGATCGGCGTGCGGATGGCGTCGCAGATATAAGCATTTCGCATTGCGGGCAGGTCTTTATGCATCGGTTTAAACACCCTTGAATACGGGCGGTCGTTTTTCCATAAAGGCGGCCACGCCCTCACGGTAATCGTCGCTTTGCCCCAGTTCCTGCATCGCTTCTTTTTCCAACTCGGTCTGTTCAAACAGGGTATTGGTACTGGAGTCGTTCAACAATTGCTTGATCAGACCGAGCGCGCGTGTCGGCTGGGTGGCAAAATACCGTGCCATGGTTTGCGCCTCCTCAGCCAGCGCATCATCGTCGACGCACTTCCAGATCAGACCCCATTCTGCTGCGGTTTCAGCCGGCAGGCGGTCGCCAAGCATCGCCAGACCTTTGGCCCGTGCAAGACCCACTGTGCGGGGCAGGATCCATGTGCCACCTGAATCCGGAACCAGCCCGATTTTGCAAAACAGCTGGATGAAACTGGCAGATCGTGCAGCCAGTACGATGTCACACGCCAATGCTATGCTTGAACCGGCACCGGCCGCCACACCATTGACCGCGCAAATGACAGGTTTGGGCAGGCTCGTGATGCTGCGGATTAGCGGGTTGTAATTTTTCTCTACCGATTCACCCAGGTCAGGCGCGCCGCCATCGGTCGTCACCGCCCGGTCGCCCAGATCCTGACCGGCGCAAAATCCGCGACCCGCGCCGGTAATAACCAGGCAGCGAATGCTGTTGTCCTCGTGGACCTGCTGCATGGCTTCACGGACTTCAGCGTGCATTTCCATGGTGAAACTGTTGAGTGACTTGGGTCGGTTGAGCGTCAGTGTGGCGACGCCGCCGTCAATACTGAATTCGATAGTGTTAAAAGCCATGATGTTTCCAGGGTGATTTGCCAGGGGGTGTTCTCATAGTGCAAGGATACAAAACGGCACTATGAATTGGTAGGCTCGTGTTTAGCATGTATCATGCCGTCATCCCCCGTTAACAGGTTTTGTAACAGATGACCGTCTACAGTCTCGAAGGAATTACCCCGGTCGTACACCCGCAGGCATACGTGCATGAAACGGCTGTGTTGATCGGTGACGTGATTATCGGTGCAGGCTGTTACATCGGACCCAATGCTTCATTACGCGGTGATTTTGGCCGCATCATCGTTGCAGCGGGTGCCAACGTCCAGGATACCTGTGTCATGCATACGTTCCCGGGAAAGGACTGCATTATTGAGCGTGATGGTCATATTGGTCACGGAGCAGTGCTGCATGGCTGCCGTATCGGTGTGAATGCGATGGTCGGCATGAATGCGGTGATCATGGATGATGCTGTGATCGGCGAATCTTCTATCGTTGCTGCTACCGCCTTTGTTGCGGCAAAATTTACCTGCCCGCCGCGCAGCCTGGTGATGGGTACACCGGCAAAGGTAAAACGCGAGCTTTCAGAGCAGGAAATCGAGTGGAAATCACAGGGTACCCGCGAGTACCAGGAATTGGCTGAACGCTGTCATGCTTCGTTAATCAGGACCGATGCCCTAACCGAGGTGGAGACCGATCGTCGGCGAATAGATGTCGATCATTATGAGTTCAAACCAAGAGAAACCTGACCCGATTGGCTTACTTATCGATTTCAGCTCGTTCAACCAGCGTCAGGATGTCGTAAACGGCCACGGTTTCATGCCTTTGATTGGTAACCTCAACATCCCACTTGACCACACCGGTGGCCTTTTCTTCATCGGGGCGTTTTACCTTCCAGACCTTTTCCTTGACGGTCAATCTGACCTGGATGGTGTCACCAATTCCGACCGGTTCAACAAAGCGCAGATTGTCCAGACCATAGTTGGCCAGCACCGGTCCCGGTGCCGGGTCGACGAACATTCCGGCGGCGGCAGAAATAATGAAGTAGCCGTGCGCGACACGTTTTTTAAACAGGGAATCTGCAGCCGCTATTTCATCAAAGTGGGCGTAGAAATGATCGCCGGAGATACAACCGAAATTAACGATATCTGCTTCGGTGACCGTGCGGCGGTGGGTGATCAGCGATTCGCCGATTTCCAGTTCGTCAAAGGTCTTTCTGAACGGATGAATCGGGCCGATTTTGGGTGTGGCGCCCACCGTGAACTGCCGCGTAATCGCGGTTAGCATATCCGGCGACCCCTGGATCGCTGTGCGTTGCATATAGTGCTTGATTGCACGAACGCCACCCAGTTCCTCACCACCACCGGCACGACCGGGGCCGCCATGGACCAGCGGCGCCAAAGGCGAACCATGGCCGGTGGATTCTTTCGCACATTCGCTGTTCAAGACCAGTATCCGGCCGTGCCATGCGGCGGTGCCCAGTACAATCCTGGCCGCCTCATCCTGATCCGCAGTGACCAAAGAGCCGACCAGGCTGCCTCGACCCATGCGGGCCAGTTCAATCGCTTCGTCTTCATTGCTATACGGCATGATGGTGCTGACCGGACCAAAGGCCTCGACAGAATGTGCCGAGTCCGTGGCAAATGGCTTAGCGCAATACAGAAGTGTAGAGGGGAAAAACGCGCCTTTGTCCGGGTCTGCACCGACCACGTCAAATTCACGCTGGCCGCCGTGTACGATTTCACAGTCATCGGCCAGTTTTCCGACAGCGTCCCAGACATCATCGACCTGATCCGTGCCGACCAGCGAGCCCATGCGAACACCATCGGCGGACGGATCACCAAGCGGTGTTTTGTCCAGACGGGCTTTGAGCGCTTCTATAACGGCCTCGACGTGAGCCTGCGGCACGATGGCGCGGCGGATAGCCGTGCACTTCTGACCTGCCTTGACCGTTACTTCCTGCGCTACCCCTTTGATAAACAGCTCGAACTCCGCTGTTCCCGGTGCGGCTTTGGCGCCCAGGATGGAACAATTCAGTGAATCGGCTTCCATATTGAATGGAATGCTGTTGGCGACAATATTGGCGTGGCATTTGAGCATCCGTCCGGTCGAGGCCGAGCCGGTGAACGTAACGCTGTCCTGCTCGTTCAGGTGATCAAATATGTCGCCGGTTCGGCCACAAATCAGTTGCAGGGATCCTTCCGGCAAAATGCCTGAAGCGATGATCTCCCTGACCATGGCCTCGGTCAGGTAGCATGACACCGTGGCTGGTTTGACAATCACCGGTACACCGGCGATCAGGCTCGGGGCAATTTTTTCCAGCATGCCCCAGCATGGAAAATTGAAGGCATTGATATGCAGCGAGACACCATGTTTAGGGGTCAGAATGTGGCGGCCGACAAATGTGCCCTGGGCAGACAGGGTTTCAGTCTTGCCTTCGACCGCAAATGTCTCGTTGGGTAGCTCGCGGCGGGCGATTCCGGAATAGGCAAATACGGTGCCGATACCGCCTTCAATATCCACCCAGCCATCGCTGCGGGTGGCGCCGGTTTTGGCGGAGATCGCGTAGAAATCTTCCTTTTTATCCATCAGGAAGATGGCCAGCGCCTTGAGCATGTTGGCCCGCTGATGGATGGTCATTTGCCGCAGTGCCGGGCCACCTTTGTTGCGCCCGTGATTGAGCATGTCGGCGAAATCAAGGCCTTTGCTGCTTACATGGCCGATGGATTCGCCATTAATCGCATCGCGTACTTCCACGCCATCGTCAGTGCCCGCAATCCAGGCACCACATGCGTAACTTTCAATTTTCATTCAGATTCTCCGGAACAGGGAACGATCTGCTCAATCACGGCTAACGTTATGCGCTTGACATGACACTAGTATCAGGACCAGTTTTCCAGGGTGTTGACCAGTTCTGTTAAAAACGCATTGGTCTGGAAACCATCCAACACGCGGTGGTCGATGGTCAGGCTGACGTAGCACATTGGCCTGATGGCGATGATGTCTTCGCCGTTAATCTCTCTTATTTTAATGCGTTTTTCAATCTTTCCCACACCGAGGATGGCCGATTGGGGCTGGTTAATGATGATGGGTGTGGCAATCAGGCTGCCGGAAACACCGTGGTTGGAGATGGTAAAGGTGCCGCCGCGTACGTCTTGGGGCAGTAATTTGCCATCACGTGCGCGGCTGGTCAGATCGGTCAGGTTTGCTGCGATGTTTTGCAGATCCATGTCTTGCGCATTCTGTAAGACCGGCACGATCAGGCCCTGATCACCCAGTGCGGTGCCGATGCCGATGTTGATCTGGTGAAAGATCTCCAGGTGCTCTGCATGCCACTGGCTGTTCACGCCGGGAACCTTTTTAATCGCTGCTATCGATGCCGCAACAAAGTAAGCCGTCAGCGTCAATGCCGTGCCACGTTGAGCATAAGATTCCTTGTTGGCCGCCCGGTGGCGCATGACCGCCGACAGGTCCGCTTCGAAAACGGCGGTGACATGCGGTGCGCCATGCAGAAGACTGGCGACCATTTTATCTGCGATACGTTTTCGCATCTTATCGTGTGGAATGATTTCTGTGTTTGGCGCGTGGACTGAAGACGGAGGCTGTTGTTCCCCGATCAAGTCATCAATGTCCTGCAGGGTTATTCTTCCACCCCTGCCGCTGCCGGCAATACCGCTGATATCCAGTTTGTGTTGTAAAACCCGCTGCCGCACGGCAGGACTCAAGCGGTCATGATGGTTTTGAGCGTCATTTTCCGTTGCCGTTGATTCAGATTCCGCTGCTGTTTCAGCTCCAGTACCGGTATCCAGTGTACACAGGACATCGCCCGGATTGACCTCTTCATCCTGCTGAATCCGGATCTCCGCGATGCGACCGGCTTCCGGCGCTGCCACTTCTACCACCACCTTGTCGGTTTCAATTTCCACGATCGGATCATGCGCAGCAACGCTGTCACCTACTGCGACCAGCCAGCGGGTGATGCTCGCTTCCGTTCCTTCCTGCTGATCCTCTGGAAAGCGGATTTCAATATTGCCGGCCATCTCAGAACTCGAGCAGATCACGCATCGCTGTCGTGATGCCCTCGATATTGGGCACCACGGCATCCATCAGTTGCGGGTTATGCGGACTTGGCACGTCCGGCATTGCCAGACGACGTGGCGGTGCATCCAGTTCAAAGAATATGTTTTCTGTCAGGTAAGCAGCAATTTCTGCGCCAAAGCCTGCAGTAATATTGTCCTCGTGAACAATCAGGCAGCGGTGCGTACGGCGCACCGAAGCAAGCACGGTGTCCTTATCCCACGGTGACAGAGTGCGCAGGTCAATAACCTCGATATCACCACCCAGACCATCCGCTGCCTGTTCGCAGCGTGGAACCATCGCCCCCCAGGTAACTACCGTGAGTTTGTCCCCATCACGTACGGTAGTGGCAGAGCCAAACGGGATGACATAGTCATCACCGGGCCACGGGCGCCTGGCCCAGGCACCATCGAGCATCGAGCGGTGTTCAAAGAAAATGGTGGGGTTGTTATCGCGCATCGCCGTACGCAACAGACCCACAGCATCCTGTGCATTGGACGGCATGGCCAGTTGCCAACCGATCGAATGCAGCCATTTCACTTCGTTGGCCTGGCTGTGCCACGGGTCGCCAACCTTGAAGAAACCACCGGGAATACGCACCACCATCGGTGCAGCGAAACGGTTTGCGGTACGCCAGCGCATCGTGCCACAGTCATTTAGCTGTTCCTCTGCCGGATCAGCGTATTTTCGGAACTGGATTTCCGGTACCGGCATCAAGCCGGCTGCTGCCATACCGACCGCACGGCCAATAATGCCTTCTTCCGACAGGCTGGTATCAAACACCCGGCCTTCTCCATGTTTATCCTGCAAACCCAATGTTGCCGCATGCACACCGCCCTTGGGGCCGACATCCTCGCCAAATATAACCAGCTTTGGATTGCTGGACAATTCGACATCCAGTGTACGGCGGATAGCGGTCAACATATTGATCCGTTCGTTTGCCGCTTGTGCTTGTTCAGTTCCTGCCGGGAACCGGTGTCCGTCGCGCCACAGGCCGCCTTGTTGTTGTAACTCGGGATGGCCGTTTGCATCGGTTTCGCTGAATACAAAACGCTTGACCTTGAGCGGATCGGGTTGCGGGCGTTTACGGACCTTTGCCAGCGCAGCCCTGACATCTGTTGTCGCCTGATGTGCCGTTGCTTCCCAGCTTGCTTTTGTCATCAGGTTCTCAGCAAGCACAAATTCCTGCAAGCGGGGCAGAGGGTCACGAGCCTGTTCTGCCGCCACCTGGCTGTCTGATTTATAGGTCTGCGTATCCTGGCCTGAGTGGCCGGACAAACGTGGCACGGTCAGGCGGACCAGCGCCGGGCCGTGTCCTTCACGGATATGCTGGATGCCGCGGGCAAGATAGGTTGCTGCCTGCTGCGGGTCGCAGCCATCACCATCGAGAATAAACAGGTTGTTAAAGGCGGCAAGGTTTTGCGCAATGTTGCCACCCGGCGTCTGTTTGTCAGAGGCTACAGAAATGCCGTAACCGTTGTCTTCAATGTAAAACAACATGGGTAGTTTGCGTGTCGTGGCGCTGTTAAGCGCTGCCCAGAATCCACTGGTGGCAGTTGAAGCATCGCCGCCCAATGCCACACCGATGGCGCCGTCGCTGGCGGCGTCTTTTAACACATTGGTCTTGTAAACAATGGACTCCGCCCAGCCTGAAATGGGTGTGTACTGTGCACCGACGGCGCCACTCATTGGCAGCACGCAGGCCCGGCCATCTTTCTGTGGCAGATTGAACACCACACCGATATCACGACCATCGCTCATGCCACCTGAACGCATCATCGGTCCGGCGATGGCGTCTTCCAGATCGAGACCCAGGGCCAGCATGAACGGTCGTGAGCGATAATAACCATTGGCCGCATCGCCGGGGTGGTCAAGCAATGACCCCAGGATGACCTGTGCCATGTCATGGCCACGAGCTGAAAACTGGTAGAGCACCTCTCGGCTTTTTAGTAATTCGGTTTCTTCGAGGTCGTCGATGGCCCGGGAAAGCAGGGTCAGGTAGGCGATGCGGGGCCAGTCAAGACCGGTTGCATGTCTGTGCTGCAAATGATCCAGGTGACTGATGGGTGTGACGTTTGCCATTGTGCTTTATGATCCATGCAGGTGTTTATAATTGAAATTATATACCTTATACAGGGGTATTTAATTGCCATTATATTGTAATATTCAGATATTTAAGGTATATAATTCTAAATATGACATTAAATAGTGGAGGATATTTCTGTGGATCTGGATAAGCTGGATATTTCCATTCTTGAGGCCATGCAAAAGGACGGTCGATTGTCGAACCGGGACCTGGCTAAAGCGGTCTCCTTGTCGCCGTCACCCAGTTGGCGTCGCTTACGTGCATTGGAAGAGGCGGGCGTGATCAGCCATTACGCGGCGGTCGTTGATCGTGAGCAGGTGGGCTTGTCCATCATGGGCTTTGCGCATATCACGCTGCACGACCACCGTTCTGAAAAAGTCAAGCGCTTTGACCGTGCCATCATGGGCGCACCGCAAGTGCTGGAATGCCATGCGACCAGCGGCGAACACGACTATATGCTGAAGGTGGTGGCACCGGATATGGCGTCTTACCAGGATTTCCTGAGTGAATACTTATTGAAAATCGGAGTGGTGAGGACGGTTAACACCAGCTTTGTGCTGAAGCAGCAAAAAAGCACGACGGTATTGCCGTTGGATCAAATCAAGTAACCTCTATCGTGTGGTATTTGCCTGGTACAGACCGATCCATTCTTCTACTGTGATTTTTCGCATCAGTTCAGCGATCAGATCAAAAGGTATCTGCTCGGGTTTTTTAAAGCGGATACAACTCTTACCCATATCCAGTTTCAGCTTGCAGTGTTTTGGGTATTCATTGACAAACCAATCCAGCATGGCCGGGTTGGAGTAAATTCCCATGTGATGAAGCGCAATAAAGTTCTTCTGTGAAGCGATACTGGCAAACGGTAAAGGCAAGTTGGTATCACAGTGATAACCAGCCGGGTACAGGCTATGCGGCACCACGTAGCCAATCATTCGATAACTCATCTGCTCGACAAAACCAGCGGGTATATTGGCCAGCATGACATCCCTGAGTTGATTGAAACATACCTGTCTTTCCGACGGGACTTCCAACAGGTATTGATCGACGGTTGCTGCGTTTGACTGCATCTTCAGTTGCTCTTAGCCGCGGCTAATAATGGAAGTGAGCTGGTTTAAAATTCCGCCGCCGGTTTTTCTGCCATGCGTATCAATACTACATTCCGGCAAGGAGAAAAACTGCAATTCACCCAGCACGCCATCGAGTCTGTATTCCACATGCGCTGGCAATTTTTGTAATTGCGTCGCCAAAGCAGATGCCTCTTGCAGATAACTGGCATATCGATTTTGACGTTCTTCAAACGGCATGGGTGTTTCTTCTGCAAAGCGGGCGTCGAGCGCAGCCTCAAGGGAAAAGCGCTGCAGATTGGTGCTGTCATCTTTTTTTCTCCACGACCCGTCGTAAAGATCGAAATCGTATAACTGCAAAAACAATCTGCCATGTTGGGCGACAAAATCCATTGCATCGAGCAGGAAATCCACTTCGAGGTCATCCATTACATAATGCATGCTCACCCGGCACCAACCGGGTTTGATGCCCGAGTAACCGTCGGTGACACAACTGCGATAGACCTCGGAGGTCTCGTCATCGATATCCAGCAGGCGATGACCGTAAGGACCGGCGCAAGAGCAGCCTGCACGTGACTGGATGCCAAACAGGTCATTCAACAGGGTGGTGACAAACTTGGGGTGTAGATACCGCGTGTTTTCTGATTCACCGGCGCTTGACCTGATATTGAAGGAAATGATACCGACCCGTTTGCTCGGGTCCTGGTTGCCGAGAATTTCAATATTGGGGTTGGCAAGCCAGCGGGAAAATACCTTCTCCAGCAGTTCATCTTCTCTTTTCTCAATACGTGCAGTTGTGACATGGTCTTTAACCTCGAACACCATGGCCGCCTTCAGTATTTGCAGCACACCCGGTGTACCGGGTTTTTCACGCTCTTCGATATGGGTGATGTAGTCCTGGTTTGATGGTCCGACATAGTCGACCGTGCCACCGGCACTGACCGTCGGTGGTAATGCGCGGTCATACAGATGTTCATTGAACACCAAAATGCCGCTGGAACCGGGACCGCCGAGGAATTTATGGGGGGATATGAAGATGGCGTCCAGCGATGCATCACCCTCGTATTGGCCCGCTTCCGGATTCATATCGATCTGGACGTACGGTGCGCTGGCGGCAAAATCAAAACAGGCGATCGCATCGTAACGGTGCAGCAAGGCGGCAATTTCGTGTACCGGGGACTTGATGCCGGTGACATTTGACGCCGCCGAGAACGAACCGATGCGTTTGCGTCCCTGGTAGGCCGGGTCTTGCAACAGCTCTTCCAAATGCTGCAGATCGGTGCCGCCTTCGGCATCGAGTTGCACCGGGATCACGGTGGCAATATTCTCCCGCCATGAGATTTCGTTGGAATGGTGTTCATAGGGACCGACAAATACAACCGGCTGATTTTCCTTCAGGTAATCCTTAAATAGCCGCGCCTGTTCCGCGCCCATGGCATTGCCCAATAATGTCGCCAACATCTGACCTGTGGCTGGAGATAATGCCAGGCCGATGATCTGTTGAAATTTATCGATGGCACCGGTGGCACCGTTACCCACGCAGATGATCCGACCGCTGTTGCCGGCATTGACCGAGCGTTTAATGCTGTCTTCAGCTTCCCTCAGCAACTGCGTCATGGAGCGGCCGCTGATGTCGTCCTCGGTGTGGGAATTGGCATAAATTCGCTGCAGTTGACGCAGGTAGTTTTCGACGAAACACAGGCATCTCCCCGAAGCCGTATAGTCGGCGTACATCATCAAACGCTCGCCAAAGGGCGTTACGATGAGGTCATCGGCGCCAATCAGTTCGCGACGTAGAAAGTCAAATTCAAGTGGGGCGTTTTGGCTCATGCTTTTCTGAGTAACCTGACCCATGTGTGGGAAAAGTAATCCTACATGATATCAGTTCACGTACAGATGGCGAAGGGTGGCGTGCATATGTACCACCTTCCGTTTACTGTTTTGCTGTGATTATCCGGGTCTTTTGTAGCCGCGCAAGAATTGCCCTGCTGATTAGCTGGAGATGGGCACAAAGCGGATGGGGGTGACGCACAAATATCATCATCACTTATCGCAACATCCGGCCAGCAGTGGTCGTTCGTTGTTTGCATAAGCGCTACAGTGATGCAGACAGGCCTGGTTCTTTACTCTACTGAGAACTCGCGAGAGTTTTTAGAAACGCATGAAGTGCAGCTATCTCCATATCTGTAAAGTGCGAGAACCGATTGACTGCGACCATTGCCATCAGATCGAGATCACGATCCCCAATTGGAACCCCTGTTCGTAGCAACCTTGTGAAATTTTCAAGTGAGTACGCCCCGACTATTGCCAACGGTGGGGCATCAACGCCGGACAATCCACGCAGATCCTGACCGTGACATTCGGTACATGAAGTCATCGCAATATACTTACCAAAATTTTCTGGATTGTTTGAC
>SMVA01364854.1_pt1 | contig 11638 bp, 8 predicted proteins | sample 2456451 | NCBI WGS metagenome assembly SMVA01 (sample SAMN11095933, study PRJNA526329) | marine sediment metagenome | biome: Marine sediment; feature: Surficial sediment; material: Deep marine sediment; isolation source: Hadal surficial sediment | place: Pacific Ocean | collected 2014-05 | depth 0-1...
GAACACGCTCCCCAGGCGCTGATGCGCACGGGCTTTCGCGCGTTCATCGGCAAGTCATTCGGGGAGATCTTCGCGGGAAACTGCACGGCGCTCGGCCTTCCCCACGTGATGCTCGAAACCGACGATCTCGAGGCGCTGATGGAATCCGTGACGCTCGATCCCGAACAGCGGGTGGTCATCGACCTCGAAGCGCAAACCGTGACCTCCCGGGCGGGAGCGGTCCCGGCAAACATTCCCGATGACGCCCGCCGCCAGTTGCTCGAGGGCAATTGGAACGCGACTCACGTGTTGCTCGACGCGGGCGACGCAATCGAAGCGACGGCCGCGCGCATCCCCTACCTGGCTGACTTCCCGAGCTGACCGCGCGTCAGCGGTCCTTGAAGGATGGATCTCGCTTCTCGAGGAACGCGTCCATTCCCTCGGCGCGTTCCGCACCGCCGGAGATCTCACCGAACGCGGCCTGCTCGAGCGCGTGGGCGGTGCGCGCGTCGGCGTCCTGGCCCTGCAGGATCACGCGCTTCGCGGCGACGACTGCGAGCGGCCCCTTGCCGGCAATCTTCTCCGCGGCGTCCAACGCGGATTCAAGCAGCGCGTCGGGCGCGAACAACCGATTGACGAGACCGATTCGGAGCGCGGTTTCCGCATCGATCGGCTCACCCCCCAACACGAGCTCCTTCGCCCAGGCTGAACCGACACGGCGCACGAGACGCCGCGTTCCGCCGAAACCCGGAATCAGACCGAGATTGACCTCCGGTTGACCGAAGCGCGCCTTTTCGGATGCGTAGATCCAATCGCACGCGCACGCGAGTTCGCAGCCACCGCCCAGCGCGTAGCCGTTCACGGCCGCGATCGTGGGGACCGCCAGCGATTCGAGGGCGTCCATCACGGCGTGCCCAAGCCGGCTGAAGACCTCTGCCTGCTGGGCGTCGAGTCCGCGCATCTCGGCGATGTCTGCTCCCGCCACGAACGCCCGCCCCTCCCCGGTCAATACGACAGCGCGCACGGATGTGTCCGCGCCAAGGCGCCCACAACAATCCAGCAACTCTTCGAGCGTGGCGCGGTCCAGCGCATTGAGCGCCTTGGGGCGGTCTAGGGTCAGCAACTCGACGGAACCGCGGCGCTCGCTTCGGATACGACTCATGGCTGCACTCCTTTCATCGCTTCAGCGGATCGATGATCTCGGGGGCGCCATCTCCGAGCGCGGTCTCGAAAAAATGGACGCGTTGTTCCAGCGACTCTTGGGCGGTCTGCGCGCAGTAATGCCCCTCTCGAGCGCTGCTCTCCGCGAGCGCAGGATCATCACAACCGGGTGTGGGATCGACGCCTTCCACACCCCTAGGAACGTATTGGTAGAATGCCGCGGTCGTTCGCGCATCGATATTTCCGGAAACCGCGTCTGTCACGCGCTCCAAGCCGAAGATCGCACGCCCCAGTTCTCCGAGTCGGGGGATCGGCCCGAGTTCTCGAACCCAGCTTCGCGTCGCGTGATTGGGAATCAGAGAATCGTTCAGACCCTCCACGACGAGCACGCTCGCGCGCTGGGGGGGATCGATCTCGAGCGGCTCGCGGTAGAGAAAGCGCGCGTAATTGTGTGGGTCCTGGTCGTCGAAAAGCTGCTGGATGAGCGCGAGTGCGATCCAAATGTTGATCGGCGTGATCCGACTGAATCCCAAAAAGGCCAGCGGCGCGCTCAACCGCCCCGAGCCCTGGTGGATCAGGATCTCGCTGAAACGCCGCCCGGGTGAAATCAGTGCGGCCGCGCGAATCTCGGGCGCGAACGGAAGCAGCAGTGCGCCAAGATGGGCGCCCTCGCTGATTCCAAGATACGAGAGCGGGCGGAGGGCGTCGATTCCGTAGATCCGCGCGGGCCGATCAGCACCCGGCGCGTCGATTCCGCCGGCTTGCACGCGTTGACCGCGGCTCGGCGCCTCGATTGTGAAGCTGGGGATCTCGGCGATCTCCTGGATCGCGCGCAGAAACGCGAACTGTTCGGCGACCGTGAGGGCAAAATCGTCGGGAAATTTCGAAGTCCCAATCAGACGCAACAGGAGGTGGATCACCTGCAAGCGCGCGCGCTCTTCCACCGGTGGGCCCGGCGGACTCACTTCGCGGTTGGTCCTATCGGTGAAACCGATCACCGCAAAGCCCGCTGCTGCGAGCGAATCGCGCGCGTGTTCGACCACTTCCTCGTGAGCGCTGCCGGGATTGCCGTGCTGGTACATCACGACCGGAACCGGGGCGCGATAGGCGGCGCGAGGTAGCGCGAGCGTGAACGACAAGGTCTGCAGTCCCGTCTGAACCGGAGTTCCACTGTTTGGATCCCTCGCGATCCAGCGATCCGCGTCGCGCCAATCGGGAGCCGTCCAGGTGCCTTGAATGACCGCGGCGACCGCATCGCCCTGTGCCGCGCGGGAGAATTCGGCTTCGACCCGGGTGATCTCGATCGCGGGAGGGGGCCCGGCAGCGGTCATCATCCGAATTGCGCCCAGATCGTCCGCAATTCCGTCGAAGCTGCGAACCGTGAAACGCGCGGCGAACGCCACGTCGGCGCGTTCGATCGCGATCGGGCCCGATTCCACCGCAGCCAGGACCTCGTTGACGAGCTTTCGCGCGCGCTTCACCGCCCAGCTGTCCTCGAGGCTACTCGGTCCGTCCCTCACCGTCTTGAAGAACGGCGAGGGATCGTACGGCGATCCCGTTTCGGAGAGCGCCCGACGGGTGACGATCACCCCGTAGCGGTGACCGGGCTTCAAAGCGACACTGGGGAAGAGCAGCAGCGCGTGGTCATCTAGCCTTCGACCGGTCTCCGAACGCGCATCGAGTCGAAACGGGATTCGCGACGCGTAGTCGGGGCTACCGGGTGTGACGTCGAACAATCCGATGGAAGCCAGCGGATCGAGACTTTGCTCGGGAGTGTGCGGCATGGTATCGGGGGCTGCGGGACCGGAAAGCGGAATCGTGATGTGGGCAATCGGGCTGAATCCGTCAAATTCGCGAACGCCGCTCACGAGCGCGTTCATCAACCAGCCGGCGGTACGACTGAACCCAGACATCTGGATCCGAAGCCTGTGCTCGGTCGGATCCGCGGGATTTTCGGCGAGCCAGTAGTCGTCCGGATAGGGCGCCAGCTGTCGCGGGTTGTTCCGGTTGTAGGGGATCCAGGCGGGCGAGACCAGCTCCCCCATCGTAAAACGAATGCGGCTGCTAACACCCGACTGCGTCCAGCCCACTTCACATCGAGAGCCGAGTGCGAATTCGCCCACGGGGTCGATGGCGAGCCGCGTCGGCGTCACGCGATGGACGCGCATCGCCTGCGGGGTGCCTCCGCACGATAATTCGATGCGATCGATCGCGCGCTCGTCCACCGCTTTGGAAAAATCCAGGATGACCCAGCCACTGATCGGGAACCCGAGTTCACCGTCACTTGGGAAGCTCTCGCGCAGGGGTGGAAGATCCGGGTGCACCAGCGAACACCCGGCGTGAAGGAGCGCGAAGAGCACCGCAACCCACGCGAACCACCGAAGGCCTCGAACGCGAGTCAACCGCTGAGAAAAATCACAGCGGTTGACTTCAGCCATTGGCATCCAAAGCCTCGAGCGCCCTGCTCTTCGCCCAACGGTAGTCGGCCTTTCCACTCGGTGAGCGCACGATCTCATCGACGAAGATCACGAGCCGGGGAAGCTTGAAGGACGCGATCAAGTCGCGGCTGGACTCGATCAGCTCACTCTCCGAGATTTCGTTCCCTTCGCACACGACAACCAGCGCGGTGACCTGTTGCCCCCAACGCTCGTGGGGCGTCGGAACGACGACCGCGTCGTAGACGCTGGGATGATGCTTCAGTGCAAGCTCGACTTCCTCGGCGAAGACCTTTTCGCCTCCCGTGTTGATCGTCACAGAGTCTCGGCCGAGCAGCTGCATGCTGCCGTCGGCGGTGACCCGCGCTCGATCTCCCGGCACCGCGTAGCGCACCCCATCGACGATCGGGAAGGTCTCTGCAGTCTTGCGCGGGTCCTTGTAGTAGCCGAGCGGAACGCGGCCGCTCCGGGCCGCCCAGCCGGGCTCAGACGAGCCCGGGGCTGCGACTCCCGAGAGGTCTGCATTCAACACGAGACTCTCCGGCATCATCGCAAAGTCGCCGGTCGTAACCGTGTCGCCTTTTTCAGAATACTGCATGGCCTGGGTTCCGGCCTCGGATGAACCGAACGCATCGAGCAAACGCAGACCAGGAATCCGATCCAGAAATTCGCGCTTGAGCGCTGCACTCAAGATCGCGCCGCCCGAGGTAATCAGGCGCAAGCACGAAACATCGTAGTCGCCAGCGCGCAGCTCATCGGCGAGTGGCCGGCCGAAGGCGTCACCGACGATGCACATCGCCGTCGCGCGCTCGCGCTCGATCGTCGACCAGACTTCTGCGGGATCCAGACGTTTCACATTCGACGGTACGATCACGGTCCCGCCCACGAACCACATGTTGAACGCAACCCAGTGGGCGGCGCCGTGCATGAATGGTGGCGCGGTCAAGACGCGTGGGCCTTCGGCCAGCGTGTTCGCGACCACGCTTTCGAGCGACGCCGCGTCACCGGAATACAAAGCGGAATGGAAGATGTCCTCCTGACGCCAGAGCACGGCCTTGGGCATCCCCGTGGTTCCGCCGGTGTAGAGGATGTAGAGATCGTCGGGCGACAGATCCGAGGCGGGGCGCGAAGGCCGGGCCGCGGCGAGCGCCTCTTCGAAATCCAGCGCCCCCGGCAGCAGCGGCTCCGCAGAATCGTCAGACACCTGGATCAACAGCCTGAGCTTCGGGAGTCGATCGCGGATCCGATCGAGGATGGGTGCGAAGCTGGCGTGAAAGATCAGCGCGCGCGCATCGGCGTCATCGAGCAGGGAGATCAGTTCGTCGTCGACGTAGCGGTAATTGACATTGAATGGTACGGCGCGCGCCTTGAAGGCCCCGAGCATCCCCTCGAGATACTCGTTGCCATTGCGGAGGTAGAGGCCCACGTGGTCCTGGCCGGACTCCCAGTTTTCGAGCTCCGATCGCTCTGTGTGACAGCCGAGTCCGTGGGCGCGCAGGAGGTCTGCCAGCCGCCTCGTGCGATCCGTGAGTTCCCGCCACGAGATACGCCGATCTCGAAATACGATCGCTTCGCGCTCGGGAATTTTCTCTGCGATGGCTTCGTGGATCAGCGCGAGATTGAACATGGTTCCGACTCCGCATCTTCGAAGATCACGGCGTTCACGCGAGGTTCTCCAGCGCAGCCAACGCGTCGAGTGTATGGGAGACCCGCGCGCATGGAGAGCAATCGTCCGGCGAAAGATAGCCTCCGTCCCCCATCTGCTCATCGAGAATCCGAGCGACGAGTTCCGCCACCGCGAGACGGGAGCCTGGAAGTGCGTGCGCCTTGCAGAGTGCGAATACGCGGGCTGTTCGAACCGCGTCATACACGCCGGTGAGAAAGCCGCGCTCGAGTTCTCGACCACACCATTGGAGAATGGCGTCGGCCTGCTCGTGGCGAACGAGCGCGAAGCAGTGGAAATACGCCAGATTGGCCTCCCACGCGGATCCCTTGACGCGATCGGGGCTCCAGCGCGCGGCGAGGTAATCGGCGGCCGAAGCGAGCGTCGACTGCCGAACGAAGGGGGTCTTGGCGAGGTATCCGGCGATCATCCCGGTCTCAAAGATTCGCTCGTCCTCGGCCGCGCTTCCGCTGTCGGACCACGAACCGTCGCTGCGCTGGGAGGCGGCGAGGCAGCTGCTGGCGCGCTCGATCGGGTCCGCGTTCGTACAGCGCAGATCAGCGAGGATCCCCAGCGTCCGCAACAACCGACCCACGGAAGGTTCAGGACCGAGATCCCCCAGCAATTCGACGACCACCGAAGCCGGCTGCTTACCGATCAAAGCCCGTGCGCGACCAATCGCGATTTCGTCACCGGCAGATTCGACGAACGCGGCTGCGCGCTGCATCGCGGCGGACACTTCCGCGCGCGATTTCGCTTCGGACGCGCGGGTCACGCCTGCATCAGCAGACCCGTCAGGTAGTTCCCCTCCGGGTGGTCGATCGACACCGGATGATCGACGGGGGGCCCGAGGACGCGCAATATCTCCACTGTACGACCCGAGTCCAGCGCGGCCCCGAACGCGATCTTGCGGAAAAGATCGGCGTCGATGTTATGCGAGCACGCGAATGCGAGCAGGTAGGCACCCGGCGCGGATCGGGCGAATGCGTAGAGAAGCGCGTCCTTGTAGGCCCGCGACGCGCGCGGGACGTCTCGACGGTTCCTCGCGAGTGGCGGCGGGTCCACGATGATCAGATCGTACGACTCCTGGTCTTCGCGCAGAAAATCGTGCACGTCCCGGTTGATGAAGCGCGCGGGAAGCCCGGGCGCGTTCGTGGCGAGATTTTCCTCTGCGAGCACCAGCGCCGGAGCAGAACTTTCAACCAGCGTCACAGCGCTCGCTCCACCGAGCGCGGCCGCTACCGCGAAACCACCGGAATACGAGAAGAGATCGAGAACGCGCCGCCCATTCGCAAGCAAAGCCACGAGATCTCGAGAATCGCGCTGGTCGAGGTAGAAGCCGGTCTTCTGCCCCGCAATCACGTCGATTCGATAGCGCCTGCTGCGCTCTCGGATTTCAAACGGGCCGTCGGGCGCCGTGCCCCAAAGCGGCCCCTGCTCGATCGACATGCCTTCGCGCCGAGCCGCGTGGGCGTCGGCGCGCTCGAAGCCGACCGCCGCCCCGGTGGCCTCGCGAAGCGCGGCGACGACCAGACTCCTGCGCCGGTGCATCCCCGCCGCCGCAATCTTCGCAACCACGACATCTCCGTAGCGATCGACCACCAGACCCGGCAGCCCATCTCCCTCCGCGTTCACGAGACGCACAGCCTGCGTATCGCCCAGAAGTGGATGCGCGGCGCGGCGCGCGACCGCGAGGCGAATCCGCTCGGCAATCAGGTCGTCGTCCGGCGCCTCCTTGCCGACCGTGAGCATTCGAACCCGCAGCGAAGACTGGGGCGAGAGGTGGCCGTAGCCCAGGACCTCACCCTCCGCCGAGCGCACCAGCACCCAGCCGCCAGGCTCCTCGGCTCCCTCGATCCGATCGATCGCCCCGGAGAGAATCCAGGGGTGACGGCGACGAATCGAGCGATCCCGTGTAGCTTTGAGGATGACTTCGGTCACGAGGTGCACTCTACGGGCCTCCCGGGCATTCGCCAACCTGGGGATCGACGGGGAGATCTCCGCTGACGGCCGGAACGAGAGAGGAAAACGATATGAGAGAGGGCTTGGGCGCGTTCCATCGGGCGGCGTTTTGGTGCTCTGTTCTTGCGCTCGCGATCGCAGCACCCGCGATGGCCGAACAATCCAATGATTCCGAAGAATCCGGGGATGCCGAGGAAAGCGGCATCCGGCGGTGGCTGACCTTCGAGGAGTCCGACACAGACGGAGACGGGCGCCTTTCCAAGGAGGAACGGGTTGCAGCCCGCGAAAGGCACTACCAGCGGCACCTCGAAGAATTCGACGCGGACGGAGACGGGAAGCTCTCCAATACGGAAAAAGAAGCGGCCCGCAAGCAGCGGTACTCACGCCACATCGAGCAGTTCGACACGGATGGGGACGGCACGCTCTCTGAAGAGGAGCGAAACGCCGCACGTGAGAAACGTTCGGAACGACAGGACCGGGCGTTGGAGCGATTCGACGCCGATGGCGATGGGGAACTCACGGGCGACGAAAAGAAAAAGGCCATGGCTGCGCGCCAGAGACACCGCGATCGACAAGGGCGTGGTCCCGGCGATCGACAAGGGCGTGGTCCCGGCGACCGACCCGCGGTGGATCAGCCCGGCAATGCGCCCCAAGCGCCCTGATCACGGACGCGACAACGAGTTCCTCCCAGCGAGCCCAGCCAGCCCCGCCCGCAACGGCGGCTGGCCGTGACGCGTTCCGTATTGGAGTTCGCTCGAGCGGCTGAGCACCAACACCGGAGAGCCCTTTGACCGATCGCGAGTCGCAAAAACCCACCAATCGCCTCTCCGAAGAGGCCAGCGCATACCTGCGCCAACACATGCACAATCCGGTCGACTGGTATCCGTGGGGGCGCGAAGCGCTCGATCGCGCCGCGGCGGAAGACAAACCGCTGTTCGTCTCCATCGGCTACAGCGCGTGTCACTGGTGCCACGTGATGGAGCACGAATCCTTCGAAGATCCCACCACCGCTGCGTTGATGAACAAGCTCTTCGTCTGCATCAAGGTCGACCGGGAGGAGCGCCCCGATCTCGACCAGATCTACATGGACGCGGTGACGCGCATCGTGGGACACGGCGGTTGGCCGCTCAACGTCTTCTGCAAACCGGGTGGCGAGCCGTTCTACGGAGGCACCTACTTTCCGCCGGAGCCGCGCCACGGCATGCCCGCCTTGCGGCAGCTGCTCGCGGGGATGGCGGACGCCTACGAAAACCGACGCGACGAGGTCGAGGCTGCGGTGGGCCAGATCATCCGAGCCCTCGACTCGTCCGTCGCGGATGGCGTCGGGGAGACGCCCGGAGCCAAGACCGTCGTCGCAGCGGCGCGCGGGCTACTGCGCGCCGCAGACCGGGTACACGGAGGCTTCGGAGCGGCTCCAAAGTTTCCGACCCCGACCTACCTCGACCTCTTGCTCGCGGCCGCCGACGTGTTGCCGGCCGACGAGGCGAAGGACGCCCTTTCCCACGTCGCCTTCAGCTGCCGCGAGATGGCCCGCGGAGGCGTCTACGACCACATCGGAGCTGGATTTCACCGCTACGCAGTCGACGAACATTGGGGCGTTCCCCACTTCGAAAAGATGCTCTACGACCAGGGTCAGCTGCTGCGGGTCTACGCGGAGACCTGGCGCCGCAGCGGTCGTTGCGACGACGCGCTGGTCTGGCCGATCCGAGAAACCGTCGGCTTTATCCGGCGAGAGATGAGCGCCCCGGACGGCGGCTTCTACGCGAGCCTCGACGCCGACACCGAAGGCGAAGAGGGAAAGTTCTACGTCTGGACGCCCGACGAAATCGCGCAGGTACTCGGTGCAGAGCGCGCGGCCGCGTTCAACGCCGCCCACGGGGTGACCGCGACGGGCAATTTCGATGGCTCGACGACGGTCCTTCGCGAAACGACCGATGCACCACGCGACCGCTTCGTGGAAGAGCGCGAAGCACTGCGACTTGCGCGGGGCGCGCGGATTGCGCCCGGCACCGATCGAAAACGCCTGGCGGCCTGGAACGGCATGCTGATCTCCGGCCTCGCGCGCGCGGGAAGTCTCCTCGACGACGACGAGATGCTGGGCGACGCAGTGGCGGCGGCCGATTTTGTGCTGGAAAAGCTGATCGACGACGAGGGTCGGCTGCTGCGAACCTACGATCTCGGCCGCGCGCGGGTTCCCGCCTTTCTCGACGATCTCGCGGGAATGCTCGAAGCCTGCCTCGATCTCCAGCGCGCTGGCGCGGGCGAGCGGTTCTTCGCCGCAGCGCTGCGCTTCGCGGACGACATCGCGACCCGGTTCTTCGACGAAGAGGAGTCCGATCTCTTTCTCACTCCGAGCGACGGCGAGCCACTGGTCGTTCGGCCGCGCTCGGATCACGACGGAGCAACGCCCCATTCGGCGGGCCTGGCGGTGATGGGCCTGCTTCGCGCGGGCTCGATTGCAGGCCGTAGCGATCTGCAAAAGATTGCCGACTGCGTGCTCCGGACCCACGCGTCGCGCCTGGAGCGCTCACCCGAAGCCCTGCCCACCCTCGCCCGCGCCGCCCTCGTCGCGGAGCGCGGCCTCTCGATGGCGGTCATCGTCGGGGATCCGGAGGACGAAGCAACTCGAGCACTGGCCGCGCAGGCGCGCGCTTCGCTCCGCCCGGAAGATGCCGTACTCGTCGTGCCGCCCGAGCCCAACGTCAGACCCGAGTCCAGCGGCAAACCCGAGCCCAACATCAAACCCGAGTCCAACGCCAGACCCGGTGCATCGCCCATCGGTGTCGACCCCCGTTGGATTGCGGATCGAAAACTGGTGGCGGGTCGCCCGGCTGCCTACATTTGTCGCGGTGTCGAGTGCTCGCTGCCCGCACTTTCACCCGACGAATTGGCGGCACTTTGCTAGCGTGCAGGCCCAATTGACTCCGGCGGAATCGCTCCATGCCTGGCCCTCGCGACGAAAGTAAATACGGAACCGGTCACGATGACGGGCTGACGCCCCTCTCGCCCCTCGACCCCAACCAGACCACCAGTGTCGACGCCCTCGTGCGCGCGATGACCAAGACCGCCTTCGGGGGCCGCCGCCTCGGGGAGGCTGCAGACGTGCTCGAGGAGATGATCCGCGACCGCGATTGCTTCCGGGTCGTCACGGTATCCGGCGCGATGACCGTCGCAAAACAGGGCTTGCTGCTCTGCGAGATGATCGAACGGGGCTGGGTACAAGCTGTCGTCGCGACCGGTGCGCTGATGACCCATGGGTTGACCGAGGGTGCGGGCCTGCTGCACTTCCAGCATCGCACCGGCATGCAGGACGAAGACCTCTACAAGCGGGGTTACAACCGGGTCTACGACACGATCGAACTCGAAAAGAATCTCGACGACGTCGAACAGATCCTGCAGCGCGCACTGTCCGAGGTACCCGAGGGTACGACCCTTTCGAGCCGCATGATCTGCGAACTCCTCGGCCGCGATCTGCAGAAGCACAGTCCCGGTCGCGGAATCCTCAAGAGCGCGCTCGAACACGATGTCCCGGTCTTCGTTCCGGCCTTCACCGACTGCGAGCTCGGCCTCGACCTGAGCATCCACAACCACCTGCGCGCCGATCAGGGCAAGAGCACGTTCCGGTTCGACCCCTTCCTCGACCTCGACGATTTTGCGGACCGCGTCCGCCAGCACGAGACGATGGGCATCTTCACCATCGGTGGCGGCGTGCCCCGCAATTGGGCTCAACAGGTCGGACCCTACCTGGAGATCCTGCGCGCGCGGCTCGGAAACGCTGATCCGGTGCGTCGCTACCGCTACGCGGTCCGGATCTGCCCCGAGCCCGAGCACTGGGGCGGGCTTTCGGGTTGCGCGTACAGCGAGGGCGTCTCGTGGGGTAAGTTCGTGCCAGAATCCGAGGGTGGCCGCTTCGCGGAGGTCTTCGCCGACGCCACGATCGCGTGGCCGATGATCGTCCGAGCGGTCATCGAGCGACTCGAAGCAAACCCCTGAACGCCGCGCTCCGCGCGCGGTAGAAAGGGGTCAGGGCACGCAGGCTGTCTTCCGATAGAAACCGGAGGGGGCGACCGGATGCAGCGTTTCAGATTTTCAATCCTCGGCCTGTGTTTTTCGTTCGCCTGCGCGGGGCCATCGAGTCCGCCCGCACCCGGCGACATCGCGGCCGCCTACCAATCGGCCGGGCGCCTCCAGGAAGCCTCTCGTGAAATCGAGCTCGCAATTCGAGTGCGCCCCCGGGACATCGCGCTGCGGCGCCAGGCGGCGCAGATCTACAGCGAGGCGGACCGCGCGGATCGCGCCATCGAACACCTCGAAGCCGCAATCCAGCTCGCGCCGCGCGACGGCGCGCTCTGGATCAACCTCGCGGAGATCGAGCGGGATCGCGAGAACATTGCAGACGCCTACGTAGCCTTCCGCCGCGCTTCCACGCTCTCGCCGA
>SMVA01112070.1_pt1 | contig 11637 bp, 9 predicted proteins | sample 2456451 | NCBI WGS metagenome assembly SMVA01 (sample SAMN11095933, study PRJNA526329) | marine sediment metagenome | biome: Marine sediment; feature: Surficial sediment; material: Deep marine sediment; isolation source: Hadal surficial sediment | place: Pacific Ocean | collected 2014-05 | depth 0-1...
GTTCACAACGTGGACGTCGGGAGACTGGTCCACAACGTGGAGGTCGGGAGACTGGTCCACAACGTGGAGGTCGAGAAATCGGTTCACAACGTGGAGGTCGAGAAATCGGTTCACAACGTGGAGGTCGAGAGACCGGCCCACAACGTGGACGTCGAGAGACCGGTCCACAACGTGGAGGTCGGGAGACCGGTTCAAAACGTGTGCCACTGGCTCTGCCAGTGCTTCTTTTCACGATCAAAAAACGGTCACCACGATCTTCCGCTGGTCGGCAGTGGCGGAGCCAGTGGCACACAAAAAACTTGCTGTGAAAACAAGCTCTACGGCCATACATAGATCTTGCCGCGGCCGTCGGGCGCTCAGGGGAATCGCGCGACAGGTGCTTCTTCGAGCGACAATTTTCGGACCCAAGTCACTTGCGGTCCGCCACTCCCGCGGACGGATTTCGCGGAGAGAAATTCCGCCACGTAGCGTTGGGGAGCTTTCTTCTCGGGGACTTTGAACGTGTCGCCCTTTTGTATGATCAGGCGTTTGTCGAACATGCCGCCAAAGCTGCGTGTTCCCGCGGCCTGGCAGGGGTACCATTGTCCGTCGCCTTGGTCGTCTTGCAGGTAGAACTCGGGATAACAATGTCCTTGAATCCAAACGACACGTGCCGGAATGCGATTCGCGCGACACATCGCCACAAACAGTGACGTGAGTTCTTCGCAGTCGCCATCCCCATCCTTCAACGCGGCCAAGGCCCCTTTGAGTTTCCCTTCTTTGTACTCGACATGTTCTCGCACCCAATCATAGATGGCCTCGACCTTATCCCAGGCACCGTCTTTGCCGGCCACAACTTTCTTGGCCACAACCTTGATGCGAGGGCTGGTCGTTTCAATGTATGGGCTCTTGCCAAGGTAGCGGCGGAATTCTCGCGGCAAACGTTGGGGTATTTTCAGCATCGTCACGTCCTCCGGAGCGACCACGATGCGTTTCGTCACATCGTAGGTCATGTAGACATGAGCCTCTTCGCCGGAACGCAATATCGGAATTGTCACCAGGACCTGCTTGACACCACCACCCAGCACTCGAAATTGCACCTTCGTTACCTGGGGTGAGACATCGGAAAGTTCTTCAACGATTTGAGCCGTTTGTTCTGGCCAATCCGTGGGAACTGGAAACGTGGCAAAGATGCCGGCACAATTCGCATTCACGGCGCGAATGGAGAAACCCATTTTCCAGCGTTGGACAACGGATGTGCCGGCGGAGGCTTCGGTTTTTGCCGTGGCATCTCCAGGCCTTGCTCCGAGCCCTCCGGCAAACTGTGCGTGGGCGGGCGGTGCAACCAGCAGAAGCATGGTCAATATCAAGCAGGCGGTCTTCAAGATAACGGCTCCTTGGTGTTCCCGCGGCAACGTGGACCAGGCGGGGATAATCGCGGACTCGAAAAAAAGCAGCGTTGTGCTATTCTTCCATAGTAATCCGCAAGTCGACCAAGTCGCACAAAAAAACCTGCCTCGGAAAGACGCGTCAGGATCGCGCGTTCTTCCAAGGCAGGCTACTAGCTGTCAAATAAGTCGACTTCGGACTAATTGTCGTTGCCCGCGGGGCCAGGTAAGTCCATCAAGTTCGCGCCGAAGAAAGCTCCCGCGGGGTAACCGGTTTGAGTTGTCGTGGTTTCATAGGTCGCACACGAACTGCAAGCATCACCACGGAAACACCATCGCCGCGGAAAAGCTCCGTTGCAGCCAACGGATGCTATTGCCATCGTTACGATCATTAGAATCATCATTTTCTTCATCGAATTATCTCCGCTCTGTCCACGGGAAGCTGTCCTGGAATAGGTCCCTTCCGTGGGGCCAAGCAACTCTACACCCTCTTCTGTGATGTGCAAATGCAACAGGTGTTTTTTTTCTTCATGGGCTTTTTCGTTTTTCAACGCGTGGGTGTTTTTTCAAAGCTACATTTATTTCAATGTGGGGCACTTCGACAAGCAACTTGACTGGTCCTATCACGTCGGTATTCGTGCGAACAGAAAAATGCGTACTCTTACTTTCATCATCCGCGCTAGCGCGGCTTTGATCCTAGTTACCCTCATTTTCCAGGCCTGTCGCGAGGTCCATGCGGAAAACGGTCCATCGGAATACATCCAATCGGCAAGCGACAACATTGTTCATAATGAGACTGAATCAAGACTCGTCACGGCTGAGAGTCCGGCAACAAGTGACGACGACGCATGGCTGATTAGCACGCGCAGGTTGGGTTACGCGTCGTGGAAAGACGAATCCACGATTGACCTGAAAGTCTCGCAATATTCCGATTCTGGCGATTGGATCGAATCTGACCTGAAGAAGCTATTAGACAGTGAGCCTCGCAAGACGGTCGTTTACGTACACGGCAATCGAATCGGTTTCAATGAAGCGATCGAGCGGGCCTGGAACGCCTTCGCTGTGCTGCAACGAGATCCCGCCGCTCCGCCGATGCGGTTGATTATATGGTCTTGGCCCAGCGATCGGATTCACGGACAGCTTCGTGACCTCCGTTCCAAGGCGTCGCGTACCAACACAGAGGGCCAATACCTCGGTTGGTTTCTCGCTCAGTTGGATGCCGATACGCGCGTCAGCATGATTGGCTACAGCTACGGGGCTCGAATTGCGACCGGCGCATTGCATGTCCTTGGTGGTGGCACACTCTACGGCCAGCGCACTCCACTGACTACAAGTGCCAAGCGAACTCGAATCAACGTCGTCCTGATAGCGGCAGCTATGCATAATCACTGGCTGTCGCCTGGTGGATACCATGACCGCTTTTCCTGCGTCACCGATCGCGTACTGGTGTTTTACAACTCGCAGGACCCGATCCTCCGACGCTATCGATTGATCGAAAAGCACGCCCGACCGGTAGCGTTGGGATTCGCCGGAGCCAGGGGACTGGATGACGATCTTGCCGCACGGACGGAACAATATGACGTCCATTGTTCGGTGGGCAAGACGCACGGCGAAGCTGCCTATCTGTCATCCACGGCCGTCGTCGAAGGCGTCCAACAAATCGTACGGTTGAATGCCGTGCGGGGCGACAATTGACGTTGGACCCTAGTGCTCTGTTCGGATTCAATCCTGAGGTGCCACTGGCAGAGCCAGTGTTCGAGCAATCACAACCCAGAGCACTAGCAGAGCCAGTCGCACACACTGAACCCCAAGGCCAAAAGTGACCGAGTGCTAGTCGTTGTTCGCGGAGCGAACAACGACTAGCACGGCTTCCCGATTGCGAGCGGTGCCGTCACAATGAAGACACCCACCAGGGGTTGTCCTTCCTCGCTATCATGAGCTGCGCGCATGACCGAACCCGTTGCACTGTTAAACGGCGAATTTGTCCCGGCAACGGAACTGACCGTCCCCGTCTACGATTCTGGCTTTATGCAAGGCGTCACGGTCAGTGAGCAAATGCGGACCTTTCACGGTACCCTGTTTCGGCTCGACCAGCACTTAGAGCGGCTCAGCAACTCTCTCACGGTCGTCGGTTTGGAACAAGAGGTGGAGATCGCCCAACTGGCCGAGTGGGCTGTTGAATTGGTCGCGCGCAATCACGCATTGTTGGAACAGGGCGACGATCTCGGATTGTCGTTGTTTGTGACGCCTGGGCCGTATCCAACTCTGGCACCGGCCGGCGCACACGGGGCAACGATTGGAATGCACACTTACCCAATTCCGTTTCATCAGTGGGTTGATCTCTACGATCAAGGACAACCGCTGGAAGTCAGCGACATCCGTCAGGTTCCCGCCGCTTGCTGGCCCACGGAATTGAAGTGCCGCAGTCGAATGCACTATTATCTGGCCGATCTTCACGCGCGACGAAGCGACCCCTCTGCCCGCGCCCTGTTGCTCGATGCGAGCGGATTCGTGAACGAAGCTTCGACAGCAAATCTAGTGATCTATCGCAGTGACGAGGGTCTCGTGTCACCGCCCCGCAAAAAAATCCTGCCGGGAGTCAGTGTGGCCATGCTGCAAGCGTTGGCGGTCGACGCCAACATCCCTTTCAACCATCGCGACGTTACGATTGACGACGTGCTCTCCGCCGACGAAGCGATACTGAGCAGTACGTCGCCCTGCCTGTTGCCAGTCCGCTCGTTGAATGGGCAGAAGATTGGCTCGGCCTGTCCCGGACCGATTTTCAGCAGCGCCCTCAAGCGTTGGGGCGATCAGGTCGGCGTGGAGATTGCCCAGCAAGCCCGCACATTCGCCAGTCGCTGATTTGACTGTAGTTCTCAAGTCAGCTTTGGCGATCGGGTGGGCGAAACAAGCTCCCCGCGTCGTGGGGAGATCGGTCGCGATAGCAGCCGGGTGGGGCCTTGTTGTTCTTCTGTGAACGAAACGCTGGCAGCGATTGCCCTCGCCGGGCCCACTCTTTCAGGTGCAGGACATCTGCACGACCTTTGGACGGAAGGCAATTCGGTCCGTCAGTTGTTCGTGAATCCCGCTGTCAAAGCGCTTCACTGTTCCCGTCAATGACATTGCCTTCGCGACGAGCGGTCGCGTTTGCACTTGCTTCGTCGGGTTCCGATAACTCGAAGAGGTCAGGTCGGAGATTGTCTTGCTCGAGGTGCCCGACCTGCCAACCTGAATTCACCGAGCGAACCACGACGGCGATGCTGCGGCTGAAGTTCCCTTCCATCGTCAACACTTCATGACGCTCGGGGTCGTACGCCAGCAACATGAAAGTGTGTCCGGGCATCCGCACGTAATCGGCGTGGATCATTGCCTCTTCGGTGAGTGTCTTGATGTGACCACCGTTGCGATATCGTCCGTTAAAGAGCCGTCCGAGATTTGCCCGGCCATAACTTGCGCCGACAGTGCATGAGCCGGTCGCCCATCGATAGTAATCGTGACAGTCCATTTTATACTCGCCGCATCGGCTCCAACCACGTTGAGTGCAATACCACTCGCGGAAAGTCCGCATGACGATGTGTTGACGCGCTTTTTCAATCGCGGATTCGCCCGATGTCGCGACATAGTAAGGAGTCGGTACGCGGCCGACTACGGATTCGGCGTCATACTTCTCCGACTTGCGATGCAGGTTCACGAACAGCCGGTACACCGTACCGGGTTCGACGATAGCCTCGACCAGGCCGTCGTTTGTCACGTCGATCACGCCGTGCGTATATTTGTCTTCCGCATTGCGTGTGAGCGAAACGGGGAAGTGCAGGATGTGCGTTTTCGCCGGCTTACTCATATCGGTGAGCTTCACCTCGGCGATCAGCGACTGTTCGACATTCTGAAACTCCTCGTCGTGCAACATCAGGAAAACTCGAACCTGATCTGAGAAAGCGACGTCGTCGGAACTGGCCTGTTTGTAATCGTAATAGGCCGACAACTCGCGGTACTCGGCGGATCCTTTATCCAAAGTTGATGCGACACGCATCGAGCCGGACGACGAGTACCGGTAATTCCGTCGCCGCCAACGAAACGCATCGGCCGGGTCGACGGACAATAGAACGACACTTGTGATCAACGCGAATACGACAAGCAGACGACGACACATCGAAACAGACATGTGGAAAGAACCTATTGCTGTTGGGTGGTGTTGGGCAGTGTGACTGAGCTCGGTCGGGGAGACCTTGGGGTGGTACGCGGTGGGCTGCTCAGATTGCGATGCACCAAACGCATCGAACGATCAGCAGCCTACACGCTGTGAAGAGACGGCAATAGGGTCCAGACGGTTTCCTCAAGAACTTCACCGGAAGTTCGTCGCGACGAAGAAAAGGGGCCTCCACCCATAGGTGCGACAAGCAGAAAAAATAGTTATTTCGTGAAATTGTCGGCTGCCTCTCAGACTGAAGAAATGGTTGCGACTCGTGTTCAAGTGCTGCTGCAAATCGCGAGTCCTGTTACCGGAGTGTGGTGCTGAACTGGCTCTTTACGTCTTGGGAGCTGCCGCGGCCGTCGAAACTTTGGAAAAGTTGGTCGAGCAGCGGTCCCCCCCCATTGCCTTGTGAAAATGGGGCTCTTACATTTGATGGCTCCGATAAAGTAGCGCCCCCGACTAGGGCGGTTTGGAGACTCTGCTTGAACCGGACAAACAAATACAACGAGAACACACCAAACTTCACTCCTGGTGACTGCTCACCGCCCCGCCCACTCTTTCCCACTTTTCCAAGGAGATATGCAATGCGTTTCATTCTCGCGGCTGCTGTTGTTTTTGCAGCGTGTTTGACTAGCTCGGCCGTGACGGCTCAAGAACCTGATCAAACCAAGCCGGACCAGGTCACCCCCGATCAAGCGAAACCAGATCAAGCCAAGCCGGACCAGGCCAAGCCAGACCAAGCCAAGCCGGACCAGGCCAAACCAGACCAAGCCAAGCCGGACCAGGCCAAACCAGACCAGGTGAAGCCGGACCAAGTGAAGCCGGACCAGGTGAAGCCGGATCAGGTGAAAACTGGCAAGCACAAGGGCCGAGTCCGAATTCGCCGCCGCAAGTAGTGGTTGGTTGAAATTCGGCGAAGTTGATTGTCTGAAAGATATCTCCCCGCATTGCGCGGGGAGATATCTTTGTTTTGAACGTATTGCAAACACATTCACCATCACAAGCGAGCGCGTCCCACGCTCCGCCAAAGTGAGCACAATGAAAAGCCTTGTTTTTTGCGTCCCATTTGCAATTGTCGTCGCGATTGCTTTTGAATCACTTAGTGCAACTGACCTCAGGTTTGCCGAGAGCAACGACGAGAAGCGAAACATTGGCGGGCAGGTTGTCCAAAGTGAAAGGGACGAACAGGAAGCCCTGTACAACTACTATTTCAGGGACCAGGGATATCGGTACGAAACCAAGCTAGGAAGTTTGAAGAAGGAAGCCTCCGTTCCCAGTTGGCGAATACCCTACTCCGCGGCGATTCATCCCGAATCCAGTGGCGGACTCAGCAGTCTCCGCCGTGGGACCGCCCGACCAGTCGGAGTCGGACTTTTTGGCCGTGGACGTCAAGCTGGAAGAAGGGCGCCTGGCAGCGCGGCAAGTAGAAGAGCCACGGGCCCTTTGCCAACGAGAAGAGCCACGGGCGGTTCAGCATTGAGCGCCTACGATCGAGCGTTCAACGGTGGCCAGGATTTGGCCGACGCTTTTGAGATCCGCAGGATCATGGGCACGGACCGAGCTCTTTTTCCCTTGTTGCGGATGCGGATGAACTCGGAGTCCTGGGAAGGCTATTGCAGTGGCTTCACGGCTTCCACGATCAAACATCCCGAGCCCGTCAACCCGGTGGATGCGGGAGACGTTGGCGGAACCCCGGGCGTGGTGTTGCAGCCAGACGAGATTAAGGCTCTGCTTTCGGCGATTTATAACAGAACCAGCGATGATAGTTTTCTGTTTCTGTCTCCTCCAAGTGGTCGAGACGGTGGCCCGAACATGGGCACGTTTCACCTCGCTTTGACCAATTATGTCGGCCAGGCCGGGTGTCCTGTAGGCATCGACCGAACCAAAGGGCAGACGTCCTGGAATAACCCCATCTATGCTTACAAAGTCGCGTCGATCGGTGATGCGGTCACCAGGGAAGGAATTCAATACCGCGACGTGGTAACGACGGTGACCTACAGTTTCTACGGTCTGGATTCAACTCGCCAAACCGACCGGGAGACAGGGGCCAGGGTTGGAAACAGGAAGCAATCGATGACGTTTCGGTATACCTTGGCCTTGGATGACGAAGGTAGGATTATCGGTGGCCGCGCGAAAAACGACAGTGGGCATTTTCTCTGGATTCCCTTGTATCCAATCCAAGGGACTGCAGACGGTTCCGTCCCCGGAAACTCGTATCTTGACGTCCGACGTGTGATCGCTCTGGCACGAGCATCCGCACTACCCAAGGTGCAGAAGCAGTATGAAGAAGTCACCATTGGCCCGACATTCGGCCCGCGGCGTGAAGACGAGCCCGAGTCAAGTGACCAGCGGGAAGCGGTCACCGCAATCGAGCGGTAGCTCGCGTCGTGGAGAGATCGAACAAGGAACTGCCTTCGAGTTTCCTTGTCTACCGCGAATAGGCTGTGAATTTATTGTACTTAGTTCGCAGCCTGCGATAGCGTGGTCTCTTCGTAAGGTCGCCAACAGGCAGAATGCCTACCCCCACTTTCTTGGCTTTGAAGCTCAAGCAAAGTCATCTACCTGAACTAAGGCCACGCGCAAGCCAAGGAAGTCGAAGCAATTGTCGGGCACGCTTCGACTGCGGGAAGAAGAACGGCAGATGCTGGCCACAACAAGCCAACAGCCACCGCGTACGACTCGGTGCGAAGTTGCGGTTGTCGCCTCGGGATCAACACCCCCTCGAAGCTCTTCATGATACCAATCACTACACCACTCCCAAACGTTGCCATGCATGTCGCACAGCCCCCAGCCGTTCGGTTTCTTCTTACCGACTTCTTGTGTCTTGAAGTCGGAGTTATCTTCGTACCAGGCATAGTCGCCAAGATTGTGTGGGTCATTGCCGAAGCAGTACGCGGTCGACCAGTCCGCCCGACATGCGTACTCCCATTGCGCTTCGGTCGGCAAGCGATACTCCCAGCCCGGCGACAACTCGCCCAGGTCGCGGGCAGCCTCAGTGAGTTTTTGACAAAAGCTTGTTGCTTCTTCCCACGAGACCCTTTCCACCGGAAGATCGTTTCCCGTAAACTCGCTTGGCGTAGATTCGTTGAACTGCTGCCACTGGCCTTGTGTGACGGGAACCTTCCCCATCCAAAAGCCGTGCGAAATGGTGACGAAGACTTGCTCGATGAAATCGTCACCGTCATATTGGCCTTCTTCATGCGGCGGACTGCCCATCACAAACTTCCCTGGCGGGCACCAGCAGAACTTCAATTGGAGCGAACTATCCAACCGTTCCGTACCGGGTCGGTCTCCGGTAACCATCTCTTCAGGCCTTCCGTCTTGGAACATGGCGGCTTCCCGTATGGCGGTCTGCTTTTCTTGTTAAGGGGTATAGCATACCCAAGCCAAACACAGATTCATAACGCGTGACGCATCGAAATGGACCAATCAAGGGACCGACGCATTGCCGCCAGAGAGGCGTTTTTTCTGCATATTCGCCCATTTTCAGCACGGTCTCGCGGTAGAAATCCCTGGCCTAACTGGACGACGTGCCAGAATATTTCAGAGGATCATTGAGCGGCGGTGGCCGAGATATGGCTGTGTCGCGGGTCAATCCCATGCGCCCAGGGTAACGCTCTTTTCGATGATCAAGTTGCCGCGGCGAACTGTGATCGGCACAGTGGTGCCCGGCGTGTTCTTCGAAATCAAGGCTGTCAGTTCATCGAAGTTGGCCACATCGTGACCATCGTAATTGACGATAACATCGTTCACTCGGATCTCGGCATTCTCAGCGGCGCTGCCAGCGGTCACCATTGTAATGAACCAATCGGGTCCGCGAGTTGCCGCAATTCCCATGAAAGCACCGTCTCGTCGATCCACATCCGCGACCATAACCTCCCGCAAACGGTCGGCACCTTCTTCAGTGACTTTCGTGCCGAAGAGCATTACTTTTTCCAGATGTTTGCATTTCTTAATATGCTCAAGGCCATCGTTGGTGATGGGCACGTACAGCAACTTAATGAATTTCAGGCGTTCCAGTTTGGAGAGATGCACCAGCGTCTGGTCGTTGATCTTGACACGTTTAATCTTCACAACGGCAACGTTAGGCAAGTGCTGGACGTGTCGAATCCACTTTTGATCAATGCGTTTTCCTTCGAACGTGATCTGCTTGACATCGACCAACCATTTCAGGCGTTCGAAATCCTGATCGGTGCCGCGCCAACTGTTGTCGATTCGCAATTCGGTCAGGTCGTCAATTCCGTTCACGCCGGGTTCCACATGTTCACGATCCAATCGGGCTCCCAAGTGTGTGAGCACATCGAGTGCCTGTTGCTGTCGCAGTTCATCCAGCTTGTTTAACGCATCCTGGGCTCGACGCGCAGTGGCGGTCACGCGCAGCTCGGCGACCCTTTCAAGCGCCTGGCGGGCGGCGCTTTCAGTTTCATCATCACCTGACAAGGCCAGTTGTTGAAGGATATTCGCGGCTCGTACGGAGACCTCTAACTCGCGGCCGGAAAGTGCCTCGCCAACGGGCCCGACAGCCGCGAAACCAGCTGCCTTCAGTTTGCGCGAGGCGGCGTCACGCAGCGCAAACTGGTCAGCACCGAGGTCCTCGACCCATTGTGTGATCTCCTGCGGCGTGGGCTGTTTCCGCTTAAATGCCTGCTGCCCCACAACGGTCGAACTCACCACCAGCGTCAACGTTAGCAACAACGTTGCCCAGGCGAACCGCGGAAAACAACTCGAGGCAGATCCAATCATGCCTGTTATTGTCGCTTGTTTTCGTTTCCGACACCAGTCGAATGGTTACTTTCAGCACGCCTGGCGTTCTCATAGAATGCCCTCTGACGCTGCCATGTCCTTTTGCGGACGATCCGTGTGCCTATGTTCAGCATCCTGTTTGGCTTGTTTGTGATTGCCGTTGCCGCGATGCTGTTGATTCGTAATGCGATGTATTGGCATTCCACACAAGCGGCTGAAATGGACGAGCGTGAGCGTGACTTTCTCCGCCGCCAATATCGGCGTCGTACGCAAGCCAACGCGATCATCGCGATTGTCGGCGTGGCCATCATTCTTGGCGTTTGGTTGACCGATTCGGTAATGGTTGCCGCCTATTGGATGGGCATGGTGCTGCTGGTCGGTTGGATGGCGATGCTGGCAATCATCGACCTCGTCTCCGCGCGAACGCACTACGGCCGACTGCATCAGGATCAGCTGGAAGCACGTGCGCTGCTCGAAGAAGAGCTCAGAGAGATCAGAAAGCGTGGTTCCAATGGACGACCCAAGACCAAACCACTTGAGGATTTAGAATGAAGAGCCTTGATATTGCCGTCTATCCCGGCGACGGAATCGGGCCCGAAGTCACAGACGAAGCTGTGCGTGTGCTGCAAGCCGTCTCCAAGCTGGATGGGTCGTTCGGGCTGAATCTGACGTCGTTCCCCTGGGGCTTTCGCTACTGGCAGCAGCACGGCCGTGTCGTGCCGGAGGATTTCATTGACGTGCTCCGGCCATTTGACGCGATTCTGCTGGGAGCCGTCGGCTGGCCGGAGAAGCTGCCGGATCACATTACGTTGGCACCGTTGGTTGAGATTCGTCAGACGTTTGACCAGTACGCATGTGTCAGACCGGCGAGACTCCTGCCAGGCGTCAAGAGCGTTCTTGCGGACAAAGGCTCGGAGCAGATTGACTTTGTCGTGATTCGCGAAAACTCTGAAGGTGAATATGTCAACATTGGCGGTCGATTCAAGCAGGGGCGATCCGACGAAGTCGCGGTACAAACCGCCGTGCACACCCGTCGGGGCGTCGAACGCATCCTCCGGTACGGGTTTGTTCTGGCCCAACGTCGTCGCCAACATTTGACGATGATCACGAAGTCGAATGCGCAACGATTTTCGTATGTCATGTGGGACGAGATACTCGAAGAACTCGTGCCCGAATATCCTGACATCGAGGTTGATCGGCAACATTGTGACGCCGCGGTGATGAACATGGTGCGGATGCCTGAACACTTTGACGTGATTGTGGCTTCAAATCTGTTCGGCGACCTGTTGACTGATCTCGGCGGCACGATTGGTGGCGGTCTGGGGTTGGCCCCCA
>SMVA01116836.1_pt1 | contig 11634 bp, 12 predicted proteins | sample 2456451 | NCBI WGS metagenome assembly SMVA01 (sample SAMN11095933, study PRJNA526329) | marine sediment metagenome | biome: Marine sediment; feature: Surficial sediment; material: Deep marine sediment; isolation source: Hadal surficial sediment | place: Pacific Ocean | collected 2014-05 | depth...
CGCCTCGACCGTGGCTTTCGCGATGCCGTCCGAACCGCCGATCAACTCGACCACCGCGTCGATGCCGGGGCTTGCGGCCATGGCCGCCGGATCGTCGAACCAAGTCAGCCCGGTGAGGTCGACGGGCCGCGCCTTGTTGCGGTCGCGCGCCGAGACCGCGGCGATCTGGATCGGACGGCCGCAGCGGGCGGCGATCAACGCGCCCTGCTCCCCGATCAGCCGGACGGTCTCCGCGCCAACCGTACCCAGGCCGGCGATGGCGATTCTCAGGGGGTCGCTCATGACGGCTCTAGACTTAATTTTCCAGGAAGATTTCGACCCGCCGGTTGCCGGCCTGACCGGTGGTCATGAACTCGTGGTAGACCGGCTGCTTGTCGCTGCGCGCCTCGGCCCGGACCTGGCTGCGCTCCGCACCGAGCGCGATCAAACTGGCAGCCACTGAATTCGCACGCTTCAGCGATATCTCGAAGTTGGTCAGATCGTGGGTGATCTGATCGGTCACCGCGGTGAGGGCGCTGGCGTGTCCGATCACCCGGATCGACCCGCCATGCTGCCGGCTCAGCGCAACGACGTCGCGCAGAACGGCGCGATCCCTGCCGTCCAATCGGGACGAAGAATGGCCGAAGTAGATCACCGCCACCAGCCGCGCACCGGCCGCAACCGGCACGGCAGCAACTGGCACGGCCATCTCGGTCTGACCGTTCTGGAACTGGCGGTTCTGGAATTGGGCGAAGCGAAGTTGCGTGCTCCCACTGGGGGCTTGGGCGATTTGGGGCTGTACCACGGGAGGCGGGGCCACAGGAGGCTGGGCCACAGGAGGCTGGGCCACAGGAGCCGGGGCCGCCAGGGTTTGCGCCACTTGGGTCTGGACCGCCGGGGTCTGGGTCGCCGGGGGTTGAGCCGGCGCGGGCGGGATCCGCAAGGCCGCGGTCAGCTCGTTGCCGATAGCCGGCACCGCCGGAGCGTCCACTGGGGCACCCGACGCAATCTGGGTCGCGTTCGCCAAGACCGGCGCCGAACCGGTCAATTGTTCGCCGGAATAAACGGCATTGGCCCGATCGGCGGCCAAACCCGCCTGGATCTCCGCGCGGGCCTCCCGAGACAATATCTTGGGTGGCTGGTTCGGCACAGACGCCAGATTGGGAAAGGCGGTCGATTGGATGCGCGCCTGGCCCTGGGCGAGCCCCACCTGGGTCGGCGCCGCATCCTTGGCGAACCAGTCGGTGGGATCGGCCCAGTCGGGCACGACCGAGCAACCGCCCAGGAATACAACGGCCGTAAATATGCCGAAGACGTGACGGGGGCTACGCACGCGCCACGCGGCCGGCCGGTCGGTATCCTGGCTCATGTTCGGCTCCATCCCTACTCTCTCGACCGCCACTCTCTAAACTACGGCGCGAGCGCGGCCTTGAAACTGCCAATTACCGCAGCAGGCCCAGCAGGTCAAATGCCTAGAGCACTTTCCGGGCCATTCCCTATTGACACGCCGCCGCCTCTGGCTACTTTGCGCGGCGCGGGCCATGTTGCAGTGCGGCATGGTGGAATCGCTGTCCGGCGACGCCCAATTCAGGAAAATCATAAAGGAAATCACGATGGCTGAGCAACAGGCCCCAGAGACGAAACCGGTCGATCCGGTGGAAATGTCCCGCTCCATGGCGAGGATCGCCGAGCGGAGCCAACGCCTCGTTTCCGAATTCCTGGCGCGTCAGCAGCGCGGCGAGGGCAGCGGGGAGATGGACCCGCTCAACATCGGCAACGCCTTCATGGAGATGACGGCGCGGATGATGGCCGATCCCGCCAAAATGATGCAGGCCCAAATCGGACTGTGGCAGGATTACCTCAAGCTTTGGCAGGCGACCACCCAGCGCATGCTGGGCCAGGAGGCCGAACCGGTGATCGAGCCCGAGCCCGGCGACCGCCGCTTCAAGCACGCGGACTGGGACGATAATCAGCTATTCGATTTCATCAAGCAGTCCTACCTGCTGACCGCGCGCTGGATGCATGCCACAGTCCGCGATGTCGAGGGTCTGGACGACAAGACCGCCCAGAAAGTCGAGTTCTATACCCGCCAGTTTGCCGACGCCTTGGCGCCGTCGAATTTCGTCATGACCAATCCGGAGGTGCTGCGCGCGACCCTGGACAGCGGCGGCGAAAACCTGGTCAAGGGACTGGAAAACCTGCTCGACGACCTGGAGCGCGGCAAAGGCCGGCTCGACATCAAGATGACCGATCCGGACGCCTTCGAACTGGGCCGCAACATCGCCCTCACGCCGGGCAAGGTGGTCTTTCAGACCGATCTGATGCAGCTGATCCAGTACCAGCCGAGCACGGAGCAGGTGCACAAGCGGCCGCTGTTGATCATGCCGCCGTGGATCAACAAGTATTACATTCTCGATCTTCGGGAGAAAAATTCCTTCGTTAAATGGGCGGTCGCCGAAGGTTTCACGGTGTTCGTGGTGTCCTGGGTCAACCCGGACGAGACGCTCGCGCAGAAAACCTTCGAGGACTACATGCTCGAAGGTCCCCTGGCGGCGCTCGAAGCGATGGAGAAAGCGACGGGAGAAAAAGAAGCCAACGTCATCGGCTACTGCCTCGGCGGCACCCTGCTCTCGGTCACGCTGGCCTACATGAAGGCCAAGGGCGACACCCGCGTCGCCAGCGCGACCTTCCTCACCGCGCTCACCGATTTCGAAGAGGCCGGCGAACTCGGCATATTCATCGACGAGGCGCAGCTGTCCAAACTGGAACACAAGATGGCCGAGAAGGGCTACCTGGAAGGCGCCCATATGGCGACCACCTTCAACATGCTGCGCGCCAACGACCTGATCTGGTCTTTCGTGGTCAACAATTACCTGCTCGGCAAGGAACCCTTCCCATTCGACCTGTTGTATTGGAACTCGGATTCGACGCGGCTACCGGCAGCCATGCACAGTTACTATCTGCGCAATATGTACCAGAAGAACCTGCTGGTGAAGCCGGGCGGCCTGACCTTCGACGGCGTCGCCATCGATTTGTCCACCATCGAGACACCCGCGTTCATGCTCTCCGCCAAGGAAGATCACATCGCGCCCTGGGCCTCGACCTACGCGGCGACCCAGTTGTTTTCCGGTCCGATCAAGTTCGTGCTCGCCGCCTCCGGCCACATCGCCGGCGTGATCAATCCGCCGGCGGCGGGCAAATACGCACATTGGACCAATTCGAAGAACCCGAAGGACCCGCAGGCCTGGCTCGCGGGCGCCAAGGAGCATCCGGGCTCCTGGTGGCCAACCTGGTCCAAATGGGCAGCGCGCTACGGCGATGGCAAAGTAGCGGCACGTGTGCCCGGCGATCGCGAACTCAACGTCATCGAGGACGCACCCGGCTCCTACGTCGCGGTCCGCGCCCAGGACGACTAGGGTCTTATCGTCGTAGATCGAAGCGATCTAAGACGTGAATAAGCCCCTAAATTTATGAGTTAGAGTGCGACCGGCTCTACAGCAGGAACTGATCCTGAAGGGCTTTGGTCAGGTCGTCGCCGAAGCTCGCGCTCTTCTTGATGATCGGCACGGTCGGTGGCAGGTGCTGCAGGCTCGGGTGATCCGTGTCCAGGCTGGTAATCAGCGCGGCGCCGATATTGCGGGTCGCCGGCATGGCCTTGAGCGCAAGCATCAAGTCGATGCCCTCCAGACAGGGCATGACCGCCGAAACGATGATCAGGTCGGGCAGCGTCCTGGTGGCGAACTCAAGCGCCTTAAAGGAGTTCCCCACGGTGGTCACACGGTAGCCGCATTCGAGCAGTTCGCGTTCGATGGCCCGGGTCGCCACGCCGGGCGACATGACCAGCAGGACTTCGATCTCGCGCACATCGATATCGGCGGGATCGAAAGTGCCCTTGGCCGGCAGGCGGCGGAGAAGCTGAGAAGCGCTCTCCTCTTTCTCGTCCGGCGAATCGAGCAGGTCGAGCAGGGTCTCGGCGAAATCGATCATGTTGGCCAAGCCCAAGGTTTCCTGGTCCGAAAGCGACGTAATGTAGTCGTCGAAACGCTGGGCGGTGACGCCGATGAGCGGCAACTCGAAACCATTGGCCCCGCCTACCATGTTGACCGCGACCCGGCGCGCATCGTGCAGGGCGACCTCCATCGTGCGGCCGCCGTTCATGGCCTCGTTGAGAAAGCTGATGAGATTCTGCAGGTCCTCGGCCGAATCTTGGAGGAACTCCATACGCAGGGCTCGAAACGTGGCATCGGCCCCGTCGCCGCCGGTCGTACCCACCTCGTCTTGCATTGCAGATCCCTCCAGAGAAAATCGATCTGGTACCCACCGGACCAAGATTTCCGGCGTTCTCCCTATACCTCTGCAACATTTCTATATTATTAAGACTGATCCTTGGACCCAGTCTGGGCCTCCAAGTAACTGCCGCCGAGGTCGCGGTAGTGCGCTGCAATCCAGGCCGCCTCTGCGATTTCCGCCTCGCGCATCTCGCGCCAGTAACGCGCCGGCATACCGGCCCAGACCTGGCCGCTGGGCACGATCTTGCCGGGCGTGACCACGGCACCGGCGGCAACCATGGCCCGGGGCTCGACCACGGCGCGGTCGAGGATCACGGAGCGCATGCCGATGAAGGCGCCGTCGCCGACGGTGCAAGCATGGATCAGCGCCATGTGCCCGACCACCACGCCGTCGCCGATGTGGGTCGGCTCGCCACCGCCGGTCTCGCGGTAGTCGCCATGTCGATCGTTATTGCAGTGGACGATGGTGCCGTCCTGCAGATTGGTGTTGCACCCGACCCGGATGCGGTTGACATCGCCGCGCAGCACGCAGCCGTACCAGATCGACGAGCCGGCGCCGATCTCCACGTCGCCGATCACCACCGCCGTCTCGGCGATGAAGGCATCCTCGGCGATCTTCGGGCTTATGCCCCGGTGCGCCAAGATCAATCCAGCCATGGGTGTCCGCCTTTCTTCCGGTTCAAGCAGCCGCGGGCGCGGCGCCGGGCGCGGTGTCCAATCCGGTTTCCTCTGGCAAGCCGAGCATCAGGTTCAAATTTTGCACCGCTTGACCCGAGGCCCCCTTGCCCAGGTTGTCGAGCAGCGCCACCAACACCGCCTGTTCCTCCGCTTCGTTGGCGAAGACGTGCAGGCGCACCAGATTGGTGCCGTTGAGACCCTCCGGATCCAGATGGGTCATGGCCAGGGTCGCCTCGAAGGGTGCGACCTCGACGAAACGCCGGCCTTGGTAGTGGGCTGCCAGGACGGCATGGAGTTCGGCGGCCCGGGGCCGGCCGGACAGGGCGGCCAAGTGCAGCGGAATCTGGACGATCATGCCTTGTAGGAAGCGCCCGACGCTGGGCACGAACAAGGGCCGTGCGCCGAGCCCGCTCCGCCGATGGATCTCCGGCACGTGCTTGTGGGCGAGGTCGAGTGCGTAGACCCGGAACGCCGTGGCGATGGCGTCCGGGCAGTCCGGATTCTCGAACCGCTCGATCATCTTCCGACCGCCCCCGCTATAGCCCGAGACCGCATTGATCGAGATCGCCGTTTCGGCCGGCACCAGGCCGGCTGCAATCAACGGACGCAGCAGCGCCACCGAGGCCAGCGCGTAACAACCCGGGTTGGTGACCCGCTTGGCGCCGGCGATGCGCGCCGGCTGCTCGGCGTCGAATTCCGGCAGGCCGTAAACCCAGCCGGGGTCGATACGGTGCGCAGTGCTGGCATCGATCAGGCGCGTGTCCGGGTTATCCACCAGGGCCGCGGCCTCGCGCGCCGCGTCGTCGGGCAGGCAGAGCACCGCAAGATCGGCGGCGTTGAGCATCTCGGCACGGGCACCCGCGTCCTTGCGCGCGTGCTCCGGCAGTTGCAGAAGCTCGATATCGGCGCGCGCCTCCAGGCGCTTGCGAATCTGCAGGCCGGTGGTGCCGGCCTCGCCGTCGATAAAAACCTTCGCCACATTGGCGTTGGCTTTGAGACCTGCAGTCATGGTTCCGCTCCTATTCGGGCCCCCACGTATTCGGGGCCTCCGGTCGCGGCCGGACGGTATCGCCGGCCGCGGTCGTCAATCATAAATGCCGGGGTGCATTCATACTTTTGTGCAAGACACGGATGATCGAAATTCTTCGCCCATCGATCTTGTAGAAGATGGCATGAGATCTAAAATCATACCGCCGATATCCTTTGCGAACTTCCTCAACCGATTTGCCGAGCTCGGGATTTCTGGCCAGTGATTCGAAACAATCGATCAGCGCATCCCGATAGCTCCGCGCCTGCTTTATGCCGAATTGTCCGATGGTATATCGGGCGATATCCGCAATATCATCTTCGGCTCGTTTCGATAACACGAAGTCACGCATTCTTGCTCAAATGCGCGCTTTCAGCTTCGTCCCAAATTTCTCTTATACCGCGATCACTTTCCCCACTAATTTCTCCTTCGATCAAAAAAGCCTGTAGCGTTTCCAGATTGTATTGATCTCTACGGATCAGATCGCGGATATATTCGCTGTCATTGCCATACTTACCGGAGGTAATTTGAGCTTTTACCCACTTATCCATTTGATTTGTAATTGTTATGGTCTTGCGGGTCATAGACATAGCTGTAACTCCGAATAGCGTTCTAAAATATGATAGTATCATACTATCGGTCTGGAAACGAAAATAATCCAATGAAAAGGGCCGCCCGAAAGCGGCCCAATTTTGTACTTGGAACGTCGTTTCCGACTTAACGCTTGGAGAACTGGAAGCTTTTTCGCGCCTTGGCTTTGCCGTACTTCTTGCGTTCGACCACACGCGAGTCGCGCACTAGAAAGCCGCCATTCTTGAGCACCGGCCGAAGCCCCGGCTCATAGAGCGTCAGTGCCTTGGAAATGCCATGGCGCACGGCGCCGGCCTGGCCCGAGAGCCCGCCGCCTGCGACCGTGCAGAAAACGTCGAACTGGCCCTTGCGACCCGCGGCCTCGAAGGGCTGGTTGATCAACATGCGCAGCACCGGGCGTGCGAAGTAGCGCTCCAGGTCTCGGCGGTTGACGGTGATTTTGCCGTTGCCCGGCATGATCCAGACCCGGGCGACCGCGTCTTTGCGCTTGCCGGTGGCATAGGAACGGCCCTGCGCGTCGCGCTTCGGCTCCGGCATCTCGGCGGCGGCATCGCTTGGGGCGGCGCCTGGGGCGGCCCCTGAGTCGGTCCCGGTAACGGCGGCGGCAGCGCCGGTGGCCGCTCCGAGATCGGCGAGATCGGTCAGGGTCTGGGTTTCCTCGGCCATGATCTCAGGCGCTCCTCTTGTTCTTCGGGTTGCGGGCGGCGATATCCACGACTTCTGGGTTCTGCGCCTCGTGCGGGTGTTCGGCACCGGCATAGACGCGCAGGTTCTTGAGCTGGCGCCGGCCCAGGGGCCCACCCGGGATCATGCGCTCGATCGCCTTTTGGACCACCCGCTCCGGGTACTTGCCCGCCAGGATTTCGCCGGCGCGGCGCTCCTTGATGCCGCCGGGATAGCCGGTGTGCCGGTAATAGATTTTGTCTTTGAGCTTTTTACCGGTCAGCTTGACCTTGCCCGCGTTGATCACCACGACATTATCGCCGCAGTCCATGTGCGGGGTGTAGCTGGGCTTGTGCTTGCCGAGCAGGATGAGCGCGATCTGGCTCGCCATGCGGCCGAGCACGACACCCTCGGCATCGACCAGAATCCACTTCTTGTCGATGTCCGCGGGCCGGGCGGAGAAGGTCTTCATCGCTAAGGTACCCACTGTCTATATGATAATTCTAAATGATTATTCGCGCTCGGCATTGTATTTAGGATCCCGCGAAGCTCTCGAGGGTCCCTTGTGAGCGGCGTTTTTTACGGTACCAGGCGGGAGCTGTCAACGCCTGATTACTGTGGGTTTTGAAAAGCTTACATAAACGGTATTATAGTACCGCTATTCAACTATTTGGATTTCCATACCATTTCCAGACCATCGAATATCTAGCCCCCGTCCCGCGCCGGCGGGATCGAGTAGGTGGCGGTGACGTGGGCCACGGGGCCGTCCGCCTCGGCGCCCTCGGTGTAGAGCGAGACCTCGCCGTAGGCCAGGCGCTTGCCGAGCTTGAGCAGGCGGCATTCGGCGATCACCGCGCCCGGCTCGGGCCGGCGCAGGAAGTTGCAATTGAGGCTGGCGGTGACCGCCATCTCGACCCGGCCGATCCGGGATAGCACGGCGACATACATGCCGAAATCCGCGAGACTCATCAGCGCCGGGCCATTGATCGTGCCCCCGGGGCGCAGGAACTCGGCCTTCTGGGGCATACGCACCCGGCAGCTGCCCTTGCCGATGCCGGTGATCTCGAATCCCATCAAGCCCGCCCAGGGCAGAGACTCGTCACAGAGCGCGTAAACTTCCTGGGCCGTGATGCGCGGCATGGCCGATTCTAGTCCCCGACGATGTATCGCCCTTCGAACCACGATTTCCGGCCTTCGGCAAGGCACTTGCGCCCGACCCCTCCGGCGCGGCAGATTGGGGTCATGAGCGCCCAAAATCAGACCAGCGCAAGCGCCGCCCGCGGCAGCGAAGCGATCCTGATCCGCGAAGATGCCGGTGGGGTCTGTACCCTGACCCTCAACCGGCCGGACCAGTTCAACGCCCTTTCCGAGGCCATGCTGGCGGCGCTCCAGGATGCCTTCGATGGGATCGCCGGCGACGCCTCGGTGCGGGTCGTGGTGCTGGCCGCGCGCGGCACGGCGTTCTGCGCCGGCCACGACCTCAAGGAGATGCGCGCCCGGCCGGAGCAGGCCTATTACGAGGACCTGTTCAGGACCTGCAGCCGAATGATGATGTCCATCGTCCGCCTGCCCCAACCGGTGATCGCCCGGGTCCAGGGTATCGCGACTGCTGCCGGCTGCCAACTGGTCGCAACCTGCGATCTGGCGGTCGCCTCGAGCGACGCCAGGCTGGGCACTTCGGGGATCAACGTCGGTCTGTTTTGTATGACTCCCGGTGTTGCGCTGGCCCGAAATATCAATCGCAAGGATGCCTTCGAGCTCTTGTTCACCGGCGAAATCATCCCGGCCGAGCGCGCCTGCGAGCTGGGTCTGGTCAACCGTGTGGTGCCGCCGGAACACCTGGATGGGGCCATCGCCGAGTTGGCCCAGGCGATCGTCGGCAAATCCCAGGCCGCCGTCACCGCCGGCAAGCGGGTCTTCTACCGGCAATTGGAACTGGGCCTGGACGCGGCTTACGAGCTGGCCGCCGTGGAGATGGCCCGGAACATGATGAACCACGACGCCGGCGAGGGCATCGATGCCTTCATCGGCAAGCGCGATCCGGTGTGGATGCACAAATAGACCTGTCCCGAATCACAATGTTTATTCATCGGTGAAAAACAATGATATGTCTGTGTTTTCGGTATTAAATATACAGAAAACAATCGTAATCCATTGGAATATAGGTGAATATATTGAGTTACAGATTTGTAACAATACGTGAGCGGGCAGAGGGTGGCCCCGCGCGCTCGCGGGTTGAGGACCTTTGAGGCCAATGGACGGGGGGGTCCATTCGCACGGGGCCTGCCGCTCTACCTGCGACAACCTTATCATCGCAAATCTGGCTTGCCATGAGGTTAACCTAAACCCATTTTGACAAACCCCGTTTTTTCCCCTTGAGGGCACCGAAATGGCGCTGGAGAGGACCATGAGCGAGACCTCTAAAGGTAGTGAGTTGGGCAACGGTGGCGGGTTGACTTACAGCGACGGGCAGCTGCGCGCCATTCTGCACTCGGTCCAGACCATCGCCATGGTCGGAATCAGCCCGCGTTGGAACCGGCCCAGCTTCTTCGCCATGAAGTATCTCCAGACCAAAGGCTACCGGATCGTGCCGGTCAATCCGGGCGCCGCCGGGCAGGCGATCCTGGGCGAAACATGCTACGCCTCCCTGGCCGAGGTTCCGGGCCGGTTCGACATGGTCGATGTGTTCCGCGATGCCGAGGCCGCCGGCACGGTCGTCGACGAGGCCATCGCACTCAAAGAGGACAAAGGCATCCGGATCGTCTGGATGCAGCTCGGCATCCGCAACGACGCCGCGGCGGCGCGCGGCACGGCCGCGGGCCTCACGGTGATCATGGACCGCTGCCCGAAAATCGAATACGGCCGCCTCCACGCCGAGCTGTCCTGGGGCGGGTTCAACTCGCGCATCATTTCCAGCCGGCGCCGGAGGGCGCGCATGCTATGACCCGACACGACAATCCCAACAGAAGCGCATTCGGCTTCGAGACCCGCATGATTCACGCCGGCGCGTCGCCCGAGCCGGTGACCGGGGCGCGCCAGACGCCGATCTTCCAGAACACCTCCTACGTGTTCCACGATGCCGATCACGCCGCCTCGCTGTACAATTTGCAGACCTTCGGCTTCATTTATTCACGCCTGGCCAACCCCACGGTGGCGGCGCTTGAAGAACGCATCGCCAGCCTCGAGAACGGCCGCGGCGCGACCTGCTGCGCCTCGGGCCACGCCGCCCAGATGCTCGCCTTCTTCGCCTTCATGGAGCCGGGCGACGAATTCATCTCCTCGAACCGGCTGTACGGCGGCTCGATCACCCAGTTCGGCAAGACCTTCAAGAAGTTCGATTGGCACTGCCACTTCGTCGATTTCGACGAGCCGGAAAACGTGCGCCGCGCACTCACGCCCAAATGCAAGGCGATCTTCTGCGAAAGCCTGGCCAATCCGGGCGGCGTGGTCAGCGACCTGGAAGCTCTCGCCGGGATCGCAGAGGAAGCCGGGGTGTTGCTGATCGTCGACAACACCATGGCGACCCCATACCTGTGCCAGCCCTTCGACTGGGGCGCTGGGCTCTCGGTGCATTCGACCACCAAGTTCCTCTCCGGCAACGGCACCTCGATGGGTGGCTGCGTGGTCGATAGCGGCACCTTCGACTGGGCCCAGAACGACAAGTTCGGCGGGCTGACCCAGCCCGAGCCCGCTTATCACGGACTGACTTTCTACGAGACCTTCGGCGATATGGCCTTCACCACCCACGCCCACGCGGTCACCCTGCGCGACCTGGGCGCGATCCAGGCGCCGATGAACGCTTTTCAGACTCTGCTCGGCATCGAAACCCTCTCCTTACGCATGGAGCGGCACTGCCAAAACGCCCAAAAGATTGCCGAATTCCTCGACGACCATGACGAGGTCGCCTGGGTTTCCTACGCGGGACTCAAATCCAGCCCGTATCACCAGCTGGCCAAGAAGTACCTGACCGGCGGCTTCGGTTCGGTCTTCACCTTCGGGGTTCGGGGCGGTTACGAGATGGGCATGAGGGTGGTCGAGTCCTGCGAGCTCTGCTCTCACCTGGCCAACGTGGGCGACGCCCGCAGCTTGATCCTGCACCCGGCTTCGACCACCCACCGCCAGTTGACCGACGAACAGGCGCTGGCCGCCGGCGCCGGCCCGGACGTGGTCCGGCTCTCGGTCGGCCTGGAGACCGTCGAAGACATCATCGCCGACCTCGACCAGGCACTGAAGGCCGCCGCCGAAGGCGACAAGGCGGCGGAGTAGCGCGCACCTTCGGCGCATCCCCGCTGCTTTTAACCCGCCTCGCGCACCTCATTTGCGAAAATTCACATTGCATGCCAACCTTACGCTGCAAGAGTCGGCGAGAGGTTGAGGAATGGCGCGCGACACGACGGAATTGCGAAA
>SMVA01074097.1_pt1 | contig 11625 bp, 11 predicted proteins | sample 2456451 | NCBI WGS metagenome assembly SMVA01 (sample SAMN11095933, study PRJNA526329) | marine sediment metagenome | biome: Marine sediment; feature: Surficial sediment; material: Deep marine sediment; isolation source: Hadal surficial sediment | place: Pacific Ocean | collected 2014-05 | depth...
AAATGCCAAGACCCTGATCGACTATGAACGCCCCGACATCACGCCCCTCTCGATCGAACACCGCGCCGTTTCCACCGCAGGCTGGGGTTCGTTCAAGGTAATCGGCGACTCCTGAGGCCCGCAGTCGGACCCGTCGTCTACGACCTTGAGTAAGCCGTTCTTCATTAGGCAGGCGCTGATGGTCTGCGCCTCGGCACCCGCGGCAGGTAGGGCAAGCGAAACAACTACTAGAACGAATTGGGCGAGCGGTCGCATTGGGCCGGGCCTCCGGTTGGTTCTGGGGGTGCCAGAATACGTTGTGGCGGATGGAGAATTCAAGCCGCGTTTTCGGCAACGCCCGATCACCTGGGATTCTGTCAATGAGCGAGTCGGCCCCGAGAGAGGAAATGTCTTCGGCCACGTCCAGTCGACGTAGTCCCGCGCGTGAGCCTTGCGAGGAGAGCAGTTGCGTGGATCGTCATGATCGCCTCCGCGGCTTCTTTCTGGCGTAGTTTCGCTACGGGATGCATGTGCTGAATACGCGATGCGGGACATTGTCGTCATCGATTGCGATCACGTTCAGGCGCAGTCGCCTGTCTTCATAGACATCCAGTCGCATGAATCCGGGCGCCGCAAGCGCCATCAGCTCGGAGTCCAGGTCGCGGACGAAGTCGACCTTGCCGCTGCTTCCGGCGCCACTCACGGCGTGAAATACACCCGACGGGCCGACGTGGATTTGCAGGCTGTGTTCGTGGCCTCCGACGACGAGCGCGGGGTATCCGGGTTCCATCGCCTCCAGCGTCTGCCGCGCGTAATCGCGGTAGCGAGGATTCGAAAGGTCCGCTTCCGTGACGCCTAGCTTTCGCGCCAACGGAAAGATCGATCCGATGATCGGAAGCGGTATCCAGAGTTTCGAGTTGAAGACGCGCAGTGGGAAAAGATGCTCTCGCCATGGCAGGTATCCGCCGTGTGGGCCGGCCGTGATGATCGGCGGATGCGCGATAAAGAGAACCCGCCGCCTATCATCACTGCTGAAACTCGACTTGATCAGGGGAATGAGCCTTCCATCGCCCGCTCGGGGTTGGCAGTGTGCGAGGGGGCCGTCGGGATGGTCCATCTGGTAGATCGCAGACCAGAAGTCGAAGAAGACGAATCGCAAGTCATCCGAGAAGTCGACCGACTCGGGCCCAGGGCAGATATCCGGCGGATGGACTGAAATATTCGGCGCTCTTGCCGCAAGGTAGTCGTGCTGCGCGCGGGCGTGTTTCCAGCCGTGGTCTTTGGCTTGGTCCCAGTCGTGGTTTCCGAGTATGAAGAAGCCGCGCGCTTCGCCAATTGCCGCGATCTGCGCTTCGAGGACGCGCTGCGCCCGTTCGTGTCCTTCCTGACCTGCGGGTGGCATGCCGGCGGGGTAGACGTTGTCGCCGATGACGATTACCGCTGTGTCGTCCGCTCCGAGTACTGTCACGCGCTGCCGCACTTCATCCGCAAGCGCGGCGAGTACCGGATCGATCAACGCATCGGGGTTTGCCGCATCTGGCTCTGGAAGGGTCGGTTCGCCCGCATCGCCGATCAAGAAGACTGAACTCGCGATCGGCGGTTCGGTTCGACACACCACGGGCTTGTGAAAACCGGGATAGATGTCGGTCGCGCATCCCATCAAGCCAGCGATGGCCAATACGAGAGGGATGTGCCCGCTCGCGAATGCGCGGAAGCTGAATTCTCGAAACATCATTGCACCCCGACTCTACAGGCCTTGAGCAAGCTGTGCCGAATCCCGACTTCGTTGCTTCCAGATTTCGTTGCTTTAGGGAGTGATGAACTGAGCAGCCGATAGCTCAGAACCGCGCGAGTTGATTCTCAAGGCGCCCCGTAGCCGGCACAAGAGTCCGCGATGGGTACGGGAAACCCGGTGAGGAAACGCTTCAAGGCGAATATGTCTGCGATGTCGCAATCGCTGACACCACCGTCCGAGGCGCCGATCACGTTGCAGTACGTCGCATCGAAGGGCCCGCCCAGCGGAAGGCCGAGCAGGTTTTCTTGCACGCGTGCGACGTCTGCCGATGTCACGCCGTCGATGCCGTCGACGTTACCGCACTGGCATTCGTCACCCGCGGCCAATGAGTCGCCATTCGCCTGGCTGAAGTTTGCGACGAACGGGCAGTTGTCGGGACCGGCTGCGGTGCACGTGCCCACCTGCATACCGCCATCGCAAACCAGGTCTCCGTCACTGTCCTCATTGTTGGGATCGGTACCGAGCTCGACTTCCGCACCGTCGTTCAGCCCGTCATCATCGGAATCGGCATCGTTGGGATCACTACCGGTATCCGTTGGAGATACATAGGTTCCCGTGTTGGTCTCGTATGCGTTGGGGATGCCGTCACCGTCGAGATCCCCCGCCACTTCGAAGGCCGCCTCTCCGAACGCGGTAAGCAGCGGATCTCCATTGTTGCTGGTGATCTGCATCCGTACATGGGATGCGGATGTAATTGTGAAGCTGAACACTTCGGGATCGACACTCACGAAGGGCCCCATGTTTGGATTGGGGGTGAAACTCCCGAGTACGGTGGGGCTACTGAAGCTGGCGTCGTGATCCGCCAACAAGGTGATTCCCGTGATGTTGATGTCGTTATTATCGCCGTAGTTCCAAAGAGCGAACGATTGGAGAAAAAAGGTTCCCCCGAGGTCGAAATCGACATTCCCTGTCGTCGTTCCGGATTGACTCGTCCAAAAGTTGCCGTCCACAGCGTTTGAGTGCGTGGGCGTGGAGGCAATGTAAGCATCAAAGTTTGTCACATTGTTGAGATAGGTCGAGGACAAGCCCGACTGGTTGACCACATTGAAGAGATCGCCAAAAGTCGTGCCCATGTCGGTGCTTACATTCACTGGCTGTAGAATCACATCCGTCGTGGGTTCCGAGGGCGGCGAGATGAACTTGAGTCGCAGGATGCCGATGCCGGCGTTCTGCCAATCTAGCACGGCCGAGAACCAACTTGTGCGTACTGGCGTCACCAGTTGAATCGTCCCCAAGCCGCCTGATGTGCGGTTGTCGAAACCGTTTGCGTATTGGATCGTCCGGAACGGCCCATGCTCATAATTGGCCACGACGGTCACACTCCCCGTCGTCCACGGGAAGCGCACCCCGGAGACGCTGATCGTGGTCACCAGCATCAAGGCGCTCTGGTAGTAGTACGCCAGGTTGGTCGCGTAGTAGCCCGCAACGACGTAGCCCATCGACGTGTAGGCAGGCGCTCCAATCGCGTCATAGCGGTAGTCGTTTTCGCCTACAAAGCAAATCCCGTTCGTGAAAAGGCATGACTTGGTCGTCAAGGCGCTCAACATTCGCATGGTTCCGCCGAACTTGTTGGGGCCTGGAGTCACTCTGAGGGTCGTGTCGCTTGACGAGTAGCGGAGGCTGAAACTGCCCGGTCCATTGCTCGCGCCGAAAGATCCGTAGGAGTTGCGGAGCGTCGCGTAGGTGTATACGTACGGGCTGTAGTAGTAGCCGTTGCCCCAGCTGCCGATCACACCCGTTGCCCTGAAACCGGCGGTGCCCTTGGCCGGGGCTGCGTCGAAAACGAATCCACGTGTCATGGTTCCCGTCGTGCTAGCGGTCCACACGCCGGTGACCGGGTGGCCCGCTTGCATCAGGCCCGGTCCCCCATATCCATCCGTACTCGCCGCGCTGCAGAAAGTCATGCCGGGCTGGCCCGCCGGAGGTGAAGCGGCCCGGATTCCGATAGAGGGGAGGCCTCAAGCGCCCCATGTAGGTTGTGTCCGTGCCACCCTTTGCCGGGCGCGCGGTCGCTCCATATCCTTGCCAGTTGGACCAGGGCGCGCAGTAGAGCGCCGCTATAGTAGAACCGCCCAGGGGGCTGAAGTCGCCATATCCGTCCGTCGGCGTCGAATCAAACGGGCAGCGCGGCTGGTCCGGATTGCACTGGACCCCCATGGGCATTCCCCGCGCGTAGTAGTACGACGAGCGGCCCCCCGTCCCCGTCGTAATATCGTTGCCTCCCGATTTGACCACCCACGAAGCCTCGAAGAGCTGGTTCCCGGCCCGCGCGGCGAGAGGCCCGTAGATCGCTCCAGCGGTAACAAGGGCCAGCACGGACCGAGCGATCCTTGCTGTTAGGTAGGCCCCGCCAATACACCGCATGTCTGTCCACTAAACTACACGTTTTGTTGCCCACTGCAGATAAAATCTGAATCTCGCGCTCGGGAATGATCGTGAGAATGCCGTGTAGCTGGCAGGGAATTCAAGCTGCTTTTTCGGCAATGGCCGATCACCTGGGATTTTGTCAATTAGCGAGTCGGCCTCGAGGGGAGGGCGATTTGTGAGTGATCAACATGCCACCCGCGGGCCGCCTGCCATCCGCACTCAGGTATGCCGTTTCTCGGGCTCCCTGATTCGCGAGGTTATTCTGCGAGAGTTGCGCCGGAGCGGGCAGGCCTTCTTCGTCCACAACCGGGTGCAGACAATCGACGCGATGTGTAGCCGCCTCGCCCGCGCTCGTTCCCGAGGCCAAGGTCATCGTCGCGCACTCAAAGCGGACCCCGCACAACTCTTTGTCTCGACCCGAAATCTGCTCGCGAATCTCGGAGTCGACTGATCTCCGCACAGGTCTTCTAATCGAAGATGATCTCTCGGGATTCGTTTTCCAGTTCTGGAGCGGTACTGCAAACCGCCAGCAGAGCCTCCCATGCTTCGTCGGTCATCGCGGGCCGCGTGTCGGTGTTGAATTCAGGCGCGGATGCGGCGATTTTCGCTCGATCTTCCGATGCCGGATGGGTCGAGAGCCATTCCGGTAGAGCTCCCTCGCTTTCGCTCAGCCGCTCGAAGAACTCTGCAAAGCCGTCTCGTCGGATGCCTGCACGATCGAGCATTTTGATCGCACCCCGGTCCGCCTCTGCCTCGTCCTTGCGTGAAAACGTGAGCGTCGAAATTTGAAACGCGGTTGTCGGGTCGATGACCATCAAGCCCGAGAAATCGCCAACACTGGCTGCCCAAAGTGCGGAGAGCAGTGCACCCCGAACGATACCCGTCATGATATGGCGCTCGTACACATGGGCGATCTCGTGCGCGAGAACGCCCGCAACCTCGTCGGGGCTATTCGCGGATTCGATGAGCCCTCGAGTCAAGACCACGTACCCGCCGGGAAACGCAAAGGCGTTTGGAATTTCCATATTTAATACGTTTACGGACGGAATTTGATGGTCGACTCCGGCCAATTTTTCCGTGAGGTTGGCGAGCACCAGGCCGGCGGCTTTGCTCTCGCAGTATCGATCGGAGAGCTGCGCCTCGAGCTGAACGCCGAGGCTTCGTTCGGCCTCAATCGGGATGCGGTGGGCGATCGCCCGCGAGACAATCGGAACCGCGTTCCAGATCAGCATCGCCATGCTCGCGATGCCCGCCACGCAGATCACTGTCAGCGCCAGTCGGTGCCACTTGTTTCGCGGCAACACATCGGACTTGGTGCTGATCCGCGACAGCCCCTCCCGGGCTTCGGAACCGTAGAGTGTGATCAGGGCTTCTGGCTCTGCGACGCTTTTCAGGTGAATGACGTCTCGCTCCTGAATCGCATCGATGGTGGTGTCTGGTAGCGTCCATCGCGTAATCAGGCTGCGATCGCTCGCGTCGTATACCAGGAAGCTGGCGCCATCGAAGAGGACGCGAACGGCGCGCAAGCTCGCGGAGCGGCCATCGGCCAACTCGCCCGCCCAACCCTCGGTCTCGTTGGGGAACTCAGACACCCAGTCCGATATCGAGTGCGTCGGCGAAGCCGTCCGCGGCCGCACCGGCGCCTTCCTCTCGCTGTTCGATGTTCTCGAAGTCGATCGATCCCTCGACGTAGACCCGCTGAGCCATGTAACGAAGCGAGTACATGGCGATCCACGGAAAGGCGAGCCCGAGCGTCAGCGTCGTACCCCAAACGTGCAGTAGAAAAAGCCGGATAAAATCTCTCCCGGTGAGCTCATAACGGAGGCAGGCTCCGGTTCCGATCCGGGTGTGGCGACCGCGGTACTTCGTGATTTTTGCGAGATACCACGGATAGTATAATCCCAGAGTCAGGATCGACAGGAAAAACGCCGAAACGCCCATCCGCCAGACGTCTCGATCCTTTCCGGTGTACGAAAATTCGAGTGTTCCGAACCGCGTGTTGTTCGTCATGGTTCGGTAGAGGCGATTGGTCATGATAGGCAGGTAGAGACCGAAGCTGAGCATCGTGAAGAGATAGCCGAGCAAGAACGCGCGGTTGTATTCGCCGTTCTGGGGTTCGAGCCCGAATCGGATCCCTCGCCAGTTGGTGCGGCTGTAGAGATAGCCGTGCGCGCGGTAGATGATGCTCGGGATCACCAGGAAAATCGCGATTGCAGCCCCGATCTCGACAGCCGTCTTCAGCTGAGCGGATGCCAGTCCGGCCAGATAGGACGAGCCGAAAAACAACAGATACGCGAACGCGACGACGAGATAACCCTTGAAGAGCTCTATGCCCGTTCCGGTGTACCGGAAATGCTGGCCGTGGAATTCAAGATTCTGCCAGACGTATTTACGTCGTTCCGTCTTTGCCCAGGCCAGGTAGAACCCGAGTGTCAGGAGCGTAAACAGGACGTTCTTCAGGAAGATGAGGAAGAAGCTCGTTCCACTTCCGTGGAACTGCAAAGTGTACTTCTGGGTCGGAGCCTCGGCCGGGGTAGCTGCACCACCAGGAAGACCCGTAGAGTCGACCATAGACGAGCATCCTACTGGTACGTTTCCACCGAGTCTAGGGCTATTTGGGTGGTGACCGCGGATGTAGCGGCACAGGCGCTCAAGACGGTGGTCGACGGGGCGTCTTCTCGGCAAGAACCCGTCGAATTTCAGGAAGTGCCCTCTCGGCGGCTTCTTCGCCCCGCTCAATGAGTTCCATCGCCCGGTAGAACTCGATCCAGGTGTAGGCCGAGAGATCGGGATTGATTCTCACGTCGGCCGAGATCGCCTTGAAGCGCCCAAGCTCGTGCTGGAGAAGCTGGATGGAATTCATCACAACGTCGAAGGTGTTGGGAAGGTTTTGACTATCGCCGAGGTAGCGCAACGGGTTCAGCCGACTCACCTGACGGTTCAGCCGAGTCAGGATGGTTTCGACGCCTTTGCGAACGGGCGGAACCGCATTCACGGCGATGCAGATGTCTGCGCCCATGTTGCTCACCAACTCGGCCGGAACCGGATCCAGCACGGCGCCGTCGACGAGCACGCGGCCCTCTCGCTCGACGGGTGACCAGAGCATCGGGACGGAGCTGCTGGCGCGAAACGCGGTATCCAATCTTCCGCTACCGATCTGCACTGCCTCGCCTGCGCGAATATCGGTCGCCACGACCTGGCACGGCCGAGTCAGCTCTTCGAAGGTTGTCACACCCAGAAGTGGCGAGAAGATCTCGATCAGGCGCCGACCGGCAAGGAGTCCAGGATTGGTGAGCGTGAAATCCAGCGCCGACAGCGTCGTCGCGACGTTCCCGATGTCTTTCGAAATCTCGAACATCGCCTCCGCCCGGAGTCCGGCCGCGTAGCCGATTGCGATGATCGAGCCCATGCTGGAGCCCGTTACCAGATCGACCGGGATATCGTTTTTCTCGAACACCCGGAAGATCCCCACGTGAGCAATGCCGAAGGCGGCACCGCCCCCCAGAGCGATGCCCACCGTTGCCCCCTGAATCTTTCGCGCCAGTCGCCGGAGCGAGACGGACACGCGCGAATGTGGGAACTGCTGAACGTGGGCGAGCACGCCTGCGGAGTCGAGGTTTCTCAGCTCTGCATCGACCGGGATCACATAGGGTTCGCAGCGATTGATCGAGATCGCCCTTGTTTCCGGGTTGTAGAGATTCATGACCTGGTGGCACCGGATCGATGAATCTTCTGCCGCGAATTCCGAGTCCCCCTCGCGATTCACGATCTCGACGATCATGTCCGAGGCTTCTTTGGCGGTCTCTCTTGCGCTCGGTTCGCTGCCAAGATCCAAAATGGCGTAGGAGATACGATGGCTGAGTTGGGCGACCAGTCGCCCGATGGATTCGGCAAGGAACTCAGTGCCGGCATCGGGGTCCAACTCGACCTCGATCCGACTCGGCTCGAAGCTTCCCTGCTTGAGCTGCCGCTCCAACTGATCTGCGGGGCCCGACGCGATCGATCCCAGCCTCGGGACTCCGGCTCGTGAGCCGCGGCCCGACTGGGCCGACAATAAGAGAACATCCTGCCCCGAAAACTCCTTCAGGAGGCCGGCGACGGTATCTGCAACCATCGATTTCCCCAGCAACCCTGACCCGGCAGTCACTCCGACGACGACGGGTCTCGATGGCCCATCGTCACGCCGTTCCCGGTTCGCAAGACGCTGGCCCAGCACCCGCGCGAAGTGCTCGAGCACCTTGGCATTGCGAAGGAAGTGACACTGGAAGGAGTCGCAATCCAGGACCAGCAACCGCGCGCTGCGGGAGACCCTCAGTGTAGCGGTGCGCTTTCCGCCCATCATGAGTGCGAGCTCACCCAGGTACTCGCCCGGGCCGTGGCGATTGATCACACGATCGCCAGCCTCTTTGGTTCGAACCTCGATCTCTCCGCTCAGTACGATAAAGAAACGATCTCCGTCGTCGCCCTCATGACAAATGATCGAACCCTTGCGATAGGACTGCTCCCGGCACAGCTCGGAGACGCGCTGAAGCTCGCTCGCCGTCAAGCAGCTGAACAGTGGAATCCGCTCCAGAAGTTCTTCGCGTTTCACTCGGGTTGTTGCTGACACCGGTTCTGGTCCGCCCTCTAGCCGACGACCGGCAGCCGTCGTTCTGCACTGAGGTCATCCACCATCGTCTGCATCGTCGTTGTGATCTCTTGGTAGAGGTTCGCCACGTACTCTCGATCTCGCGCGAGAGCGGGGTCTTTGGGTAGATAAATGGGTTTCCCGACTCGGTAGGTGATCTTTGCTGGGAAGGGAAGATACGGTAGGAAGCCCGTCGACCAGAGGCCCCAGGGGAGACCCAGATTGACTGAAAGCGCCTTCAAGCCCGTCAACCGTCGCAGCCCCGTCATGCGCGCCAGCCATTCGCTGGAGAACAGCGTCATATAGACTTCGTGTCCACCAACGTTCACCACCGGCAGGATGGGTGCACAGTGTTCGAGCGCTGACTCGATGAATCCAGTTCGTCCATGAAAGTCGATCGTGTCGCGCTTGACGAAGCTGCGCTGGGCTTCTTGTTCTCCACCCGGGAATGTGAGCAGATATCCTCCGGTGGCCAGCACGCGCGCTCCGTTTTCCCGAGACGCTGGAAGTGCCCCAACGCGCAAGAGCAGCTCGCAAATCCCCGGCAGACGGAAAGCGAGGTCATGCACCATCGCGTAGGCCGGCGTCTCCGCCCCGAACACCTCCCACCACTTCGCAGCCATCATGAAGACGTCTGGCAAGAGCGGACCACCTCCATGGTTTCCGACGACAACGACGGGTCCCTGCCGCGGAACGTTCTCGATGTCCTGGAATGTCGTCCGGAAGTAGTAGCTGCTGATCTTTCCGAGCAACGGAGACGCGTACTCTCGAATGAAATCGGGGTCCCTTCGCCCGAGGTCGTCGTAGCTCATCGGGCTCTCTCCTCCAGTCGGCGTCGCGTCCGTCACTGACCGCTTTCGAACGCTCCCTTGGCGGGACTCGAATGCGTGTCGCCCACTCTATTTCCCCATCGGGTGAGCTGTCAAGGAATTGTGGCGGAGCGGAAGTCGCAGACATCCCGGCCAGATGCGCACTTCGGAGCCCGTCGTTCGGATCCGTGCCTGGAGAGAATAGGCAATTCAAGCTGCGTTTTTGGCAATGTCCGATAACCCACGATTCTGATAAATCGCGAGCCGTCCGATGGGAGATTCTTTCCCGCTCAGGGTCCGAGATAAGCCGGGCAAGCGTTTTCGAGCGCAATGGGCGCGCCGCTGACCAGGCGCTCGAGGACGAAGATGTCGTCTACCTCGCAGACCGTGCCCGCGGCCCCGGTGAAGTCACAACGCGCAACATCGAAGCCGCCGCTCAAGGTCTCGCCCAGCAGCTTCTCCCGCGCGATCTGGGTGTCGAGCGCGTTGACGGCGAGGTCGCCGTTCACGTCGCCACACTGGCAAGCGTCGCCGGCGCCAAAGACATCGCTGTTGGTCTGGCTTGGGTTCATGACATATGGACAGTTGTCGGGTCCTGCAATCAGGGTCTCTCCGGCCGTTCCGGGGCCATCCGACACGCCATCGCCGTCCTCGTCGGGATCGTTGGGATTGGAACCGAGTTGGCCCTCGTGGATGTCACTGATCCCATCGCCATCGGTATCGACACCCCATTCCATCGCACCCCAGGCGATCCCCCAATCGGCGGCTGCGCTGGAGGGTACGAGCGATGTCAGGAGGATCGCAGCCAATGCCGGTAGCAAGCAACAAAGCGGCGACCGCGTCACCACTGAACTGGTTCCAGATAGTCGATCCTGCAGAAGCCCACGGTAAAGCCAGCAGCGAAGGTCCCCTCGATGGAGCCTCTGATGTAGTAGTTGTAGAGGGCATTGTTGATCGTCGGCGAAATGATCGTGGCATCGAAGGGGTATTTGAATCCGAACTCGGGAGTCGTCGTCTCCGCGATTGCCATGTCGACGTTCGCTACCTGCGCTTGGTTACGACGCAGTGTGAACCTCAGAGATGCGTTGCTCGAGGCATCGTTGCCACCACAGGTCAAGCGCGTGACAGAGGCGCCACCGGGGAGATTGACTGGCGCGAACATGAGGGTGCCGAGGAAGGTTCGAGCGGTACCACTCGAACCAGTACTGAGTTCACCGGTCTGCGGCGTGAAGGCGACCGCCGGTAGCGTCAGATACTTCGTCGTCGTCGAGTAACAACGGAGCGTGGTGCCATCGTAGTAGAGCCTCTGATTACTGACCGCGCACGACCCCAGGCCGGAGAGCTCGGCTTCATCGTCAGCAATTCTTCCATCCTGAGTGTTCGACTCGACGACCAGCGCGTCAAAATTCGCGTTGACCTCCGCTGCGAGTGCGGTCGTACCATCTGTGAAGACATTGGGAACGGACACAGTTCCGGCGATGCCTTCGAGCGCTGGGAGGACGAGGACGAGCAATAGTGCCACGACGAGAACGCTGTGGAGCTCCCCTCTCTGCCTGGGTGCGGGTGCCTGTCTGGGATTCATTCTGCATCCTCCTCGTGGGCAAGCATCAACTTCGACCTCTGCACGCCGATTGTACGCGATAGTCACAGGAAAATGCGACGCTGGGGCTGAACCGGCAAGTGCGCAGAAAGCAACACGAATCGCCCATGAAAAGAACACGCCCACACCAACCCCCGAGCCGGGCGCATTGACGGCACTGCGGTCGGGAATCGCCATGCTCGCGCTGTTGCACCGAAGGCGTCGGCATTCTGTAGAGCGGTAATAGACACACCCAGCCCAGTTATTCCGTCCAATGAGTTGGTGGAGCTCCCAACGAGCTTCGAGCTCATTTAATTAAAATCACACAGGGAAATAACAACGAGAAATTCAACACTTATGCGACTCTGCGATGCGCTCACCGAGTCTGGTGGAGCAGGGTGGCCGATGAAAATGACCCCATTCATCACGGTATCTATTAGAGTGGAGTTGACTGGAGTATTAGATCTCG
>SMVA01125184.1_pt1 | contig 11625 bp, 9 predicted proteins | sample 2456451 | NCBI WGS metagenome assembly SMVA01 (sample SAMN11095933, study PRJNA526329) | marine sediment metagenome | biome: Marine sediment; feature: Surficial sediment; material: Deep marine sediment; isolation source: Hadal surficial sediment | place: Pacific Ocean | collected 2014-05 | depth 0-1...
GACAAATTAAACTGTCTCAATCGACCGTCTTCGCGCTTGGCACGAATAAACTCCAGTACGTCTGGATGGCCAACATCGAACGTGCCCATCTGCGCGCCACGACGGCCGCCCGCTGAGGAAACGGTGAAACACATCTTGTCGTAGATATCCATGAACGACAGCGGGCCGGACGTATAAGCCCCGGCACCCGTCACGTATGCGCCTTTTGGCCGTAGCGTGGAAAATTCATAGCCAATTCCGCAACCGGCTTTAAGCGTCAAACCGGCTTCATGGACCTTGTTCAGAATATTGTCCATGGAATCGGCGACGGTGCCCGAAACGGTGCAGTTAATAGTAGAGGTTGCCGGCTTGTGTTCCTGCGCGCCGGCGTTTGAAATGATTCGCCCGGCCGGAATCGATCCGCTGCGTAACGCCCAGACGAATTCCTCAAACCATTTATCTCTTGCCGATTCTTCCTCTACATCTGCAAGCGCTCGCGCGACCCGCCGATAGGTTTCGTCAATGGTTGCATCGATGACGGTTCCATCCTTGGCGGTAAGGCGGTACTTCGTTTCCCAGATGTCCAGTGACGCTGGCTGAAATTTGATATCGGCAACTGTATTTGCGTCGATATGTACGGCGGACTTCATGTGCCCTTTTACTCCCCTGAACTCCTTACGGAGACCTCAATCCAATATGACTTTCGCTTTTTTGACAGCGAATAGTTCCCCGCTCGCCACATTCTGTTTTTTTGCGGCGAGTGCCAAAAAATGGCTAATCTAGCTATTAATTAAGACACAAGATGTTGTGCCAACCAAGGCACAAGATTATGCCCGAAGTGGGCGACTGTCAAGGCCTTGTTGCAATTTTGTCTATAGACTTAAATATATAGAAAACAATATGTTATGAAACCAAGCGCAGTAAGTGCTTTAATTTTCTGGCGAAAAAATTCGCACTAACGTTAAAAAAAAAATCCACAACATCTAGTGGCATTAAGTGAAGTACAAATAGCGCGTAATTGCGACCAAATCCATCAAAATATCCGTCTTGAAACCGCTTGTAATGACAAAAGCAGGCCTCATTTATGTCGCCAGGCAAACACGCGAGCCGCGAGAAGAAGGCCTCGCGCCCAAGCGAAAACCAGCAAATTCAAGGAGTAGGAAAATGAACGTTACAAGATTCGAACCATGGACACTGTTGAACCTGATGCAGCGCGACTTCGAGCGCGCCAGCGGCACCGACGATGGCGGCACAACCGTCGCCGACTGGGTTCCCGCAGTCGATATCGTCGAAGAAAAGGACCGCTTCGTACTTAAGGCAGACCTGCCTGGCGTAAACCCGGACGACATCGACGTCAAAATGGATGATGGCGTCTTGAGCCTGTCCGGCGAACGGACCCACGAAACCAAAAGCGAGATTGATGGCCTACGGCGCGTCGAGCGAGCCAGCGGCAAATTCTATCGTCGCTTCCACCTGCCGGATACGGCCGATGCCGATGAGATTTCAGCAAAAAGCGCCAACGGCATACTGGAAATCAGTATTCCAAAAGTGCCGCAGGTCGAGGCAAGACGGATTACCGTCGAAGCCGCTTAAAGTACTTTTGCGACTAAAATCAGCTGACCCGCATCACTGATTGGTGTGGGCCGGCTTTCGCGTGGTCAGGCGGAACTAATGACGACGCGATACGGTCCCCTTAAGAGTGACTGCAAGCGATTTGCGGCTCATACTTGTTCACGGGCAGTTCATGCCGGCCCGGTACAATTGGCAGGTCGATTTTGATTAAAGATTTAAGGGTTTTATGAATATGCGCATTCAGATTCAATTCCTGTGGGTCAGCTTGCTGATTGTGATGGCAAGCACCGTCGGCGCCGCAATGCCGGCAAGCGTTGATGGCCACCCGATGCCAAGCCTGGCACCGCTGGTAAAAAGAGTGGCACCTGCCGTGGTTAATATTCGGGTCAGCCAGACTATTGACGCCCAGGCACAATATGGCGACGAAATGTTTCGTCGCTTTTTCGGACTGCCGCGATCTCCAGGCGGGACGCGCGAAGTCGCAAGCGCCGGCTCTGGCGTCATCGTTGACGCAAAAAATGGCTACATTCTCACCAACCACCATGTGGTTGCGGGCGCAGACCGGATACAGATTTCACTGCACGATGACACGACTCTCGATGCAGAAATTGTCGGCTCGGACGCTGCAACCGATATAGCAGTGATAAAAGTCGACCCCGAAGGCCTCACCGACATCGCCATAGGCGACTCGGACGCGGTGGAAGTGGGCGACTTTGTTATTGCCATCGGTAATCCGTTCGGCCTTGGGCATACGGTAACCTCCGGCATTGTGAGCGCGAAGGGTCGTACAGGGATCAGCCGCAATGGTTATGAAGACTTTATCCAGACTGACGCCTCCATCAATCCTGGAAACTCCGGTGGCGCACTGGTCAATATGCGCGGCGAGCTGATTGGCATTAACTCTGCCATCATCAGCCGTTCCGGTGGCAATGTCGGCATCGGTTTCGCCGTACCCTCCGAGATCGCCCAGTCCATCATGCGCCAGATTCTGGATTTCGGCGAAGTGCGTCGTGGTCTGCTCGGTGTAACTATCCAGACCATCGACAAGGAAAGTGCCCGCGCACTCGGCACCGAGGTTGAGAGCGGCGCCCTGGTTTCGCGAGTCACGCCCGGTTCCGCCGCCGAAAAAGCGGGCCTGCTGGTTGATGACATCATTATCAGGATTAATGACAACAAAATAGACAGCAGCCGCGAACTAATGAATGCAATCGGGCTGAAAGGTTCGGGCGAAGCCGTCGAAATCGAATTTGTGCGTGATGGCCGCACACGAAATGTGGTTGCGACTCTGGATCAACAGAACAACACTCAAACGGTCGGAGCCAATATTCATCCAGGACTGGCCGGTGCCGTGTTTGCTTCGGCAACAGCGGCCTCCAGCGGTGGCGTCGAAGTTATCGAAATCGAAGCGGGCAGCCTGGCTGCGCAGCGTGGCTTGCGATCCGGCGACATCATCATGCAGGTCAACCGGCAGACGGTACGTAATCTGGCACAACTGCAGGAAATTGCCGCGGAGAGTCAAATCCTGTTTCTGCTGGTGCAACGAGGTGACAGAGCGTTAATGCTGAAGATCCGCTAGTCTTCGCGGAATTAATATTGAAGTTTTCTGAGCACAGGTTGGCCCATTAAATGACATCATCGCGATCGCTATTCGTCACAATCTCGGTCGCGATCCTGATGACGGCCACACTGCCACCATCGGCCAATTCACAAGACATGGATGCACAGGCGTTGCTGGAAGAGCAGCGCCGCGTATTTCGCGAAGTGTACCCGCAAGCGGAGCTTGGTAACTGGCGCCCGGCAGCCAGCAATAATGCTCTGCTGCAGCAATATGTGTTGTGGCCAGAACTCCGGAGTGCATGGTTGCGTACCCGCGTGCGTAACAACGACTTCACCCAAGTCGACGTGTTCCTCGATCAATACGGCACACTGAAGCCCGCCCGCGAACTGCGTTACCACTATGCCTTGTCACTCGGGCGCAGCGGCAGCCACACCCAATATTTCAATTTGTATCAGCAGTTTTTCCAGGGCATGGATGTAACCCGGCTGGATTGCCTGGCCTTGCAGGCAGAGATCGCCGCCGGTCGCGACAAACGGATTGTCAATCGCGGCATCGATATGTGGCTGGTTGGCCGCAGCCAGGTCGACGAATGCGACCCCGTCTTCGATCATTTGCGCGATCGCGGCATTCTGGATACAGCGAAATACCAGGATCGCTTCGAGCTGGCAATCGACGCCCGTCAGTTTTCACTTGCGCGGTATCTCGCCCGATCGTTGCCAGCCGACTACCAGCAAAATGCCAGGCAGTGGACGGCCGTCGTAAACGATCCTGTAAATTACCTGGAAGCTCACGATAAATCGAAAGACGGCGAACAGTACCGCGCCCAACTTTTGTACGCGGTGCAACGAATTGCGTACAAACAACCCGAAATTGCAACCACTCTGTGGCGTGACGTTCAAGACCAATACCCATTCTCAAATGAGCAGCAAAACACTATTGATCGGCACCTGGCACTTTGGGCTGCGCGTCAGGGTCTCGCCGACGCGACCGCAATGCTGGATGCATTGCCCGTAGATGCTGTGGACAAAGAGGTCCGGCGCTGGAGTGTGCGATCCCATCTACGTGAACACGACTGGCGCGCAGTCCTTAACTCGATTAGCGCTATGCCGCCGGAGGAACAGGCCGAGGAAGTCTGGCGCTATTGGCTTGCACGAGCGAATCAACAATTGGGAAACCACGCTGCTGCCAGTTCGATATTCACCGAGCTCGCGCTTGAGCGATCTTTCTATGGTTTCCTCGCGGCCGACCACGAAATTCTGGCTTATTCGTTCTCAAACAGCCCGCTAATCGCTAACGACGAAACCATTGATGAGCTGCGAAACCGCAAATCCCTGATTCGGGCGCACGAACTGTTCGTTGTCGGCCTGGAAGGGCGTGGCCGCTCAGAGTGGGACGCCGCAATCAGCATGTTTAGCGCCGACCAAAAGCTGCAGGCGTCGATTCTTGCGCACCAGTGGGGCTGGCACTCCCGAGCTATCTCTACCGTTGCGACGGTTGGCCAGTTTGACGACCTGGAACTCCGCTATCCGACACCGTATTCGAAAGAATTTATAAAACACGCAAATGGTGCAAACATTCAACACAGTTGGGCATTGGGGATTGCGCGCAGCGAGAGCCTGTTCATGCGGGACATTCGGTCAAGTGCAGGCGCAATCGGCCTGATGCAACTAATGCCGGAAACCGCGCGACGCACTGCCAAAGAGGTGAATTTGAAATATGCCGGCCTCATCACACTGACCGATCCGGACAGCAATATTAAGCTCGGCACTGCCTATTTACGGAAAATGCTCGAGCGATTCGATAACCACCAGGTACTCGCTACGGCGGCCTACAATGCCGGCCCGCTAAACGTCGAAAAATGGCTGCCGAAAGACGGTGACGTTGATGCCCTGATCTGGATCGAAAACATACCGTTTACGGAAACCCGCAAGTATGTGAAACGAGTTCTGGCAACAGATACTATTTTTCACTGGCGCCTGACCGGCGAAACGAAACGATTGACGCCGACACTTGCAAGCGTCCACGCAAATCGAAAGCCGCAGCAGGTCGCTAGCGAAATTGCAGCCCGGTAAGTTGTTCCTGCCGCTCGTCGAAATCCAGGTCAGCCAAAATGCTTGATTGTTCGTAGAAACACGCAAGCTCATTCGAACATGTTTTCAGAATGGCTCTGAATGCCGGCAGATTACTTTCATAAACACCGAACGATGCGAGGCGCGCATTGTTCAGTGGTGGCGCCAACCAGTTCTGTATCGACAATCCGGACTCGTCGATCTTGCTCTGCGTGTCTTGCGACAGCTTGCTCAGTACCGCGTGTTTTTGCGACCTCATGATTTCATCGCTTGCACCACTGGAATATATGCCCTCAAGTTCCTCACGTGCTTTTGCAACCCGTTGTCTCACCGTTTGTAGTAATGCGGCGTGTTGACCTAAGTCGTCTGGCCTTGGCATTAACTCGGAGTACTGTCCCCACCGTTGCATGCCGAACTCTGCGACTGCCGACGCGAACGATTCGTTAAACGCGGTGTCTCCACTCACATATAGCTTCTGATGAGCAAGCTCGTGGAACAAGGTTCGAACCAGGTATTCAGCCGACCAGCGCATCATCGTATTGAGAACCGGATCGTCGAATCGGCCAAGCGTCGAGTACGCGGCGACGCCACCGACGTATACGTCCAGGCCCTTTTTCTCCAGTTTTTGCGCCTTTCTGGCCGCTTTGTCCTCGGCAAAGTAGCCTCGATACGCGACGCATCCTGCCACCGGGTAACACCACTGTTTCGGCGTTAGCGAAAATTCGGGCGCTGCAAAAACATTCCAGACAACGAATTCGCGTTCAAGATCCGTATAGCTGAGATAGCTGTCATTCTCGGGCAGCAGCAATTGATCAACCGCAAATCGCCGTGCCTCTTGCACCAGTACCAGTCGCTCACGCAACTCCTCGTCCGTGTCTTCGTCGCTTATGACTTCAGCTATCGGGCGGCGCTTGCGCAATACTTCCATCTGGCCGTTGATCGCCTGCATATAATAACAGCCCTCCAGCAGCGCAAACGCCAGTAGCAATGACGCCACAAAAATCATTCGGATCAGCACACGGCCCGTCGAACAGGCGGTTGTCACTTCGTGGCGTCCTGCGTCGCGTAATGCGGCTCTGTAATGCGTTGCGAGTCGTTGATCTCTTTCATCCTGTTTTCGGGATACACTTGGCACATGAAAGTCTACCTTGTCGGCGGCGCTGTGCGCGATGAAAGACTCGGCATTCCAGTCAAAGAAAGAGACTGGTGTGTTGTAGGCAGCACACCCGATGCACTTGTAGCGCTTGGCTACAAACCCGTTGGCAAAGACTTTCCGGTCTTCTTGCATCCGCAATCTGGCGAAGAATATGCGCTCGCCAGAACTGAGCGAAAGACCGGTGCCGGCTACCACGGCTTCCAGTTTCACGCAGACCCAGATGTCACAATCAAGGACGACCTGCGACGGCGAGACCTTACGATAAACGCCATTGCCGTCGATGAAGACGGTTCAGTAATTGATCCATTTGACGGTGTTGCCGATATCGAATCACGCGTCTTGCGTCACGTGTCAGATGCCTTTGTCGAAGACCCGGTACGAATCCTCAGGGTCGCCAAATTTGCCGCACGTTTTGCGGCACTTGGGTTCACCGTGGCGGACGACACAATCGACTTGATGTCCGAGATGGTTGCCAACGGCGAAGTGGATGCACTGGTTCCGGATCGCGTCTGGAAAGAAACCGAGGCAGCTCTTGTCAACGACAATCCACAGGTGTTCTTTGAGATTCTCCGTCAATGTGGCGCGCTGCATCGCCTCTACCCGGAAATAGACAGTTTGTTTGGCGTGCCGCAGCCCCCGAAATGGCATCCGGAGATCGACTGCGGCATTCATACCATGATGGTGCTGGAGCAGGCGGCAAAACTGAGTCCCGATGGCGACATGCGCTTCGCGGCTCTGGTTCACGACCTGGGCAAGGCGACCACAGACAAGAAGCTCCTGCCCTCTCATTACGGCCACGAACAACGCAGCGTCAAGCTGATCAAGAAGCTGGCGGGCCGGCTGCCGGTACCGAATGCCTACCGCGACCTGGCGCTTCTTGTTGCCGAGTTTCATGGTCACGCTCACCGTGCGCACGAGCTGAAGGCAGCAACGCTGTTGCGGGTAATAAAAAGGACGGACGCCCTTCGCCGGCCCGAGCGATTCGAAAAATTCGTTATCGCATGTGAGGCGGATGCGCGAGGACGAACGGGCATGGAGGAAAACCCGTATCCGCAAGCAGACTATTTGCGAGGCGCGCTACAGGCGATCGTCGGATTTTCTGCGCGGGACTTCAAAGATGATGACTTGAGCGGCCCGGAACTAGGTCACGCTATCGATGACGCGCGTATTAGCGCATTGAAATCCTACAAGTCAGGACATCAGCCCCCGAAAAAATAAAAGCTGATGGCAAACGCAAAGGTATTGCCAAAGTTCTCGGACTCGTCGAACGCGAAGCGAAACTCCAGGTCGCTTGCAGGATTGCTTGGCGTTATAAAGCCTACTGAAATCGAGCGCACTTTGCCCCCATCGACAGCCGTTTGCCAATTGCTCAGTGTCAGATCCAGCGACCGATTGCCGAAACGAAACTCCACGCCACCGTTGAGGCGGTAATCAATCAGGCTGTTCATAAGGCTGAGCCTTGATGACGACAGCAAACGCAAAGAGTCGATTTCCGGCTGCAGGCGGATGTCGCGTGAGTAGTCATAGCTCATGCCGCTGGCAAAAATTCGCGAATTGTCGCTGGTGTTCAGAGACGCTGTGGCACCGATGCCGTCAGCCGTGAATTCGACCATGCGAACTCTGTCATCGAACGGCGAGATAAATACAAAGTCAAAATCTCTGCGTTCAAAGTCGAACGACAACGAACCTTTCTTGCCGCGGAAAAACAGTGCGCCTCGAATATCCGTGCTATCGAGAATGTCGTTGTCGCCCCAGTAAGCGGCCCCTGCCCGTACGCCAAGTACGCCGAACGACTGTTCTATCGCCGCATCCAGATAAAGGGTTTCAAGACCTCCCGAAACGCCGCCGGTATCGGTTCGTGCAACCACGCCCGAAAGCCACGTGCTTTCGGTCACGCCATAGTCTATAAACCCGGCAATGGCACGGCCACCGGCATTGTCTGCCTCGGCAGTGAGGCCAAGCACGTAACCCGCGCCCGCCTGGGCATTGCCTGCACAAAACGCAGACCCTGCCAGTAACAATATGCATGTCCTAAACAAAGACATAGAGAATCACACCCGCAAGAATGAGCCTGTATATAGCAAACGGTACAAGTCCAATTGCGTTTACAAAGCGCATGAAAAATTCGATGCTTATATAGGCAACAATCGCTGAAATTACCGCTGCTATCGCCAAAGTACCCCAGGCGATCAATTCACCAGACATAATCATGGACGCCCCTTTGTAGAGGGTCGCCAGAAGAATGACTGGCACGGACAGTAAAAACGAAAAGCGGGCGGCATCCTGGCGCTTCAGGCCCATCGCCATCGCAGCGGTAATGGTGATGCCGGAGCGGGACGTTCCTGGTACCAGTGCCAGCGCCTGGGCAAGGCCAATCAGGAATGCGTCGCGGATTTTTACGCTGCCTATATCGCGATTCTGTGCACCGAACTTATCTGCCAATGCCAGCAATACGCCGAAGCCCGCCAGCGGCACGACGACAACCAACGGGTTGCGAAAATTTGTCTCAATCCACCCTGCAAACAGCAAACCTGCAATGGCAGCCGGAATGGTCGCCAGTGCAATGCCGATCGCCAGTTGTGATGAGCCCGAAGACATGTCGCCACCCAGTGCCGAGAAACCACCGCCGATCAGCTTTTTTAGGTCGGCTCGAAAATACACGCACACAGCGCCAAGCGTTCCAAAATGAACGGCAATGTCGAACACCAGTCCCTGATCGTCCCAGCCGAATACACTCGGCACCAAAACCAGGTGACCGGAACTGGAAATCGGCAAAAACTCGGTGAGTCCCTGCACGACTGCCAGCACAACTACTTGTATCCAGGCCATTCTTTATTCCTGTGATTCGACATTAAGTCGCGAACTCGCTGTGCGCCGTCAAAGCGTATGCGACCGATCCGCGTCAGAAAATAAATCCGGCACCTTTATTTTGCCTTTACTCAAACCCAGGCACTTGAAGTTTTCGCCCATTTCACCGGGCATCATCAGCAATTTAGCTTGTTGCGACAGCTTAATCTGCGCCTCAGTTGGCAAACTGGCGATGTCTTGCAGTTCCTGCGCAATGCCACCCAGCAACAGAAACTGCGCCTGAGTGACAAAGCCCTCAATTTTCAGGCCACCATCGTAAGCCGCGTTGGCCACCTGGGAAAAATTCACCCAGGCCGTCAGATCCTGTATGCCCGGCAGAACCAATGGATCATTGTGTACGTGATGTCGGAAATGGCAACGCAACCAGCCACCGTAGCGATCCGCGGCATAGTAGTCCCTCTGGCTAACACCGTAGTCGAACAAGAACACAAAGCCCTGCTCCATGCAGCCGGCCAGGTTGCCCAACCATTCGTAAACACCGAGCGAGACTTCCGACTGATAGCCGTCTGGCAATTCGAGATTCAAGTCGGTTTCAATACTCTGCACGGCTGCCGCCAAAACGTCGGGTGCAGGCAGTTCCGCCCAGGTGAATTCGCCGTCAGCGATCGTTACCGCCAGTTGAAAAACCTGGCCATTGCGCTTCACAAAGCGTTCGACAGGCAACGCATCAAGCACCTCATTGGCCACAATGACGCCGGTGAAGGATTCGGGCAGGTCGCTCAACCAGACAACGTTGTCGACGTAATCCGGCAGAGCGGTCTCGATCGCAATGCGCTGCCGCTCCTGCAAGTCTGGTGACACCTCGAGAATGTAGTAACGACTTGGCAATAATCCCAACGACTCAAGACGCTGCAACATGTCGACAGCCAGCACCCCGCTACCCGCTCCTATCTCCAGTACGGCTCGATTCTCGAAATTCCTTATCTGCCCGAGAACAATAGCGGCCTGATTCGCCAGCACCTTGCCAAATAATGTGGAAATTTCCGGCGCAGTAACGAAATCGCCTGCTTCACCAAATTTCGTCGCCCCCGCGTGATAGTACCCAAGGCCCTTTGCATATAAGGCGTGATGCATGAATTCAGCAAAACCAATGCTGCCGCCAGCACCGTCGATCACATCAATAATATGATCGCGCACGCGCTCACTGTGCGCCTGACTATCGGCATCGGGCGACGGCAGCTTGCTTGTGTTCGTGTTCAATACGGGCATGAGCGTGACATTGTTCTCAACAATGCTGACAATGTATTTCGCCGGACCGCCAATTGCTACGCCCGGGCGATCTTTTTCAATAAATATTGTTTTGGATGCATATGCCGAAAATAGAATCGACATCACTGGAGGGCAAATGCGCACTCATCACAGGCGCCGCTCGACGCATCGGCGCCACTATTGCATCGCGCCTGCATGAAGCGGGGGCCAGCGTCGCGATCCACTACCGAGGATCAGCGCAAGAAGCAACCGACCTGCGCGACCAACTAAATGCCAAACGAAACAATTCAGCAGAAACTTTCCAGGCTGATCTGAACGACCAAAAACATATCGACTCCTTGGTGCAGGACGTTTTGCAGTGGTCGGGCCAACTTGACGTGCTGGTAAACAACGCCTCAGGTTTCTACGCCACCCCAATTGGCTCGATAACAACCGACCAATGGGACGACCTGATCGGCAGCAACCTGAAAGCCCCGTTATTCCTCTCACAAGCGGCGATGTACGCACTGAAAAATTCCAACGGATGCATCATCAACATAGTAGACATCCATGCACAACGCCCACTACGTAATCACCTGGTCTACGGCGCAGCAAAAGCAGGCCTCGCAATGCTAACCCGCTCCCTGGCAAAAGACCTGGCACCTGAAATCAGGGTAAACGGCATTTCGCCCGGCGCCATTCTGTGGCCGGAAGACGAAATGACCGAGGACACGAAAGAAAACATCCTCAATCAGATCCCGCTGGCCCGGCAGGGCAAACCAAATGACATAGCAGATACAGTAATCTTCCTCGCGCGCGATGCGCACTACATCACAGGACAAATCATCGCAGTAGACGGCGGACGATCCTTAGGCTGGTAACGGCTGATTGAGGGATGACGGCGACCGGAGCGCTGGCAGTCCCTTAACGGAAATAAATCGGACCGCAGAGAGCCATTCCGTTAAGGGACTGCCAGCGATCCGGTCGATACCGTCAAAAGGCCCCGGCAAACTCCCTGTGAGCCGGCCCAAGCAAGTCTGGCTTTCGCAACTCCCCGAGCAACGCCTTTTCCTGCCCGCTTCCGAACTGCTGCGACGCTACCGGACAGGCACCATTAGCGAAGTACGACAATGCAACCACAACATTAGGGTCATCGTCCGCTCCAACCACTATGGACAGGTCATCGACAGCGGGACAATCAACCGGCAACCCATCAAAGTAACCGCCTTCGCCTA
>SMVA01063921.1_pt1 | contig 11624 bp, 9 predicted proteins | sample 2456451 | NCBI WGS metagenome assembly SMVA01 (sample SAMN11095933, study PRJNA526329) | marine sediment metagenome | biome: Marine sediment; feature: Surficial sediment; material: Deep marine sediment; isolation source: Hadal surficial sediment | place: Pacific Ocean | collected 2014-05 | depth 0-1...
CACAGAAAAAGCAGTTGGATCGGTTTATAGCTTTGAGTGATTCTGCCCTTACGGAGTCAACTGACTATTTGGTATTTCCCGAGACGAGTTTTGGCTACGTCAATCTGACAAAGGTTGAGCTTGATTTTCGAATTGAAGCATTGCGGGAGATCGTGGACAAACATCAGGATCTCAAGTTGGTGACTGGTCTCGCTACAATCCGCGTACACGAGGAATTTATTGATTTGCCGACACTTCGCACCCGGATTAGAGGATATGATACAACGTTTCTGGACATACAGAACAGTGCAATTCAAATTATGACCGGTGAGGAGATTGACCCTTATTTTAAATCTAAACTTGTTCCCGGGGCAGAAATATTTCCATATAAAAATCTACTCCCATTTCTCGCTCCGCTAATTAAAATGTTGGAAGGGACTACTGCGGGCCACACAATCCAGAACGAACGAGAGGTTTTTTCTTCAGAATCCGCGCTTGTTGCACCCATTATCTGCTATGAATCAATTTATGGGGCCTATGTGGGTCAATACGTCCGTAAAGGAGCTGATATATTTTTTATCATTACGAATGACGGCTGGTGGGACGATACACCGGGTCACGTCCAGCACTTGTTGATTGGTGCTTTGAGGGCGATTGAACATCGACGACCTATAGCCAGATCAGCAAATTCAGGGATTTCCTGCTTTATTAACGAACGCGGAGACGTATTGCAACCTACAGAGTATGGAGTGATGACTACTATAAAAGGTAAATTGAGTTCGTCATCTGATACGGTGACATTTTATACACGATGGGGCGATGTGATTGCACGATTGTGCGCATTCATGGCTGTATTGTTTATGGTATTGGCATTCGTGAATACAGTGCAAAAAAGCTGGCAGCCAGGGAATAAATCCCCTTGAGAATTGTCCGCAGGACTCCTTCGGAGAATTTGAGCTTGTCCAACGGACTCCTTCGGAGATCATTGAGCTTTAGACCCTCTCCAATAGACATTCGCCCAATCCTCAAATTACACAACTGTCATATTTCCTCAGAGTCTAAGTTAAAAAGTTAAAAAGACTTATTCCGACTACTTAAGACCAGACACCATATCTCCCGGCTTCACCCATGCATCAAATTCCTCCGCACTGAGATATCCGAGACTGACGGCTGCCTCCTTAAGTGTGCTTCCTTCTTTGAATGCCTTTTTTGCTATCACCGATGCTTTATCGTATCCGATTTTGGTATTGAGCGCTGTAACGAGCATGAGAGAATTATTTAGATTCTGCTCGATACGGGCATAGTTTGGCTCGAGGCCGGTTGCGCAGTTTTCATTAAAACTGAGACATGCATCCCCAATAAGTCGTGCGGACATCAGGAAATTAAATATCATCATTGGTTTGAAAACATTGAGTTGGAAGTGGCCCATACTACCACCGATCGAGACGGATACGTCATTTCCCATCACTTGAGCCATAGCCATAGTGAGGGCTTCGGATTGAGTTGGATTAACTTTTCCGGGCATGATTGAGGATCCCGGTTCGTTAGCAGGAATATTTAGTTCTCCAATACCGCAGCGGGGGCCTGAAGCGAGCATGCGGATGTCATTCCCAATCTTCATGAGTGATACGGCTACTGTCTTTAGCGCGGCATGCGCCTCAACGATGCCATCATGAGAGGCCATTGCTTCAAATTTATTCGGAGCAGTTTTAAACGGATAGCCACTTATATCGGCGATATGCCCGGCAACTATTTTCGAATACCCTTTTGGCGTGTTAAGCCCTGTGCCAACTGCGGTACCGCCAAGTGCCAGTTCGGTTAGATGTTTAAGGCTGTTTTTTATCGTCGCAAGACCATGATCTAGTTGAGCTACAAAACCTGAAAGCTCTTGTCCTAATGTCACAGGGGTAGCATCCATAAAGTGTGTTCGACCGATTTTGACCACATTTTTGTACGCCTTTGCTTTTTCGTTCAGCGTATTTCTCAGGGCTTTGATTCCTGGAATCGTCACCTCCTCCAATACGATATATGCAGCTATATGCATTGCAGTTGGGAAGGTGTCATTGGAAGACTGTGATTTATTCACGTCGTCATTAGGATGAATAACCTTTTTAATATCGTCCAGTTTGCCTCCTTTTATCACATGCGCCCGATTGGCGATAACTTCGTTGACGTTCATGTTTGACTGAGTACCCGAACCCGTTTGCCATACAACGAGAGGAAACTGATCGTCAAGTTCACCTTTAATAATTTCATTACACACGCGCTCTATCAGGCGGGCCTTATTTTTTGAAAGAACAGCCAGCTCGGCATTAGTCCTGGCCGCTGCTTTTTTGAGTATTGCAAAAGCACAGATTACCTCAATCGGTATCTTCTGACCACCAATTTTGAAATTCTCCAGAGATCGTTGCGTTTGAGCTGCCCAGTACTTTTCTGCCGGTACTTTAACATAGCCCAGACTGTCTTTTTCCTTTCTGTATTTCATAAATGAGGTGCTTTCAGATTGAGACCACAAGGTACTGCAATCGTAGACCAAATGAATGTGATCACTCATGTTCTGTGTCACCTATCCCATACGTCAATAACATCTCTCAGTTTTGATCATGCTCCCTTAAACGTCTCGATAATGTTGAAATATGTCCAGATTAGTGCTTAATAATACTGTATTGCGGTGATAGAGGCTATGGGTAGTTCTTCAATTCCTTATGTTTGTTTAAACAGATACAATATTATGCGTGCATTACTATTCTTGATTTTCATTGTTTCAACTTCTTCATTTGTCGTGACAGATCCACCAACAAAGTTGGAGATGATCATCAAAGACGATCTGCCGTTTCTCGTGGAGTTCTATAAGCACAGGCATGAAAATCCTGAGATATCACTTCAGGAGAAAGAGACTTCAGCAGAGCTTGCTGCTGAGTTGCGCAAACTTGGTATTGAAGTGACCGAAGGAGTTGGTGGATATGGGATCGTAGGAATTCTGAAAAACGGAGAAGGGCCCTTGATTCTGTACAGAACGGATATGGACGCTCTTCCCATGTATGAAAAGTCTGAGCTTGATTATGCCAGTAAAAAGGAGATTGATTATGAAGGGTTGCGCACGGGCACAATGCATTCTTGCGGGCATGATGTGCATATGGCTACCTGGCTTGGCACGGCCCGTGCTTTGGTTGCGATGAGGGATCAGTGGAAGGGGACACTGATGCTGATAGGCCAGCCAGCCGAAGAAATTGGAAAAGGGGCAAAAATGATGCTGGAAGCAGGGTTGTATGATAGGTTTGGCGTTCCGGATTACGGAATAGGATTGCATAGTAGTCCGACGATTGCTGCAGGACAGGTTGGATTTGGCAAGGGTTTCACCATGGCATACACCGAAAGCGTGGATATACTCGTAAAAGGGATTGGTGCGCATGGTGCCTCGCCTCATATGTCGATAGATCCGGTTGTTATTGCTAGTATGATCGTCATGGACCTGCAAACAATTGTGAGCAGGAGCCTGAAACCAACCGAGGCTGCCGTAATTACTGTAGGGGCGATTCAAGGTGGGATAAAGCACAATATTATTCCTGATCAGGTGAAATTGAAACTTACTGTTCGGACGTATAAAGAAGAAGTACGCGAGATGGTTCATCGAAGAATTCGCGAGATTGCCAAGGGTATCGCCATTGCCGCAGGCCTGCCAGATGATATGATGCCTGAGGTATATATTCGGGAAGAATCAACTCCTGCAAATTATAATGATCCGGATCTGGTGGAGGCCATGACGGCTTCAGGTGCCAAAGCAATTGGGGAGGACAATGTGATATATGCAGAGCCTGTCATGATTGGAGAAGATTTTTCGATGTACGGGTCAACGGAACATGACGTGCCGACTGTCCTGTATTGGTTGGGAACGGTCTCTGAGGAGAAAATTGAAGCCGGGAATCTACCTGGATTGCACTCTCCGTACTACTTCCCGATGCCCGCAAAGACAATCGAAACCGGTGTAGCAGTGACTACACAGTCGTTGATAGATTTATTCAATGGCTGAATGTAATTGACCGGCTCTTGCGCTTGGCAGTAAGTCTGGTAGTTTCAGTGTAACCATCGTGCGTGACGTGTACCATTTGGGTCTGAGTCGGAAACAGCTCCATCAGGAAGTCAGCACTGATCTCTAGTTCATTCCATTCTGAAGGACAGTCCAGCACAAAATCAAATTGATATATATCTCCAACGTCTTCACACGTTTGCATTTCCAGGTTAACAGCACTGTTGTTAATCAGAAGGGACATGTGCGCTTTGAAATACTGAGCTACGTCATCATAGTGCTCGGTGCAAAGTAGTTGGGGATGTATGATTACTTCACTTTTCAATGCATGGCGCAATGCACTTTGCATATCATCAGTAAACACCTTTATTGTCAATTCTGCCACCTGAGATTGGGAGTTATGGGTTATTTCAATCACAGAGATATATAGTGCATGTTCGGTTTTGATATCTGATAAACTGGTACTTAAAAAAAGTAGTGTAGTTATGATTTGTGCGTACATGTTGTAATCAGGTTTTGGCTAATTTATCCTGCACCACAATCCCTGTGTCAAAGGATTACATCAAACTTAAACAACTTGCATATCTTGGGGTTAAATAGATACACTTTTCATCACTTTTTAAAAGAATACAATAATGGCATTTTCATTACCAGCTTTACCATATGCATTTGACGCCCTCGAGCCACATATTGACGCCCGGACGATGGAGATTCATCACGGCAAACACCACAATGGCTATACGGGAAAATTAAATGCAGCGATTGAGGGCTCTGACCTTGATGGCAAAAGCATAGAAGATATACTTGAAAATCTCGACATGTCAAATGCAGGCGTTCGAAATAACGGCGGTGGCTATTACAATCACTCCTTATTCTGGACAATTATGAGCCCGAATGGAGGCGGACAGCCCGGTGGCGCACTTGGTGCTGCGATTGATGATGCTTTTGGATCCTTTGATGCGTTTAAGGATGCATTTTCTAACGCTGCAGGGACACGTTTCGGTTCTGGTTGGGCATGGCTGTGTGTACATCCCGGGGGTAAACTCGAGATTTGTTCAACTCCAAACCAGGATAATCCACTTATGCCGGGAGTGGAATGTGGTGGTCAGCCTATACTCGGTCTTGATGTGTGGGAGCATGCGTACTACCTCAATTATCAGAATCGGAGGCCAGATTACGTTGCTGCGTTTTTCAATGTGATCAACTGGGATAAGGTGGCCGAAAATTATTCTTCGGGAAGCTAGTCACATATGGCACAAAGTTTGCATGTGTTCGTGTACATTAAACTACGGACATATGCTTATTCTGGCTTTTACTATCGTTATCTTTTTGCTTGTGATTAGTGAGTATACAACGCCCACTCATGGCATCCAGTAGGTGCCATAGATATTCTATTGAACAGCCTGGTACATTCCCTGTACTGCTTCCAGAGTATATTTGCCTCCCAGACTAGTTTGAAAAACATACTCCTTATCTCCCTGTAATCGGAAATAACGAAACCCGTAGTTGATATATGATGAATCAATCGCTGTCTGGTAAATAAACCCCTGATCGTCCTCGCTCATTATTTTCTGATAGAATTTGTTGCCCTGGACTTCGTAGAGCAGCCGTGCCTTTATAGCTTTAGGGTTGCTCACCAAAGCATCTGATTGGAATATCTGCAATGAGAAGTCAGGTCCTTTTTTCACTGTAATATCTTTTTGTATAGCAAGGTTGATACTCTCGATGATTGGATCGGACGGAGCCTGTATTACAATCGGCATGCCGTGCGAAAGCAGATCCAATTCGACAAATTTTGATTGAGGTTCTTCAACTCCACAGGAGATTATTCCAATTGAAACTGTTATCAGAAGGAAAAGGAGGTATTTTATGTGCTTCGAGATCATGTCTGCAATTTACGCATTTGTGACTTCCTTGGGTGAAACAAAAAAAGCCAACTCAATGAGCTGGCTTTTGAAATGAGGCGATGCCTTATTTTAACTTTTCACTTTGATTGTACACCCGATTGCCTTTGTGAAACTTGGATCAGGATCACTTCCTGCTTCCATTGCGGCGATGGCATTGGCGACATAGTTTTTAGTGACGTCATCGGCACTTTTGGCATTATCGTCGATTGCACCAATATACTTGACAACACGGTTTTGGTCGAGAAGAAAGACATGCGGTGTTCTTGTAGCTCCGTATGCAGGGAATACTTCCTGATTTGCATCAAACAAGTACTTGAAAGAAAACTCCTTCTCATCAGCACGGACTTTCATTTCTGCATACCCATCTCCGGATACGACATCCGGGTCGTTCGGATTAATAGCAATCACAGGATATCCCTTATCCGCATATTCGTTGCTGAGGTCGTTGATCCGATCTTCATACATTTTTGAATACGGGCACATATTACAAGTGAAAATGACGATATATCCTTTTGCATTTTCGTAGTCAGATAATGACACCCAACTATCATCCACCGCATTTTGCAGTTTGAAATCCGGTGCAGTATCACCAACCTCAAGGCCATTCCCCATTGGGAATGTGAACGCAAGTAAAATTGTCAGGCTTAAACACCCTAAAATGCCAAACAGGCTTTTCATAATCAAGATTTTAAAAATGGTTTAATAATTAGTTGTAGTTCTTCAAATGAATGAAAAATCTTTTCGTAAAATTCTTCTTTACTGCCTCTTTTTATAACTGTTGCCGGTATGGCCCCCGACCATTCCGGGCTCACCTTGTCGATCCATGAATTTGCATCGGGATCGTCCAGCAGTATCACGTTGGACCTAATATTATGTTCTTCGATAAATGGGACAAGTCGCGATTCAATTTGATTGGTAAAATCAAGGCTCACCAGAATCACTACTACATCCTCAGCATTATATTTTGCAGTTGCCTCCTCAAAGAATGGAAGTTCTGCCACGCAGGGTACGCACCAGGTTGCCCAAAAATTAATGATTAGTGTTTTATCGCCAAACTCCGCGAGATATTGTTCCAATTCTTCAAAATTGACTACGCGTATGTCAGAAACTGCATGCCCGGGAAGGGTAATATCAGTTGACTTCACATTAAATGTAATTGCCAAACCCATCAATATGGCGCTAAATACCATTTGTCTTTTTACGTAGTGATAACACGAAAATAAGTATTCACACCATAGAATACATCCCTTTCCTGACTTTTAGATTCTCTTAACACGCTAAAACAATCGACAATTATTGAACCGGGAGGCAAGTATCGATTAATTCAACTTGTATTTGAGGCCAAGTTTGGAAATCTTCTCAATGAATTGGCTATCTACTTTGACAAAGAAAGCTTTGGATAAAAGCCCCAGAACTACCTCTTCATCTTTGTGATATATCTGAAGTTTTAGCTTGTGGCTTCCTTTATGGTACTTGCATATGGATTCAATATTGGCTATTAGTTCTTCTGAGATAAATCCGACCGGGATCAGCAGCGTGATGGAAGTCGTCATTTCTTCTCCAATACTATCCAGCAGTCGAACTGACTTTACCTGAAAACTGAGTTCCGTTCCGTTCCAGCGTTTTTGATAAAACCCTTCGATGTAGAGCACTTCGTGCAAATCAAACAGATTGCGATATTTTTTATAGTCTTCACTGAATAATCGTAATTGTAATGTGCCACGAAAATCTTCAATTGTGAAAATCCCCCAACCTGTTCCTTTTTGGCTCACCCGGTGTTGCGACTCTGTCACGATTCCGGCGATTTTTAGTTTCCGGTCCGGGTATTTCTCGATCATATCAAGCGGGCAATTTGTAAAATTCTCGACTTCAAGACGATAATCGTCCAGTGGATGGCCCGTCATGTAGATTCCAGTGACTTGCTTTTCGTGATTCAGTTTTTGTATAAGCGACCATTCTTCAGTTTCAGGAACTTTTGGCTCATCTAAAGCAACTTCGGCTGAATCGCCAAATAAAGAAGGGCTCCCTGGGTTCTCCTTGCGCGACTGATACGCTTTGCCATATTCAATGGCATTCTCAATAGACGAGGCGTATTTTCCTGAGGGTGCAAAATACTGAGCTCTGTGTACACTCTCAAACGAGTCCAACGCCCCGCCCAAAACCAGGCTTTCAATTGACTTTTTATTTACAGCGCGCAAACTCAGCCGACGTGTCATATCCAGCAAGGAGGTGAAATCTCCGTCCTCTTTGCGCTCTTCAAGAATGTTCTGTACTGCTTTTTCGCCCATGTTTTTGAGAGCGGAGAGGCCAAAACGAATTTGTCCTTTTTGATTGACAGTAAAGTTGAGCCAGCTTTCATTGACATCCGGTTGCAATACATCGAGCCCAATCCGTCTGCATTCACGCAGGAAAAAGTGCAGCTTTCCAATATCATTCTTATTGTGCGTAAGCACTGAGGCCATAAATTCAGCAGGGTGATGCACCTTCAAATAGGCGGTTTGGTATGCGAGCAAGCTATAGGCAGCGGCGTGGGACCTGTTAAACCCATATGATGCGAACTTTGCCATGACCTCAAAAATACTCTCTGCCTTTTCTTTGTCAACCCCCTTGGCAGCCGCACCATCGATGAACATCTTGCGATGCTCTTCCATAGCTTCAATCTTTTTCTTTCCCATCGCCCTCCTGAGCATATCAGCTTTTCCGAGAGAGTAATCGGCCATGATTTGTGCGGTGCGCATAATTTGCTCCTGGTAAACCATGATTCCGTATGTGGGCTTCAAAATTTCTTCAAGCCACTCGTGCGGATATTCAACCTTTTCCCTGCCGTGCTTCCGATTGATAAACGACGGGATGTACTCCATAGGCCCTGGCCTGAAAAGCGCATTCATCGCGATGAGATCTTCAATCTCGGTAGGTTTAAGTTCCTTCAAATATTTGCGCATCCCATCTGATTCAAATTGAAAAATTGCGGTCGTTTCCCCTTTTTGGAACAGCTCGTATGTCTTTTCATCATCGAGGGGAAATTCATCCGGATCGATCGTTTTCTCAGCCCCAAACCTATATCCGATATTCTTGATGCAGTCCTTAATAATGGAAAGGGTCTTAAGCCCCAGGAAATCCATCTTTAGCATACCGGCATCCTCGACCTGGGTTCCTTCAAATTGGGTGACGAGGAGGTCAGAATCTTTTGATGTGCTTACAGGAATGAGGTTTATGAGGTCGTCCGGTGCGATGATAATTCCCGCAGCATGTATTCCAGTATTTCTTACAGTCCCTTCCAATCGCACAGCCATTTCGAGAAGATCTGCTTCGTCGCCGCCCCGTGTTTTCACTTCGTTGAGCTGCTTGACCTTGACGAGGTCGTCTTTCGTAAAGAGTTTTTCAACTTCCTTGATAGGCTTGAAGATATCACTGAGCTTGGTTCCCACGCGCGTTGGTACAAGTTTTGCCAGGCGATCCGTGGTATCCAGTGGAATAGCCATTACTCTTCCAACATCCCTAATCGAGGATCTAGCTGCCATTGTGCCGAATGTGATGATTTGGGCCACCTTATTCCGGCCATACTTCTCAACCACCCAATCTATCACGGCCTGTCTACCCTCGTCGTCAAAATCGATGTCGATATCGGGCATGGAAATACGCTCAGGATTGAGAAACCTCTCAAAGAGGAGATTGTATTTTATAGGATCAATATTAGTGATATACAAACAGTAGGCTACTACGGATCCTGCAGCAGAGCCCCTGCCTGGCCCCACGCTCACACCCATGTTCCGGGCAGCGGCAATAAAATCCTGAACTATGAGAAAATAACCTTCGAATCCCATACTGCCGATGATGCCCAATTCCAGTTCAATCCGTTCTCGAACGACTTCATTAATCTCACGATACCGGTGTTTGGCACCTTTGTAAACCAGGTTCCGAAGAAATTCAGATTGATTTTTGAATTCACTCGGAAGTGGAAAATTTGGAAGCAGTATATCCCTTTGTAATTGTGGGGCAACAACTTTATCGAATATCTCCATCGTGTTGTCAAGTGCCTCAGGAACATCTTTAAACAACATCGACATTTCCGATCGCGTCTTGAAGTAAAAATCAGAGCTTGGAAATTTGAACCGGTTGATCTCTTCAACCTTGTTGTTGGTATTCACGCAAAGTAATAGATCGTGGGGTTGCCAGTCTTCCTCTTCCAGATAATGCGAATCGTTTGTGCAAATCGTCTTGATATTGTACTTCTTCGCAAAACCGATCAGAACCTGGTTGACGTCTTCCTGACTTATGCCTGACCCATTAATGTTTTCCATCCCCCTATGACGCTGTAGCTCGATGTAGAAGTCTTCACCAAAGACATCCAGCCACCATTTTACCAGTACTTCAGCCTCTTCATGTTTGCCCTTGAGAATAGTCTGGGGAATTTCGGCTCCGATACAACAACTCGTGGCTATGATGCCCTCGTGGTACTGGAGTAAAAGTTCTTTATCGATTCGTGGAAACTTACCGTACATCCCTTCGATGAAACCGAGGGAGCAAAGTTTGGACAGGTTTTGATAGCCCTCCTGATTTTTGGCGAGCAGCAATTGATGATATCGTTTGTCTTTTTCACCCCGGGCCACTTGAAATTTCTGCTTATGCCTATCTTCAACGAGGTAAAACTCACAGCCCACTATTGGCTTTAGTCCTCTTTTGTTTGCTTCTGCGACAAACTTAAAAGCGCCGAACATATTGCCGTGGTCTGTAAGGGCAATGGCTTTCTGGCCATCGGCGAGCGCTTTGTCCATCATCGCCGGTATCTTGGCGGCGCCGTCGAGGAGAGAAAACTGCGTATGGCAATGGAGATGTACGAAATCGGTCATATATCGGCGAAAATCAGATAAAATTCAATAATCGAGTTGCGGTCAAATATCGCGCTATCGAATGTAAAAGTTTTATATGTTTAAGAGATCAATCTGTTTGATTTTGTTTAAAACTTATTTAGAAAATGAAGAAGCGTAAAATCGTAAAGTTGATTCTGCTTGTGTTTGTAATCGTTCTCGTGGCAATACAGCTCATTCCAGTTGATCGAAGTGTTCCTGATGCAGACCCGAACAATGATTTCCTTGTTGCGATTGAAACATCGGAGTCAATCAAGCAGCTGATGACAAATGCTTGCTACGACTGCCATTCATACCAGACTAAGTACCCGTGGTATGCATATATTGCTCCTGTGTCAATGTGGCTTCAAGGTCATGTCAAAGATGGCAGAAAGCACCTGAATTTCTCAGAGTGGGCCACCTACGATGCCGAAAGTAGAGATCACAAGCTCGAAGAAATGATTGAGAATGTCCACGAGGGACTCATGCCATTGAACTCTTACCTGTGGGTTCATCCGGAGGCGCGACTTACAGATGCCGAACGCCAAGAACTCACCGATTGGTTTAAGCTGATAAGATGACGCGGATGTGATCTCTCAGCGGTACTCATATTCTAAGCTTTGTTGAATTAGTTTATCTTTGCGGCCCTCAAATGAGCGTGTACATTCTCGCTTATTTATGCCCAGGTGATGGAATTGGTAGACATGCAAGGTTGAGGGCCTTGTGCTCTTCATTGGGCGTGCAGGTTCGACTCCTGTTCTGGGCACTGAGAAACTTCGAAACTAATTGGATTTGAGTCTTTTTCGATTGAGGTGTCGAACAAGAAAACGGTTGGAATATTTTGTTGGGCGTGACCAAACGTGA
>SMVA01130566.1_pt1 | contig 11623 bp, 7 predicted proteins | sample 2456451 | NCBI WGS metagenome assembly SMVA01 (sample SAMN11095933, study PRJNA526329) | marine sediment metagenome | biome: Marine sediment; feature: Surficial sediment; material: Deep marine sediment; isolation source: Hadal surficial sediment | place: Pacific Ocean | collected 2014-05 | depth 0-1...
CATCTCGGCGACGGCCGTTTCCGACTGGCCCACGCCGACCGTCTCGACGATGACGACATCGAAGCCCGCCGCCTCGACGATGCGCAGCGTCTCGCGCGTGTGGCGCGTGACTCCGCCGAGCGTGTGCCCTGCCGGCGACGGGCGAATGAATGCCTCGAGGCGCTGCGACAGTTTTTCCATGCGCGTTTTGTCGCCCAGGATCGAACCGCCGCTCAGTGCCGACGAGGGGTCGATCGCCAGCACGGCAACCCGGTGGCCGAGATCGATGACATGATTACCGAGGCTCTCGATGAACGTCGATTTGCCGACGCCCGGCACACCCGAGATGCCGACACGCACGGATTGATTCGCGTGCGGACTCAGCAGCCCGAGTAATTCGTTCGCAGGTCTTCGATCGTCCGGCCGTGACGATTCGATCAGGGTAATGGCGCGGGCGAGTGCGCGGCGGTCACCGCCGAGTACCCGTTCCGCGAGCGCGGCGGGGGCGTCGCTCTGCTGATTATTCCGGGGCGCGGCCACGCTCTATTCAAATTCCAGGATGGGTTGATCGACGACGAGGCTCTCACCTTCCCTGGCCAGTACCTTCGCGATGACGACGTCTTGGCCGGCGCGCAGGCTGTTCTCCATCTTCATCGCCTCGATGACAACGAGTTCCTCGCCGGCCTTGATCTCGTCGCCTGCCTGCAACGCACCGCGCACCAGCAGGCCCGGCATCGGCGACAGCAGGAATTTCGACAAGTCCGGCGGAACTTTCTCAATCATGTGCGCCGCCAGTTCTATGGCGCGTGGTATGGCAACCAGGGCGTCGATCTGTGTGCCCCGATGAGACAGCCGGTAACGCAGGCCGACGCGGTCGAACTGGAAGCAGAGTGGCCGACCGTTGATCTCGACCTCGATCAGCGGCAGGCCCATACGCCAGTCTCCGACGATTCGATACGTGCCCTCGTCGAGCGTCACTTCGTACCCGCCGTCGACGGCAACGACCTCGATGGCATGCTGCTCTCGTTCGATCAGAACGACGAACGCTGTCCCGACCTTGCGCTCGTGGCTGGGCAGTTGCCCGTCAAGCCGGGCCGCGCGGTCCATGTAAGTGCGATGCACGAAACCAGCCATCGCGATCGGTATGCCGGGGTCCGCGGGGGTGACATCGGAGGCATGGAAGCCGTCCGGATATTCCTCCGCGATGAAGTTCGTGGTCAGCCGGCCCTCGATGAAGCGCGGATGCGCGAATATGGCGTTGAGGAAGCTGATGTTGTGCGCTACGCCGCGGATGTAGTAGGCATCGAGCGCGTCGTTCATGCGCGCGATCGCCTGATCCCGGTCGTCGCCGCAGGTGATGAGCTTGGCGATCATCGGGTCGTAGAACATCGACACCTCGCTGCCTTCCTCGATGCCGGTGTCGACGCGCACGGTCGCGCTCTCTTCGGGCGCCACGTAACGCACAAGTCGGCCGATCGACGGCATGAAGTTGCGGAACGGATCCTCGGCGTAGACTCGTGCTTCCATGGCCCAGCCCGTCAGCGTTACGTCGGCCTGACCGATCGGCAGCTTCTCGCCGGCCGCGATGCGGATCATCAACTCGACGAGATCCTGCCCGGTGATCAGCTCTGTGACCGGGTGTTCGACTTGCAGGCGCGTATTCATCTCGAGGAAGAAAAAGTTACGCTCGGCGTCAACGATGAACTCGACCGTGCCCGCCGACTGGTAGTCGACGGCCTTGGCCAGCAAGACGGCCTGCTCGCCCATTGCCTTGCGCGTGTCGGCGTCGAGGAACGGGGAGGGCGCCTCTTCGATGACTTTCTGGTGGCGACGCTGAATCGAGCACTCGCGTTCGCCGAGATAGATCACATTGCCGTGACTGTCGGCCATGATCTGGATTTCGATGTGGCGTGGCTCCTGGATGAATTTCTCCGCGAATACGCGATCGTCGCCGAAGCTCGACTTCGCCTCGTTCGTCGCGCGCTCGAAGCCGTCACGACACTCGTCATCGTTCCCGACGACGCGCATGCCCTTGCCGCCGCCGCCCGCACTGGCTTTCAGCATGACCGGGTAGCCGATCTCCCGCGCGACTTCGACCGCATGGTCCGGGCCGCTTATGACATCGGTATAGCCGGGCACCGTATTGACGCCCGCCTCCTCGGCCAGCAGCTTCGACGTGATCTTGTCGCCCATGCTCGTGATTGCGTGTTTGCGCGGGCCGATGAAGACGATGCCGGCGGCATCGAGCGCGTCGGCGAAGTTGGCATTTTCCGACAGGAACCCGTAGCCCGGGTGCACGGCCTGCGCGCCGGTCTGCCTGCAGGCTTCGACGATCTTGTCGATGATGAGGTAGCTTTCGGCTGACGCGGACGGGCCGATGTGCACGGCTTCGTCAGCCATGCGCATGTGCAGCGCGCCGCGGTCGGCATCGGAGAACACGGCGACCGTCTTGATGCCCATCTTGCGGGCCGATTTGATGACGCGGCAGGCGATCTCGCCGCGATTGGCAATCAGTATTTTTTCGAACATATATTTTGTGCTTATAAGGGAATATTGCCGTGCTTGCGCCACGGGTTTTCGAGCTTCTTGTTCTTGAGCATTGCGAACGAGCGACATATCCGCTTGCGTGATGCGTGCGGCATGATGACGTCGTCGATGTAGCCGCGGGCGCCGGCAATGAACGGATTCGCGAACTTCTCCTGATACTCGGCGGTGCGCCGGGCAATCTTTTCTTCGTCGCCGAGGTCTTTGCGGAAAATGATCTCGACCGCGCCCTTCGAGCCCATGACCGCGATCTCGGCGCTCGGCCAGGCGAGGTTGACGTCGCCGCGGAGGTGCTTGGATGCCATGACATCGTAGGCGCCGCCGTAGGCCTTGCGCGTGATCAGCGTGACCTTCGGCACCGTGGCCTCGGCATACGCGTACAGCAGCTTCGCACCCTGTTTGATGATGCCGCCGTACTCCTGCGAGGTGCCCGGCATGAAGCCCGGCACGTCGACCAGCGTCAGGATCGGAATATTGAACGCATCGCAGAAACGGACGAAGCGGCCGGCTTTCTTCGACGAGTTGATGTCGAGGCAGCCGGCCAGCACGAGCGGCTGGTTTGCGACGACCCCGATCGTCGAGCCCTCGAGGCGAATGAAGCCGACGACGATGTTTTGCGCGTAGCTCGGCTGGATCTCGAAGAAGTCGCCTTCGTCGGCGATCTTCTGGATCAACTCCTTGATGTCGTAGGGCTTCGACGCGTCATCCGGCACCAGTGTGTCCAGCGACGGCTCCTTGCGGTCGGCCGGGTCCTGCGTCGGCCAGACGGGGGGCTTCTCCCGGTTGTTGGCCGGGATAAAGTTCATGAACCGACGTGTCGTCAGCAGTGCCTCGACATCGTTCTCGAGCGCGAGATCGGCGACGCCGGATGTCGAGCTGTGGGTGATGGCGCCGCCGAGTTCCTCGGCTGTGACGGTCTCGTGTGTCACGGTTTTAACGACATCCGGCCCGGTGACGAACATGTACGAGCTGTCCTTGACCATGAAGATAAAGTCGGTCATCGCGGGCGAGTAGACGGCGCCGCCGGCGCACGGGCCCATGATGACGGAGATCTGCGGTACCACGCCGGACGCCAGCACATTCTTCTGGAAGACGTCCGCGTAGCCACCGAGCGATGCGACACCTTCCTGGATGCGCGCGCCTCCGGAGTCGTTCAGTCCGATCACCGGCGCGCCGACCTTCATGGCCTGGTCCATGATCTTGCAGATCTTCTGCGCATGCGTCTCGGACAACGAGCCGCCGAAGACCGTGAAGTCCTGGCTGAAGACGAACGTCAGGCGGCCGTTGATCGTGCCGTAGCCCGTCACGACGCCGTCACCGGGGACCTTCTCCTGCTGGTCCATGCCGAAATCCGTACAGCGGTGCTCGACGAACATATCCCATTCCTCGAAGCTGCCCTCATCAAGCAGCAGTTCGATTCGTTCGCGGGCCGTCAGCTTGCCCTTGCCGTGCTGGATGTCGATTCGTCGTTGACCACCGCCCAGCTTGGCGGCGGCCCGCTTATCATCGAGTCGACGGATAATATCTTGCATATGTGGTTCCTTCAGGGGTCAGACCCCACCTTAATATGGCCACCCAAGTCGATTTTACATGGCTCTGTCGACGTGGGATCTGACCCGGTCGATTCGTGACCATACGCCGTCAGGCCGCCTGGCGACGCTGACGGATCAGGCTCAGGACCTCGCCGGCCGCAACCGGGATGTTCGTGCCCGGGCCGAACACCGCGGCGACGCCGGCGCTGCGCAGTTCATCGTAATCCTGCGGCGGGATGACGCCACCGCAGACGACCAGGATATCGCCGGCGCCCTGTTGCTGCAGCGCCTGGATTAACTGGGGCACGAGGGTCATGTGGCCGGCGGCCTGCGACGACACGCCGACCACGTGCACATCGTTCTCGACCGCGTGGCGCGCGCCCTCGTCGGGCGTCTGAAACAGCGGGCCGATGTCGACATCGAAGCCTATGTCCGCGAACGCGGTCGCGATAACTTTCGCGCCGCGATCGTGACCGTCCTGACCGAGCTTGACGACCAGCATCCGTGGTCGACGGCCCTCGTCTTTCGCGAACGCGTCCACGTCCCGCTGAATCTTCTCGAAGACTTCGTCGCCTTCGTAGGCGGAGCCGTACACACCACTGATCGACTGAATCACTGCACTATGCCTCCCGTAGATTTTTTCGAGCGCATCGGATATTTCGCCCACGCTGGCGCGCGCGCGGGCCGCGTCGACGGCGAGCGCGAGCAGGTTCCCGGTATCGTTCTCGGCGCCGTCCGTCAGCGCACGCAAGGCGACCGTACAGGCCGCATCGTCGCGCGTCTTGCGTATCTCCATGAGGCGCCGGATCTGCGATTCGCGGACGGCCGTATTGTCGATATCGAGGATCTCGATTTCCGGCTCGTCGTCGCGCTGGTACTTGTTGACGCCGACGATCACTTCATCCCCCCGATCGACGCGCGCCTGGTGCAACGCGGCCGCCTGTTCGATACGCAGCTTCGGCATGCCGGATTCGACGGCCTTCGTCATGCCGCCCAGTTCCTCGACCTCATCGATCAGCTTGCGGGCCTCGTCCGCCAGCGCGGCGGTCAGGCTCTCGACGTAGTAGGAACCGGCGAGCGGATCGATGACTTTCGTGATTCCGGTTTCCTCCCGCAGCACGAGTTGCGTATTGCGCGCGATGTGCGCCGAGAATTCGGAGGGCAGGGCGAGCGCCTCATCGAACGAGTTGGTGTGCAGCGACTGCGTGCCGCCCAGCGCCGCGGCCAGTGCTTCGACGGTCGTGCGTATGATGTTGTTGTATGGGTCCTGGCCGGCCAGGCTGACACCCGATGTCTGGCAGTGCGTGCGCAGCATCAGCGACTTGGCATTCTGCGGTTCAAACAGGTCCTGCACCAGCTCCGCCCAAAGCAGGCGCGCCGCGCGCAGCTTCGCGACTTCCATGAAGAAATTCATGCCGATGCCGAAGAAGAATGACAGGCGCGGCGCGAACTGGTCGACCTTAAGACCGCTGGCCAATGCGGCGCGGACGTACTCGATGCCATCCGCGATCGTGAAGCCCAATTCCTGCACGGCCGTCGCCCCGGCTTCCTGCATGTGATAGCCGGATATCGAGATCGAGTTGTAGCGCGGCATGTTCGCGACCGTATAACCGATGATGTCGGCGACGATTCGCATCGACGGTGTCGGCGGATATATATAAGTGTTGCGAACCATGAACTCCTTGAGGATATCGTTTTGCAATGTGCCGGCGAGTTGCTCGGGTTTTACGCCCTGTTCCTCGGCGGCGACGATATACATGGCCATGACCGGCAAAACGGCGCCGTTCATCGTCATCGACACGGACATCCTGTCGAGTGGTATTCCGTCGAACAGGGTCTTCATGTCCTCGACGGTATCGATCGCGACGCCGGCCTTGCCGACGTCGCCGACGACGCGTTCGTGGTCGGAGTCATAACCGCGGTGCGTCGGCAGATCGAATGCGACGGACAGGCCGGTCTGTCCGGCGGCCAGGTTCTTGCGATAAAACGCATTCGATGCCTCGGCGGTCGAGAAGCCGGCGTACTGGCGGACCGTCCACGGACGACGGGCATACATCGTCGCGCGCGGTCCGCCGACGAATGGGGCGAAGCCGGGGAATCCGCCGATATGTTCGATACCCGTCAGGTCATCGGCCGTGTATAGCGGCTTGACGGCGATGCCCTCCGGCGTGTTCCAGATCAGGTCTTCATGTGTGCCGCCGCGACCTTCCTCGTCGGCCAGAGCCTGCCATTCCTCGAGGGTTGGCTTGCGGAATTTCGTCATTCCTCGTTCCTCATCTATTCGCTTTGCCCGTCGTCCGCAGCGCCGATGGCCGCGGCCAGGGCCAGCACGCGGCGCGCATCGTCCGCGTGCAGGTTTTCGATCATCTGGCCATTCAAAACCGCGATCCCGAGTCCCTGGGCCGTGGCGGCCTCCCAGGCCGCAATGACCTGCGTGGCGTCGGCCACGTCGTCCGCGGACACGCCGAATACCGTGTTGGCGGCGTCGATCTGCTGCGGATGAATCAGAGTCTTGCCGTCGAAGCCCAGCTTCTTCCCCTGCTTACAGGACGTCAGGAAGCCGCCGGCGTCGGCGAGGTCTCCATGGACGCCGTCAAGTATATCAAGACCGTGAGCCCGGGCTGCCAGCACGCACGCCGACAGGGCGTTCCGCAGCCCCAGCCGCTCCGGATCCCGCGGCAGGCGCAGCGCCGTGGCGAGGTCGGAGGTCCCCATGACGATGACGGTCAGCCGCGGGTCGGCGACGACGATGGCATCGATATTCTGAATACAGAGCGGGGTTTCGGCCATGACCCAGAGACGCATGTCGTCCGGGGCGCCGTTGATGGCCATCAGGTCGCCGAATTTGCTGACCTGGTCGGCCGACTCGACCTTCGGCACGAGCATCGCGTCGGCGCCGCTGCCGACGGCCGCGACCAGGTCTTCATGCCACCACTCGGTCCCGTAGGCATTGACCCGGATCACGACTTCCCGTGCGTCGTAGCCGCCGGCGCCTACGGCGTCGGCGACCTGTTCGCGTGCCCGGACTTTCGCGTTCGGTGCGACGGCATCCTCCAGGTCCAGGATCAGGGCGTCCGCCGGCAGCGTGCGCGCCTTTTCGAGCGCGCGCTCGTTCGAGCCGGGTAGGTACAGCACCGAGCGGCGGGGGCGAGTTCGATGAATCATCGGCTCTTGCTCATGATGAAATTCTCATGATCCATTCCTCATGACAAGATGTCCGCATAGCGTTGGCGTAATTCGTTCTTTTCTACCTTGCCCATCGCGTTGCGCGGCAATTCGCCGACGAACAGGGCCTCTTTCGGGAGCTTGAAGTCAGCGAGTTGCCCGCGCAGTTGTTCGATGATCCCCGCGGCAGTCACCGGACTTCCCGATTCCGGTACGACCACGGCCACGACGGCCTCGCCGAAGTCTGCGTGCGGCACCCCGACGACGGCCGACTCGACGATGCCGTCGAGTCGGTCGATGGCCTGCTCGATTTCGTTCGGGTACACGTTCAGTCCGCCGGTGATGATCATGTCCTTGTCACGACCGAGAAGGGTCAGGTAGCCGTCGTCGCCGAGCCGGCCCTGGTCGCCCGTACGGAAAAAGCCATCGGCGGTAAATTCCTCGGTGGTCTTCTCGGGTAAATTCCAGTAACCCCTGAACACATTCGGGCCACGCACCTGTATTGCGCCGATCGCGCCGGCCGCGACCGGCACATCTCGCGCATCGACGACCCGGATATCGATGCCGGCCAGGGCTCGACCCACGCTGCCGGGCCGGCGCTCGCCGTCGAGCGGGTTAGAACTCAGCATCGAGGTTTCCGTCATGCCGTAGCGTTCCAGTATCGCGTGGCCGGAGCGTTCGCGAAAAGCCGCGTGCGTATCGGCGCGCAGCGGAGCGGAGCCGGAGATGAACAGCCGCATCGACGCACAGCACTCGCGATCGAAGCCCGGCGTCGCCAGCAGCCGTGTATAGAAGGTCGGGATGCCCATCATGACGGTCGCGTCCGGCAGTCTGCGAACGGCCTCTTCCGCGTCGAATTTCGGGCAGAAGATTATTTGCGTGCCGCTCATGAGCGCGCAGCCGAGGCCGACGAACAGGCCGTGCGCATGGTAGATCGGCAGCATATGCAACAGGCTGTCCTGCGCCGTGAAACCCCAGGCATCGATCAGCGTTGCGGTATTCGCCGCGAGGTTGCCATGTGTCAGCAACGCGCCCTTCGGCTGACCCGTAGTGCCCGATGAATACAGCAGCACTGCAACGGCATCGGCGCCGCAGTCGGCATCGATGCATTCGGGCGGCGTGCCGGTGGCTGCTGCGGCCAGGCTGCCACCGCCGTCCGCATCCAGCGTCAGTACCCGACAATCGAGATCCTGCGTCAGGGCCCGGAACTCGGCCTCGCGTGCCGATGTGCAGATCGCCAGCTTCGGTCGTGCGTCGCCCAGGAAGTATTCGAGTTCCGCGGCCCGGTATGCATCGTTCAGGGGATGGTAGATGAAGCCGCCACGCAGGCAGGCGAGGTACAGCCAGACGACCTGCGGTGATTTTGGCGCCTGCACGGTTACCCGGTCGCCGGGAACGCAGCCCAGCGCGCTGAGCAAGCGCGCCAGGCGCGCCGACTCGCGTTCGGCGTCCGCGTAGCTCGCCGACGGTCCATCTGGCAGGCTCAGCAGGGTGCGGTCGTGATTCTTCGGAAACCCGGCCGAAAATGTGGCATAAAGATTCTGCATGCGAAGCAGCGAGGGCGATCACGGCGCGGTGCGGGATGCTGGGCGCCCTTGCGTTATCTGGTTTGTTAGATTGATTATATAAGTCATTAATTTCAAAAGCGAATATTCCATTACACTCATGCCTGATGCCGAAGATTCCATGAACGACGCGGGCGCTCGGCCCCGCGGCCGCGTCGCGCTGTTCGTCACGTGCCTGGTCGACCTGTATCGGCCTCAGGTCGGGTCTGCGGCGGCGCAGTTGCTCGAGGGCGCGGGCTACGTCGTCGAGGTCCCGCCTCAGGGCTGTTGTGGCCAGCCGAATTTTAACAGCGGGGATCGCGAGGGTGCGCGAAAGATCGCGGCCCGCGTCATCGATCGGTTCGCGCCGTTCGATTACGTCGTCGCTCCGTCCGGCTCCTGCGCGGCGATGCTTCGGGTTCATTATCCGGCACTGTTTCCCGAAGGCACCGATGAACGGCGTGCGGCCGAGCGGCTCGCGGAGAAGACCTTCGAGTTGACGAGTTTCCTGTATGACGTCGCCGGGTCGCGCGAGGTGGCCGCCACGCTCGATGCTTCGGTGACCTATCACGACGGGTGTTCCGGGCTGCGCGAGCTCGGCGTGTCCCGGCAGCCGCGTGAATTGCTGAAGTCTGTTTCCGGCATCGAGTTGCGCGAGATGAATCAGCCGGATGCCTGCTGCGGATTCGGCGGGCTGTTCTGCGTGAAGTATCCGCAAATTTCTGAGCGCATCACCGGCAGCAAGGTGCGGGACATCCTGGCCACCGATGCCGAGTACCTCGTTGCGGGCGATCTCGGTTGTCTGCTGCAAATGGCCGGGAAGCTCGAACGCGATGGCCACGACGTTAAGGCCGTACACGTGGCCGAAATACTGGCCGGTGCGACCGAGCCGGGTGATTAGCGGGCCACTGATGGAAACGACCAGTCGTCAGTTCAAGCAGTTGTCGCTCGACGCCCTCGCGAACGCGACGCTACAGAACTCGCTCGACGGCGTACGCGAAATCATGCCGCGCATCCGGACCGCGGCATTGGCCGAGCGCGGCGATTTCGAAGCGTTGTGCGATCGGGCGCAGGAAATTCGCGACCGGGCCATTCGCCAGCTCGACACGCATCTCGAGGAATTCGAGCGTCGCGTGCAGGCTGCCGGGGGTACCGTGCATTGGGCCGCGACGGGCGAGGAGGCATGCCAGATCGTGGTGCAGATCTGTCGTGACGTTGGGGCCAGGCAGCTGATCAAGAGCAAGTCGATGGTGACCGAGGAGATCGAGCTGAACGACGCGCTCGAGCAAGACGGCTTCGCGGTGACCGAGACGGATCTTGGTGAATACATCATCCAGCTACGTGGTGAGAAGCCGAGCCACATACTCGCGCCGTCGTTGCACGTGACGCTCGAGGAGGTCGCCGAGACATTCGTCGAACATCATGACATCGAACGCAGCGCGCCCCTGACGGATGCTACGGAGATGCTGGCCGAGGCCCGGTCGATCATGCGTGACAAATTCTTGCAGGCCGATGTCGGCATCACCGGCGCGAATTTCCTCGTGGCCGAGACCGGGGCGGTCGTCATCGTGACCAACGAGGGCAACGCGGATCTGACTGCCAGCCTGCCCGACACCCATATCGTCGTGACCGGTATCGAGAAGGCCGTGCCGACGCTCGACGATGTCGGCGTGTTGCTGCGGGTGCTGGCGCGATCGGCGATCGGTGAGCGACTCAGCAACTACACGACGTTTGTGCAGGGTCCGCGGCGCGCCGGGGAGGCGACCGGCCCTGAGAATTATCATGTCGTGCTGGTCGACAACGGCCGCAGCAAGATGCTGGGCACGGAATTTCAGGACATGTTGCGGTGTATCCGCTGCTCCGCCTGTTTGAATCACTGCCCGGTATACACGGCCATCGGCGGGCATGCCTATGGTTCGGTTTATTCGGGCCCGATGGGCGCGGTGCTGACGCCGGCGTTTGCCGGGCTGCCGGCCGCCGTGCACCTGCCGAACGCATCGACGTTCTGCGGTCGCTGTGAGGCCGTGTGTCCGGTCCGGATCCCGCTGCCGTCGCTGCTGCGTCGCTGGCGACAGCGCGAACTGAACGCGCGACCCGCGACGGACGGCCAGCGGATCGGCCTCGGCCTGTGGCGTGGGCTGAATCGTTGGCCGCCGCTGTATAACTTCGCCGTCAGGCTCGCAGCCATCGTGCTGCGCAGCCTCTCGGTGCCAGGCCGTGGCAGCCAGCGCTGGATTCGCCGGCTGCCACTGGTCGGCGCGGCCTGGACCGATTTCCGGGACCTGCCCGCGCCGACCGGGCACACGTTTCAGGACGAATGGCGGCGTCGTAAGTCGTGAGTCCGTCCACCGCAACCCGTGCATCGATTCTGAATGCGATCCGCCGCGCACGTGCCGGCGCCGACGCCGTTCCGGACGCGCCCGCGGCGTATCAAACGCCCGCGGCCCTGCTCGGCGGCATCGAGCAATTCTGCGCGTATGCGGGCGAGGAGGCGGCAACGTCAGAGCACGTCGAGCGGATGGATGATGTGCCGTCCGCCGTGCTTCGATACGTGACCGGGCAGGACCTCGCGATGCGCGTCGTCGTCGGTGCGGACCTCGAACTCGACGCCGCGGCATGGGCGACGGCGCAAGCACTGCAGCGCGCGAGCGGGCCGGTGGAGCGCGACGGCGACACGCTCGTGACCGGCTGCTACGCCGGCGTGGCGGAGGCCGGGGCCTTGATCATGCTGTCGTCCTCCGGCGAGCCGAACGAGGCGAAGTTCCTGGCCGCCACGCACATCGCCGTGCTCCGTGCCGCCGATATCGTGCCGACCTTCGAGGCGCTGTGGACGCGACTCCGCGGCGATTTTACGGACCA
>SMVA01411164.1_pt1 | contig 11615 bp, 6 predicted proteins | sample 2456451 | NCBI WGS metagenome assembly SMVA01 (sample SAMN11095933, study PRJNA526329) | marine sediment metagenome | biome: Marine sediment; feature: Surficial sediment; material: Deep marine sediment; isolation source: Hadal surficial sediment | place: Pacific Ocean | collected 2014-05 | depth 0-1...
CAGAAACGCCAAATTCACCATTGCGACCATTGCCGTGTAACTTATTCTCTTCATGTTTTTCCTCCTGGTATTAAGATGTAAGTAGGTCATATTGCTTGAGCCACGGCTGTCTCAGGCTCCTCCGGCGGAATCTTCCCTGAGGTGTCGGACGATGCGAGGAGCCGTGGCTCTCTTTCCCGCCTTTAGGCGGTTCTAGCTTTTCGATTTGATAATGTAATGAAACGTACGGTACTAGCATAGACCATATTTTTGAGATTGCCGGGATATACAAAAAAGAGATGCGGGCGTATTAATGTAAGGTCGCGAGCCGCCCGTCAAGTGCCTACCACGTGAACGGCGGCTATGGGGTGCGTAGCCGGAAGGTCACTGGGTGACGTTGCGTGGAGAAGCGCTCTCTCAAGCCGCTCGCATACCGATGTTGTATCGATGGCGGCATCGGTCTTGAGCACTCTTCATCCACTTCCGTGTCGTATCGGAGTCACGGTAGCCGGGACCTTCGGCTTGCTACAGAACCGTGCCCAGTCAGTCATCAACCGAGCCCGCTTTTCGAACAAGTCACCACCGCCGGTACGCTGCCTCGGTCTTGTCTCGCAGTGCGTGTGCCAGCGCCATCTCAGCCACATGAGCGGGGTAGTTGGTTGATTCCGCACACCAGTCCCGAAAAGTGGATCGGAATCCGTGAACCGTAACGTCGTCTCGATCCAACCGCTTGAGTACCTGCAGCATGGCCGCGTTTGAAAGGTGGCTGTCACGCTTTAGCCCTGGGAAAACATAAGGACCATCGATCCCCGTTACGGCCTTGAGCGCGGCCATTGCCGCAGCTGATAATGGCACACGGTGTGCACGCTTTGATTTCATGTGCTCAGCGGGAACGACCCAGACTTTTGCAGCCAGATTGATCTCAGACCATTGCGCCAGGATCACCTCGTTGGTGCGTGCAGCTGTCAGAATCAGAAACTCCAGCGCCCGTGATGCAACACCGGTGTCCTGGCGGAGTTGCTGCATGAATTGACCGACTTCAATGAAGGGCAGTGCCGCAAGGTGTTTGCTGGTCGCGACCTTGGTGGGTCGCGGCAGTAGCTTGTCCAGATGGCCCCGCCAGCGGGCAGGATTTTCGCCTTCGCGGTAGCCGCGAACGGCGGACCAGTCGAGTACCGATTCGATACGCCCGCGCAGTCGGCTGGCCGTTTCTGTCTTGGTGGTCCAGATGGGCTCGAGGCATCGCAGTACCAGGGGCGTGTCCACCTGATCGACGGGCAAATGGCCGATAACCGGCCCGGCAAGTTTGGTTAGCGTACTGCGCCATTGTGCGACGTGCTTTGGGTTGCTCCAGCCGGGAGCTTGCGAATCCACGTACTGATCGGCGCACTCAGCGAAGGTCAGCATGTTGTCGTGTGCGCTGCGTGCAGCTCGCCGCCGAGCCTGTCTGTCGGTCAGTGGATCGATACCTTGCCTTTTCTTCTTGCGCTCTGCGGTGGCCAGGTCACGCGCGTCTGACAGTGTCACGTCAGGGAAGGGGCCCAGCCCGAGCCAGGTGTCTTTGCCGAATCGCGAATAGCGAAACAGCCAGGATTTTGTGATTGCTTTACTACTATTCTTACGAGTAGACTCGCTCACCTGCAGATACAGGTTGCCACCGTCGGGGTATTTTCCCGGACGTTTGGTTTGTCTTACAAAGATGGCTGTGATTCTCTCCGCCAAACTGGAGTACCTACAGTTCTACCTACAATTTGATTCCGGATTGTGTCGGAATCGCTTGGATTACCCTAGCACAAAAGTACGCGGAAGTGCCGGAAAAATAAGGAGTTTTTAGACATCTTCGGACGTTCTCGGATTGACATTTTTCGGACTCCCTCTCCGCCACGAAACAGAAGATTGCTTGAAGACGGCCTCAACAGATTAGAACAACCCAACATTCGAACCCTCGAAATAAACAACAGGGTTCGACAAATCGGCGCAGACGATTTGGACGCGCAAAGCGCACCCCGCAGGGGTGAACGAGCGAAGCGAGAGAATCAATCCCTCCCGAACTCAATCCTACGGCATCTCGCCAATGGCAGCCCATAGCGAACAATCGACCCCCGATTTCTCCAACGCCAAAGCCCCATACCTGGCGTTATCTTCTTCAGTGCTATGCTTGGATTCTTTACACAGTTGCTGGAAAGGCCACGCATGGTCCTCTATCGCTACTAATATCTCGTGCGGGCTTAGAAATTGACTGAAGTTCGAATACTAATCATCGGTGGTGCATCACTGGATACGCTCGATGGTGCCGACGACCTCGTCGCCGGTGGCGCCGGCATGTACACGGCAATGGCATCCTACCGCAGCGGCGCATCCGTAACCTTGTATGCACCGCGACCCGATCCCATTCCTGATGCTTTGCAGCTGGTCGCCAATAGCCTGGAGTGGCTGGGTCCCTCGGTGACGCTGCAAGACTTTGCACATTTCGAAATAACCTATAAAGACAGCCAGACTGTTTATGTGCAGTCCCACTTTGGCGGTGAAGAAGCACTCTCACCAAAGGCGATGCCGGCCGACCTTTCCGGTTTCGACTGCGTACATCTCATACCACTCGGTAATCTCCGCCAGCAACATTCTTTTATGCTTACCTGTCGAGAGAGAGGTGCACGACTGGTTTCTGCGGGAACCGCTCTTCATCTTATTAATGAACAGCCGGACGACGCAATCAACGTTTTGCAAGGGTCCGACCTGTTCTTCATGAACGAAGAGGAAGCTGTGCGTTTGTTCGGCTCAATGGATGCGGTGAACTCCAGGCCCGGGCAAACGATTTTTGTTACTAAAGGGCGTGCTGGTGCCACCGTCATTCAGGGCGATGTCACAACACATCTGGACGGCGTCAGGGCAAGTGTTGTCGACCCCACCGGGGCCGGCGATACATTTTGTGGTGCAACGCTCGCCAACCTTGCGTCTGGCTATCATCCGGTCATGGCGGCACGCAAGGCAATGCCCCTCGCGGCACAAATGACAGAAGGTGTCGGACCGGCTGCGCTTTTACATTCGTCACCACCACCAAAACCACCACCGGACCAGCGCGTGATAGTGAACCCTGAAAATATCGGGAAGATCGCAAAACAAATCGCGAGTGTTGCGGATATCACGCCTTTCGCATTTACCGGACCCGACCTGCCGCCGCCTGACCATCCAGCAACGCTGGATTATTTCTTCGCCTCAACCCTGCAACAATTCAGCTTCTGGACAGCGACCTCTGATCGATACGAACGGCCTCTTATCGCAACCGTTGATGGAGAAGAGCGCAAGGGCGCGTTCTACCTGTTTCGAGCGTACCTGCGCTGGCTGGAGAACGATCCGGAGATGCTCACACCAGCACGTCAGGCCGATCTCACCGCGGCAGACATGCTGGCAGTTTTGCGTGCGGATGATGGCAGCAATCCGATGCCCGCCTTCGACCTGCACCTTGATCTGGCCCGCCAATACGGGCGCGACATGTTAGCGCTTGATTTGACGCCACAGACAATGCTGCAGCAGGCCAACGCATCCGCATCACCGCTGCGGTCGCTTTTGCAGTACCTCGATCATGTTGGCGGCTACAAGGAAGATCCATTGCGCAAGAAGGCCGGATTGCTTGCAATAATTCTGCAACAGCGACCGGAGGCGTTTCTGCCTTTCAGCGATGAAAAGATGCCGCCAGTGGTCGACTATCACGTGATGCGCTCCTGCCTGCGAACCGGACTCATCGATGTGGTGGATGACGAGTTGGCAGCGAAGCTGGTCGCGCGCGCGTTGTTATCCCGGGATGAAGAGTGGGCAGTACGAATCGCCGCGCATAAAGCTGTTGAGCAAGTCGTTGTCCGGTCCGGCAAGAGTATGGGTGCGGTCGACTGGTTCTTTTTCCAGGCACGCCAGCGCTGCCCGGAAATGAGTGAACCGCAATGTGATTTGTGTGCGGTCGATCCGGTCTGTGCCCATCGCAAAGAACTCTTTCAGCCCGTGCGTCGGACGACTTACTACTGAGTCAGAAATAAGACAACACTTCAGGCGCAGACAAGCAACTGGTTTAGCTACCTATTACCCAGGGCTGTTTCGATCCCGTCCAGCCCTCGCTGCAGCAATTTCCGCGGACAGGCAAGATTCATGCGGAAGAAGCCCTCGCCTTCTGTACCGAATTCAGTTCCACCGTACAAGCCGACACCGCCAATTTCGACCAGTCGGCGCATGATCTCGTCCTGACTCAAACCCAGTTGCCGACAATCAAGCCAACCCAGGTAGGTTGCCTCTGCGTGGATTTTTTTGATGGCAGGCAAGCGTTCCCGGAAGAAATTTTCAGCAAGCTCATGATTTGCTGCCAGGTACACATTCAGCTCGTCCAACCATGGTACGCAGTGCAGATATCCTGCGATCATACCTGCAGCGCCGAAAGTGCTGTCATGATTCAGCTGCATCGTGTTCAGAAATACCTGGTAACGCGCGCGAATCTCTTCATCGGGAATAATCAGCGTCGATTGCGGTATGCCGGCAGTGTTGAACGTCTTGTTAGGCGAAATAACAGTAACCGATCGTTCGCCGCCAATGCTGCCATACGGTATGTGGCAGTGCCCTGGCAGGATGAGATCACAATGGACTTCATCTGATACAACAATCAGACCGTGCTTTTCAGCCAATCTTGCAAGAGCAGCAAGTTCTTCGCGACTGAAGACGCGACCAACCGGGTTATGCGGGCTGCACAGCACGATCATTTGCGTATCCGCCGCAATCTTTTGTGCCAGGTCGTCGATATCCAGTTCGTATCGTCCATTTGTTTCTTTAAGCGGATTGCGGATCAGCGTGCGTCCGTTTTGCTCAACCAGCGTAAGCAAGGGCCCATAAGTCGGGGTTGGCACTGCAATCGATGCTCCGGGCTCGGTCAGCAACGAAATGATTCCACCGATGCCGACAATTGAACTCGGCGGAGAGAACATCAGCCACTCTTTCGGTACATCCCAGCCGTGCCTTGTCTTCAGCCAGCCCTGGATTGCAGAAAAGTATTCTTCCGAGCGCTTGCCATAGCCGAGAATCGGGTGATCACAGCGATTCTTTATCGCCTGAAGTACCGGTGCTGGTGTTGCGAAGTCCATATCAGCAACCCAGAAAGGCAGCAGATCCGCCCGACCGAACAAGCGTTCGTTGTCGTCCCATTTATAGGAGTCCGACTCTCGTCTTTCAATACACTGATCGAAGTCTGGATCCATAGGTAAAGCCCTGCCGTTAGCAATGCGATCAATGCACTACGCGTGGTGAAGGCAAGCAGCAACGTTAACCAGCGAAGGCAACAGCGACCACATACCCATCCTGTTTGCAGCATACGGGCAATCACTCGCCACCCGTCGCGAGCACTACGATGCAAGTTTTCCAGTCTGTTGACAACTAGTAGTCCAACCAGGTCCTGCATTCGATCGACAAACCGTCCCCCCGCAATGGCTCGCAGGTAAAAGATGACTTGCATTAGCTTGTCAGGACTCGGAGACTTCGCTAGTCCGAACATTTCATGAGTGGCCGGGTTAGCGCCAATTCGGCCGGAGATATTTTGATGACTACAAGACACGTCGCCATGTTAGTGGCGGTATTATTCGGCATGACGACCGGAGCGACTGCAATTTCTAAAGAAACGACAAGCTATGTGCGCTATCAGCAGGGTGATGCGATCCGTTATGGTGTTTTGGCGTCAGGCAAAATCGAGCAACTGGATGGCGCGCCGTGGAATGATGGAAAACGAACGGGCGATTCGGTTGCGCTGGCTGACGTCACATTGCTGGCACCCGCCGAGCCATCCAAAGTAATTGCTGTTGGCTACAACTACATCAGTCACCGCGAAAACATGACCCATGAAGAAAACCGGCCGATCCCGGAATACCCGCCGATCTTTCTCAAATTGCCAACGACCATCACTGGCCCCGAAGCGGACGTGGTTTATCCACGGGATGCGACAGACCTGCACTACGAGGGGGAACTCGTTATTGTTATCGGCAAGACCGCAAGCAAGATATCTGCCGAGGAAGCGCCTGACTACCTGTTTGGCGTCACCGCCGGCAACGACATTAGCGAGCGATCCTGGCAGGCAAACGACCTGCAGTGGTTTCGTGCAAAAGGCAGCGACAATTTCGGGCCACTGGGTCCGGCAATCGTCACCGGGTTGAATTACCTGGACCTGCTGGTACAGACCCGTTTGAACGGTGAAACGATGCAGTCGCAAAGCTCCAAAGATCAAATATACGACGTACACGATATTCTCAGTTACGTCAGCCAGTACGTAACACTCTACCCGGGCGATATTATTTTTACCGGCACGCCGGGAGCGACCAGTGCCATGAAACCTGGCGATGTCGTCGAAATCGAGGTAGAAGGTGTTGGCGTGCTGCGCAACCGGATCGTTGCCGCAGAAGACGACCGCTAAGCGGCATTGATCTACCCACAAATGGCCCAATATATGGCCATTGCAAATGCAGGTTTTTGCGGAACCAGTTGGCTGGCCAAGCAGTCGAAAATGCTACTATTCGCCCCATTGATCACATGCAGGAGTATGCAGGATGAACGAAAACGTCAATTACCTGGCGCCCGTATCTGAGCTTTCAGCTTCAGATCGCTCAACTTTTATCTGGAAGTGTTATGCCCACGTCGTCGGCGCGATTCTCGCGTTCGCCGCCATCGAGGTGTATTTTTTCCAGTCCGGTATCGCGGCAGCCATCGCGGCACCAATGCTTAACAACTGGTTCATGGTGCTTGGTGCTTTCATACTCGCGAGCTGGGGTGCTACCCATGTTGCGCACCGCATTGAATCCAAAAACGCACAATACGCCGCATTCGCTGTTTTCGTAATGATGCAGGCGCTGATATTCGCGCCCATGCTTTACATGGCCTATATGAAAGAGCCGGGCATTATAGACAGCGCCGCCGGTGTGACGATTCTCGGCTGTGTCGGACTGGTCGCAACCGCAATGATTACCGGCAAGGACTTTTCATTCCTGCGCAGCATGCTGGTCTGGGGTGGCATGCTGGCTATAGTCGCAATCGTTGGCAGCATGATCTTCGGCTTTGATCTTGGCACGTGGTTTTCTGTGGCGATGATTGGTTTCGCCGGTGCTGCGGTGCTCTATGACACCTCGAATATCATGCACCACTACCCGCAGGACAAGTATGTAGCGGCGTCTATGGCCTTGTTTGCATCCATCGCGTTGATGTTCTGGTATATCCTGCGTCTCTTCATGAGCCGCAACTAGACCCTGATTGCATAGCCTGAAATACGGCGGTCGGCTTGCTGGCCGCCGTATTTTTTTGCCTGACAACTATCGCGAATATTTATTGAGGGCCGACACTCAGGAAATATTCGGGCCAGGTTGTATAATCCAGCCAACTCTTGCACGGAACCCACAATGACTGAAGGCCCGTTGATCATCTGCCGCAGGTCTCCACGCTTGCCTTGCCTGCAGATGCTGCTGGCGCTCGCCCTGTTCGCAGCGTTGCCCGCCTACGCCCAGGACCAGGCGATATTCGATCCACTGGCTGCCAACACGCAGCTTGACCAGTTGCGCGATCAATTGGGCGCCGAAATCGTCGATCCGAAATTCCTGACTACATCAAGAACAATGGTCGCCAGGCTGGACGCCGTGGCCGGTAAATGCCAGCAGGAAACCGCAACAGAACGCGAGCGCCTGGAAACACGTTTCGAACCGCTTAAGGACGTCGATGCCGATGTGGCGCCGGCGGTATTCGACCAACGCAACGAGATTCAAAAGCTTCTGGATCAGGTAACTGCGCGACAGGCACAGTGCAACAGCACCAAGGACTACACGACAGAGCTGCTGGCACGCATAACCGCGCGGCAGAATCAGCTGGCGCAACAATATCTTTCCAACCGCGGCAAGTCTGTATTCGTTTTGTTTACAGAAATGCCGCAGCGAATCAAAGCATGGCCTGCGCAGCTTCGCGGTTCGGTTGACCTTAATTTGATGGCGGGAGTTTCACCATTTTCCCTGTTTTGGCTCCTGATCATTGCCGGGAGTCTGGCTGCGTTACTTGGATTGTTCATCCGCCAGCGGTTTAACAAATGGTTTGCGGCGGCAGGTGGCAATGATGCGGAACCGCAAATGAAATATTTGTTTCCCAAACCGCTCGCGCAGTATTCGCCATTACTATTGGAGGGCCTCGCGCTTTTTACCGTCTTGATGCTGTCGCTAAGCGAACCAACACTGGAATATGCGGTCGTTCGTTTTGCTGCCGGAATCTTTTTGTACGGCATTGGTTGTGTCGTCATCGATTGGGCAACTGGCCCATTGTCGCCCTCGGCGCGTGTTAAAGGCCTGATTCCAGATCACGTCGTACCATTACGGCTGCGGCTGCGCTTGTTTACGCTCACGCTCGTTGCCAGTTTCGTGGTGCTCGGAACCAATTGGCTGGCGATTCGCAATGTTGACCCTGATGTCAGTGGCAGAGCGACGATGACTTTTCTCGTTGCAATGTCGCTGCTATCGGTCCTGGCATACCTGCGCAAAATTCCTGGCATACAGGGGCGCGTGCGCCTGATTCGCTATTCAGGATCAATCGCGTTGATTTTCGGCATCTTTGCGCTACTCGTTGGCTACCAGAATTTCGCCGGGTACCTGGTTCACGGGGTAACACGTACGGCCCTGGCCCTCGCAGTACTGTGGATTTTGCTGTGGGTCGTCTTTGCCGCCTTCGACTACCTGATGAACGAGGAAACGCCCAGCGCAGCGAATTGGCGTCGCAATCTGGGCGTCAGTGAAAGAGCCTCGCGCACAGGTTTTGGCGTCGTGCAACTGGTCGCCGACCTGGTGATCTGGATCAGCTTTGTGGTCTACATCATTTATGTCTGGGATGAGGCCGGCACGACGCTCGAGTCGCTGGTCGACCTGGTCGTTCTCGGCGGCACCGTCGGCAATATCCAGCTGGTACCACTGGATATCATTGGCGGCATGTTGGTGTTTGCCGGACTCATCGTTGTGGTTGGCTGGACCAAGCGCTGGATCGATCGCCGCTGGCTGCAACATATCGTTACGGAACGTGGTGCCCGCGAAGCGCTGACCACCCTCTTCGGCTATGTGGGCTTCCTCCTTGCGTTATTGATCGGCCTGACACAGGCCGGCGTCGACATAGGCGGCCTCGTCTGGGTCAGTACCGCTCTGGCACTCGGCATCGGTTTTGGCATGCAGGAGATCGCAAACAACTTCGTATCCGGACTGATATTGCTGTTTGAACGCCCGATCAGGACCGGAGATTTCGTCACTGTTGGCGATGTCGAAGGTTACGTGCGCAGAATCCGTATCAGGGCGACCGAAATTGAAACACTTGACAACCAGAATGTACTTGTACCGAACTCGCAACTCATTTCTGGTCGCGTCACCAACTGGGTATTGCGTGACACCTATGGTCGACTACGTATTACTGTCGGTGTCGCCTACGGTTCGGACGTCGATAAAGTACGCGATATCCTGGAAGCAGTTGCATGTGCGCACCCGGAAGTCATCACAGACGGCCGGGCACCGGCACCACGTGCATTATTCTGGGGATTCGGCGACAGCTCGCTTGATTTTGAGCTGCGCGTTCGCATCGACAGGATCGACCGGCGATTCTCGGTGCAAAGTGATATCAATTTTGAAATAAATCAGGCGTTTCTCGATGCTGGCATCAGGATTCCGTTCCCACAACGCGATCTGCACCTGGTTTCGTACCCGGAGCAGCAGACAACAGCTGCACCGGTTGCGAGCACGAAAAAAATCGATCCGGGCAAAACCGGCGTCTTTCAGCAACCGGACAGCGTCACGCGCAGCCATCGGGAAGACATCGATATCGCGGCAGAACTGGTTGACGTCTGGACCGCCATTACCGATATCGACTGGCTAAAACGCTGGCTGGCCACCGACGGCGAGTTTACGCCGCAGATTGGCGGTCGCTTTGCTTTGACGCTTCGCGACGGTAGCGAATTTTCGGGCCGTATTGATATCTTCCTGCCACCGTGGCGCATGCGCATGGTTGTGGCGCTTCGCGAAGGCACTGAATTACTCGCCAGCGGACCTGCAACAATCGAGTTTTCACTGCTGAAAGCGAAGAAGCAAACACGATTATCAGTTTCGGTATCCGGTATTCCCGCTACCGAGGACTGGGAGGAAGACTATCGACGCTCAGTGGACCGATGGCACGACGGCCTGGTCGAGCTGCAGGAATTACTGCAGGGTAGATGATGGACGTACTTTGTGGGGACGGAAGAAAGGCGCCTTTTTCCATGCTCCGTCCCCACAATGAGCACAAAATGCGAGGATCTCAGGATGTCGTTGGCACCAGTTTTTCTACGCCACCCATGTACGGTAACAAAACCTCGGGAATGGCGACTGAGCCATCCGCCTGCTGATAATTTTCCATTACGGCGATCAATGCTCGACCGGCCGCAACGCCGGACCCGTTCAGCGTGTGCAGCAATTCCGGTTTGCCTGTGGCCGGGTTTCTCCAGCGCGCCTGCATGCGGCGGGCCTGGAAATCCAGGCAGTTGCTGCAGGACGAAATCTCCCGATACGCCTGCTGGCCCGGCAACCATACTTCAAGGTCATAGGTCTTGTGTGAGCCAAAACCAACGTCACCGGTACACAGGATGACTTCTCTGTAAGGCAATTCCAGACGTTGCAGAATTGATGCCGCATGCCCGGTGAGTTCTTCAAGAGCGGCATCCGAGGTGGCAGGATCCACGAGTTGCACCAGTTCAACTTTTTCGAACTGATGCTGACGAATCATGCCGCGTGTGTCTTTGCCATAGGATCCTGCTTCCGATCTGAAGCAGGGAGTATGCGCAACATAACGTTTCGGCAACTGCGCGGCATCAAGAATGCTATCTCTTGCCAGGTTGGTAACCGGCACTTCTGCTGTCGGAATCAAATAGAACGGTGGATCGTCAGTGGTCTTGAACAGGTCAGCTGCGAATTTCGGCAGTTGCCCTGTTCCCAGCAACGCATCAGCCTGTACCAGGTAGGGAACATAAACTTCCTCATACCCGTGTGCCCGTGTATGCGTATCCAGCATGAACTGAATTAATGCTCGCTGCAGCCTCGCCAGCGGCCCGTGCAAGACAGAAAATCGTGAACCGGAAATGCGACTCGCGGCTGCAAAATCCAGCAAACCCAGGCCGTGACCCAGATCGACATGATCAAGCGGCTTGAAGTTGAATTCGGGCAGGTCGCCCCATTTGCTGATCTCACGGTTTCCCGTTTCGTCGCAGCCATCCGGAACATCATCGTGCAATAGATTAGGCAAGCCCATTTCGATTTCGGTCAATGCGGATTGCACCACCTGCAACCTGACCTCAGCAGCGTCCAGGCGATCACCAAGGTCTTTGACCGCTGCGAGCAATGGTTCTACGTCCTCGCCCTGCGCCTTGGCTTTGCCAATGTTTTTGGCACTCGCATTTCGTTCCGCACGAAATGACTCGACCTCGATCTGGAACGCTTTTCGTTGCTCTTCCAGTACCAGGTAGGCATCAGCGTCAAATGTAAAGTTTCGTCGCGCCAGGTTCTTCGCGACATCGCTCGCCGATTGCCTGAGTAATCTTGCATCAATCATGATCGTTATCTTTGTTGGGCTTTTTTTGCTGCTCG